>WNFT01001379.1_pt1 | contig 22698 bp, 15 predicted proteins | sample 5400191 | NCBI WGS metagenome assembly WNFT01 (sample SAMN13153359, study PRJNA577476) | soil metagenome | isolation source: 80 cm saprolite under Madrone tree | place: USA:California | collected 2016-06-14 | reverse complement strand
TGGACTCAGCTCGCCACACTTCAGGCAGGTGTCACGGGCGTGCAGACGGGAAGCGCCCAGGGCGGAGGCAACTCCGAGCGGGGGTTTGGGGCAGCGTTGAGCATTTCCGGCGCTCGGCCGGATCAGAACAGCTATCGTCTCGATGGCGTCAGCATCAACGACTACTCGAACGGAGCGCCGGGAAGTGTATTGGGTGACAACCTGGGTGTAGACGCGGTTGAGCAGTTTTCGGTGCTGGGAAGTAACTATCCGGCCGTGTATGGCCGGACCACAGGCGGGGTCATCAATGCTGTGACGCGGTCGGGGACGAATGCTTTTCATGGCAGCGTCTATGAATTTCTGCGCAACAGCGCTCTGGATGCGCGAAATTTCTTTGACGCCACAATTCCACCATTCAAGCGGAATCAATTCGGAGGTTCGCTGGGTGGGCCGATCCAGAAGGATCGCAGTTTTGTATTTGCGGATTACGAGGGACTTCGGCAGTCTCTGGGGATTACACAGGTGAATACGGTGCCTTCCGCGGCGGCGCGGCAGGGACTGCTTTCGACAGGATCCGTGTCGGTAGCTCCTGCGATCTCGCGATATCTGCAGGCATTTTATCCACTACCAAACGCGCCCCTGCCTGGAAATGGCGATATCGGGATTTTCACGTTCGCCGGGCAGCAAGTCACAACGGAAAATTACTTCACCACCAAAATCGATCGCAAGTTCTCGGAGCACGACAGCATCTCCGGCACGTATATGCGCGACAACTCCAAAGTCGTCCAGCCGGATGCCTTTGATGAGCTGCTGTCGAACGTCGTGTCGCGTCGCCAGCTCATCACGCTGCACCAGCAACACATCTTCAATCCGAAATTCCTGAATGCTGCTCGGTTTGGCTTCAACCGCGCTGTGGCAATCGAGGGCGGAGTGTCGAGAGTCATGAACCCGCTCCTGGCGGACTCGGCTTTCGGCTTCATCCCAGGGCAGTTTGTCGGGGCGATACAGTCTGTGCCCGGACTCACGAATTTCGCCGGCGGACTGAACGCGCAGCGCCCGGGCACCCGCGGCAATAGCAGGAACCTTTTCTGGAATTCATTTCAATGGACGGACGACCTCTTTCTCATCAAAGGAATTCACGCCCTGCAATTTGGCGGCGTCGTTGAGCGCATGCAAGACAACTCACTTTTAACAGGGGTAGCCAACGGCACTTTCAAGTTCAGTTCTCTTTCCGATTTCTTAACTAATCGGCCGCGAAATTTTGTCGGATTGGTTCCCATTCCGGTACCTACATTTGGAACTCGGCAGACGCTGTTCGGCGCATACGTTCAGGACGATATCCGTCTGCGGAGGAATTTGACCATCAACGCGGGCTTGCGCTATGAGATGGCCACGGTTCCTGGCGAGGCACATGGGAGGCTCTCGAACCTGCTTCATTTGACCGACACCGAGCCCCATATCGGCTCCCCCTACTTTTTGAACCCCACGCTTCGTAACCTGGAGCCGCGCGTTGGGTTTGCCTGGAACCCATTCGCGAATGGCAGGACTGTCTTCAGGGGCGGCTTCGGCATTTTCGACGTGCTGCCTCTGCCTTACGCATTCACCTTGATCACCCCGTATTCGATTCCGTTCTCTCAACGTGTAGTCGGGGACGTTCTGCCGCCGGGTTCATTTCCCACGGGCGCGTTCCTGCAATTGGCCGATGTCTCGACAGCGGGTTCCGCCAGCCATGTCGAGCACGCTCCGAAGCGCAGTTATGTGATGCAATGGAACCTGAGCGCGGCGCGGGAGATTTCGCCTGGCCTTGTTGCCACGATCGGTTATGTGGGATCGCGTGGTGTCCACCAGCCCTTCAGGGTCGACAATTTTGACATGGTTTTACCGGCGCTGACGCCTGCCGGTTATCTGTTCCCACCCGCAGCAAGCAGTCAAAAGCTGAATCCAAATTTTGGCCGCATCACGGGAATGCTGTGGCAGGGCAACTCTTTCTATCACGCGTTGCAGGTGGTCATCACGAAAAACGTCAGCCATGGTGTCCAGCTTCACGGCGCGTACACCTGGGGCAAGAGCATGGACACGCTCTCGGCAACAATGGCCGACGACGCTTTTCCAAATGGGCTGCTCAATCCGCTCTTCTTCGACCAGCGCACAACCCGGGGCCTGTCGGATTTCGATGTCCGCCAGAATTTTGTTTTCAACTTTACCTGGGAAGCGCCCGCCCCCTCGACGCGTTCGCGGCTGGCGGGATGGGCAGTCAGCGGATGGCAGTTCGGTGGCATCTACAAGGCTTCGAGCGGCCAGCCTTTTACCCCGCTGCTGGGCGGCGATCCATTGGGCATGAAGCTGGATGAGACGAGCGAGCCACCGAACCGCGTGCCGGGATCAGACTGCGAGAGGATGACCAACCGCGGGAATCCCAACCATTACATCAAAACTCAATGCCTGGCGTTTCCGAGTCCCGCGACTCTTCGAGGCAATCTCGGGCGCAACACGCTGATCGGACCGGGCGTGTCGAAGTTTGATGCGTCGATCTTTAAGAACAACCGCATCAAGCTGTTTTCAGAAAACGTGAATCTTCAGTTCCGGGCAGAGTTTTTCAATCTCTTTAACAGGGCCAATTTTTCCTCTCCTACCGACAATCTCACGGTCTTCGATCAGACGGGGAATCGCATCCCAGGTGCCGGGCTGATTACCTCCACACAAACGCCGGCGCGCGAGATTCAATTTGCGCTGAAAGTGATTTGGTAAAACACGGGCAGAACACACTTACTTTTCTTCGTTTGCCTGCGATGCGCGAAAGCTGCGATACAACAGCACGTCGTAGACAATCTTGAGGCCGCCGGCCAGGAAGAAAGGGGCGTTGAGCATCGATGCGCTCAGCAGTTTTCCGGCAAGAACCGGCGCCAGCGAGCTGCCTGCCGAGCGAGCGACGGAGGTCACACCGCCCGCGGCTGAACGCTCGCCGGGATCAACGACGGCCATCGTGTAAGACTGGCGCGTTGGAACATCCATTTGTGAGATGCTGAAACGCAACAGCAGCATGGCTATCGCCAGCGACAGATTCGGCATCAGCGGTACGAGAATTAAAAGAATGTTCGAGGGAACATGCGTGAACACCATCGTGTTGATCAATCCAATCCGTCGCGCCAGCCAACTCGCCGATAGAGCCGAGATACCCGCAAGTATGTTCCCGCCGAAAAAGATGCCGCCCAGCGCCGCGGGTTGAACCCCGTACCGGACGTGGAACCAGTAGGCCACAATGCTCTGCAGGATGAATGCGCCTGCGAATGCGTCCAAAGAGAACAGGGCGGATAACTTGAGCACAACCGGGCCGGAGCGGGGAAGACCGAGGATATCGTAAATCCTGCGCCCCCGATGGCGTGCCTGCGGTGGCGTGCCTGTCAGGTCTTTTGGTGCCGCCGGCGCCTCGGCGGCCGGCGATAGCCAGGCAAACATGAACGACAGCACCGCACCCATCGCCGCGTAGGCAATGACAATCACGCGATAACTGCCCAGCGAAGAGATACCCGCGCCCTGCAGGGATTGGGCCAGCACTCCGCCGGCAAGCGCACCCAGCGCAGTCGCAAAGGAGCCAGACAAGTTATACCAGGCGAAGATCTGCGTGCGCCGTTCGGCGGAGATAAGCTGGGACAGCGCCGCCTGCTCGATGGACAGGAACGGCCCCACTTCGTTGCCGCTCGGACTGATGACGCCGACTGTCGCCGCCATCAACAGTAGAAGAAAATTACTTGTTGATGCAAACAATGCTCCGGCGAATACAACGAGCACCGCGCCGAAGATCAACATACCTTTTCTTCCGATGCGATCCGCCGTGGTCGTGATTCCGAGAGAGATGATCGTATCGCCGATCAACGTCAGCGTGAGCAGCAGTCCGATGCGGTTTTCGTCGAGGCCTAGCTCCGCGAGATACAGCAGGAGCACGATGGATAAAAACCCGTACGCAAACAGCCGGGCAATGCGCGTGGCGAAGAGGAGTCGAACATCACTCTGCTTGCGCATCGACCGTGGGGCCTAGTTCACGCGCCACGGGGATACACCGGGCCACTGCTTCATTGCCGCTCGCGCCCAATCGGTACTCTTATCCGTATGGCAGCTCAGGCACGGATTCGGGATCTTGTACTCGTCCGTCATCGCGGGCGTGATGAATGCAAACGTGTGGCTGCGAACGTTGATGTCCGCGATGGTTTGCTCAATTTTCGGCATGTGGCAGTTCACGCATTCGCTTCCTGCGCTTCCGGCGGCGTGGTGCGTGTGCTCTTCGATAGTGGTAGCGCGGGGGCCGTTCGGTGAAGCGGCGTTGTGGCAGGTGATGCAAAGCTGCCCGACAGGTTTGATCAAGTCGGCATTGTTCGAGGTGCCGTGAACGTCATGGCAAGTGAAGCACGTTATCCCGCGCTTGTACATCTGGCTTTGCACGAAATCGTTACCTTGCATCCGATTTTTGTGTCCGGTGCCGTCTGCAAAGTGCATGAAATTGGTTTCGCCGAGCTTGTGTTCTTCGAGCTTCCAGAAATCTTTCAGGTTTGCACCCTGATGAAAACCGACCGGCCAATCGTAGTACTGTCCCTCGATCGGATTCTTTAACGGCTGCCCCTGTGAATGGCATTGAATGCAGGTGTCGTTTGCGCGAACGTAATCGAGCTTCGCCGGATTCACGATGTTGCCTTTATTGGGATTGCCGGCGTGCTCACTGCCTGGGCCATGACACCGTTCACAACCGACATTCCATTCGGTTGGCGTCTTCGTCTTTATGTCGTAGTTGACGGAATGGCAGCCATCACACAATGGTCCTGTTGGGCGCCGCATGTTATCGGCGGGATAGAAGGGAACCCACCAGTCCGTGTTCGGCTGAACCATATATACGCGCCAGATCCGGTGTGAAATGTCCCACTGGGCCGGGAGTGGATAGAAGTCGTTGCCGACGCGCTTGAAGTATCGTTGCTTCCACTTGCTCCCGTAAGTGAGTGCCACGTCATCGAGCTTGAAAGTGAGCAACGGATCGGCCTTCGTGAAATCCGGCAAGACTGCCTGGGGGCGGACGCGTGGATCGCTCACGACGTTCGCCATCCTGGTCCTGGACCATCGCTGGTAAAGCCCGACATGGCAATCGCCACACGTCCCTGATCCAACATAGGTCCGCGCGGGAGGCGTCTGCTGCGGCAGGGTGGTGCCCGGCTGGGAATGGAGGTTAAGCGAAATGACCGCCGAAACTGCGATCAAGACGATGAATACCAGTGGAATGCGGTTGATCATATTCCGAGAATAAGATAATAGCCGATGTACGTTCTGCGCCGCCAATAAAGAGGGCTCTTACTGTAGCGGCGCTCTATGAGCGCCGGTTTTTCCTGGAATCAACGAAATGCCGGCGGTCATAGACCGCCGCTACAGATGCCATGTTTGCCGAGTTCGTCCACCTCAGCTTTAAATATGCAGCCAGCGTTTCGGCCGGACCGGTCCCCAGTAATGGAGAAAGATGATCATCGGCTGTTCATTGGTCATGTGATGGTGAATGGCGTTTTGAAACATCGCGTGTGAGAACCACCCCGTCTGAGCCGCTTTGGTGGCTTCGCAGCATTCTATTAATGGCGCAGCCACCCCTCCTTTGCAAGGATGGGAATGCGGTTTGCCGGTCAAAAGATTTTTTTCCGGAGTGTCGATCCGGGGACTGGCCGTTCGATTACAGAAAGAGGGACAGATTTGTTGGCGGAAGTGTTGATACTTTCACGGTGTAAAACCTTAACGCATAAGGAGAAATGAAGCATGACACAGCCGGTTGCCCCCGCAGGGGCGAATACATGGATCCTGGGTACCCGCAAGGGAGCGTGGTCGATGCGACGGCCGACAGGCGGCAAGCAGTTGCAGTTGGAAGAGCCCTGGTTCTTTGGTTGCCAGGTTCACCACGTGGTGCAGGATCCGCGCGGCGCCGGTACGATCCTGGCTGCCGTGCGCACCGGGCATCTTGGGCCGACCGTGTACAGATCCACGGATGACGGGCGCACCTGGAAGGAAGCCGAACGGCCTCCGCAATTTCGCGCAAAAGAAGAGTATACCGACTCCAACCTGGCGGCTGACGATCCCAGACGGCAAGGGCTCACGGTCGATCACGTGTTTTTTCTGGCACAGGCTCATGCAAGCCAACCGGGAGTCTGGTACGCCGGCGTCAGCCCGATCGGGCTCTTCAAGAGCGAGGATGACGGTGTGACCTGGAACGGCGTGCCGGGATTCAATGACAGCGCTATTCTGGCGAAGTGGTGCTACAACTTCGCTCCCGGCACTCCGGACGGCCCGAAATGTCACTCCGTGCAGGTGGATCCCGTCAACCCGAAGCGTATGATTCTCGGGCTTTCCGGTGGCGGCCTCTTTCTTTCGGAAGATCAAGGCGGCTCCTGGCGGCCCGTCAACGGCGGCGTGGCCATGGACTTTGCGCCTCCTAAAGAGGATGGCAGCGAGTACGAGTTCGGCCACGATCCGCACGATGCAGTCATTCATCCCGCCAATCCGCGCCGCTGGTATCATCAGAATCACTGTGGCATCTATCGGCTGGATTGGAACGAAGAGGTTAAGGAACAGCGCTGGAAACGGATCGGCAACAACATGCCGAAGGAGATCGGCGACATCGGATTTCCGATGACCTGCCACCCGAAGGACGACAAGACCTGCTGGGTGGTGCCCATGGACGGCGGTACGGTCTGGCCGCGCACCAGCGTGGGAGGCAAGCCCACCGTATTCCGCACTCGCGATGCCGGCGAGTCCTGGCAATGCCTGGATCGCGGGTTGCCACCGCGCGCCTGGTACACCGTTCTTCGCCAGGCGATGGCGCACAACGGAGGCACGCCTCTGGAACTGGCCTTTGGCACGACTTCAGGCGATGTATGGGGAAGCGCTGACGAAGGCGATTCCTGGCAGAGCCTGGCCTCGGGTCTGCCGAAGATCATGTCAGTTACAGCGGCGCGTCTGAGCTGATGCCTGGCGTTCGGGTTCGCATGGCGCCGCTGCTCTACTCCTATACCGGCGGCCTCCGGGTGATCGAAATCGATGCTGCAAGTGCCACCAATGTTGGTGAAGTGATGGCCGCACTCGACAGCCGCTTCCCGGGTCTGGCCTTCCGTGTGATCGACGAGCAAGGCCATATCCGGCCGCACGTGAACATTTTCCTCGGCGAAGAGAAGGTTCTGGACCTTGCGACCCCCATTTCTCCCGGCAGCGAAATCTACATCGTCGGAGCGCTCTCCGGTGGGTGATATAGTACTAAAGCATGCATGACGATCCTCCGAAGCAAGGGGAAGAGGCGCCGGACGAGTCATTCGCCGACATTCTAAATGAGTTCGAAAAGAGCACCAGGACGGCGCCCACCGCCAAGGGCAAAGGCAAAGGCCCGGGCAAAGGCAGAGGCAGGAGTAAGCCTGCCGCATCGGCGCTTCACGGAACTGTCGTCGGTGTGTCCGGCGACTTCATCCTGATCGACTACGGCGCGAAGTCGGAGGGCGTGATTCCCGCTGCCGACCTTCGTGGTGCCGACGGTAATCTCAGCGTAAAGCGCGGCGACAGCTTTGACGTGGCGATCACCGGCTACAACAGCGAGGGCATGGCGACGCTCTCGCGCGTCACCGGTCCGCGTCCCCGCGATTGGGATGGATTGATGCGCGCGTTCGAGAACAAGGAAATCATCGCCGGGAGGGTCACTGCTTCGTTGAAGGGCGGCTTCAGCGTGGACGTGGGAACGCGCGCGTTCATGCCGGCCTCGCGCAGCGGTGTCCGCGATGCGGCGGAGATGGAAAAGCTGGTGGGCCAGGAGATCCGCTGCCGCATCATCAAGCTCGACGTCGATGACGAGGATGTAGTCGTTGATCGCCGCTCCGTGATGGAAGAAGAAGCCAGGCAAGTGCGGCAGAACACGCTCGCGAGCCTGGAGGAAGGAGCGGTGGTGCGCGGCACGGTGCGGTCTCTTGCCGATTACGGCGCGTTCATCGACATCGGTGGCGTTGACGGCCTGCTGCATGTCGGCGACATTTCCTGGTCGCGCGTGAGCGATCCCTCCGCGGAGTTGACGGCCGGCGATGTGCTTGATCTCAAGATATTGAAGGTCGACAAACAGGCCGGCAAGATTTCACTCGGCCTGAAGCAGATGTCCCCCGACCCCCTGGAACAGGCGCTTTCGACACTGAATCCGGGCGATCGCGTGACGGGCGAAGTCACAAGGCTCACGGATTTCGGCGCCTTTGTCGAAATCCTGCCCGGCGTGGAAGGATTGATCCACGTGTCCGAAATGTCGTGGACCAAACGCATCCAGCGTCCGAGCGACGTGCTGAAGAAGGGCGAGCGCGTCGAGGCCGTCGTACTGAAGGTCGACCGCGCGGCGTCGCGTCTGAGTCTGGGATTGAAGCAGGTTTTGGGAAATCCCTGGGACACGATCAAGGATCGTTACCCGGCTGGAAAAATAATTGAAGGCAAGGTCACCAGACTTGTGAAGTTCGGCGCGTTTGTGGAAGTGGAGGAGGGCATTGAAGGCCTGGTCCATGTTTCCGAATTCACAAGCGAGAAGCGCATCGAGCACCCGAGCGAAGTGGTGAAGGTTGGGCAAGTCGTGCGCGCGATGGTGCTGTCGGCCGATCCGGAAACGAAGCGCTTGAAGCTGGGCCTGAAGCAGCTTGAGCCGACGGCCGCCGACCACTTTGCGCAACAGGCCCAGGTTGGCGACCGCGTCAGCGGACGCGTGCTGGAAGTACGCGGGAACAAGGTGATCGTCGAGCTGGGCGAAGGCGTTGAAGGCGTTTGCCTGGTCGAAGAAGCCGCGACTGGCGGGCCCGCGGCTGGCCCGAGCGGATCGCTGGCCGAACAGCTGGCGGCGGCGTGGAAAGGCGGCATCAAGCCGGCGGGTCCGGGACCCGACCCGTATCGCGTGGGTCAAGTGCGTTCATTCACGATCAAAGCCCTGGACCTGGCAGCCAGGAAAATCGATCTCACGCCGGCGTAATGCGGGTAATTCGGGGACAGACGTATAAATCACCTAATTAGCGTTCAAAGTGGTGTTGCCTGCTAATTAGGTGATTTATACGTCTGTCCCCGAATTACCCGCCTATGAGTAAATATGCGTATCACTTCTCTGATTGTTTCTTTCTTCCTCCTGGCGGTCGTCCCGGCACATGGAATCGCTCAGGACACCACCGGACAGGCAATCGAAACCATCCCACAGACCAGTCCTGCCCAACAGACTCCACCAGCTTCCGACATCCCGCCGCACACGAATCTTGTTGACCGGTTCCTGAAGGACCAGGGGCATATTTGGACCAGTCCTTTGCACATAAAACGTGGAGACGTGAAGTGGCTGCTTCCGCTCGGCGCAGGTGCCGCAGCGCTGCTGGCCACGGACCAGAAGCTCAGCGACGATGTTCGAAGCAACAACAGCCTGCGGTCTCCGAGCAAGTTCCTGTCGAACTTCGGGGGGACTTTGCCGATGGCAGCAGCCTCGGGTGCTCTACTGGGAATCGGGAAGCTGACAGGTAATGAGAAGGCGGCCAGGACCGGGAAGCTGGCGACAGAAGCCGTCCTTCACAGCGCCGTCGTCGTCCAGGGTCTCAAACTGGCCTTCGAACGCGAAAGACCAGACAAAATCGGCGGGCAGGGATCGTTCTGGGGAGGCGGCCAGTCATTTCCTTCTGGCCACGCGGCCACCACATTCGCATTTGCGAGTGTCGTCGCTCATCAATACAGCAACAAACCACTGGTTGTAATCGGCGCCTACGGTTTGGCCACGTCGGTCAGCCTTTCGCGCATCGGAGGTCTGAATCATTTCCCGTCAGACGTCCTGATCGGCGCGGCCGTCGGGGAACTCATCGGCCGCTATGTCCTGCATCGGCATAAGGACGAACTCCGATAAGGAATCACAAAGACACAAGAATTAGCCGCGAATTACGCGGATTACGCGAATGGGCGCATCAAGGAATTTTTGGATGCGCCCATTCGCGTAATCCGCGTAATTCGCGGCTAATTCTTGTGTTGGACATTGGTTAGATTTTACTACTAAGCTTGCGCCACGGACCGCTTGCCGGATCCTGCCTCGAGGCGCGCAATCTCCGTAAACGCACACCAGTCCTGCTGGCCCAGGCCGTGGGCCTGAGCAGCGAGGCATTTGTCGCGAACGATGCTGGCAAACGGAAGCGGCAGCTGCACTTCGCCGGCCCCGTCCAGAATCAGCCGGACGTCCTTCATTCCGGGGTTCATTCTCCAGTTCTTTTCCGGACCTTGTTGGAATCAATTTCCGACAACGCTTTATCCTCGGCGGCATAATCGTACTGGCTTGGATCGATCTGCGCAGGTGGGTTCGCCTGCTCCCATTCAATCGTCCTTCCAATCGCTTCGTCGAGCGGAATTATCTCGGTGTAAGAAAGCTCATTGCGAATACGCGATGTATCTGCGACCCAGTGCTGATCCGTGTTTCCAGGAAACCGCAAGTGGGCAGGAGTGCGATTCGTGGGAAGCGTTACAATGCGTCCGTTCCAGACGGCGGCGTCACAAATCTTCCTTGTCCATTCTTCTTCGGCGAACGCCACCGGTTCGGCGACGTTGTAAATTCGACGCTCCGCATTCGGAGATTCAACGGCCGCAACAATCGCAGCCGCGACATTTCCCACGTATCCCCGCGAGCCTCGCCACCTCGCAGCGCTCTCATCGAGGATGATCGTGGAGCGGCCATCCCTGATGCGCTTGAGAATCGGAAAGAACCGGTGAAGCGGATCGCCGGGACCGTAAACCATGGGCAAGCGAAGCACAGTGCCGGGAATTTCCGAATCGCTCATGACGATTCGCTCAACAGGCACTTTGTCGTATTCGTCATCCAGCCATTGGAAGAGACCCTTCAGCATCCCGATTCTCTGGGGCGGATAAGCCGGCTGCGTTCGTAGCGGCGAATCTTCCGTCAAAGGCAGGGAATCCGGCGGTCCCGGCTCGGTTCGATGCAGAACCCCGCAAGCGCGATATGCATCCATGCTGCTCAGCGCGACGACACGTTTGGCAATTCCCTTGAACGTCGACATGAGAGTGTCGGCTTGCCGGGCACTGCCGAGAATTGTGTCGACCACGATGTCCGGTTTGAATTCTTCAAATTCGGCTCGGAAGTCTGCCAGGCGGCTGCGTTCAGCCGTTATCTGCCGGAACGAAGGTGAAGGGCGGCGATGGAACAGAAGCAGTTCATGTCCTTGATGGTGCAGCTGTTGAACGGCCACTCCACCGATGAATCCCGTGCCGCCGATCACCACGATTCGCATATCAGGGCATTCTGAACCAAACTGTAGCGGCGGTCTATGACCGCCGGTTTTCCTGAAATGAACGAAATGCCGGCGGTCATAGACCGCCGCTACAGTCGATGGTAACCGAAGGAGGCGCCGGGACGTAAGATGCAATAGGGCAACGTGTGGATGGAGGATGTTAATGCGTTCCGGAAAGATTAAGTCCTTACTTGTTACAGTGTTCACGACAATTTTAACGGTGCTGCCCGCCTACGCTCAGTCATCAGGCGCCGAGGAGGGACCGGCCGCCACGTCCTCTGTCGAGGCCTCCAAGCCTGAGAAACGCCTCTTCGGCGTACTGCCTAACTATCGAACAGTCGAGGCTTCGTTGCCGTTCGAGCCGTTAACCCCAAAACAGAAACTCAACATTGCAAGACACGACTCGTTTGATTGGCCGACCTACCTGCTGTCCGGAGTGCTGACTCTTGTGACCCCAGGCAAGGATGAAACCGCATCGTTCGGGACGGGAATACAGAAGTACGCCAACCTGTACGTGCGTTCCTCGGCCGACCAGATTATCGGCAACATGATGACCGAGGGATTCCTTCCTGTGATCTTGCGCAAAGATCCTCGATACTTCCGGCAAGGCGCCGGCACGTTCTGGTTCCGGCTGGAAAGCGCATTGTCCCAGACTGCGGTAGCGCACGACGACTCAGGGCATCTGACATTCAACACGCCGGAGTTCCTGGGAAATGCGATGGCAGTCGGGATCTCTACCGCATACTCCCCAAATCTTCAGAATTGGTCGCACAGGAACGAGAAGTTCATCCTCATGATCTCCACCGACACGTTATCAAATGTCGTGAAGGAATTTGGCCCCGACATCAAGCAGAAATTCCTCCACCGCCATCACAAGACCTCGTAGCCGAGGCGAGGGTGTTCCCCTCCTGGAACAGGAGGGGTGGCTGCGCCATTAAGAAAAAGATCCCGTTCCGAAGCGGCGCAGACGGGGTGGTCAGACCGGCGCGCCTACGTTTTCGCCGAACTGACCACCCCGGCCGCGCCTTCAAAGGAGGCTTCGCGGCATTTTCTTGATGGCGCGTCCACCCCTCCTGTCCCAGGAGGGGAACACCCTCAGTTCCGCCTCTGCGGCGCCTCCGATCGCACACAATCGTGCTCATCCGTTGTGATAGTCAGCGTCCTGGTTTCTCATATAGAATAGTCTTCGCTCGCACAATCCGAACACAATGAAGAAAGCGCTCTCCCTGTTGTTCCTTTTTGTTGTTCTGCTGTTCCGCGTATCGGCCGATACATCACCGCCGGGAACGGAGCCCGAGTACTACTACACGCGAGTGATGTACTCGGGAGTCGGCACGCCCGAAAGGGGTGGTCCCTTCCCCATGCGTTACGAGCCCCTGCGGGATTTCAAATGTTCGGATCTGGAGCGCGGCGAGGGCGGCCTGGGGGGAGGATGGCGCACCGACTACCCCGCCTCCGACTGCAAGTTTATCTGGGGTGTTGAGCGGCTGACGTCGATCAACGCCTACCGTGAGGCGCCGCACCCGATGCAGTTGATGGATCCAAAGATTTTTGACTTCCCCTACCTTTATATCGTCGAGCCCGGCCAGATGCTGCTCAGTAACCAGGAAGCCGCGCGGTTGCGTGAATTCCTGTTACGCGGTGGCTTTCTGCACGCCGACGATTTCTGGGGTATCTACCAGCTGGACAATTTCGCCAAGCAGATGGCGAAAGTCTTTCCAGACCGCAAGCTCGAGCCCGTGCCATTGACGGACGAGATTTTCCACACGTTCTTCGATATCGACACCGTCATGCAAATTCCCAATGTCAGCAACGGCTGCTATGGCGGCCGGACCTGGGAATCATCGACGGATACTGTCCCGCGGATCTTCGGAATCAGAGACGACAAATCTCGTTTGATGGTAATCGTCACATACAACTCCGACTTGGGAGACGCATGGGAGCACATGGATGTCGCGTGCTATCCGGAAAAATTCTCGGGTCAAGCGTACCGCATGGGAATCAATTTCATAATCTATGCGATGACGCATTAAGCAGAAGATCGTGAAGCGAGGATATCCGCCTCCTGGAACGAGGGTGTTGCAAACTATTGAATCGAGCGTTTGGCTCTTACTGTAGCGGCGCTCTATGAGCGCCGGTTTTTCCTGGAATCAACGAAAGACCGGCGGTCATAGACCGCCGCTACAGTAGACGGAACCGTCCTTCAACCGGTTTTGCAACACCCTCGGAACAGGAGGGGAACACTCTCGCCTGAGGCTCCCTTCCGCCTCCGATTGAACCACCTCCCGCCGATTCACCAACGTTTCACCATCCTGTCACAAAGCGATAACACCAACATCTCAGATTGCATGGGAACCAGGTTTGAAAGAGGTGTGTCCATGCATAAGAGAATTGCAGGTCTTGTGATGTGTTTCGTGGTGGCTTTACCGCTCGCAGCTCAAGTGGACCGTGCGTCAGTCGGTGGAACGGTCACCGATGCTTCAGGTGCTGTCGTCAAGGGCGCGAAGATCGGAGCGGAATCTTCCGGCACGGGATTCCAGCGTTGGACCGTGACGAGCGATGCGGGGACATTTCATATGCCGGGCCTTCCGATCGGTATCTACAAGGTAACCGTGGAAAAGGAAGGCTTCAGATCAATCACGATTGACCGCGTGGTTCTTTCCACCGGCGAGGAGCGGACGATTGACGCGCACCTCGAGGTCGGCGGCATTACCGAAGAAGTGCAGGTGAGCACCACGCTGGAAGATGTCGATCGCAGCTCGGCGGAAGTTGGAGCCGTCATCGATTCAGCGCAGATCCGTGAGGTTCCGCTCAACGGGCGCTCCTTTGCGACCCTCATGATGCTGGCCCCTGGAGCGATCAACTCCGGCGGAGGTACCGAGCGCGATATCCGGTTCAACGGCCGGTCGCGCGACGATAACAACTTCACATTCGACGGCATCGACGGCATCGACGCCAGCGGCATCCAGGAGCAGCCTCAGAAGGCCGAAGCGCGGCTGCAGATACCATTGGAATCCATTGCGGAATTTCGTGTGAACACCGCCGTCTACACCGCGGAGAGCGGGTCTGCCGGCGGCGGGCAAGTGAACGTTGTTTCCAGGAGCGGAACGAATCAGTTTCACGGAAGCGCGTTCGAGTTCCTGCGAAACGACGCGTTCGATTCGCGCTCGCCGTTCGACGGGTCTGCCATCCCGCCGTTCCATATGAATCAGTTTGGCGCCAGTTTCGGCGGACCGCTTGCGAAGAACCGCGCCTTCTTTTTCGGGAACTACGAAGGAATCCGGCAGCATCTGGGCACGACCTTGCTCGGAAATGTACCGAGCGCTTCCGTGCGGAGCCAGGTGCTGTCAACTTCACCCGCCCTGTCGCCTATCGTGAATGCGTTCCCGACTGGACAGACCCATCTGGATGCGAACACGGACCTCTATACTCTGCAGACCGTCAACACACTTCGTGAAGATGCCGGGATGGCACGCTTTGACTATTTGTTTTCGAACAACACAAGTGCACTGATTCGATACAGCATTGATAACGTCAAGAGCACGACGCCCGACGTCACCGGGGCGATCGATGAAATCACGAATCGGCCGCAGAATCTGGTCCTGCAACTGCAACATATCGTGTCACCGCGTTTGCTCAACGAGACGCGCTTCGGGATCAACCGCGTGCCTTACAGGCATCCAACCATCGGAACAGTGCCCGTCAGCATCAGTACGCCCGGTTACGTCGGTTTAATCTCGAATGCTCTGGACGAAGAGGTCGGGACGACCTTCTCTTACATCGACAACATGACGATGACTCTCGGACGTCATACGCTCAAGACGGGGATCGATATTCGAAGAATCCGCTTGAACAACTCGGGCAACGCTATCGACAATGCGACGGCTTCGTTTGCAACCCTTGCCGGCTTCATTCGCAACAACCTGGACTCCATCAGCGACGACGCGGCCGAGGGCATTCACGGATTGCGCCGGACCTTCTATATGGGCTACGTCCAGGATGAGTTCAAGGTCACTCCGAACCTTACTCTGAATCTTGGTCTTCGGTATGAATACTACTCGGTCGCGAACGAAGTCTTGAATCGCGCGGTGGTCGTGGACATCAAGGGATGCAACGGCGGGTGTCCGCAAGGAACGCCATGGTATGCGCCCAACCCGAGAGACTTTGGACCCCGCGTTGGTCTCGCCTGGGCGCCGAAATCGCTCCACGGCAAAACGGTCGTCCGCACAGGCTACGGAATTTACTATGGCCCCAATCAGAACGATGACTTCAGCGATCCGATGGAAAGCACGGCACTGCGTTTTGCCCTTTCGTCAACGGATGTAGCGAATCTTTCTTATCCGATTGCGCCTTTCGTCAGCCAATTCCAGTCCGAGGGTTTGAGTCCGAAGACGATCGCCCGCGACCGCAAGGACCTGTCGTACCAGAATTGGAACTTCATGCTGCAGCAACAGCTTCCACACAGCTTTGTAACGCAGGTCGGCTACGTCGGCAGTGCCGGGCATCATCTGTTCGACAGATACACCGTGAATCGCATCGACCCGGCCACGGGCAAGCGGCCGCTGGCTGGTTTCAGTTCTTTCGGCTTGAAGACCAATGACGGCAACAGCACGTTCCACGCGTTGCAGTTTTCCATGCAGCGTCAGCTCTCGAACGGCTTTCTGTGGCAGACTCAATACATGTGGTCGCATGCCATAACGGATGCTTCGGTCGGCGCGGGTGAATCCACTGCGATCCAAAACATGTCGTGCCGGGCGTGTGACCGCAGCAATACACAATTTGATGTGCGCCACACTTTGACCATGAGTTCGTCGTACCAGCTGCCCATTGGCCCGGGTCATCACTTGCTGGGAGAGAACAATGCGGCTGGAAGGATTTTCGGTGGATGGAAACTCAGCGGATTTGCGACGGCGAGAACCGGCCTGCCCGTAAACATTACCGTGTCGAGAAAGCCCGGAGATCTGCCGGATGGCAACGCATCCGCCCAAAGGCCGGATCTGGTGCCCGGCGTATCGATCTATGCTGCGAATCAGACAATTTCCAACTGGTTCAACCCTGCAGCGTTCGCGGTTCCGGCGAAGGGAACGTGGGGTAACTTCGGCCGCTACGTCGCACGAGGGCCGGGTTACTATGAGATCGACGGTGCAGTGGAAAAACGCTTCCCGCTGGCAGAGAGCAGGAGTATCAGCTTCCGCGCCGAAGCGTTCAATCTGTTAAACCATTCGATCTATGGGAATCCCTCCGGAAACACCTCGTCCGGCAGCTTCGGGCGAATCACTTCGATTCTGAACGCCGGAGCGACCGGAACGGGCACGCCGCGCCGGTTACAGTTTGCGCTTCGGCTCGATTTCTGAAACTCACAACGAGGATTTTGAAGCATGAAAGGATTGGAGAGCGTTCTGTTAGGGTTGGCTGGTATCGCAGCACTGGCGGCAACGGTCACGCTGGCCGCCGGCGAGAAAATCGTGGGCGGGCCGTTCGCGGTGGGCGTTACTCAAAAATCAGCCAGGATGGTATGGATCGTCCAGAGCGATGAATTGATGCTGCGGCCGGCCGCCGGAGGGGCGACTCTGACCTCGCCGTCTCTGCGAGTGGAAAAGACGACACTCACGGGATTGCAGCCGAACACGCGCTACGAATACGACATCCTCGAAGGAGCAGACGGGGGCAAGGGATCTTTTAAGACGCCGCCCCCTGCCGGCCCGGCACCGTATCGTTTCGTAGTCTACGGCGACACGCGAACGCGGCACGACGTGCACAAGAAGGTCATTGGAGAGTTGATGAAACACGGAATCCCGGATTTCATCCTTCATACAGGCGACCTGGTGGCTGACGGAAACGACAGCGCGCAGTGGCCGATATTTTCGGAATAGAGAAGGATCTGCTTCGCCAGGCGGCGTTCTTTCCCTCTCTCGGGAACCACGAACGCAATACGCACTACTTCGAGGATCTCTTTCAGACGGAGACTCCTTACTACTCGTTTGACTGGGGCAACGGCCACTTTGCCGTCATCGACAGCGATATCGAGACTGTCGCAGCTACGGAGCGGGAACGGAATGCCTTTTGGATGACCCAGACACGCTGGCTCGAGGACGATCTGCTGACCCATCAGAAATCCGAATACCGATTCGTCATTGCGCATCACCCACCATTCACGGCGGTCGCCCGACGGCAGGGTGACAATCCGCACATGACCGCTCTCGTTCCGATGTTCGAGAAGTATCAAGTCTCCGCGGCCTTCTTCGGTCATGATCACAACTACCAGCACTATCTCAAGAACGGCGTCCACTACGTGACGACCGGTGGAGGCGGAGCACCCCTGTACGATGTGGATAAACCGCCCGCGGCGATCGCGCAAAAGGTCGTCAGCGTCGAAAACTTCGTATCGGTGAGCGTGAACGGAGAAACAGCTCACATCCAGGCGATCGCCATTGATGGAAGCACGCTGGAAGAATTCGACATCGAAGCGGCAAGACCGTAGGTGGATGTTGCTACTGTAGCGGCGGTCTATGACCGCCGGTATTTCGTCGATTCCAGGAAAAACCGGCGCTCATAGAGCGCCGCTACAGTAAGAGCCTGCCCGCCTTTGTCATCGCCATTAAACAGAGTCGTCACGTCTTCGTAACGCGGGATGTTTACCGTCACTCATACGTTGATCGATAACTACCTGGAGGTGAGTGATGGAAAAGATCTTAGCACGTGGGTGGCGTGTATCTATTGCCAGCATGTGTGTGCTCCTGGCTCTCTCGTCGAACTCAGCTCTTGCGCAGACAGTGGGCAGCTCCGCGACAATTTCCGGTGTGGTCCTTGATCCGGCCGGTAAGGTCGTCCCCGATGCAGCCGTAGTCGTCACGAATGATTTGACCGCCATCGTTCGCTCCGTCACGACGAGTGCGGAGGGCCGTTTTTCAGTCACTGCTTTGCCGGTGGGCACCTACAGCATCGAAGTATCGTCGCCCGGTTTTACAACCGCCCGCAGCACTGGCCTCCAGCTTGCCGCGAACGGCCTGGAAAATATTTCCATTGCGCTGAGCGTTGCACGTATCAACGAGGAAGTGACCGTATCGGAATTCCTTCCGCTTGCCGCAACGCTGGCTCCGTCACAAAGCTCACTCGACGCGCGTTCTGCGCAGTCCGTGATTAGCCCCGAGTACATCCAGAACTTCACGTCGCCGACTGCGGATTACACCGAAGTGGTCCAGATGGCTCCGGGAACATTCAGTTTCAGTCCGAACGGCGCGGGGCTCGGGGATAGCAAGACCTTCTTTCGTGGCTTCAGTGACGGTGACTACACCATGACGTTCGACGGCATCCCGTTTAACGACACGAATAGTCCTACGCATCACTCCTGGGCGTTTTTCCCGGGCCAGTTCATTGGCCAGACTGTATTCGATCGCAGTCCGGGTTCAGCATCCACGATCGGGCCCACCAACTTCGGCGGATCGATAAACATGATGTCCCCCAATCTGCGGCCGGATCAGAACGTGAGGGCGACATTATTCCTATGGCTCGTTCAACACGCGCCTGTTCGAAGCGGCGTACAACTCCGGCCAGATTGGCAAGTCGAACTTCTGGCTGGATGTTCACCAGATGAAATCGGATGGATATCAGACCTACAACTATCAGCGGCGCAATGCATTCTCGATGAAGTACCAGTATGCATTCTCACCCAGGACGGTGCTGACTGCGTTTACTTCGCTCGTCGAGTTGAAGTCAAACACTCCGAACACGAAGGGACCCACGCGCGACCAGGTGGCTAAGTTCGGAGACAACTATCTGATGAGCAATGATCCAACCAGGCCGGACTACTACAAGTTCAACTTCTATCACATCCCCTCGGACTTCGATTACGTGGGTGTTACATCTGATCTGGGCCATGGCTGGACCATCGATACCAAGGTGTATACGTACCGGTATTACAACAAGCAGAACTACAACGATCCCACGAAGATTTCGACCACGAGCGCGATCGACAAGCTCAACAGCTACCGCAAGTATGGCAACCTGCTGCCGGTCACCCAAACGTCGAGACATGGAGTCTTCCGCACAGGCATGTGGTCGGAATATGCACAGACCGATCGCTTCCAGACCCCGTCGGATCCTCGCACGTGGATTGATCAGGCTCTGCCGAACTTTCACGAAAAGTTCAATACCACCTCCCTGCAGCCGTATGCCGAGTACCAGTGGCTCATTAGTCCGCGCCTGAGCATCACGCCGGGCATCAAGTTCGTGTACTACAAATTCGATTTCACTCAATTTGCCGATAACGGAAAGACCGTCGGCAGCCTGAACGGGGCGCCTTTCGTTCAACATTCCGCGTCTTTTAATGCATCGCAGCCATCGTTCGATGTGAACTATAAGTTGAGGCACAACTGGCCCGTTTATGGTCAGTTTGCCACGGGCAGCTCGATTCCGCCCTCGAGCGTCTTCGATGTGAAAAATGCGAAAGTTGCCGTTCTTCCGAAGCCCGTACAGACGAAGACATTCCAGTATGGCTCCGTCTGGAAATCCGGCCGGGCGACACTGGATCTGGACACGTACTTCATCAAGTTCGACAACGGTTATTCGTCGTCTCCCGATGCCAGCGGCGAGCCGGTGTACTACCTCACCGGTACTTCGAAGACGAAAGGTGTTGAAGTGGAAAGTACGATCTATCTTGGGGCCGGAATCAGCGCTTATCTAAACGGTACACTTGGCAGCGCGAAGTATTCCAGCACGGGTCTCTGGGTGCAGAATGCTCCGCGAAATACAGAAACCGTGGGCCTGAGCTATCAGCAGCGAAACTGGGACCTGGGTTTCTTCAACAAACGGATCGGCCGGATGTACAACGACAATGGCAGCATCAATCAGGCGGTTGCCATCGATCCCTTCAACATTACGAATCTTTATATCAATTACACGCTGAAGAGCTTGTCCGAGTTCTCCCAGACCCGGATCAAGCTCACCTTCAATAACCTGTTCGACAAGCACAGCATCGTGGGCGTGAAACCGGCAGCAACGACCAGTAATCTCCCGGCGGGAGGCGACATCCTGACGCTTCTGGCGGCGCGCAGTGTTTCGCTTTCGCTCAGCGAGGGCGGATCCGAAGGATGGGGGGAATAGCCGCGAATTACGCAGATTACGCGAATGGGCGCATCAAGGAAACTTTGACGCGCCCATTCGCGTAATCTGCGTAATTCGCGGCTATTCCCCCCATCTTTCGGATCCGTTTCTTCAGGAGGACTGTGTGATGCACGCGAGAGCATTGACGTTTCGCAAAGGACCCGCACTGGCGCGATCTCACGCTCTTTCACGAATACTTTCATGGCGACACCGGACGGGGTTGCGGCGCCAGCCACCAAACGGGCTGGACCGCGCTGGTGACTCGTCTCTTCCACAAGCTGAGTTCCAACCGGTCTCGCGCTGTTGCAGCTACTGGAGGCCATTCCCGACAGCGGGCGGGGTCACTTTTGGAGTCCTGAGAAAAATGCAGACGAGTAAAACAGTTTTCTTATTCGATGTGGACAACACACTGTTGGACAACGATCGCATTATGAGTAACTTGAGATCTCACCTCATATCTGAAATCGGATCTGAGCGTGCCGAACAGTACTGGCGCATCTTCGAACGCATTCGGGCAGATCTGGGTTTCGTCGATTACCTGGGAGCACTGCAACAGTATCGGATCGAGTACCCGCATGAACCGCACCTGGTGGAGGTCTCATACTATCTGTTGAACTATCCCTTTGCGAACCGGTTGTTCCCCAATTCGATCGATGCGGTGGAGCACGTGAAGCAATGGGGGACTGCTGTGATTCTCACGGATGGCGACGTTGTATTTCAGCCGCTCAAGGTTTATCGCTCCGGTCTGTTTGAAGTTTGTGATTCCAAAGTCCTCATATATGTGCACAAGGAATCCGAACTGGCGGATGTCGAGGAGCGTTATCCAGCCGAGCATTACGTCGTTATAGATGACAAGCTGCGAATCCTGGATGCGATAAAGAAGATCTGGAAGTCTCGCGTCACGACCGTCTTCGTGTCCCAGGGACACTATGCAAAGGACCCGCAAATCCTGTCGAACTTCCCTGCGGCCGATTTGTCCCTGGAACGAATCGGCGCATTGCTCGATTACGACTTCTCCGATCCGCGGGAGGTGCGACATGTCTGATCAACGTCCACATGTTCCGTCATGATTGTGGATATAGCCGCGAATTACACAGATTACGCGAATGGGCGCAACTAAGATTCCTTGATGCGCCCATTCGCGTAATCTGCGTAATTCGCGGCTATTTCTGTTTTCTTGACAAACTCCCGAAACGGGCGTAGCTAATCGGTATCATTTCTATCCATACGTCGCAATTTTGAACGCATCAGGTCTTTCTGTGAGCGGTAAGGGCCGACTTGGAAAGAGCCAGCAGACAACGCGGGATCTGTCGTGCTGTGAGCGATGACAAGCCCTGAAGACTTGCCACACTGATTCTTCACAGCAGCCGGAATCCAGCCGGAACCATGGCTTCCTCTGAGTCAGTCCAATTCAATTCAAAAAGGGGGGGACCATGTTAAGCAGGACACGTACGGGACTGAACGCGCCGGTCAAACTGGGAGCAGTGTTTGTTGTGATCGTTTTAGGAAGTTGTCTGGTTTTTGGTCAAGGGTCAGCCGCCATCTCGGGTGTCGTGCGCGACACCACGGGAGCGTTGGTGCCGGGAGTGAGTGTCGCCGCCAGGCAAACCGACACCGGGCAGACGCGCACGGCTGTGAGCGACGAGTACGGCGGCTACAATATGCAACTCCTGCCGGTAGGTCCTTATGAACTCACCGCAGAACTGCCCGGCTTCAGGCCGCAAGTGCGGCGCGGCATCAATCTCGTGGTGGGGCAGCAAGCTGTGGTGAATCTGGCGCTGGAAGTCGGAGCCCTCGCAGAGCAAGTCACGGTGACGGAAGAGGTCGCACTCGTGAATACAACGCTGAGCTCGACCTCCGGATTGATCAACGAGCAGCAGGTCAAGGATCTGCCGCTAAACGGACGCAGCTTCGATCGGCTTCTGGAGCTCAACGTTGGCGTCGTCAATAATAGTTCCAATATGGGAGGAGGCGGCGGTTTTCCGGCTTTCTCGGTAGCGGGCCACCGGCAGGAAACCAACCGGTTTCTGATCAACGGCGTCGACTGGATCGGGGGGAACGCGACCCACCAGTTCATCACGCCTTCCGGGGCCAGCTCCCAGTTGCTGGGCGTCGAGGCCGTGCGGGAATACAACATCCTCGAGCACACCTATGGCGCCGAGTATGGGAAACGGGCTGGAGGACAGGTCAGCATTGTGACCTCCTCCGGGACGAACCATTGGCATGGCGACGTGTTCGAGTATCTACGCAACAGCGCTCTGGATGCCAAGAACTTCTTCGAGGCCGAGAAGGGTCCGTTCAAGCGCAATCAGTTCGGAGGAACGCTGGGAGG
>WNFT01001128.1_pt1 | contig 22710 bp, 17 predicted proteins | sample 5400191 | NCBI WGS metagenome assembly WNFT01 (sample SAMN13153359, study PRJNA577476) | soil metagenome | isolation source: 80 cm saprolite under Madrone tree | place: USA:California | collected 2016-06-14 | reverse complement strand
CGTTCGCTGTGGGTAGTGTGCCGGTGAATGGCGTGGCGTTTGACGGGGCCAATGTTTGGGTGACAAACCTGGTGAGCGGTACGGTATCGAAACTTTAGGAGTGCGCTCAAGGCGCAAGATGCCGGGCAGCAGCGCTCCTTTATCTGTCAAAGACGTGGTGTTTGCCACGCCGGTTTCGTACTACCGTTTTAATACCGATTAGAGTATAAAACCGCTTAAGGACGCTTTCTCTCGCTTACGACGTGGGGCGTCCTAAGTCGTAGGGCTGGAAATCATCGATTTTAGCGAGTATTTGAGCATAAGGGGTTCATTTTCGAATCCTTCCGCCCCAGCCAATTCTCTCCGACCAAGAGCGCAGGGCGCGCTAGTCTTTGGCGATCGGCAAGCCCGCTTCCAGCCACCCCTTCCAGCCCCCGTCCATCGATTCGACGTTGTTGTAGCCCATTCTCTGCAGATTGTCCGCCACCAGCGCGGAACGAAATCCGCCGCCACAATACAGAATGAGGTTCGTGTTCGCGTCCGGAACGCGCTGCTCGATGTCGCGCTCGATGATGCCTTTGCCCAGATGAACGGCGCCGGGAAGATGTCCCTTCGCCCATTCGTTGTCCTCGCGAACATCCACGAGAATGAACTTCTCTCCCGCGTCAGCCCTGCGCTTCACGTCGGCGACGTTCGTTTCCTTGACCTTCTTTTTCGCCTCGTTGACCAGTTTCAAGAATTGCGGCGCATGCGCCATTTTGAGTACGCCTCCTGCCGAATGAATTTGGAATGAGAATACCACAGGGGGCACGGCGTCCAGCGTGCCGGACTCCCGACGCGCCGGTTTCAAGCTTCTTTCGGTGCAAGGCACGGAGAACAGCCAGGACCGCTGCGATCTAAGGGCTCTCCGTTCTTGGTTTGTCTCCGGCATCTTTCCTGGCAAATGAGCGCACCAGGTTCACGAAATTCCAGCGTACTCTTTCCTTCGTTCGGTCACCTTCGCCCGGCATTTTTCCTTTGCCGTTGCTGATGATCCAAAAGAGTTCGCCGTCGGTAAGTTTGTCAAGGGAAGACCCATCGCGCCAGTCACGGAGCTCGAGCTTCATGTCCGCGGCGAGATCCCCCTTGCCGTCGCCTATTTTTCCATGACACATAGCGCAATTGTAGCTGTAGAGCTTGCGCACCTCCGCCAATCCGTCCGCGGTCGGCGGGACTGGATTCTTTTTGGCGGCGTCTTCCGGCGTTATTTTCGGCTCTGCCGATCCCGGCTTTTCCTGGACGAAATCCGGCTTGGCGTATGAAATCCCGAAGCTCGCGAGCAAATACGCACCCAGAACAATGAGTGTCCCGCGCATAGTTTCCTCCTGACAGGATGGACCGGCCGAAGGAGTGAGTTCGGCTTGATTGTGAGCGGATTCTACGCCCGCGCGCGGAAGAAGAAAAGAGTGAAGAATGGAAAGAGACGATTCGAACCACCATTATGGAACTACGGTTTCGGCAGAGAATCCGGCGCAGGCGACTGCGTTTTTCTTGTCGCGGTCATCAAGCACCCGCGCTTCGCCGGCGCATCGCCAAATCCCGCGCGGAACCGGTTCGATTCCCTGACGCGCGTGCGCAGCCCATCGATCACTGGCGGAATCGGGTCGTGCGGAGCTCCACGGATGAGAAAAATGACAAGCGCCGCTTCTCCCGGAGCGTCGGCGCTGGAACCGATGCCTACTCCTTGCACGCCGGCCCTCTTCATCCATTCATCCACGTGGGCACCGTGCACGATTTTCGCGCGCGCCACTTCCGCATCGGAGATCAGATAGACAAGCTGCGGCGGTACAGCAGTCTCCTCGAGCGTCGCACTCTCAGCAGCGGTAACCGCGCCGCGATGCGAGAAGAGGTCTCCTTCAACGATGCGAGTACGTATGCCCTCAATCTGCGCTGGCAAATAGCTGCGCGGCTGTCCCTTCGTCACAAAAAACAAAATGGCGGGCTCGCTGGAATTGTCGTAACTCGTTCCCACGCCGACGGCCTGCATTTCAGGATGCGCCATCAACTCTGCGGCATGCGCATCCCGCACGGTGAGAGAGTGCTGTATCGCTTCCGGGGAAACAGCCGCTCTCTCCACCGCTAAGCGAGCCGCCGTTGCAGACTGCGGCCCCGGCAGGCTGCAAGCGGCCACGGCATGCCCGGTGAGACTGTTGTCACCGACGATTACGGGCTTGGACTGATTGGCCGGATCCGCCAATCCATTCAAGACGTCAGAAATTGGATTGCCCACGGTGTCGGACCCGCTTCCGGCAAAAAGCAAAGCCACCGGATCCGCAGTGTCCTGCGTGACAATCAGAGAGCCGGAGTCGCCTTCCGCGCTAAAACCATTGTTCGTAACGTCGACCTGGTTGGTAAAAGCGACATTGAAAGTGCTGCCCGTCCCGCATCCCTTCTGGTACGTCACGTTGATATTCGCTTGTATTGAAAAAATCGAAGAACATGTCAATCCCGTCGACCTGCCGCTCTTCGCAACGGTTCTGCCGATCGTCGGCGCAACGCCGGAGCCGGCATGTGGCGGTCCGTTCGCCGGCGGGTTGCTGGCGGTGCCGCCCAATTGCACGATGGTGCCTGCCGTATCCACTGCGCCGGTGTTAATCAGCGCCAGCGCCGCGTCGATTTTTGGCGTCGGCCCGGTCTCCATGTTGAAGAATTGAGAGAGCGTGGCAACCGTTAGCGGCGTCGCACAATTATTATCAATCAGCCCGGGCTGCACAATTGGATCGCCGACGGCAGCCGAGTCACTGCGCGCGACAGCGTGGTTATTGCTGAGGATGTACAGATTGCTCCCGCGAGATACGAGTGCCCCGAGCGTGCCGCCACAACACAAAGTTTGACCACTCACCGTCGAGGAATCCTTGGCATTTCCGCCAGAGACTCCCAGCGGCGAACTTGCGCCTTGCGCATTCTGTTGCGGCGGCACGATCGTCACCAACACGGAATCCATCGCTGTCATGTCGGCTTGCGAAATTGCCGTGACCACCACCTGGCTCGTTTGGCCGCTGTTGTTTCCGCTTGTCAGCACGGGAACCGAATTCGGAGCTTTGAACAGTCCGGTTGTCGAAATTACACCGCTTTGCGGACCTCCTCCGGTTACGCCATTCACCTGCCACGTTACCGCCATATTCAGATTGCCGGTAACCGCAGCAATAAATTGCGTCGACCCGAACGTGGGAACCTGGGTCGAACCCCCGGTTATCGACACGCTGGTAGCCGGCCCGGCCTGAATCGTCACGGTTGCCATCCCGGACTTCGTTGCGTCCGCTAGCGATACGGCTTTAATCGTCACAGTCGCGGGGCTCGGAACCGTGGTAGGCGCGGCATACGCGCCTCCGTTCGAGATAAATCCGTGCGTCGAATCGCCGCTCTTAGGAGTGGCCTCCACAATTTCCCAAAACACGCTTTGATCCGTTGTCCCGTTCACCGTCGCTGTGAACGTCTGTGACCCTCCCTTGTTCAACGAAACGGCGGCAGGCGCGACGGTTACGCTACTGGTCGTAGGAGGAGGAGTCCCACTACTTCCATGGCTCGAGCCGCCACAAGAATTCAAAAATGGAAAGATGGCCAGGCTGGCAATCAGGGAAAGAGTACGGTGCATAGGGAGCCTCGTGTTGAGGGCGGGCCTCTTACGCTGGCGCGATCCATTTAGACCCGGGCCGGGGAATCCAATTCTAAATTCAAAGGTTTGACGGTCGCAAGCATCACAAAGGATGCCAGGGAGTTTCCTTCTCGAACCCGCCTCGCGGAAAATCAATCCAGGTCGCGCCAGTTGGGCCCAGCGCCGATTTCCACAACGATGGGCACCGCCAGTTTGTGGACGCCTTCCATCTCTTCCTCAACCAATTTCTCAAGCTTGGCGCGCTCCTTTGTGGGAGCTTCGAAGAGCAGTTCGTCGTGCACTTGCAGGATCATTTTAGCTTCGAACTTTTCTTTCGCCAGGCGTTTGTCGATGTTGATCATTGCCAGTTTGATTAAATCGGCGGCCGTTCCCTGCAGTGGCGAATTGAGGGCCGTGCGCTCGGCAAAATTGCGAAGCTGCATCTGTGGTGAATTGATTTCCGGTATCGGGCGGATTCTGCCAAACAAAGTCTTCGCCACACCGGTCTTGCGCGTCTCGGCAAGAATACCGTCCAGATACTCCTTCACTCCACGATAGCGCGTGAAATACGCGTTGATGAATTTCGCGGCCTCTTTCTGCTCGATCCCCAATTGCTGCGCGAGCCCGAATGGAGACAGGCCGTAAATAATGCCGAAGTTGATGGCTTTGGCGGCGCGGCGGTGCTCTGCATTCTGCGCCATCGGCCCAACGCCGAACACTTCTTGCGCGGTCCGCGCGTGAATGTCCTCATCGTTGCGGAAAGCTTCGACGAGCACGGGATCCTTCGAAAAGTGCGCCATGATGCGCAGCTCGATCTGCGAGTAATCCGCCGACAACAGTATCTTTCCTTTTTCGGCCACGAACGCGGCGCGAATCTCGCGGCCCAGCTCGGTGCGGATCGGAATGTTCTGCAAGTTGGGATCGCTCGAGCTCAGCCGGCCCGTAGCGGTGCCCGTCTGCGAAAAGCTGGTGTGCAAGCGCCCCGTTTCCGGATGGATCAGTTTCGGAAGCGCGTCCACGTAGGTCGATTTGAGCTTGGCAATTTCGCGGTACTCGATGATCTTCGCTGGAAGCGGATGCTGCGCGGACAATTCCTCCAGAACGTCGGCGGCGGTGGACCGCGCTTTTGCTTTTCCGCGCCGCGCGTTGGATTGAAGGTTCAACTTGTCAAAAAGTACTTCAGCAAGCTGCGTCGGCGAGTTGACGTTGAATTCCGATCCCGCCAGCTTCCAAATTTCTTTTTCCAGGCGGCGGACTTCCTTTTCCATCGACCGCGACATCTTCTCAAGTTCTTTGGGGTCCACGCGGACGCCGGTCCGCTCGATCTCGGCAAGCACCGGAGCGAGCGGCAAGTCTATTTTTTCGTAGACAGAATCGAGGTTTTGCTCCTGTACCTGGGCCTCAAGAGCAGGCGCGAGGCGCTGCAGGTAGTCAGCGCGCTCACCCGGTCCGCCGCCTATCATCGCGCTGAATTGGCGCATCACCACGTCCGCGAAATTGTGATTCGCTGTCGTGGGACGTAACAAATAAGAATAGAGCTGCGTCGCGTGCCCGATGCTTGCCGCCCGGCCGGTTAGCAATTGAAAGAGTTTTGGGTCGTGGACGATTTTCTGCCGCTTCGAATCCGCCAGCAGCGGCGCGAGCGCTTTCAACGCTTCGCCCTTCTCGTCGAACCAGACGGAGCGCCCTTCGCCAGCGCTGGAAGAAACTTCGATGGATGCGATGCGCGTGCCGAAGCCTTCTGATTCGCGTTCGCCCGCTTCAAGATTCAGCCAGATCGCCAGCGGTTCTTTAGCGGGGAGTTTGGCCAGGTACTCGCGGAACTCGGCGGCGCTGGCAAGCTTCGCGTAATCCGCTTTCACAGCCGGTTCGGAATCCGCCGGCGCGGGAGGCGCCGTCGTCGCGTCCGCGCCCAGCTCTTTCAATAGCGAGCTGAAGCCCAGCTCACGATAGAGTGTCGCAAGAGCAATGGCATCTGGCTCGCCCAGCGCAAGCGCAGGAAGACTAATCTGAAAAGGGATATCTGTGCTTATTTTGGCGAGTTCTTTGCTCAAAAGCACAAACTTTCCGTATTTTTGAAGGGCCTCGCGATAGTTTGCTCTTTTGACTTCTCCCGCTCTTCGCAATGTCTCTTCAACGGACCCGAATTGCTGGATTAACTCTCGAGCGCCAACTTCCCCAATACCAGGCTTCCGTCGCTCCCCTTGGGCTAGCCGTTCATTAGGATCTTTCGCGCCCGGAATGTTGTCCACCGTGTCGCCCATCAACGCCATTACGTCGATGACCTTCTCCGGCGGTACCCCTAGAATCTCTTTCACCTTCTCCTTGTCCACGATGACGTCCGATTTCGCTCCGCCCGAACCGGTTCGCAAGATGCGCACGCCGCCATTGACGAGCTGCATCATGTCTTTGTCGTTTGAAATGATCAGCACTTCGACATTTTGTTTGGCCGCCTGCACAGCTATCGCGCCAATTACGTCGTCGGCCTCGTATCCTGGAAGCTCCAGAATCGGCAGGCGCAGCGCTTCGCACAACCGGCGAACAAAGGGAAGTTGCACGCGCATTTCGTCGGGCATGGGCTGCCGCTGCGCTTTGTATTTCTCGAACAGCTTGTCGCGGAAAGTCGCGCCAGGAGGATCAAACACAATCCCGATGTAGTCCGGCTGATAATCCTTGATCAGCCGCTTCAGGATGTTTCCAAATAGAAAGGGGATGTTCGTAGGGACGCCGCCGGGACCTGTGAGCCGCTGCGGCATGGGCGCAAAGAAAGCGCGGTAAACATGCGCCATCGCATCCACGAGAAACAGTTTTTTCGGAGGAGCAGGCATGCGGGCGAGTATAGCAAACGCCGATTAGGGAGTGCCGGGGCGCCCTCCCGCTTTTCTTGGTTGCAACCATGAGTGAGGGCAAATGAACAAAGGCCGCACCGGAGCGAGTTCCGGTGCGGCCTTTCTAAGGTAAGACCAGGTCTTATTGTTTGTTTGGCTTGTTCGGTTCGGACTTTGGCTCCGGCTTATTCGCCGAGGGCTGCTTGGACGCACTCTGCCCGCCGGCCTGCGCCTGCGAAACCAGCAGCATCCGCGTGCCGCTATCCAGATGTACGTTCTTACCGGCGGAAGTGATCATCGAACCCTGCGTGGCGCTCGAGCCCGCCGCGTTCAGGTTCAGACCGTTCAACCCGAATACGCCTTGGCTGTTGGAAGTGAGCTGACCCGCGGCATTCAAGCCGCCGACGGCTCCCTTGGAAGCACTAGCGATGCTCCCGCCTGCGCCTGCCGCGGAGTTCACCGCTCCTCCGGCTGCTCCACCTGCGCTGGCCGCGGTGTTCGTCACCGTGCCAACCGCGCCGCCTGCAGCGGACGTTACTCCGCCAAGCGCGCCGCGTCCGCCGGCCATTCCTGATCCGGCCGCCGAAGCGCCCATGCCGCCCATCGCGTCCATATCTGATCCAGCGGCTGAAGCGCCGCTTTGCGCCGCCGCAATCGCCTGGATCCCCACACTCAGTGGAATCTCCTCACCGTTGTTAAGAATCGCTTTGTCGAATACGATCCCCAGCGCCGATTCCGATTCGCCCTTGGCGCGCGCCGAAGCTTGCGTGACGTGTCCGACTACCTTCGCACCCTTCGGAATTACGGTCCTTCCTTCGGACTTCACGGCTTCCGTGGTGTGTGCGTTTACCGCATCACCCGGCTTGCATTTCTTGGAGTCGATTGGCGAACTCAACGCGGCATTGAACGCCGTGCCGGCCGCGAGCGAACCATTCGCCTGGCCGTTCTGCGCCGACGCCGAAGTGGACGCCGAGGCGTTGCCCGATGCCTGCGCTTGCGTCTGGCCGGCTTGCACCGACGCCTGGCTGCTGCTCTGCGCTCCAGCCTGAGCCCCGGTCTGCGCCTGCGCCGCAGCGCTGATGCAGAAAAATGCCCCCGCAACAATTGCCATCCCTGCGCGATTCATGGTCGTAAGACCTCCTTAAACGAGCGTTGACGATGAGCTGGATTTGTAGTCATAAGGGTATCGATGAAACCGTTTGATAGTCGCAAGGTTGATGCCGATGCGTAAAGAGCTTAGTTTCTGCTAGTTACGCGCACAGTTGAGCACTTTGACCGCGGGAAAAAGAGGAGTACTAAGCAGGATTTACAAGGTAGAGGTGGCAAGTTCCAGTACGTGATGGCCCCACCGGCAAAGCCAAAATGTTCCGCCACCATCGCCTAGCCACCCGGGGGGGTTCTGGCCAATGAGTCGAACGAAAGGCTTACAACTAAGAACTCCTACCTCTTCTCAGGAAACAATGCCCAGCGGCTTCCCCACTTCCGCCAAAATGTCCGCCGCGCGCAGGAGTTGATCGCGCTTGTGCGTCGCGCTGACCATGGCGCGCAGCCGCGCTTTTCCTTCCGCCACCGTTGGGTATCCCACCGCCGGAGCAAACACGCCCGCCTCAAACAGTTTCTTCGAGAATTCAAACGCCTTGGCCGCGTCGCCCACGTGAATCGGAATAATCGGCGTCTCGCTCACCTTGAACTGAAAACCGCGCTTCTTCAATTCGCGCTTGAACATTTTCGTGTTGGCCCACAGTTTCTTAACCAGCTTCTCGCCTTCCGGCGAATCGAGCAGCGCAAACGCCGCCTGGCATGCCGCCGCCGTAGCGGGCGGATGCGAAGTCGAAAAAAGAAACGGCCGCGCGCGCAGATACAAGAAATCGATCAGGTCGCGCGACCCACAAACGTACCCGCCCATCGCCCCAATCGCCTTGCTCAGCGTCCCCACCTGGATGTGTACGCGCCCGTGGCATTGGTGATGGTCCACCGTTCCTCGCCCGCCCCGGCCCAGGACGCCCGAAGCATGCGCGTCGTCCACCATCATGACGCAGTTGTATTTTTCCGCCAGTTCGCAAAGTTGTGGCAGTGGTGCGATGTCGCCATCCATCGAAAACACGCCATCCGTTATGATGAGTTTCTTCCCCGGAAAATTCGCGTTCTCCTGCAGGATCCGCTCGCAATCCTGCACGTCCTTGTGCTTGAAAACTTTAATCGTCGCCTTTGAGAGTCGCGCACCATCAATAATCGACGCGTGATTCAGCTCGTCCGAAACGATCAGGTCATCTTTGCCGAGGACCGCTGAAACTGTTCCCGCGTTGGCCGTGAATCCCGACTGAAACACCACGCAGGCTTCCACGTTCTTGAACGCCGCGATTTGCTCCTCCAGCTCCATGTGAATTTTCATGGTGCCGGCGATGGTTCGAACCGCCCCGGCGCCCACGCCATACCTCTTCACTGCGTCGAGCGCCGCTTTGCGCAGCGTTTTATGCGTCGTCAGCCCCAAGTAATTATTGGAGGCAAGGTTGATCACTTCCTTCCCGTCGAAGATGCAAACAGGCGTCTGCTCCCCTTCCAGCACACGCAGCCTGGGCGCGACCCCCTTCCCGCGCAATTCCTTCAGCTCGTCGGTGACGTACTGCAGGGGATTCTGCCTCGATGTAATCGTTGCGGTATCAGACATATTGGCACTCCTGACTTGGACTCGGCCGGGGGGAATAACTATTGTGCGTCAGCGGGCGGTTGGCAGCAAAACAATTCGAAAGGGCGAAAGGCGATTCGCCTAGCGCGGCATTCCATTCGGGTACAGCAAAATCTTACCAGCCAGTCCGCTTTGCAGCAACGTGAATGCGTTCTCGAATTTGTCCAGCGAAGCCCGTTCTCCAAATAGCGGCTCCAGATTCAGCCGTCCGGCCTTCAACAACGAAGTCATCTGCACCCAGGTTTCATACATTCGCCTCCCGTAAATCCCCTGCACGGTTGCGCCCTTGAAAATCACGTCGTTCACCAGATCCAGTGGCACGTTTTCCGTCGGAATCCCCAGCAGCGAGGCGCGCCCGCCCGCTCGCAGCGCCTTGAACCCTTGCTGAATCGCCGCCGGATTCCCGGACATTTCCAGCAGCGCGTCCACTCCGGTGCCGTTCGTGTCTGCGAGAATTTTAGCAACCGCATCTTCTTTCGCGGGATTCAGCACCACGTCCGCGCCCATACTTTTCGCCATCGCTCGGCGCTTTTCGTTCGTCTCGGTCGCAAAAACCGTCGAGCTTCCGCAAGCTTTCGCCACCGCGATGGCCATCAACCCGATTGGTCCGCAGCCCGTCACCAAAACAGTCTGCCCCGCAATCGGCCCCGCCAGCACCGTGTGTACGGCATTTCCCAGCGGATCGAGAATCGCTCCGTAATGCTCCGGAATCGCCGCATCCAGCCTCCAGATATTCGACGCCGGAATCTTCACAAATTCCGCGAACGCCCCGTCCTGATCGATCCCAATGATCCGCAGGTTCTGGCAGATGTGCGCTTGTCCCAGCCGGCACTGTTGGCAATGCCCGCAGTTGACGTGCATTTCCGCGCTGACAAAATCCCCCGCCATGACCGCGCGCACTTCGTCGCCTGCGCGCTCCACCGTGCCGCAAAACTCGTGCCCTAGCGTCACGGGGGGTTTGATTCGTCCTTGCGACCAACGGTCCCATCCATAAATGTGCAAATCCGTTCCGCAAATCGAAGCCGTCTTCACGCGCACCAGCACGTCGGTCGGCCCAATCAAAGGCACCGCGACCGTATCCATCTGCAAGCCCCTCGCGGCCCGCATCTTCCGCAACGCCTTCATCGTTGCCGCCATCTACCTGGTCCCTCGCTTAACGCACAAACCCCGATGCTAGCACATCCGCCCCCGCCAGACTTTCATGCCCGGTGCGTCACTTCACGGCCCCCAGCGCTCGCAGTCGTGGTGGCACGGCCACTCTTGGCTGCTCTTCCTCCTTGCCACGCTCGCAGCAGCGAGTTTATCGCGCCTTTTTCCTCTTTTAGTAGGGCACGATACATCGTGTCCTCTTGCCTTACCTTCCCGCTCTACACGGAAACGCGCCCGCCAACGCAATCGAAGCTATATAACGTGTCGGGCGGTGCGCTTTTCCAGGATTGTTACTGAGGTATTTCTGAATCACGTGAACGATTTGGATCGTCGTCACTCCACGGGGCACGCAGGCCATCCTGTCCTTCCTCGGCACACTGAGCAGCTCCCCGTACACCAGGAAACCATCGGTGAAGCCTTGCGCCCAGCCCAAACACGTCGCATCGCGTTGGACGCGGACAGCGTCCCTGGTTCCTTCACTGTCTACGCTTGAACAAACTTCCAGGAAGTCGCGGCCCGATCGGCTGATGTCCGGTTGCTCCGGCGCACTCTTTTGGCCACTGCTGGCAGGCGCACAAACAAAAAAGATACCTAGCAGTGCAGGAACCAGAATTAGGCGCACTTTTGCCTCCTTATTTCACCTGTTCAACCACTCCAGTCTTCTCCAGCGCCTTCAAATACTCCGCTACCACCTCCAGCGGAACCGGCCCATATTCCACCGACACCGCATCGCGTATCCCCTGCGCGTTCCGCTTCCCGTCCGCAAAATTCAAAACTTCATACGCGTACTCTTCTCCGCTGCCCCACAATCCCTCATAACTCAGCAGCTTCGGCGTCGCCACTCCCGCCGCTTTCACATGCTCCGCAAAATAGTCATACCCAAACACAGCCAGCGGCCCTTTGGGTTCCGCCTTCCGTTTAAATTTCAAGAGACCTTCACCCGAAGCGTAATCCTCATGGAGTGGCTTTTCCCCATCTGCCAACTCCTGTAGTCCATGCATCAATGCGGAGGCCCCAGAAATGTCAGGGCCGAGGAATCTGTAAAGCGACTCGGCGGCATGAATGTCATACTCAACATTTCTGTGTAAGAGGTTGGTGTACTCAACAGTTGGCCACACATCCCACCGCCGAAATGCCTGTGCCCGGCGCGTCATTGCATCGCTGAATAGAACGATGTGAAAGTTGTGGGCGTTGGTGATGTTCATGCTCGCCAGAAAATACCCGCTCGCCGCCCCAATAAACGCCGCCCTCTTCAACTTTGTCGGATCAATATTCGCCGCGGTATCGAAATTCGTGTGAATGTACCGGTCCGGCCAGTCATTCAAATAAATCGCCGGTATTCCAAACGACGAATCCTGATAAACGTCGTGGTCGCTCCCCATTGTGAATGCCGAATACTCCGCGCGCAGCGCCTCCTTTCCGCCCTCCGGCGCCACCAGCGGATAATCCGTTTTCCCCGTCGCCGCGAATTTGTACGACTCCTCGTTCACCCACTCCGCGAACGCCCATGCCACGTCATGCACAAAACTCGGCAAGCTCATCGGCCCGCGTGTTACGTGGAACACCGCCTTCGTCTCCGGCCCTCCGCCCACCATGTCCATGTGCACTACGGCCTTGATGCGTTTCGCAAACTCCGGCTTGGCATTCAGCAGCGTAATCGTCCCTTCAATCTCCGGCGGCCAAATAAACCGAATCGTCCGTGCCGGCCGCGCCAGCTTCCCTTCGCTGATTAACTTCTGCAGCGTCCGCGCCACTTCCAATATCGTCACGCAACCGCTCGCATTATCATTCGCCCCCGGCCGCTGATGATCCAGGTGGCACGAAAACGCAATCTCCTCCTCCTTCAACTCCGCATCCGCTCCCGGAATCGTCGCCGTCACCACTTCATAATTCCCCGGATGCTGCCCCGCCTTCACCACCGCACGCAGCCGAATTTTTTCTCCCTTCGCCAGCCGCTCTTTCATGCCCCGCGCCGTCTTGAGCGACACCATAAACGCGAACGTCTTGTTGGGTGAGAAAGTCTCCAGATGTCCCCAGCGAATCAAATTCCCGTCCTCGCCCCACCAAGCCGTCTTCTGGTTCTGCGCATAACTCACAATCCCGGCCGCGCCAAACTTTCCCACCGCCAAATCCTGCACCGCCGCCGGCTGCGCGCTCACCAGCACAATCTTTCCCTTCGCATCCTTCCCCGCGTAATCGCTCTCTTTCGTCCCCTCGCCCACGTCCAACAGCTCCGGCGTCACTTCCGCGCTCTCGCTGTCCTCCGCCAGCACAATCGGCTCCGCCTCATAACTCGCAATCTTGCGCTCATAGTGCGGCTCGCATTCCGTATTGAAAACTATTTTCCCATTTTCAATTTTCTCCTTATCGCAAGGCGGCGGGCTTCCAGAGGCGAGGTCAATCAACTCCCCCACCTCCGCATCCCACGCCGGCCGCGACCTCTGCGTCCCGTAGAAAATCTTCCCATCCGCCGGAAACTGCAGAATCGCGACGTCGCTCAACCCATAAGCCCGCGCCCGCTCCGCCACCAACTCTGCTGCGGCATGAAACCCCTGCGACCCGCGCTGCCGGTGAAACCGCGCAATCCCCTCCAAATTTCGCTTCGCCGTCTCCCCACTCAACTCATTCGCCAGCGCCGCCACGTCTTTCTCTGGCAGCAGCGGTGGCTTTTGTGCCCTCAATTCGCCCGCGCACGCTGCACTCCAAAGGATCACCGCCGCAACTACAAGCCTCTTCACAAAGCCCCTCCTGCCGCCTTCACCAGTCTCCTCGCTATTCCCGCCGCGCATTTTACCTTTGTTGCCGCTTTCGTAGTGGCCAGTCTCGCGCAAAAGGGCATAAACCCGTCCGGCCCGAATGTCCCTCAAAAAAAGTACTTGACAATCTATACTGTGTGCCATACAGTGTATGTCGTACACTATATGACACCCGGTACAGACAACCACGAGCTCTTCGAAAACCTGCGGCTGGAGCTGCGCCGCGGCTCGCTGATTCTCGCCGTCCTCGCCGCCCTCCGTAAAGAGCACTACGGTTACACGCTCCGCAAAACGCTTGGCGACCTGGGTGTCGCCATCGATGAAGGCACCCTGTATCCGCTTCTCCGCAGGCTCGAGAGCCAGGGGCTGCTCCTCAGCGAATGGCGCGAAGAAGACAAGCGCAACAAACGGTTTTACCGCCTCTCCCCCGACGGCAAGGTGATTCTGAAGCGCCTGCTCGCAGAGTGGCAAAGCATTAACTCTTCCCTAGACGGGATTGTGTAAGGAGCTACATCATGGACCTGCTTGATCGCTACTTGAAGGCCGTCTCCAAGGGTCTGCCGGAGGCCCAGCGCGAAGACATCATCCGCGAGCTTTCCGAAGACATCCGTTCGGAGATGGAAGATAAAGAAGCGGAGCTTCGCCGCCCGCCGACCGAAGCCGAGCAGCAAGCTATTCTCAAGCGGCGCGGCAACCCCGCACTTTTGGCGGCCCGCTTTCGGCAGGACCACCGGTCCGTAGCCTTCGGCGCCCAGCTAATCGGCCCCGTGCTGTTTCCCTTCTACATAAAAGTGCTTTCCTTCAATCTGGGGCTTACGTTCATCATCATCGGCACAATCTTCCTTACGCTGGTCGTCAGCGGCCAGAACATCACTCTCAATGCCATCTTCTCCAACGTTCTTCTTCAGCTTCTGATCCAGTTGAGCGCGGTGACGCTCATCTTTTCGCTGATTCAGCGGCACTTAAACAAATATCCTGACAGTTGGAACTTGAGCGGCATGGGCGATGGCGTTCGTCTTGATCTGAAATTCTCCTCAGATAATCAATTGGCCAAACGAACGGACGGCCAAATCTCTCGTTTTGAGTCTGTTTCGATTATCGTCGCTTCTGCCGTCGCCTTGGTCTGGCTCCGGGAAGTGCGGCAGCATCCCTTCCTGATTTTTGGACCCGCCGCTTACTTCTTAAAGCTCGCGCCTGTCTGGACGCAGGTGTATGGCCCGATCGTGTTCCTGACGTCGTTGGGAATCGTGCGCGCTGTCATCAATCTCTTTCGGCCGCGTTGGACGCGCCTTCGCGCCCTGGTGTCGTTGGTTTTGGAAGCTGCGGGGCTCGCGGTTCTGTGCTTCCTTCTCAAAGCCGGTAGTTGGGTCACTGTTGTGGACAGTGCCGGAAGCCACTCGGCCGGCTACAGTCGTGCCGCCGGACTTGTCAACCAGTGCGTCTTTTACGGCTTGCTGGTCGCAGCCGCGATTTCGGCTGTACAGCTCGCTCTAAGGATTGCCCGCCTCATGCGCGGACAGCCCAACCCGTCATCCTTGCCCCGCGCCGATGTCCAGATCTGATTTCGCGGCGGTGAGCTTCAGCCCGTCCCGTTTTTCACTTCGTAGCGCCGGGCTTTCCCCCGGTATAGGGGGCCCGGCACCCCATTCCTCCAGGGCTTTTTATTGTAGTGGCGGCCGAGGTTGGCCACCCTGCCGCTCCCCTCGGACTCTGTGTCGCATGGGGGTCGGACCTTTAGGTCCGACATAATCGGGCCCTTTCTTTTCAGGCAATACCGAACTCTTGGTCAAGAAACCGGGGGGGTGGCGCTGCTGTTCCCGCGCGCTCCGACCTTGTCGGAGGCGTACCCCTTTCTGCTATCATCCCGCCTCGCATCCCCGGAGGCGACATGAGCTTTATCCAAAGGCTCGACGAAATCCGCACCGGCTTCGAGCGTCCCTTCTGGGTCGCCAACATCACGGAAATCTTCGAGCGCCTCTCCTACTACGGCGCGTTCGCGTCCCTCGCCAACTATCTCCACGAAAAGCTGAATTTCCCGACCGAGCAGACCGGCACGCTCGCCGGAATCTTCGGCGGCATGGTTTGGTTTCTCGCGATTTTCGGTGGCGCGATCGCCGACCGTCTCGGTTTTCGCCGCGCCCTCTCGCTGGCCTATCTGATTCTCGCGACTGCCTATTTCTTGCTCGGCTCCATCGGCGCGCCGTGGCTTGCTCCGGTCAGAGCCGCCGTTCCGCCCGTGATTTTCGTGGGCTTCATTCTGATTTTGCCCGCGCTCGGCATTTCGATGGTGAAACCCTGCGTCGTGGGAACCACCGCCCGCGCGTCCAAGGAAAACGTCCGCTCCATCGGCTACTCCATCTACTACACCATGGTGAACATTGGCGGCGCCTCCGGTCCGTACGTCGCTTCCTGGGCGCATCGCCATCTCGGCGTCGAAAATGTTTTTCGCGTCGCCGCGCTCAGCGTATTCCTGATGTTCTTCGCGGTTCTGATTTTCTTCCGCGAACCGAAAAAAGTCGGCGACGCTCCGCCGCCCAGCATTTCCGAAACGTTGAAAAATTTCCTGACGGTTCTCGGCAATCCAAGATTCATGCTCTTTTTGCTGATCTTCACCGGCTACTGGATTGTTTTCTGGCAGCAATACATCACGCTTCCCGGCTACATTCACGGCTACATCAGCGCCGGCGCCGACGTCGAGCTTATCCTCATCACCGACGGCCTCTCTGTCATCTGCCTGACGGTGCTCATCAACTACCTCATCCGCAAGATGCCCGCATTCCAGTGCGTTATCCTCGGCACGCTCGTCACCTCTCTCTCCTGGGTGATCCTCGCGTTTCAGCCCACCGTCTTTGGCGCGGTCCTCTCCATTTTCGTTCTCGCGCTCGGCGAAATGATTCAGGCGCCCCGCTACTACGAATACATTTCCCGCCTCGCGCCTCCGGGACAGCAAGGCACTTACATGGGCTTCGCGTTTCTGCCCATCGGCATCGGCTCGCTGATCGGGGGATGGTTCGGCGGGCAGGTCATGCACCAGTTTGGCGAAGTTGCGCGCCAGCCTCAGCGCGTCTGGTGGGTCATCTCCGGCGTAGGCGTCCTGACCGCTCTATTGCTCTGGATTTACGATCGTGTAGTCAAACCTTCCGGGCAGGAAGCAGCGGGGTGAAGAGAATAAATCTTGAAAATCGGAGGAGGTTCTTTTTCTTAACTAAAAACTCAAAACTAACAACTGAAAACTTTCCTCAGTTCACCATGCGGCGAAGAGAAGCGAGCGCCTGGCGCGCCACCGAATAGCGCGGCTCGATTTCCAGCGCTTCCTGGAAGCAGCGTATCGCGTGGCTGTACATTTCTTTTCCCAGATACGCGCGGCCCAGGTTGTAATGCGGAAAGTGGCGCGGCTCGTAGCGGCGCGCTTCTGTGGCTCGTTCCAGCCAGGGAATCGCTTCCTCGAAACGGCCCAGTTCGATCAGGTACGCGCCAATGTCGTTGTAGGGATTGCCGAATTCCGGATCGATTTCGATGGCGAGCCTGCACTCGGCGATGGCTTCTTCGATGCGCCCCTGGAAATGATACGTCCAGCCCAGGAAAGTATGGGCCTCGGCGGTGGGATGAAGCTCCAATGACGATTGGTACAGCTCGACGGCGCGGTCGTAGTCGCCTTCCATTTGCGCTTGATAAGCGTCTTGCAGGACTTCCCATGCACGGGTGAGGGTTTCCATGCTCATGGGACATAGTTAGCACACGGTTTTGTCCGGGTCAAAAGTACGAAAGTCCAGCAGGTGCAGCAGAGGAACCTGTACTTCCTGACGGGGCCGAGCGGCAGAGGTACTGGAGAAGGAGTGGAATTCCCGGCCTTAATTGGAGAAAATAGCTGGGTTCGAGCGTGGCTTCATCATTCGCGGTTGCGAGCAATTAGAAGAGGGGGCATCGTGAAGCGGAATTATCTGATTTTTGGGATCGCATCTCTGGCCGTGGTGGGAGCGCTTCTCGCGCAGGATCCGCCGGCAAAAACAACTCCGAAAAAATCCGCGAGTCACGGCGCCGCCGGCTCCGCAGCGCGCGGCAAGGAAGTGTTCGAAAAGAAATGCGCGATGTGCCATTTCGCGGATAGCGACGCGAAAAAAATCGGCCCCGGCCTCAAAGGAATTTCCAAGCGCGGAACTTTCACCGTGAACGGCAACAAAGTCACGACGGAATCGCTGATGACGTGGATCGAAAACGGCGATTCCCAAATGCCTGGAATGAAAGACGTGCTGGAGCCTCAACAAATCAAAGACGTCGTCGCCTACGTGAAAACACTTTAGGAACTCACCTCGCGCGCTGTCGCGTCGCTTTCGCAAAACCCTGTAAGCGCATCGCAAAAAGAGAGAAGCCCCCGAAGGCTTGATCGCTCAAGCCGCCGGGGGCCCAAACTCAAATAAAAACTGCGCCTAGTTCAGGACGGCGTCTTTAAACGCCTTCGACGGACGCAGGCGAACCACGGTCTTGGCCTTGATCTTGATCGCCTCGCCGGTCTGGGGGTTGCGGCCCATGCGCGCCTTGCGGTGCGCCTTTACCACGCGGCCGATTCCCGGGATCACGAACTTGCCCGCTGCGCCCTTGGCTTCCTTCACTGCGAGCTTGAACAGCTCTTCAAAGAATTGAGCGGCGGTTTTCTTCGGTGTGCCGACTTTGTCGGCGATATGTCCCACAACCTTGGTCTTGCTGAGTGGCTTGGCTGCCATCTAGTATGCTTATCCTCCTGATTTTTTCTTTCCACTCCGATTCGAATCGAAGCAGGCCGCGAGCCAACTCCCCCATTTACCAGCGAAAAAACTCGGGCCGCAAGGGACTATAGCCAAGGAAAAGGCAGAACGCAAGGCAAAATCGCGAAAAAGCCCGTAAAAATGCGGGTTTTTTTGGAGAGGTGTGGAAATCACCGCTAAAACAGCGGGTTACGAGCGCTTCGAATGCCGCTGAGGGGAGGTCCGGGGGTTGCTTTGGCGGGCAATTTCCCCATTTTGGAACGCTATCCGGCTGTACGGCAGGGCTTCGGCCCACGCGGCGGACGCCCCAACAAGCGCCGGATTAGGGAGTCGCAAGATCGGCGTAGAAATGGGCGACAGCCTTGATGCCCCCGAAATAATTCTCGAGGGCCATGTGCTCATCGGGAGCGTGCGCGTTTTCGTCGGGCAGGCCGAAGCCAATCAAGACGCAGGGCACTTTGAAGGTGTCGTACATTTGCGTCACGAAAGGAATGGAACCGCCCTCGCGAATGAACACGGCTTTTCTGCCGAAGCCTTTTTCCAAAGCAGACTGGGCTTTCTTGAAAATGGGATTGTTGTAGGGAGCGACCCAGGGTTTTCCGGTGCTCAAAATTTCGAACTTGCAATGAACCGTTTTCGGAAGAAGTTTTCGAATGTGCTTTTCCACGAGTTTGGCGATCTTTTGTGGATTCTGGTTGGGCACGAGGCGCGTGGAGAATTTCGCAAAAGCCTTTGAAGGAATCACCGTCTTGGCGCCTTCTCCTTGATAGCCGCCCCAGATGCCGTTCAATTCGAATGTCGGGCGCGTCCAGAGCCGCTCGATGGTAGTAAAACCTTTTTCGCCGAAGTAGCCGGGAGCGCCGACGGCTTTCTCAAAGTCTCTTTTCTTCCACGGCAGCGCATTGAGAGACTTGCGCTCGGAATTCGAAACCTTCGCGACGGAATCGTAGAAGCCCGGGATGTTGACGCGGAAATTCTTGTCGTGAAGCTTCGCGAAAAGCTCCGTCAGGATGGTGAGTGGATTTGGAACGGCACCGCCATAAACGCCGGAATGCAGATCGCGTTCCGGGCCGGTCAATTCGATCTGATAATAGTTCAAGCCGCGCAAGCCGTAAGTAATGGAAGGAACGCCCTTGCCAAGCATGGAAGTGTCGGAGACGACGAGCGCGTCGGCCCGGAGCTTGGCTTTGTTCTTCTGGACAAAATCCCAGAGGCTGACGCTGCCGACTTCTTCTTCGCCTTCGATGAGGACCTTTATATTGATAGGAAATTTGCCGTTCACTTTCTGGAGAGATTCGAGCGCTTTCAGGTGGATGTGGACCTGGCCTTTGTCGTCGGCCGTGCCACGGCCGAAAAGATTGCCGTTGCGAACAGTGGGATCGAAGGCCGGAGAGGTCCAAAGATCGAGTGGCTCGGCGGGCTGCACGTCATAGTGTCCGTAAAAAAGAATGGTTGGCTTGCCAGGAGCTTCCAGCGATTCCGCGTAGACCAGCGGGTGAAGGGCGGTCGGAACGATCTCGACGTGCTTGAAACCGGCAGCGCGAAGATTCCCGGCGACCCAGTTGGCGCCGCGCTCGATGTCCGGTTTGTGCTCGCTCTTGGCGCTGACGCTGGGGATACGCAGCAATTCAAATAGCTCCGCGAGATGCTGGTCGCGGCGAGCGTCAATATACTCAGCAAGATTCATAAGAGGCCCTCAGGGAACATGAGTCCTTTCCAATACGAACACACAAAACTTGAAGCGAATATTTGCGGCGGCGGAATGATTGCAGAAATGCGGACGACTTGCCGTGGCCGCGCGTCTATTCTAGGACTGCGACAGGCTCGCGCACAAGCGAGCGGGTTCTTGGCACTGGGTCGTTTCCCGAGATGCCGACCTGAAGGGTACGTGAGCCGAGCACTCGAAACCCTCTCGGTCGGGACTTCGCACTCGTTTCGCGAGGTCCACATCTACCTGCCCAGCAGCGACGGTCTCTGTTGAGGTTGCTGCGATGCCGGTGGAGCAGTTTCCACGAGCTCAATACCGCGAATGCTCGGCACGTTCACGGAGCCGACCAAGAATTGCACCATAACCAAGCCGTAGCGATCGGCCGTAACCGAAAACTCTTCGATCACTGCCTTATTGGCTGCCCCTGCGGTGGCCACTATGTCAAAGTTATGCAACACAGTTTGTCCATCGATGGCTACGTTGAACATGCGGTGTCCGGGAGTTTTGAAAAATCCCTCGGCAAAATGCAGACGTACTTTGTAAGTGGCTACTGGGATTAAGCCGGGGATGAAATATCCGAAGGATCCGACGCCTGTTCCCACTCGTTGAGTGAGATAAACCTGCTCCGGAGCGGGATCGACTACGGCGGAGATATCAACGAAGCTGCTGGAGGACCCGTTTCGACCGCCTGCAAAGTCCGTATCGGCCACAAATGAGCCAATCGCGGGACCTGACGCATTAATGGCGATGCCCGCGGCCGTCCCTCCGGCGCTGCCGGTAACCAGCTTGGGTCCCTTAGCGCCGTCGGAACCCGCAGGAATCAACTCCAGGCCGCAAATGGTTGGCTGGTCCGTGGTCCCCGGGGAAAACTGCACCGCCAGAACACCGTTCTCGTCCGGCCTCACGGTGAACTCTTCAATCACCGCTTTGCTCATTGCTCCTGCGGCCGCGAAGATGTCGAAGTCAGTCAATACTTGTTCACCATTCACAATTACATTGAAAAGCCGTCTGCCAGCGGAGGTGAAAGTGTTTTCCGCGAAGTGCAGACGCAGGGTGTAGGTAGCTTCCGGATTTAGATTGGGGATAGCCCAGTCACTCGCGCCCCAGTGTTCGGTCTCGTAGACGCCTTGCGGAGCAGGGCGCGGTACCGCGGAAGTATCAATCGCCACTCCATTGTGGGAGTTTGTAAATCCCCCTGCGGAAAACGTCTCGGTAGCAAAATTCTCGACTGCATAACCGCCTGCATTGATGGCGATTCCCTCTCCCGCCCCGAACGGCATGGTCGTTGCCGAGGCGGAGTTCGAGGAGATTGATTCGCCTCCAAGGCTCACGCCGCGCACCTGATAGTAGTAGGTCGTGCCCGGGTCTAGACCTTGGTGAAGGTAATGCACGCCATGATAATTCTGGACCACCAGATTGCCAAACGAGAGTTGGAAATCCGGGGCCGTGCTGGCGTAAATGTCATAAGCATCAGGCGTAATGAACCCTCCGGCGTGGTTGGTGGGTTCCCAGTGGAGCTCGATTTGGTTGCTGGCTTTTGATTCCGCGCGCAGCCCGCGGGGAGCATCGGGCGGGCCGGCATCCCAAGTCAATACACGAACATAATCTACCAGCATGTCGGCAGGACTTGGTGTCGAGCTATCTGGGCCTGGTTTGGGGAAATTGCCGCCTATCGCCTCGTTTAAGAGAATGAAAAACGGATGGTTAAATACCCACTGGCTTCCAGGAGGGATAAAGGTCGGTGTGACTGTCAGAAAAGGCTTCGTCCAGTCGTCCCTGTAGAATTGCATCTCATAGGGCGACCACACCACGCCGTACGTGTGGTAGCCCGAATCATCGACCTGACCACCATTCGGAAAGAGGTAGCGTCCGCCGATTCCGCTGCCACCGGAATAACCCGGCCCATGATCGGTGGATGAAGTGGTGGTTGCCGTATATTGTGGGACCCATTCCATAAGGTCGGACTCGCCGCAGTTCGGCCAGCCTACGGACCCGATGTTCGTTCCCAGCATCCAAAACGCCGGCCACAGGCCGTCACCAACGGTCAGTTTTATTCGGGCTTCGATGCGGCCATATTGAAACTGCTGCAAACCCTCCGTTTTCATCCGTGTGGACGTCCACGTTCCACTCGGCGTAGTCATGGCGCGGATGACCAAATTGCCGCTGCCATCCATGAAAACGTTTGGCGTGGCGGCACTGCAAGGTGCGGCATGGGATCCTGCGGCACAGTAGACCTCCAATTCCGCATTGCCCCAGCCACCGCCTCCCACGTCGTAAGTCCAATTGGTGGGGTCCGGGAAAGAGCCGGCCGGACCGTTGAATTCGTCACTCCATGACTGTGTCCACTGAGCGCGGGCAGGGGAGACTGTTGCCACCAGCATGAATGAGGCCAGTAGCACCCATCGTGCACCACGCGAAATTTGCATTGGATATTGAGACTTCTTCGCGGCGTCGTGTCTCCTGTACATGATTTGTGATTCCTCCCTGTGTTAGGAAACGAGACCGAGGTTTCTCAGCTTTCCGAGAGCGTGGAGTTCTGCCGAAAGGGTCGGCTCTCGTTTTTTTGTCCATTGCATCGGCAGGCTTCTCCAGCGAAGCCACCGAAACATTCGAAAAATACACCAACTGCGAATCATTGAGAACATTTTTTTCTGCTGAGCGACGTAGAAACTTCTCCTGCCGTAAATTGCCCCTGCTGCACGGCCCAAACTGCGCCGTTGGTGATTTGCTCACCTGACCCGTAGGTCGATGGACTACAGGGGCGTAGGACGTCGCCCTTGTACCAAAACTGTCCTGCTAACCAGTAGCCAGCTTGTTTGTCTTTTTCTATCCTTCTCGTGAAGTTCAAGACCCGACAAGCAGCTATTTCGGCTTCAGCGGACCCACCCCAGTCCAGGCCCCAAGCTGACCTGAATACAAACGAAACACTAGAGAGAGTGCAAGGGTATTTGTGTGCGCATTCGGGCGCGCACTTTTCTCTAGATGAATTTGAGGGGGAGTCTCGATGAGGGGCGGCCAGATAGCTTCGCGAACTAGGACTGAACCATGCACCCGAAGAGCCGGGAGTGTCGTGCGGCATGGATTGCTGTTTTCCGCCGTGGTGCTGGGGACGGCCATGCTAAACGGCTGTACTGGTTTGGTTAGCGGCGCCAACACCACTGGCAATCCGCCCCCGTCGACGCTGGCCATTACGAACGTACAAACCGGTGCAATGACAACCTCCAGTTC
>WNFT01001127.1_pt1 | contig 22711 bp, 20 predicted proteins | sample 5400191 | NCBI WGS metagenome assembly WNFT01 (sample SAMN13153359, study PRJNA577476) | soil metagenome | isolation source: 80 cm saprolite under Madrone tree | place: USA:California | collected 2016-06-14 | reverse complement strand
AAGAAGTGGCGGCTCGAAGCGATTGCGGCGCTGCTGCGCATCACGGGCACGATCCTCTGTGGGCTGGCGTTGGTCACCGCGGCTAGCTTGCTCCTGGCCAGGACGATCTTCGCCCATGCGGCGGCCAACGACATCGCCGAAGCCAACCGCGAGATCACCGCGGCCACTGCTTGCGCGCTCGGTTTCGGTGTCCTTCTCGCTGCGGGTGAGTCCATGGCGACCGGGATTGCTGTAGCTGTGCTCGCGGGGGCCGTGGCACCAGTCCTCGCCCTGATCGCCTGCTTACCGCGGATCGTGCCCCTTGTAACGCGAAGTGGGAGCCTCAGGGGAACATCCTTCTTCGTTATCGGTTCAGTTGTGGGCATAGCGGTGGGTATCTCGAGCCGTTACCGAAGCGACGCCAGCGTACCGGGACGGGCCGCGCGCGGCGGCAGCCTTGCCCTGGTGCGGCCACGCGAGCCCAGCAACAAGTTGCGCGTTTTGGACGCGTTCTTAATGATTGTGTTGCTGGCCTCATGGGCGGCAGCGGTCCTCTGGATCTCACAGCGAACGAAGGCAGGCGACCCCACATCGAACGTCATGCTTGTCGCAGAGCTACTCGGCATCACGCTCGCCATCGCAATCGTATACTTTTCAGCCCGCGATGGGGGCCGGTGGGAACAGGTCTGGGACCTAGTGACCGTGCCGGGAGCCCTATTCGGCGCCGTGGCAACCATCGCTCTCTTCATCATGTCCCGTGACTGGTCTGAACTGACGCCGTACGTCGATGGGTTCGGCGTAGGTGGTCTCTCCGGGCTCGTGGGCGGACTACTCTACGTGCTTCCACTTCTTTGCTTCCGGAACCTCAGGTTCCCGCGGGCGCCCTGGCTGGCAGCCGCAGCCGCACTCGGGCTCTGGACTTTTCTGCTCTACGCTGTTGGCTTCACACACTTCAGCCGAGAGGATCAACTCTTCAGCCTGGTTGGCGCGGCGAGCGGCATTTTTGTCGGCGCACTCACTGGCAGCCTTGCCTATCGACCGTCTGTCAAACACGAGGCGAGTGATGCGAAGTCCCGCGCTGATAGTCTTGTTCCACCGGCCCTGTAGTCTTGCTGCCTCGGCGCGAGTGAGTAGATGCGGTCATCCAGTGAAGGCGACCCGCGCTCGGAGGCCCACAAGCGAGCTATCAGCCGGCGAGTAGGGGCGCGCTCCAGACGTCCTGAAAACGTCGGCGTGCGGGTTCGTCACTCGTCGCGCCGAACGGGATGTGGGAGGCGATGTCGTCGCCGCAATGGACGTACTCGCCAATGCCCGAGCCGGGAGCGGGGGAAGTGTACCAACCCGGTTCATCTGCGGCGGTTCCGGGCGTGTTGTCCCGCAGTTCGACGCCGTGGACAAGAGCGTGGCCACCACCGCATTGGCCGCCGGGAAGGAGTTCCCCGAATCGCGACTTCGAGAAGTGACCGCCGACGCTGCGGCTCTGCGCGGGGTCCCGACGGCAAATCCGGACTTCGCGGTCCGGTGCTCTCGAAATGGATCGAGGCACTGCTGCGTGACCGAGACGAGAGGGTCGAGCTAGAACGGAAGCGAGAGGAGGCCGGAGCGCCAGTCCAGGTGGTGGGGCCGCAGGAGGCTAGTATGTCGGCACGCCGGAAGGGTCGCGAGGGGCTCAGCATCCAGGAGGCGCTGTTCGTCGAGGCGTACCTGGCGTGCAACTGCAACGGCACGGAAGCCGCGCGGCGGGCAGGCTACAAGGGCGACGGAGACACCCTAGAGGTCCAGGCCTCGCGCCGGCTAACTCGGGCTAACGTTCGGGACGCCCTCGACGCCCGGCGGCAGAAGGCGGCGGTGGGCGCTTGGGAGACGTTGCAGCGCCTCTCCGACCACGCCCGCGCATCGATCGAGGACTTCCTCGATGACGCCTGCAGCCTCGACCTGACGAAGGCCCGCGAGGCCGGCAAGCGGCCCCTCGTGAAGGAACTGACGGAGAGGATTATCCCCACCAAGGACGGCGACATCCGGCAGACGACGATCACACTGCACGACGCCCAGACCGCGCTGATCACGCTCATGAAGCACCATGGCCTGCTGAAAGATGACCTCCGCGCGGGGCGAGATGCCGAAGAGCCAGCGCGAGCTCGACGAGATGCTGATAGCGGGATCCGGAGGTGAAGAGCCACAGACGGGGACTCGCCCAGTTTCTCCGCCGCTTCGCGGGACCGCCGAGCGGGAGGGTCCATTGAGACGCCAAGTGGCGGGTGCATGCCGACAGGGATCACCGGGACTGGGGTCAGCTCTTCCTGTCGTCCCACACCGATTTGACACGAACGGCAGCAGACTCGTTCGAACCGACCCATTCTGGTTAGCCTCTGGGCGTCGCGGCTATCCCTTTGCAGGAGCGGCAAGAATCTGCTTTCTAGTTCCCAACCCGCCCCTACAGGCGGCCCGCTGTTGGGACTTGACCTCGCCCGGGCTTGAGGCGCACTCTCTAGCACACTCACCCGAGACGCGCAGGGCCGGATCGCGCAGCGCGTAGCTCTGCCGGCGAGCCCCAGTAGGGGGTTTCGCACCGGAGATCCCCCGCGATCGCTCTCAACACGTTGTAGAAGGGAGGTCGCCATGGCATCGACCATCAATAGGTGGCTGATGGGAGCCTGCGTGCTAGTGCTCGCGAGCTCGGGACCGGCTCAGTCGGACGTACCAGACCCGAGGGCCTACAACCACACGTACGGCATCGCCACGCACAACTCTTATTGGCTGAATCGTTCGGACCAGGTCGATTACTTCGCCAGCGGCACCCAGGAGCTGATCAGCGATCAGCTCCTTCACGAGCATGTTCGTGCTCTCGAGATCGATGTCCACTCCGAAGGAGCGCCGGCGCATGAGTGGAAGGTCTATCACACCTCCGATTCCGAGGACTATTCTTGTCGTTTCCTCTCCGAATGCATGGAGTTGCTGCGAAACTTCCATTACGCGGTGCCGCAGCACGAGGTGATCAACGTGGTCATCGAGCTGAAGAACGTGGTTCCGTTCACCGGGGCCCTGGCCTTTGGCATTCACACCAATTTCAATTTTGCTTCCGATCATACGCAGGAAGATTTCGACGCCATATTCCGCAATACCCTTGGCAGCGCGCTGTTCACGCCCAAGGACTTTCTCGATCGTTGTGATCCGGGAAAGACGATGCTGGAGTGCGCGCGCGACAAGGGCTGGCCCACCGTGGACCAGCTGCGGGGGAAATTCATCATCAATATTCTCGGAAACTGGAGCACCGCCGCATTCGATTGGGCGCAATACTCCGCGCAGAACATGCACGAGAAGGTGGCCTTCCCGATGCAATCGGTCTTCCGCCTGTTCGCCCAAGCTTGCAACGACGTGTGTGGCGGTGGAGGCTGCAACGCCGATGAGCGCTTCAATGTCCCTTTTGGGGGTAACACCATTTGCGTCACGGATATCGACACTTCGGTCGACCCCAGTCCCGATATGGATCAATCCTTGAGACAGTCCGCATTCAATAATTCGATTTTCTGGCAGCTCGAAGATCTGTTCGAGCAGTCGGCGCTCGACGCGGCCGCGCAATTCCTCGGTGGCGGCGGAGTCATTCGAGGACACGACTCGTTCGAATTCAAACCCGATTGCATCAACGACTCGGCGAATCCGGACCCCCTCGAGCGGGAATGTCAGGAGCAGCGCATACGCGCCGGTTTTCAGTTGATACAGACGGACTATCCGTGGCATTTCGTCGATAACAACGGGTTCGCCAGCCTGGGGATTCCCACCGACCCATCGCAGCGCCTCAAGGATCCGGCCTCGCTGCCCGACGACAACGGCCAGGTGGGGGCCTTCACGGTTTTCAGCGAGCCGGGGAGCCGAATCTATTTCCAGACTGGCCCGGAGTATCCCGGGACCTGGGCATTCGCCACCGTCCCGGCCACTGCCGATCGCTGGCTGGAGGCCACCCTGTCCTCGACGCGCCACGGCGACACCTGGGGCACGAGCACGCACAACGGCTTGATCCTCGACGACGTGTTCACCAACTGTCCGGGTGTGACCAGTCCCGAGGACCATTGCACGAACTATCCGCGCGTGGCCGAGGAGGATGGCGAAGCCTGCATCAAGGTGATGTCCGATTCGGAGCAGACCGGCCTGGAGATCTGCCGCCAGAAGAACACCACCTCGGGAGCGAGCTTCTTTCAAGAGAGCGTCGATCTGTTCATCCGCGTGTTCCGCGACGGCCAAGTCATCCGCACCCAGGAGCTGGTGGCGCCCCGCTACGGGCCCTGCAAACACCCGAACGATCCCAACTCCAGCGAGGTCTCGGACATCTGCGTCGGCAGCCTGGTTGCCCTGGCGATCAGGAACAGCGGGCAGTCGTCGCAAGTGTCGATCTATTCAGCGGGCAGGCTGACGCCGGCATCGGCGATTCCCTGGCTCCCTGATTGGCAGCTCCTGGGCACCGGCTCATTCGCCGAACCGATCAGCAAGCAGGGCTACCGCGGTTGGAAGAGCGAGCTGGTGGTAGGACCGCGGGTGGCGGATCAACTCAATTCCGTCGGAATCAACGACTTCCGTCCCGAGTTCACGCGGCTTCATCAGATCACGATCGCCGATCTGCCCAATCGAGAGGCGGCTGGTCCCGGCTCGCAGGTCGTGGGTCTGGCGTTTCGCGCCGGCCCGGTTGCACCGTCGAGCAGCGTCTCGCTTTCGCCTCCCCCCGACGCCTTTGGATGGAACAACAGCGACGTGACAGTGACGATCACGGCACCGGCCACGCTGGTCCTGGGCGGGGCGGCGGTGCATGCCATCGACTATTCGTTGTCGGGGGCCCAGGTCATGGCCGACACCGAGTCCACCCAAAACCCGACGACCTTCCAGGTGACTGCTCAAGGTGCTACCAACGCGACGTTCTTCGCTATCGACGGCGACGCGCTGGCGGAGAAGCCCCGGTCTGTCACCGTGCGCATCGACAAGACGCCACCGGTCATCACCGCTACCCTGAGCCCGCCGCCCAACGGCTTCGGCTGGAACCGCACGCCCGTCACCGTCTCCTTTGACTGCAGAGATGCGCTGTCGGGAGTCGCCAGCTGCACCGGCCCGACCACGATCACCATGGAGGGCGCCGGCCAGACCATCAGAGGCACCGCGGTCGACCAAGCGCTCAACTCCGCTTCGACCACCGCTACCGTCAACCTCGACATGACTCCGCCGCAGGTCGCGTATTCGGGGAACCTCGGCAGCTACACCGTTGACCAGTCGGTGAGCATCAGCTGTTCGGCAACGGACAATCTGTCCGGCGTCGCCAGCAACGGATGCGTGCCGATCGTCGGTCCGGCCTATTCGTTCAATGTCGGTGACAACACCGTCTCGTTCACCGCCACCGATTTCGCCGGCAACAGCGCCACTGCTACCACCAGCTTCAAGGTGGTGGTGACCTTCGCCAGCCTCTGCGCGCTGACCCAGCAGTTCAGCAGCAGCGCGCACATCGCCGAGGTGCTCTGCAAGAAGCTGTCAGGCGCCGAGGCCGCCCCCAACGCCCAGGCCAAGGCGGGCAAGTTGATCGCGTTCTCGAACCAGGTCCGCGCCGAAGCGCACAAGACGCTAACCGCGATGGAGGCAGCCATCCTCGAGCGCCTCGTACAATATCTCTGATCGCAACGCTTGATCAGGCGACCCAGGCCGAAGGACACGATGGGCGCCATGGGACAATCGGATCTGACAGGGTATGCGACGGGCAAGACGGCGATCATCACCGGCGGCGCCTCGGGAATCGAACCCCGAGTGCTCCCAGGTCGAGGTGGTAGCGCAGCGTCGCGCCCTTGAGGAGCTCGAAGACGACGTAGGGCCGGCCCTCGTGCTCCCCCGCCTCGAACACGGCGAGCAGGTTGGGATGGTTGAGGGCGCCCGCTGCCCGGCCTCCTACTCGAAGCGGCGCAGCCGCTGGCGGTCACCCGACCACTCTGGGGCCAGGACCTTCACCGCGACCTCGCGCCGGAGCCGCTCGTCGCGGGCGCTGTACACACTTCGCCCATCCCACCGGCGCCCAGAAGCTGAAGGATCCGGTAGGGGCCCAACTGATCCCCTGCCGCCAGAGGGCTTGTGACGCGCTCTCGGCTGCCGCCGGTCATCCCTTTGTCTCAGCGTCGGTCGAAGCCTCGCTACCCCTGCGGCTGGCGCAGAGTCAACGCGACTCCGCGTTGAGCAGTATCCTCGGGCCCCCACCGCGCTCGCCGGCAGGACGAACCACGTGGAACCGGCGGGCTCACGGCGGTGTCGAACTCCGTGATGGTGCCTTCGAACCGTGGGGCACTCCAAGACCTGGGATCCGGTCTCTTTCCAGGGGAGGCTCCTGCAACAGTTGGAAAGTGAGGCGGCGGATGGAAAGAAGGCTTTTCCAGGACCTCGTTCAGTCGGACCTAGTGGCCCACAAGACCAGCCAGGGAAAGACCCTCACGGTCTCCCTAACCCTGCACGCCATCGCCCTCGTCTGCATCGTCATCGTGCCCTTGCTCCAGCAGGCGGAGCTACCGGAGCCCGCGGCGGCGGTGAAGGCGTTCTTCGTCGAGCCCATCTCAGCGCCGCCCCCCCCGCCGCCGCCCTCGCCCCCCGCCCCGAAGGCCCCGAACGCTCCCAAGCCGATCCCCAAGCCTGTCATGCCCGAAGCACCCAAGTTCACTGCGCTCGTCGAAGTTCCCGAACAGATCAAGCCCGAGGAAGGCCTCGACCCACGGGTGGAGAGCGGCGTGGCCGGCGGGGTGCAGGGCGGCGTCCCCGGCGGCGTGGTGGGCGCCGTGGTGGGGGGCCTGCCGGACACCCCTGCCCCGGTGCCACCGGTGCGGCCAGGGGGCCAGATCAAGGAGCCCAAGAAGCTCAAGAACATCGCCCCTAACTACCCCGACATCGCGAAGCAGGCCCGGGTCCAGGGTGTGGTCATCTTGGAGTGCACAATCAGTCCTCAGGGGAAGGTCACCGACGTCAAGGTCCTCCGGGGCATCCCCCTGCTGGACGCGGCCGCCATCGAAGCGGTCAAGCAGTGGGTCTACACCCCGACGCTGCTCAACGACGTGCCCGTTCCGGTCATCATGACGGTCACGGTGAACTTCCACTTGCAATAGCAGCGACGTTTTCGCCTCGGAGCTTTTTAAAACGTCGAGCGGGGCTCCCGCCTGAGGGTCCGAGGGTCGATGGCCGGCGGCCTCGCCAGAAGCCGAGTCGGGCGCTGGACCCTGGTGCGGTTCCCTCGCTTGCGACCTCCTGACCCTCGCCCGACGCCTCACGTAACGCTCTACGTGCCTCCCCTTGTTCGAGAAGGGGAACGGTGAACTGGCCACAGAGGACCCAGCGTGGGTCCGTCAGGTCTGAGGGTTCGCCAATCCTTCGCGTTGCTGCTACCACGGTGCTACCACGGCCCCAAGCCTGGGCGGGTCTCACCAGGTTTCGCCCTCGGCCTTCTTGTCGTCGTGAGATGGACTTAGACCTTCTGGGGCCTGCTGAGACTCCCCCTCGGTCTTATTCGCAATCAGGAGTTCGGGGGTTCGATCCCCCCGCGGCCCACAAACTCTTCAATGACTTACAATAGTGAGCAGCTCAAGCGCTACGGTCTTACACTGGTGTTGCAGCCGACACTTGCGGGCTCGCGTCGGCAATCAGCCGTACCAATAGCGCTCGCCAGGTTGGCCTACTCGTCTCACTACTGGCTCTTCACGAACAGCGCTAGTACGAGCGCAACCATGCCACCCGCTACGCAGATGGCGCACCGCCACCATCGAGGCGACAGTCATCTGAGGCGGGTCAAGTGACTCTCAGTCTCGTGTTGAAAACGGCCGTTCCAAAAGAGCCGCACCCAAAACATATCCACAAGGTCCGTCCCACCGCTGAGCTGCAATCGTGCCTTACATAAGTGGCGGGAGAGTTGTCAGGGACTCGCCGTAGCCGGAATGACGCATCGAGAGTCTCATCAGGCCACGGTCTGCGCTCACCTCTTTTCCGTGAAACAGCGGACATCGTCGGCGCCCAAGCCGATCGGAACCACCTGCCCCCTCACCAGGCGGTATCCGTTGTCCTTGAGAATGTCCGAGGTTCGCTCGAGCTTGAATTCGAATGGCCGGATCTCTCCCGCCCGCTCCACCCGGAGGCGCATCGACTTCCGTCGGGTACTGGAAAACATCCGCTCCAACTCTGGCGCCGACCTTCGTGTGGGGTCCGCGTCATTGACGGAAACGATCCGGTCTCCCCAATGAACGCCGGCCCGGGAAGCCGGCCCGTCTTCAATGCCTCCAACGGCCACCTGGTTCGGATCGTGCAACACGAATACCTCGAAAGCGCCGCAGTAAATACTGGGATCCGTGGGGTAATGAGCCGGAAACACGCGCGCAGTAATCCGCCTCCCATCAAACTGCAGCATCTGTGTGACTTCCGCTTCCGTGCTGTCCGCCGGAACGACAATCCCTCCCCGTATCTTCTTGCCGTCGGGGGCCACCAGGGGAATGTCCCGTCCGCTGTTGAGAATCGTCGCAGCGGCGGCGATTGAAGATCTACGACCTCGGCCTTGATGTCAACGGCCTCGCTCTGACCTCCCTTCGCTCGGAAGGGGCCCCTACGTGCCAACATGCGTAAGACAGTCGACCCCCTGGAGTTTAGTGTAGAGGGCGGGGAGGCGAAGGCAGCTTGATCAAGGACTTGGCGCGGGAGGCACAGGGACTGATGCCTGGGGACACGGAGCGGAGCGGCGGCGAGCGAAGCGAGGCGCCGCGGAGCGGAGGGTCCCCAGGCATCGAACGGGTCACGGCGACCCCAGAGGTTCCAGACCCCGAGGTGGCGGCCCGGCCGAAGCGGCGGCAGTTCACGGCGGAGTACAAGCTGCGGATCGTGAGGGAAGCGGACGCCTGCAAGGGTGCGGGTGAGATCGGGGCACTGCTGCGGCGTGAGGGACTCTACTCGTCCCACCTGGTGTTGTGGCGTCGGCAGCGGGAGGAGGCGGCGCAGGCTCAGCTCAAGGCGCGGAAGCGGGGCCCGAAGGCGAAGGTCCAGGATCCGCGTGTGAAGCAGCTGGAGCGTGAGAACGCGCGGCTGCAGCGGCAGTTGAAGCGGGTCGAGCTGCTCCTCGACATCCAAAAAAAAGCTGGGGAAATCCTGGGGATCCCCCTGAAGAACCTCGACGACGTCGAGAACGACTGATGCAGGCCACGGAACAGCTGGCGCCTGAGGCGGGGATCGCCCCGGTCTGCGATGCGCTCGGGATCTCCCGCGCCAGCCTTTACCGCCGGCGCCGTCCGCGCCGGGAGCCGCGCCGGGCGACACCGGCTCGGGCCTTGAGCGAGCCGGAACGACACGAGGTACTACAGCTCTTGCACTCGGAGCGCTTCGTGGATGCGGCACCCATCCAGGTCCACGCCACGCTGCTCGAGGAAGACCGCTACCTGTGCTCGCCACGGAGCATGTACCGCATCCTGGCCAGTAGCGGCGAGGTCCGCGAGCGCCGCGACCAGCTGCAGCACCCGCACTACGTCAAGCCCGAGCTCGTGGCCACGGCTCCGAACCAGGTCTGGTCCTGGGACATCACCAAGCTCAAGGGGCCGGTGAAGCTGGCCTACTTCCACCTCTACGTGATCCTGGACATCTTCAGCCGCTACGTGGTGAAGCTGGATGATCGCCGAAGCGGAGAACGCCGGCCTGGCCGAGCGGCTGATCGAGGAGAGCTGCTTCAAGCAGGGGATCGCGCCGAGTCAGCTCAAGCTCCACGCCGACCGCGGCGGGCCCATGCGCAGCAAGACCGTGGCGCAGCTGCTGGGTGAGCTCGGCATCGAGAGGAGCCACAGCCGGCCCCACGTCTCCAATGACAACCCGTACTCAGAGGCTCACTTCAAGACCCTCAAGTACCGACCGGAGGTGCCCGAGCGTTTCGCCTCGGGCAGCCACGCCCGCGCGGTCTTCCGGAATCTCTTCCACTGGTACCACCACCGCCATCACCACAGCGGGATCGCCTACCTCACGCCGGTTGTGGTCCACCACGGACGCGCCGAGGAGGTCCTCGACACGCGCCACCGCGCCCGCATGGCCGCCTACCTCGTGCACCCCGAGAGATTCGTCAACGGCCCACCCCGGCGCGAAACGCTCCCGGCGGCCGTCTGGATCAACGCGCCCGAGACAACGGCTCACCAGGATGCCTCAGGATCGACGCAAACGAGCCCGGACGACCCAGAGGTCGTCCCCTCTTGCATCACTTACGCGCAGTCACCGAACCTCGGGGTCACGCCGCGCGCGCTGGTCGCGGCTCCCGAGACGACTCAGTAAATGCCAGCAGCGGCTGTCTCACAATCGTTGACACGCACCGGGCTCTCGGGCGCTTCGACGGTCTGCTCGGAGAAGAGCGACGCACCAGGACGCCCCAGGATCAACGCAAAGGAATGGGGACGACCTGAGGGTCGACCCGATTTGGCGAACTCACACGTCACGCGACCTTCTCCGTCTGCTGCTTCGGCCGGAGCGCGGTGACGAGCTGGTGCAGGTCACGGTGCCCCTTGATGCGGCGCAAGCGCTTCTGGGCCGTGACCAGGCCGATGGCCGTCCAGCGACGCACCATGCCCCCGCCCTTCCAGCGCTTGACGTTCCGGGTCACCCGGCGCACCGTCCCCAGGCAGTTCTCGATGGCGTTGGTGGTGGCGAGGGAGCGCCGCAGGGTCGGGGAGAGGTCCAGCTTGAGCACCGTGAGCGTCTCCTCCATGCCCTCCCTGAGACTCCCCGCCGCGTCTTCGTGACCGTTGCTCGCCAGCCAGGAGAGCAAACTCCGCAGCCGCTTCCGCGCCGCCTCGGCGCTCGTGCTCCCGTAGGCCTCGCGCATCACCCGGTCCACGTAGGTCCGGCGGCTCTTGGGCAGGTGGTCTTTCAGGTTGCGCCGCTTGTGGAGCTGGCAGCGCTGCACCACCGCCAGATCGCCGAAGACATCATCGATGGCCTTGCGGATCCCCTTGCCTCCGTCGATGACGCACAGGATCTTTCCCTCGAGCTTGAGCCCACGGCCGAGCAGGTCCTGCAGCAGCGCCGTGCACAGCGCGGCGTTCTCCGTCGATCCCTGCCACAGTCCCAGCGGCGTCTTCGTCCCGTCCTCGCTGATCCCCAGGCCCACGACTACCGTCTGCCGCGCCACCTCGATCCCGTCGATCATCAGAGCTACGAGCTTCACGTCCTCCAAACGCCGGGAGAGGTAGTCCCGCATCTTGGTCCCCATCCGTTCGACCAGGTGCCGGCTCGCCGCACTCTTGCTCGTCCCCCGACTCCTCAGCCCCGGCGGGCTGGGTTCCAGGCTCGCTCCGTACCCACGGGTCGAGACTCCCAGCACGATCTGGTTCAGCACCCGTTCCGGGAGCGGATCCTCGGCCTGGAAGCGAGCTACGCTCGGCAGCGTCGTCTCTTTCCCCGACCTGCTCCGCACCCTCGGCCTTTCCACCCGGATCCGGCGCCCTCCGAAGGGCAGCTCCGTCGGCGTCGTTCCCCACCAGTGATGGGTCCGGTCCTGGGGCCGGTGTCTGCCCTTCGGCCCCGCGATCGCCGTCGCATCCGCTTCGAACAACGCCTTCAGAGCCTCCAGCCCCACGTCCTTCACCCAGTCCATGAGGTCCTTCTTCGTGGCCGCCATCCCGGCCACCATCGGCAGAAGGAGCTGGCGGATCCTGTCGAGGCCAGACGGCACACCCTCCCCAGCCCCTTGCTTTGAGACCCTCTTCTCTGCTTTGCTTCGCATCGGCGGCTCCTTGCCCCTCTGGGGGGCTCTTGTTCTTGGCAAAGACCCGATTCTCTCAGGTCGGCCAAGGAGCCGCCGCTACTCGATTTTCAACAGGCTACGGGACAAGCCCGGCCACCAGCGAAGAGAACCTTTCGCGCTTCACCGTCGCCATGAGTTCCTTGCCGCGGCGAGAGAGTTGAACGACGACGGCGCCGGGGCAATCGGATCGGATCAGTTTCGACACCTGAGCGACGGTCATCTGGCTCGCATCCGCCCCGTCGATCGTGAGCACATGGTCGCCGGCCGCAATGCCGGCGGCCTCCGCTGGGGATTTCGCTTTGACACTCCAGATGACCGTCGGGCAACCTTCGCGCGAACGTAGAGTGATGCCGATTGTATATGGATCGGCGGATTCGTCCTGCCCCAAGGCGCCACAACTCAGTAGTCCTTGAAGGACGATCGTTGTCACGCAGACTAACGCGGCTTTCGTCACTGCCAGGATGCTGTCACCGATTCTCGAAGCACGCGCGCTTCTGAACCGGCCACGCCGCCACGGGTAACACAACCCAGTAGGCGAGGAAGAGCCTGAGACACGCCGCCCCCGACCAGCGCCCTGTGCAGCGGGCAGTTCACCCCACGTCTTACGCGCCTGCCCTGCACCTCATGCGGGCACCTGCCACGCGCAGGTTAGCTTTGTGACACAGTAGGACTAGGCGGGTCACCAATAAATTCCGACAGCAGATGTAGTAGCGGGGCGCCTGTGACCCAAAGGTTGTCAGGCCGAACGTCCTTGGGTCACACATGGGTCACACCCCCGGTCGCTCGGGACTCGCTGGAGCAACCAACAGCCAGCAGCGCCTGTGAGCATGAGGCGCTGCCGCGATGCGTGGTCCCTCACGGTTCTTCCTTCTCGTGAGGCCACCAGTCACTCATCGTGCCGGTGGGCGACGGGGGCGCGAGATCGCCACACCCTGGAAGGTGACCTTGCCCGTCTGAGGCTCCTGCCTGCTTACAGGTCCCGTAAGCAGCTACGACTCCCCGTAAACATCGCGACTGCGGATTCCTCGTCGAATCAGGGCTTCTGGCGTGGCATCGCCCTTGCTCTGCCGGGGATCGCGAGTAGCAAGAGGTTGCCCCGCCCACCACGTAGAGACGCCGAGGCAAAGCTTCGGCGAGGGGTCCTCCTTGCCCGTTGAGGAGATGCTTATGAAACCTAGGAGAATCGCCACAGGTATTCTTCCGTTCGCGGCACTACTTCTCGCCTGCCTCGGGCCCACCGTTGCCCGCGCGGAGCAGCCGCCATCCCCCTGTCATCCCAATCCGCTCGCCAATCTGGACATGGCCATGGTCGGTAACCGGGGAGACATCCGTCATTTGCCCGATCCGCTCAAAGATCGGCTGGTCCGTATGGCCGGCCGGCCCCACAGCCAGCTCCCCACGCAGGCTTACGCCGAAGCCCATCTGGACCACCCGCCCTTCGCGCCCAAACCGAGCCAGCTCTTCCAGTACTACGTCCTGGACACCACCGGCTTCGAGCCGAACCCTTTCACTAGCCAGATACCCGGCGTCAACGACACCGCCATGCTCACCGCCACCGGGCCCGACTGCGGCCTGCCCACCATAGGCGCCGTGCGCGTGGTCCTGGAGCCCAAGCCCGGCTTGCCGACCGATCCCAACGACGTGCGGGCATTCATCGACATATTCACCGACGTCTCCGGCCTCTTCGTGATCAACAACGAGAGTGGATGGTATGAGGGCTGGATGATCCACGATCTGACCGTGGCTCCCGTCAATGCCGCGCCACGGCCCGATGGACACGCGCAGTTTGGGACCCTCCTGCCGGCGGACGCGGCGGCGCTGGGGGCGATAGGCAGCGGCAACAACCTCCCGGGGAAGGTATTCACCACGAACGGCAAGCCACCGCTCTTCCCACGGCCAACTGACCATTTCCCGGACATTCAGACCAACCTCGTCCCGATTCAGCTGAGCATGGGCGCTTGGAACACGTTGCAGCAGAGCGACGGCCACGCCTACTGGGAGTTCAACTACACCACGAACTGGATCCATCCGCTGTACGAACTGCCATTCACCGGCGGCATTCCGGGCACTTTCGAGGCCGGTCAGGTGGGCGCGTTCGTGTCCATCGTTCCCGGCTCGGGGCCCAACGGCGTGAAGAATGATCCGGTACTCTACGGCGACAACCCGAACAACAAGGGCGTGATCCAGGCTTCCGGCCCGCGCGACCCCGACAAGTTCGACGCGGAAGTTGACTCACAGCACGAATTCCGTCAGCGGTTCATCCCGAGCGGTCTGGCCAACGAGATCTTCCTGGACGTCTACGAGCGGTTGGCTTCGTTTGAGCCAGGCATCACCGACTTCAAGCAACGGTTGTTCGACGCCTACGTGGCGGAAGTCGCGAGGGTTGATGCGAACGGCGACGGTGTCATTTCTGCTGCCGAGGGTGACGTTGACACCGCTTCGGACGGTTTTGGCGACAATACACGGCTCTTCATTCCGGCGACGCAGTTCAATCGCTTCGCCGTAACCAGGGAGATCAACGACGGATTGCTCGCGCCCCGGTTCGCTCCCAGCCAGAAAGCCTGGGTACTGTCGGGAATGCTGGTACCCGTGAGCCCGTCCGTGCCCGCCTCAAAGGGGGAGGACAGCGACGACCGGTAGGAGGCGAGCGCGGACGCCACCAGAGTGGCGATCCATGCCGCTCCACCGGCGCGGCCAAAGAAAACGCCATCGGCACTCCCGGGAGGCGCAGCGCGCTGTCCGCTCTCTGACATAATGCGGTGGCGGTTAGAGACGCGGTCCCCTCCCGGGAGGATGCCGGCTGCAGACCCACAAGGGACTCACGCACCGCAACGGCGCCTCGTCCCGCCCCGCTTCCGCCTGGACCGGTGCCGAGCGCCGGAACCGAGTGCGGCGTTTCTTCAGCCACCTCGGGCCCGGGCTGATCACCGGCGCGGCTGACGACGACCCCTCGGGCATCTCCACCTACTCGGTGGCCGGAGCCGCCTTCGGCTACGCCCCGCTGTGGACGGCCCTGTTCTCATTCCCCCTCATGGCTTCCGTCCAGCTCATGTGCGCGCGCCTGGGAATGGTGAGCGGCCGGGGCCTGGCGGGGGTGGTCCGGCGCCGCTACCCCCGGTGGGTGCTGTGGGGGACGTGCGCCCTGCTCGTGGTGGCCAACGTCATCAACATCGGCGCTGACCTGGGGGGGATGGCGGAGGCGACGGAGATGGTCACTGGCATCGACTCACGGCTTTGGACCCCCCTCTTCGCCGCCCTCATCGTCTCGTTCCTGTTCTTCTCCTCCTACGAGCACATCGCCCGCATCTTCAAATGGCTGACCCTCATCCTCTTCGCCTACGTGGCGGCTGCCTTCCTGGCTCGTCCGCGCTGGTCCGCGGTGCTTTATGGCACTTTCGTGCCCCGCATCGTGTGGTCCTCCGACTACTTGGCCACCTTCGTGGGCATCCTGGGCACGACCATCTCGCCGTACCTGTTCTTCTGGCAGGCGGCCCAGGAGGTGGAGGAGGAGCGCCGGATGGGGCGGCGCAGCGTGGGCGCCCGGAAGGGGGCCACCGACGAGGAGCTGCGCCGCTCCCGCACGGACGTCGTCACCGGGATGTTCTTCTCGAACCTGATCATGTACTTCATCATCCTGACCACCGCCGTCACCCTCCACGCCGACGGGATGCGGTCGATCGCCACCGCCCAGCAGGCGGCGGAGGCGCTGCGGCCCCTTGCCGGAGACGGGGCCTACTGGCTGTTCACGGCGGGGCTCATCGGCACCGGCATGCTCGGGGTGCCCATCCTCGCCGGCTCCTGCGCCTATGCCATCGCCGAGGCCGGAGCATGGCGGGGCACCCTCTCCGACCGGCCGGCCCACGGCCGGAAGTTCTACGGAGTGATTGCCGCCGCCACGCTCCTGGGTCTTGCTCTCGACTTCCTGCGTCTCGACGCGGTCCGCATGCTCTTCTGGTCGGCGGTCGTCAACGGCGTCCTCGCCCCACCCCTGGTGGTGGTGGTCACGCTCCTCGCCAGTGACGAGACCGTGATGGGCAACCGGCGGAGCCCTCCCGTTCTGCGATGGCTGGGCTGGGCCACGGCCGCGGTGATGACCGCGGCCACGGTGGGGATGCTCGTCACCTGGAGGTGAGGGAGGTGGTTCGGGCCCGCCGGGCGTCTCCGTCAACCCGGGCGGGCGGCGCCACACCGGCAAAAGTCGGATTCCACTCCGTGACCTCACCGTCACGGCCCCACGAGGTCGCGATCGTCTTGGGCCGATCGAACACCGCCAGGAGCGGGATTCCGCCGATCGACGCAAAGTGATCCACCAGCACCCGGACCAGCGTCTCGACCTGCTCGTTTGGAACGATCGACACTTCCGTCCACCGCGAGTACTTCAGGCGGGATGCGAAAAAGTGAATGCGTCTCGTAGTCCCGTCCAGGAAGCGCACATCCACGTGGCCAAAGTCGTGCTGCGAAAACTCGCCCGGCAGGGCCTTCAAAGCGCGTGATCAGCCCGGCTCCTTCGCGAGATGCTCCACCACGAAACCGCGGAAGGGCTCGGCTTTCGACGGCCGACCGATCTTCCGCCGCATCCGCTCCGCTACGTTATCGATGCTGCTGACCGCCTCTTCGTCCCCTACCCGCTGGACGCTTCGGACGGAACCCCCCGCCAGCTTTGCCACCTCCGGCAGGCTGTGCCCCGCTTGCCGTAAGACCTGAATTGCGTGACGCTTCAGCATGTCCAGCATCCTTCCCCTCGCCGCTTTCCACGGCGAGTCTGGACCCCGACGGCCTTACGCCGGGGTGGCCAGAATTTCCGGAATGGATGTGGTCAGAATTTTCGGAACCAGCACGGGCAACGCTTCCCACCGAAGGCCCGGTGCCTCGTCGATGCTTACAATTTGAGCCGTCTCGGGTGGCTACTTCGCTGGCCGGTTCAGCCACGTCTTCACACCCCCGTGATGCGAGCACGTCCCCGACCTGTGCGCCGAGAAACTGTACGTGCCGTCCTTGCACTGGGCCGTTGCGTTCGGGGGCGCGCCAGAGGGAGTCGTGGTCGCCTTCGTCGAGTCCTTCGTCTCAGGTTTGGCACCCTTTTCGGCAGGCTTCGTGTCTTCCTTTGTGTTGGCGAGCCAAGTCGCGACACCGCCATGGCCTGAGCAGGCGCCTTGGCGATTCTGCGCCGTGCTGTACGTACCATCCTTACATTGCGCCGTTGCATCCTTGGGTGGCGCGGTCTCGGACTTCTTCTGTTGGTCGGCAGCGAACGAAGGTACCGGTGCTGCGAGCGCACCCATTAGTGCGAAGACGAGCAGCAGTCGACGGGCCATGTGATTCTCCTCGTGGGCAGTCATCATTGCACCTTGATCTTCGAAACCGGGTGTATTTCATTCCACTTCGCGTGATTCTTTTCCTGCACGAACGTGCCGGTAATTGCCACGTGCGTACCGACCGCCGGAATCGGCGTGTGATCCATGAACCCGGCACACGAAGGCTCCGCATCCGGCTGTGTGACCGTGTAGTGGCACACGAGTTCAAACACGAGATTCCCGTCCTGGTTGGACGTGTTTCCAGGGTTGATCAGGCTGGCAAACTGCGCGTCGACCTTGAGCCACCCGTGCGTGTCGCCGTCCTTTTCATGTCGGACGCCATCCGGTTGATGGTGAGACTGGCTAGCCGTCGCGTCGACGATGACACCCGTCACTGTGAGGCAGTCCTGCTTCACCAGCAGCCGCGAGGGGTGATACACGTGCTGCCATAATTGGTCGCCGCATCCGACCATGCTCGCTGAACCGGGTACTCCGGGGCCAAGTTGAATCGTCGTGACTGCCGGCGCCGATGGCTCCGCGACGACGACTACGTGCACGTTGCGCTCATACACGTAGCCGTCTTCTCCAGCGCTCGTCTTGACATGGTAGTAACCGCTTTCTGGCGTCGGGTCCAGCAGAGTAAGCGGTGCCTCGGAGGGGGTCAGCAGCCGAATTGGCGCGTATTCACTCGATGGGTCTGGGCGCAGATTCACGTTCCGCGTAACGGTGATGGTCTGGGTAGAGGCGACAGCCGACCAGAACACCAGACCCACGACCAGACCGATCAGGGCAGCTTGGCGCATCATGTCTCGGACTCCCAGGAGGGATGACGAATCGTACACCCGCGGGTCAAGTGACGGGAGGACTCTTTGGGACACCGGCGAAACCGTCACAAGCCTCGGCACGTTTGCCGGCGTGCTGAGCTACCCTCCCAAGAATGACTGCTCGGGTGGATGAGATCAGGTTCCTCCGCTGGCTGCTGCGCGAGGTCTACCCGCACCTCGCCAGGACCGCTCCGCCGGAGCTGGTGCGGGACGTGGAGCGGACGTTGTTGCGCGTGGCAGTGGATGCCCGAGGAGGGCTCGTCACTCTCGCGCCGAGCAGCAGCACTAATCACTAGGCGACCGGGCGTAGGATGGCTCCCGGCCTGCGGCCCCCTCTGGGCCACGGGGTTGGAGGGACGCGATGCACAACGATGCTCCGGCCGCTCACAAACCGGGGGCAGCCTACCACCTTTTCATGCTCGCCCTCTGCATCTACGCGCTCCTCGCGCTTGCCCTGGAGCGGTTCGTCCCCCTTTCTGAGGACATCAAGAGGCTGATCCAATACGCGGACTTTGGGGTGTGTCTGCTTTTCTTCGTGGACTTCATCGTGAGTTTCTTCACCGCCCGGAGCCGGTGGCGTTACTTCGTGACATGGGGTTGGGTGGACCTCCTGTCGAGCATCCCGACCGTGGACGCGCTGCGAATAGGGCGGGCGGCCAGGGTGATGCGGATCGTCCGTGTCCTGCGCGGGGTGAGGGCCACGAGACTCATCGCAAGCTTCGTCCTTGACCGCAGGGCGGAGGGAGCCTTTCTGGCCGCCGCTCTCGTCACGTTCCTGCTGCTCCTCTTTGCAAGTGCGTCTGTCCTCCACTTCGAGACTCTTCCCGACAGCAACATCAAGGGTCCCGAGGATGCGCTGTGGTGGGCCTTTGCGACAATCACGACCGTTGGCTATGGAGACCGCTTCCCTGTCTCTTCGGAAGGCCGACTTGTGGGCGTCCTCTTGATGACCGCCGGAGTCGGTCTCTTCGGCACGTTCTCGGGTTTCGTCGCGTCGTGGTTCCTGGCCCCAACCAGCCGGCAGCAAGAGAGCGAGATGGCCGCTCTCCATCGTGAGCTGGCCGAGGTGCGCACGATGCTGGAACGACTCGCTGGAGGGGAGGGCCGGGCTCCGCTGGCGCCATCGCCCTGAGAGTGTTCACGGCTTCAGATCGTCGAACCAGGTTGGATCGCCTCTTGACAGGCTGGCATCGCTGGGCGCACGCTCCTGGCAGCAATCCCTCCGAGAAAGGTCGAGCCGATGAAGCGAATGGCCCTGTTGGTTGCCGTGGGTCTCCTCCTGCTTCCGGTGGCGACGTATGCCGGCTCACGCGGCGGTGGCTCCGCCTCTTCCTCGAAATCAAAGGGCAAGAGTAAGGAGAAGAGCAAGAGTAAGGAGTCCGGCGAGAAGAAGGTCCACGTCAAGGAGCACACGAAAAAGGATGGGACCCAAGTAGACGCTTACGACCGATCCGCCCCGAAGTCACACACCTCCTCCACGACATCCTCGTCTGGCTCGTCATCGAACGGCAAGTGCACCACGTGTGAACGCGATAGCCACGGCAGGATCAAGCGGAGCCAGAAAGCTAAGGCGGACTTCATGAGGCGAAGCGGGTATCCGAACGGACGGCCCGGGTACGTCGTGGACCACATCAGGGCTCTGGAATGCGGCGGCCTCGACGATCCGTTGAACATGCAGTGGCAAACGGTCGCTGATGCGAAGGCCAAGGACAAGACCGAGCGGAAGTGCAACTAGCCTGAATCGCCAGACGCTTCTCCGCCCAAGGAGGTAGCGGATGAGCCAACCTTCCAGCACTGGCTCTTTCTGGCGCTGTCCGACGTGCGGCCGGCACGTTCCGATGCGGTTGTCCGCCTGTCGGTGCGGATTCGATCGAAACCAGTCCAACCAACCGGTTCTGGAGAGTCGCGTCACGACCGGAGGGCCGCAGGCCGCGGAGGGTCAAGGTCCATCGTTCACCACCATTGGCCTCTCCGTCCTGGGCCTCTCGCTGCTGGCGGTCTCCGCGTACATCGCGAGAGATGCCTGGAACGGACCGCGGCCGGAAGATACCCCGCTCGCCCGTCGGATTCGCCGTGGACAAGCCCCGCCAGCTCCTCAAATCGCTTACGTGCCTATGCCGGTTCCGTCGCAGACTCTGGGCGCTACGCGTGAGGGGGGCACCCCACCGACAGGGGCGACGGCCTCACCGAGCTTGCTGCCAGAGGCCGCCGTACCCATCCTCCATCCAACAAGTGTGGCCCCCCCGTCTCCAGCGCCCGAATGGGAAATTGACGTCAAACGACGCTTGGGCACCGAAGAGTTCGAGAGGCAGATGAGGGCTCTCTCGGTGAAGGCAGACCAGGCCGACATCGCATTCGAGCGGTTCTTTGCCGGCTGTCGAAGGGAAGTCACATCGGTCACCGCCGTCGCTGGCGTGGCCGACCGCGACTGGGTAGCCTTCGCCGGCGTCTCCGCCACGGCAATCCGCTGGACCGAAGCCTGCGCCGAGTCTGGCACTTTTCTCTCGCTTGTCAAGCAGCTGAGGGACGGCATGTGCCTCGCGGAAGACGGGGCTCGGCAAGCGTGGATACTGCCCGGGAGAGTGCGAGACCTCCGTCACAGGTACCGACTTGATTGGAGCGGCTGGGATCAAGTCTGTCGGTGATCCCAAGCAGGCAGAGAGCGGGGAGGGTCGATATGACCATTCGGAAAGCGATCGGCGTAGGGCTAGTCCTCGGCACTTGCTCGTGCGGCGGGGGCTCCAGTTCGCCGACCACGCCTGCCGTGACGCAGCCGCCGGAACCAGCGATCCAACCGGTCGCGATGTCTCCTGCGGCAGGCAACCTGACCTGGGAATATGGGCCGGATATCACCACACCGGACCTTCAACCGCCGCTCTCTTGGTCGGTACGATTCAGGGCTCCGAAGGCCGGGGAGCTTGCGGTGCGCGTGCGGATTCTCGACTCGGCAGGCGCCATATGTTTCGAGTCTGCTGAGTTTGCGATTCAGGGCGGGATGCCTGTGACGGCTGGTGTCCTGTACAACGTCTACAGCCGAAGCGGATGGCGCGTTGGTCCCACCTCGACTTACTACCGCAACCTTTGCGGGGAGGACTTCCCTGCGGCATTGGTTCAGGCGGAGGTCGTAGACGGGCCTCCATTCGTCTACACGTCACCGGTTCTTCTCAGTATTCAATCAGCGACGACGCTGACCTTTGAGCGCAAGGGTAGTGCGTTCGTGCCGCCGACCAGCGGGGGTGGCCCCACCTGCAACGGAGCGGCTGTTCCGGCGTCTGTGGCATGTGGGAAGCCAACTGCCCAATGCAATGATTCGACCTGGAGCTGTTCGCAGCACCGGAGCGGAACGTGTTCCTCACATAAGGGAGTCTCCTGCTGGGTTTGTCCCGGGCTTCTTTGCTAAGAGCGCTCGGCACTCGGAAGTGCGCCTCGCGACTCGCCCCCGATCCGAGTCTTGGGTGGACCACTCTTAAACCAACAGGGAGTAGCGGGTGAGGTCCTGGCCGGAGTCCGTGATGAACTGGCTTACCGTCAAGACGACCTTCCATGGTGTCGAGGTCGCTTTCTTCTTCCCTGTCTCCAAGATTGAGCGCAGCTTGGTGTTCCAGAAGGTGGAGGAGGCGCTGGGCACAATCGCAGCCTACGCGCCCGTCCGCTTCGCCGCGCTGCGTACCGACCTACGCCAGATCCTCATACGCGGGCTGCCTGATGAGGTGTCGCACTACGACCCCGAGCGTCAGCTCTGCGAGATATTCGTGGGCTGGATCAAGAGTGATGAGGGGACGCCAGAGGCGATCGCATCGACAGTCGTTCACGAGGCAGAGCATGCCCGTCTGTGGCGGCTAGGGTTTCGCTACACCCCAGAGGTGCAAGCGCGTATCGAGCGGATCTGCCACCGCGCCGAGCGTGTCTTCTGTAGGCGTCTGCCTACCGGAGCTGCGTTGGTGGCCGCCGCCCAGTTGGGCATGGACGTCCAGCCCGAGTTCTACGCAGCGGAAGCACGTCTCCACCGCGAGCGAGAGGCTTTGCGCCGCTTCGTCTCTGGTAACCCCTTGGTCGTACCTTTGCTGTGGGTGTACGACTTTCGGGCCTGGCGACGCAAGCGGCGTGAGGTCGCCCATTCGGGTCGGCACCCAACAACGGGATGACGAAGCCAAGAGCAAGACGAAGTGCTCGGTGTAGCTTTCCTCTTGCCCCCAATCGCGTCGACGGTCAAAATAACCGTGTGGAAACCGTCGTGGGGATGCCACAAGGCCACCGTCGAAATCCGTCAGTTCTGCCGCGCCTTCGTCCACGACCCCAAGTACCTTGAAGGCGCTACCCGCCGCGTGATCGCGGGGAAATCCCCATAGCTTGAACTGCTGATCTGGCAGTATGCCTACGGGCGGCCGAAGAGCGCCGAGGACGTCGAGGCCCAGGACATTGCGCGAGATGCACCGAAGGTCACGGTTAACATCATGGAAATTCTGGAAACGCTTCCGACCGAGGCCCTCTTGAAGCTCCAACAGGCGGCAGAGGAAGCCGAGAGGCGCGCGGCGCTTGATCTGCCCGAGGCCCGCCGGCTCCCCTGAATCTCGACCGTCGGTCAGCTCGGCCGCCATCCCGCTCTCCGGCGAGGTGACGAGCCATGAGCTACGTGAGTCCACGATACACGGTGGCGGACGTGCAGGCGGGGAGGGTCGACAACGTCGATATCTTCCCACCGTGGAGCTTCATCCAGCCCTCCGTGCCAACATGGCTGAGACACCTTACCCCCGTTTAATTAGAGTGCAGGGCGGGGAGATGAGGCCCCTTGGAAGCAGCCCGCGGTAAGGAAGCAGGACAGGCGAATATGGGAGAGCCGGAGCGGAGGGACGCCG
>WNFT01002282.1_pt1 | contig 22712 bp, 22 predicted proteins | sample 5400191 | NCBI WGS metagenome assembly WNFT01 (sample SAMN13153359, study PRJNA577476) | soil metagenome | isolation source: 80 cm saprolite under Madrone tree | place: USA:California | collected 2016-06-14 | reverse complement strand
CTGAGCTTTGGCACCCGGGTTATTACGCTGGATCGCATGCAGCAACATGAGCAACGCGAGGCCCGGCCGATCGAATACCAGTACCGCTTCGTGCGCATTATCGACCCGGGCGATCCGATTTTCCGCGGCATGGCCGACGGCGAGGCTTCGGATCCTGCGAATAACACAATGCAGGCGCGCGTGCTGCGCGTGTGGCAAAATCACGGCTTGCAACTCGATCGGGTGCCGCAGGGGTTTAACCTTCTGGCGACTTCATATCTTTGCCGTAATCAGATGATGGTGAAGCGCACCGATGGCCAGCTTATCTACACTGTACAATTCCACCTCGAGAAGTCATTCGAAGACTGGAACAAGAGCCGCACGCGCTGGGAACATCAAAACGAATCGCGCGACGGCCGCATCCTCTTCGAGAACTTTCTCTTCCTCGCACTGGCACATCAGAATTAACAAAAAGATGGGCGGCCATTATTCGCGCACAGCAGTCGTCAGTTCCCTTAACTAAAGAAAGCCTCGCGCGCGCTGCCACCCTTCTCGCCCGTCGCGACAAAGACCTCGCTGCCATTTTGAAGCAATATGGTCCACCGCCACTCTGGGCACGCAAGCCTGGCTTTGCGACACTGGTAAAGATAATTCTCGAACAACAAGTCTCATTAACATCAGCAACTGCAGTGTTCGCCCGCCTAAATAAAAGCATCGTTCCCTTCCAACCGGCACAGATGCTTTTGTTGGGTGAGCCTCATTTGAAATCAATGGGCCTGACGCGTCAGAAAACTGCTTACTGCCTGCATCTATCTGAATCGTTAAGTGAGAAGCGGTTAAGCCTCAATAAATTGCCACGACTCAGCGACACGCAGGTGAAGGCACAGCTGATGGAAGTGAGGGGCATCGGCTCGTGGAGCGCCGACATTTATTTGCTGATGGCGCTGCGCCGGCCGGACGTTTGGCCGGCGACCGATTTGGCCCTCGCAATAGCGGCAAAGCAATTAAACAGATTGAAATCAAGGCCAGGTCCGGATGAGTTGAGCGAGATTGCAGAAGGCTGGCGGCCCTTTCGCTCAGTGGCCGCGCGAATGTTATGGCAGTACTACCTGGCGCAACGGAAAGAGTGGCGCAAAACTGATGTTGCTGCTCGTTGAATTATTTAGAGACCGTTGAGGTTTTTGCCTGCTTGAGCGCAGTCAGATCTATTTGTTTGGTAAGCGGCACATTCTCCGTGGTGCGTTCGATCAGCTTATCGACGACTGCTTTTAGATCTCCCGTCTGATGATAAATCTCCAGTTGCTCATCTGCCGACGTTCCGCGCTGCAGAATCGTGTGGATGTGTTCCACTTCCTTACGCGACCCCAACGGATCGAGAACGTCGTCAACAAAGTCGAGCAGCTCAAGAATCAGATCTCGCACCGGCACTTCCTTTTGCTTGCCAAAATCGACCATCTTACCGTCGAGTCCCCAACGCACCGCGCGCCACTTGTTTTCCTGAATCAACATGCGCCGGTAAAGCCGAAAGCCGAGATTCTTCTCAATCAGCATGTTGAGTTTTGCGACAATCGCCTGAAACAAAGCAGCGATGGCAATCGTGTCGTCGACCCGCGTGGGAATGTCGCAAATGCGAAACTCAAGCGTGGGGAAAAACGGATGCGGGCGAATGTCCCACCAGATTTTCTTGCCGTTGTCGATGCATTTTGTTTTGATCAGCAGTTCGACATAACGCTGAAAACTGCCGTAAGAATCGAAGTGATCGGGAATATCGGTGCGCGGAAACTGTTTGAAGATTTCGGTACGATAGGATTTCAGTCCGGTGTTATGGCCCATCCAGAAAGGCGAAGAAGTGGTCAGCGCCAGCACGTGCGGCAGGAAATAGCGGGCCGCGTTCATGATGTGAATCGCGCGCTCGCGATCCGCCATGCCAACGTGAACGTGAAGCCCGAAGATCAGCAGCGACCGCGCCACTGTTTGCAGTTCCTGCACCAATAGTTCATAGCGCTCGTCGTCGAAAATTTCCTGGTCCTGCCAGCGCGAAATTGGATGCGTCGAAGCCGCAACAATGACTAACCCATTCTTTTGCGCCAGACTCGAAATAATGCTGCGCAAGCGGGTGATGTCGACGCGCGCTTCCTCAATGTTTTTGCAAACCCCGGTGCCGACTTCGACCATCGACTGGATCATCTCCGGCTTGATCTGCTCGCCGAGCAGCATGGTGCCTTCTTCGAGAATCTCAACCACGTGCGAACGCAGCTCACGCGTTTGCGGATCGACGATCTGAAACTCTTCCTCTATTCCCAGAGTAAAAGTACTAAACATAAGGATTCAAACTTACCTTTGCGCGCCGCGTGCCAGCGCTCTCTTGATCATGCGCCAGTCGGGCGTCGCTTTACGAATAAACTCATGGCGCACATGCCTGAAAGCGCTGACCGCGGAATGCACCGGACTATAAAGATCGAAGTGAACGTACCAACGTCGCGGCGCGCCATTCACAAAAAGGAAATGCAGCACCGCGTCGATGCGCGATTTTTCATAGAAACCACCGCTCGTATTTCGATGGTTGGCCCAGCGCCTGGTGAAATCTTTACGGCGCGCGAGCGTCGCTTCCAACAAAGGCCAGGAATTAAATTCGATTCCGACTCCGCCCTCGCCGTAAACATTGGTTACATTCCTGATGAAATGCCAGGCGTCTTTCGCTTGCAAGCGCGCCAGAATAAGCAGCAGTGCCTGTTGCTTATCAACGGAGAGCGCGTTGAATGCTGCTTCATCTGTTGGCGCATCCCAGAGGCCGGCCAGCTTGCCGTTCAAAGCATCGCGCAAATCAGCAGCAAGCTCGGACCATACCAGTTGCTGAACGTCCGCGGATGTTTCAACCGTTTCCGAGTTCACTTTCAATCAAAGAACGATTCTCTTCCGTCAGATTCTGGAATCGCAACCCAACGCCGCGGCCGGGATTGTTATAGACGACTTCCGCGTTGGCAACTACCTGTTTACCATCTGTCAGCGGAATGCGAACCAGAAGCGATGCGCCTTCCGGCAAGCTTGCCTGCGTGTTCATGTAAAAGCCGCCGACGCTGATGTCCTTGGTGCTGGCGACGCCGGTCGCATCGTTCCCATCAAAAAACACATCGACGATCAGCCGCGAACGATCATAACGCCGCCGCTCGTCCGGTTCCGGTTCCTGCGGGCTTTCATCAAGTTCATCAACCACAGTGAGTTTCTCCTGAGTTTGTCAAAAGTTGCGACTATTGTACACGTTTTTAGCCGTCGTGCTTTTCGCTGATTAAGAAGGTCGGGACCATACCGCCACCCGAGCTGACATTGGCCAACTCGGTGAATGAAAGCCTCGTAAAAGCTGACTTTACCTTGCCATTAAACAACAAAGGATCGAGGTCCACCAGTTGTTCCGCAAACTCGAAAGTGCCGTCTGGTTGCAGGGCCGGAAATGTTTCGCGGGCCGTCGGCACGCGTTCCTGCACCAGATAGTCGCCGTTTTTCAAAGCTTGCGCGAGCGCAGTGTCCCAGTCATTCTCATCCGCCATCCAACCGATCGTGATTCCGTGACCACCGTAATCGTCATTTGGTTTCAGGACAAGACGGCGACTGTTTGATCTTATGAATTCCAACAGGTTGATCTGTTCGCCATGGTAATCGCTGGTCTCATCGCGCACCAGCCTGGTCCAGGGGACGTGCTTGCGAATGGCTTCCTGTTCATCGCGGGAAAACAGCGACGCGCGGCGCTGATCGGTCAAGACTGCAAACAGCGCTTTCTTGTGAATCAGCTTGGAGCGAAAACTATTGACCATGCAGATAGCCCCAGCGCGATACGCATCCAGCAGCGCGGGAGACTCGCGCAGGATTGGCAGATACTCGTTAACCAGCAATCGCTTGTAAACGATGTCGATTTGAAAGTCGCCGGCGCGCAACCGGTTGTTATTAAACTCAAGTTCGTCGGGCGAACAGATACGCGTCGGATAACCTTCCTTTTCAAAGAACTCTTTGAAAAGTTCAAACTCATTCTGCGTCGGCATGTCTTTCAGATCGACGATGGCAATCTGCGGCGTACTGTCAGGCGTGCGCCCGAGAAACTCTTCGTAAGAATCGAGCAGCACGTCAAGCATGAAGCGCCGCCCGTACAGCGGCCGCACGTTATAGCTCTCGCCGAACTTTTGCATCACCGGAAGACGCGAAAAAATATCGTAGGCCGCGTCGACGTACGCAATTCCCGCCGGACTCTCTCCATTGAGTTCTACAAAACTATAGGCTTTTTCGGTGAGGAACGAATCCAATCGCGCTGTAGGCGAAACCGCGCTGTAGCCCGGATCGATGCTGATCAGTTCCCGCTCAATTTCCGTAACGCCCAGGTCTACGACAATCGAATCGTCGGCGATCGCGGCGTCTTTCACCTTCTGAATTGCAGCCCATACGGTTTCGCACGCGACGCGAATCATGGCGAAATCGTCTTCAGCAACGAAGTGCGGACGAAGATAGGGCGACAAGCGGCGGCCAGCAAAAATCAGCTTCGCTTGCTCGAGCCCTTCATCGAGCAGCGCGCGCGAAGACTCGGCCAGCTCGTTGTCGCGGAGCAGTTCGTGATAACGCGTAACGGCGTCATGCAACATAGGCGTCGGCTACGAATCGTAAATCGAGAAATGCGTCAGGAGGGCGTTAGAGTAACACAGCCGCATGAGGCGCGGCCAAGGTTGAGGAAGAGGGGTAGTCTAATGCAGTTTGAACTTACGGCCTTTCTTATTAGCACCGTGGCTTTAGCCCGGTGATCGGTGAATAGGCTCCAAAGGGAAACCGTTTAAACGGTTTCCGGTTTGTGTCCGACCCACGGTCACCGCGCTGAAGCGACGGTGTTAATGAAATAAGATTGACAAATTGCATCAGTACCGGAATAGACCAATCTTTGCGTTGGTTACTTATCGGGCGGGAAGCGCGATGGTCAACTTCTTTTTGTTACGAACGACGACTACCGTGGTGTTGGTGCTCTTATTTACCAGTCCCGAAGCTGAGCGGGTAACCTTCGACTCACCGTTTACCGATTCGATCACATCGCCGGGCCGGAGGCCGGCTGCGAATGCCACGCTATTAGGCTGCACATAAACGATGAGCAAGCCACCGGTTGCACCCAACCGCGCGGCGACCCTTGGTTTGATGGCGATGGCTTCAATTCCCGGCACCAACATTGGAGGCGGAGCCCATGTCCGCGCGTTAAACATAATGGGACCAAAGAACGGCTCGGGAGATTCTGCCAACTTGATCTTGAATGCCTCCAACGCTGCCGTGCCTGGACGCACAACGGTAAAATTAACAAAGCTTCCGGGCGCCGTGTCCTGAAGAAACATGGAAAAGTCTTCGGCGTTTTGAATCATTTCATCGTTTACTCGGAGGATGACATCGCCGGGCTTCAACTCCGCCGTCGCTGCCGGGCTTCCGGGAACAACCGAAGTAAGTAGAATGCCCTGTCGCTTCTCGGCCAGTGCCCGCGCGCGATCGCCTTGCCAGCCAACCTTCAAGATCCGCTCAAGGGTGAGCTTGCCAATCGGCTCTCCACGTACTCCCAACCACGGCCGTGGCACACTGGCCTGTCGCGCAATCACGCGTCCGGCTGCAGTGCGAACCAACTCGATAGGTAATATCGAGGCCTCGTCGCCTTCGACCGCGTTTACAATGCCGAGCGGTTCTCCAGAGTCATTAACGGCCACAGCGCCGATGTTTGCCTGCGTGATCTTTGGCGACTTGATTCGCACTCGAGCGAGCGTTCTCGTTGCGCTCCGCGTTACATCGACAACCGTAGCTTCGGTTTCGCCGACGCGAACATAGATGCCGCCCTTCGCGCCTGGCTCATTTTGTGAAACCGGTTCCGGTCCAATCAGGCGCACGCGCTGCCCGGCTTGAATGGAATCCTCAATTGCATCCGTACTCTTGGGAAGATTGCTGGCGCTCAGCGTGATCACCGACAGCCCAGTCAATCCGTCGAGGCCCACGTAACGCCCCAGGAGATTTCTGCCGTCGCGCGTGACGATCTTCACATCGACCGTAGCAAAACTTCTTTGAAATGCATTTGGCGGGAGAGCAGGGATTGCCAGAGGCGCGGGTGACCCTGATTTGACTCTCGCTGAACCGGGCGGAGCAGGCGCCGTCGGCGCGGCCGGAGCAAACGGCAACGGTGGTGGCAGCTCGGCCTCCGCTTCGGGTAACCACGCCGCAATCGTTTGCCCGTCGCTCATTGCCAATCCGGCGATCACGTTCGTGTGAACTTCGCCGCCCATCTGAAACGCTTCATCAATATTTGCAAGCGCGCCAAACTGTTCATTCCCGCGCAGGAGCAGGCGGATGACTTTTAGTCCATTGAGACGGTGCAGGATAGTAACAACCTGCGGCGCTGTTCTGGTTTCAACTTGAGCCGGACGAGGCGGTTTGGTGATTTGCGATTCGACAGTGCGCGACACCGTAAGCGTCTGCGCCGTTACACTAACGCACAGTACCAGGCCCATCAGCAGGGCTTGTAACGAACGAACTGTTTTAACAGTAATCATTGCTTAACCGATCTTATTTACCAGGAATCTCTCAGCGCCGCATTTACCGGCGTCGGATTTCGCGCCAGCACGCGTGACGATCCAAAACTAACTGTCGGCAGCGAAATTGTCCGCGAGCTTCCCCGGCCATCATCAACCGAAACTTTTAGTGATTGATAAGAAGTACCAAGGGGAAACACAGACCAGCCCATTGCAGTTTCCGTCGGCCGCAAGACTGGAGCAGGCGTGGCGCTTAGGTCTGTCGCTTTCACCCGTCCATTCCGGGCGACTGCGTATTGCGGTACCGAGCTTCCGTTGCCTTTAGTAACCTTCCGTACCGGGGTACTGGTTTGGACATCGGTCGGGTTTGAAGGATTAGTTGGCGTTGTTCCAGCAACTTCCTGACGCGCTTGTTCGCTTCGCTTGCTCTCACCTAACCGCGCCGTTTTACTATTTGACTCTGACGCTGGTCCATTGGCTTGAGCTGCCGGCGCTGACGCCGTACTTCGCGATCTCACATTCATCACGATTACCGCGAACCCCAGCAGCAAAACCAAGGTTGCAAAAGCAACTGACCGATTACCAAAACCATAGCCTGACAAAAGGTCGCGACGCGCGGAGCGGGACGAGGCCAGGCGCGCGCGCAACTTAAAATCGAAATCGGCTGGTGCTTCGACCGTGCCGACGCTCGCCACCATGTTCCTAAGTTCTTGCTGCTCATCGCCAAACTTTGCGCACGAAGCGCAGCTTGTTAAATGCTCGCGCACCGGCGTGCTTAGCAATTCGCCAGTTGCGGCTTCTTCAAGTTCACGACGCACATTGCGACAGTCAGTTTTGTTCATGGTATTCCTCAGAAATAAGCTTTCATTTTCTCTCGCAAAAATCCTCGGGCCCGGCTAATGCGCGACTTCACCGTGCCTTCGCTGGTTTGCAGTATGCCGGCAATCTCTTCATAGGTGCGGCCTTCGACATCGCGGAGAATAAGCGGTGCGCGATATTTTTCGGGAAGCGTGCTGATTGCCCGCGCGATAGCGTTGCGCCGTTCCGCATCAACCAACTCCTTATCAGGCAACGGCCGCTCGTCTGCCGGATTAAACTCCTGAGGTTCGCCTCCATCGCGCGACTGGAAAAACCCGGTCAGCGAAACCAGCTTGCGACGTTTCCGCTTTCGCAACTCACTAATCGCCAGGTTAGTGGCGATGCGATAGATGTAAGTTGAAAACGCATAGCTCGTCTGATAACGCTCGGCGGCGCGGTAGACTCTCACAAAAGTCTCCTGAGCCAAATCAACAGCGCCGTCATAGTCGTTCGTCATGCGATAGATGTAGCCGGTGATTTGGTTTTTGTATCGACTCACCAGCTCGGCAAACGCATCCTCGTCACCTACCCGCGTCGCTTCCAATAACGCGTGGTCAGTGGTTCGGCTCGCAACCACCTCCGGCCGCAACGCGGCGGCGAAAGGGAGATTTTCTATGGTGGTAACAATGTCCATCAGGGCAGGTAGGCTCTTACACGCACTGACGAGCGTCCTTATTCTTGAGCGATATTCGCTGCGTATTCAGGCGGCCTCCGACTGGATTATACCCTGACCGACCACTGGCCGCAGTTCATACACGCCTGAGCGGCGGCAAGGTTCCGAAAGGATGGCCCCAGGCTTACGCTTCGAATTTAGCCGCAAAAAACTGAAGATTTTGCGCCGGCCAGGTATACAAAAGCGCGCCCAAACTTAAGCAGGGCGCGCAGCAGACCGACGACGAATGGAGTCTTGTTTTAAGCTTCAGGACTCTTAAACACGGAATCATCGATCTTGATTCCGAAAGTGACGGTCATGATCCGAGTCTCGATGGTGTCCCTGCCATTCTCAATCAGCACAGTTCGATATGGGACTAACGTGCTTTGAGCATATCTATAGTCGAAGAACTTGCGCACGAACTTAATTGGCGCGCCACCGGCAGAAGCAGGTTCCTCATACTCAAGCCAGAGAATGTGAAGACTCTTCGCGCTGATGTAATAGCGAGTGGATTGCTTGTCTTTGTCCACCAGATCCAACACGTGGAGATCAATGCCCTTCTGCTTTTCCTTGCCTACCAAAGTAAGCGTGGCACCGTTTTCTTTGTAGCGCAGCAGCGTGTCGATGCTGTGACGTTGCTGCGAGAGGAAAGTATTGGCCGCATCCTGCCGCGGAGTGAAAGCGGCGCCATTAATAATTCCCCACAGGCGTCCGCCACCGTAGATCAAAGAATACTCGAGGGTCGGCGCCTTCTGATCCAATCTGATCTTGTCTTTCTCCAGGCTCTCGCCGCGAACAAAGCGGCGTTCGTATGAAGCTTCTTCATTCCTGCCGTCTGTGCCATAGCGCACGATGCGCCCCCGCTCAATCCCATTGCGACGAATCTGCGACAAAATATTTCTTGAGCCGTAAACAAATATTGTCGATTCGGCTAGTTGTTCCGCCGTGAAAGTCTTTGGCTGATCGGCGGCAAACGCACCGGTGCGACTGGAAATAATTCCCAGCAAGAGGGCGAAGCAAACTAAGAGGGTTAGGACTAAACGACGCAAGTTACTCTCCTGAAAATGGGCTCCGAATCTTCAAATCAAAAGGCTGGCTGAATCAAGCGGGCGGATTGTACCACACGCTCATTTCGAAAACCGTTAGGGGAAACGCCTTGAATTGATGCTTTTTCCGCGTCATCGGGATGCCCATGGCCCTGAGAATTGAAGCCGCTGTTCGAGCGATGGCCGGCTGCGCCGTAAGCCCTGCGACGTGCAAAAAGCAGTTCAACATTCCTCAAATTGACAAGGCTTCCGCTTAAATCGTAGTCTCCATAGTTTTCCAAGAGACGCTAAAAACGTAAGTACGAAACTGATGTCAGTTCAGCGTGATTTGTGCACAAATAGGCTTTCGAGCAGGATGGAGTGATTATGAAGAAGGTTGGTATTTTGGTTGGGCGTGAGAAGACTTTTCCCGAAGCCCTCATCAAAAACATAAATGAACGCGGGAACGGCGAAGTGATTGCCGAATACCTCAAGCTGGGTGGAATCAAACACGATGCGCCGCCGGCTTACGATCTGGTGATCGATCGTATTTCCCATGAGGTTCCTTTTTATCGAGCGACGCTGAAGCGCATGTCGCTTGAGGGAACGATTATCGTCAACAATCCTTTCTGGTGGTCGGCTGATGACAAGTTTTTCAATTACTCGCTGGCGGCCAAGTTGGGAGTTGCAGTGCCTAGAACAGTGTTGCTGCCGCAGAAGGACTACATCAAAGGAATCGTTAGCGAGAGCCTGCGCAACCTCGAGTTTCCGCTCGACTGGGAGGCGATCATCGGCTACGTGGGTCTGCCCGCATTTCTCAAGCCGTTCGATGGCGGTGGTTGGAAGAATGTTTCGAAGGTTAACTCGCTCGAAGAGTTGTGGACAGAATACAATCAGACCGGAACGCTTTGCATGACCTTGCAGGCAGCGGTCGACTTTGAGCAGTTTGTGCGTTGCTATTGCGTGGGCCAGGAAGAAGTGATGATCATGGCCTACGATCCGCGCAAGCCGTATCTATCCGGCGAACAATACATCCACAATCCGGACTATCTATCGCCGCGACTGGCTGACCGTGTCAGAAAAGATGTGCGCACGCTTTGCACGGCCCTCGGCTACGATCTGAACACGGTCGAGTTTGCGATCAAGGACGGCATTCCTTATGCGATAGACTTCATGAACCCGGCGCCCGACGCCGAGCTTGCTTCAGTCGGCGAGTTCTACCACAACTGGATTACCAACGCGGTCACCGACCTAGTCTTTAAGCGACTTACTGAACAGCGCGAGCGGCCGCGTTATCGCTGGGACGCCTTGCTGAGTCCTGAACCGACCAGGACAGAGGCGGTGGCTTCGCGTAGCGAACAACAGTCACGAACAATTGTGCCCAATGCCGAAGCGAAGGCGGCAACCGCGGTTGGTGATGTTGGTGACACAACCGATACGCAGAAATCAAAAACAACGCTGCGCTCTGGAACAAGGAAGGACACAAGGAATTCAACCCGTTCGAAAACGACCTAAGTCGGGCTTTAGAAAAAAGTAGACGCGATTTGCATTGTGGGTCGACGAATACGGAACCGGGAGCGGTAGCGACCGGGTCGGACTTGCGAGGAACAACATCTCATTTAATGGGTCGCCGGCAACGCTAGCTTCCAATGACGGTGAACTCAACGCTACGCAGACCCGGTCGCTACCGCTCCCGGTTCTGTATTTGTCAGCCTACGAGCAGATAGAGTTGGGAAACGCCGAGGATTTCTAGTCGCAACTCGCATTGCAGGTTTAGTTTTTGTGCAAGGCTCCTAAGTCGGAAACTACTTGTAACAAAAAGGTAGAGCCAGGTCGGCTCTACCTTTTGCTTTTGCCTTCGTAATTATTTGCCCGACGATTAATCAACCAGGCGTGGCGTGCTGCGCCGGCCCAAAAGCCTGATGCCAAACAGACTCAGTATCCAGGCGAAGAGCGATGAACTAGCGAGGGACCAACAAACACCGGCAAAGGACGAATCAACGTAGGCAGCAACCAGGGCCACAAGAATGCTGGCATTCGTGACGCGGGCCGCAAGCCGTCTTAAACGCAATGAATGCTGCAACCAGTTGATGCGACGTAACTCGGAATTGAGATAATCATCGTCGTCGTTGAGTTGTGCATAGTAATCCGCTTCGCGCCGGGCATAGTCGATCAATGCCTTGTCTGAAGCTGCCATGCTGGCATCACGATACTGGTTGATCACGTGCGCGAGTTTTCCGTCTCGTAAAGCAAGGTTCGCAAGGCCAACGCGCGCCTTAAAGTTTCGCGGCTCCAGGTCTGCGGCTTTTTGCAGATTCCTGCGCGCCGCGTTCAGTTCTCCCCATTCAAGAAAGATCTCGCCAATCGAAGTCATTAACCCAGGTTGGGCGTCGGCACGTTGCGCCGCCAGCCGCAATGCAGCGCGTGATCGCAGCAACAGTTTCGCATCCCTGGCACTGCTAGCCTGCGAACGCAGCAAACGGGAAAACTCAAAGAGCAACCGGCCATCGCGCGGTAGCGCGGTTAGGGCCCGCCGAAAAGCCTCGCGCGCTTCCGCAAGCCGTCCCGCCATTCTTAGTTTATTGCCAAGTTGGCCCAACATGAGCGCGCGCTCCGCCTCCAAAGCGGGCGAAGAATCTGCTTCCGTAACTCCGTCGGTTGACGATCGCTTCTTGCCTCCAAGTTTGAAGTCCTGGGTTGCGCTTTCGAGCACATCGGCAGATGCGAGTTTTAACTCATTCACCTCGGCGTCCAACGCTTTTGGGTCAGACAGGTAATCGCGCAGCTCCGTAGTTCTCAAGTCCATCTTGTCGTGGTGAATCAACGGAAATAAGTGGCGCACCATGTTCCGATAGCTTTGTCCGCCGGAGGCAAAGGTGAACTGAACATGTCTGCCCACAATCTGCGTGCGATAACGATAACGGACCTTGCCTCCCTTCTTGAGAGTTCGCACGGCTTGTGTCTCAACTTTTTCAAACTGCTCGATGCGCAGGCTCTTTGGCCCAACACCCAACAGGCGCAGCAAAGCCGGAGCGAATCCCCGCCGCGACAACGTGCTCCCGTCAAACTCGATGCGATCGCGCCATGCGAGCAAGGGAATGACAAGCCAGGCCACGAGGATTGCCGCCAGCGCAAATATATCTCGCCCTGATCGCAGCAACTGCGCAGATACAAAGGTCAACACACTGGCAGCCGCGAGATAAGAACCGGGCGACACGCGCACGCTCGCCAGGCGCGAGGCCTTGCGCGGTCGTTCTCGTTGACCCGCAACTTCAGCGAGAGCGTTTAAACTTTCAATTTGATCGGCTTCGTTCATTTAGTGCTTTCAGTCGTAACGCAATCCACCGGCACTTCCAGCGAAAAAGTTCCATTGCTGCCGGGTTCAGTGTAGCGCAAGTCAGCAAACTGAACGAGCGTATGCATTGTACAATTTGGATCTGCTAACTGCGCCACCGGAAACCGCGCGAACCCCAAAAAGACTTGTGCGCGGTAATCAGCCGAAGCTTGCGCGACTGCCGGTGATGAAAACGCGTCGGGCTTCTGATAACGAACAATATTCGCGGGTCTAGCATCACCGGCGCCTAATGCCAATTCAAAACGATACGCTGAAGATTCTGTTTCCACGATGCACAGCCAGCGAAGTGGATTGGCAAGCGTGGGCATCGCCGCCAGCGCAACTGGGTGCTCGTTCGTAGCCTTTGTGATCTCTGAAGCCACTCTAGATAAGCGACGCAAAGCCAGCGCATGCACCGCAAATAAACTGCCGACGTAAAAGACTATTAGGACCAACGCAACGCGCGGTATTCTTGTTCCGCATCGTAGACCCGCCTGCCGCTTATAGAAAACTACAAGGAGAACGAGAGCAGATATCCAGAGAATACGCAGGGGCATCGCGTTCGCCAATCCACCGCGACCAGCGGGGCCGAAGAAAACCAGCAGGCTGGGAACCAGCGCGATGGCACACCACGTCACAATCCGGTTTTTCGTTTCTGAAGTTACCAGAAATGCGGCGCCACCCAGGATCAACCAAAAAACCGGATCCATGATGAAAACCAAATCGCCGTAGAACCAACGTGAGTTCCATGGCAGCAGCAACCGCACACCATAGTTGTTGGTCCAATCCAACAACGGATGACTTGCGGTAACAATGATGGAAGCTATCATCAGCCCGCGCAGACGAGTTGCCGGCTTGCGCTTTCGCAGGCGGGCGATCAGCCAGGCAACACCATGGAAGACGAGTGGCAGCGCCAACGCCAGTACAATGGTGCCAACGATTGAATGAGTAATGCCGCGATGATTCTGAAGATAGATCCAGCGTCCGCCGATGAGGGTCACAATGTCAGCGTCGGGTGAATTAGCCGCGAGCACACACAGCGTTGTGGCGCCTGGCGAGAGTTTCTCCAGGCCGGCTTTCGCGGCAGCGAGTCCAACCAGGGAATGAGTCAGGTTGTCCATTCGCCGCCGGCATTAGTTTTCACGATGGGAAAGGTCGAGCATTACGACAGAAACCACTAGAACGGAAGGTCTGCTGCAGGCGCTTCGGGAGTTAGTTTGGCATAACGATCCGGATCGAGCTTTTGCAATTTGTCACTTGCCTCTCGCGCCGCGCCAGATGGTGGCAGCGGCAAGCCGTCGCTGTCCTTTGCCTTGCGGGAAGGTTCGACGATATTGAACAACAAATCCGCTGCTTCCTTTTTCTTTCCCTGCTTCTCGTAGACGGAAGCCAAACGTAGATTCGCAGTTTCAGGAGTGATTACCGGGCTGTTCCTTTGCGCAAGCTGCATGTATAGCTGCGCCGCTTCGTCATACCTTGCGTCCGCCTCTTTTGCCTGGGCCAAAGCAAACGTGGCCAAAACTGAAACCTCAGGCACGCTGCTTTTGGTCATCTCCGTCAGTTCACTCAATCCCTTTTCGCGGTCACTGTAGAGCAGATTTGCTGCAATGAAATACTGCGCTTCAGAGCGGTAAGGGTCGCCATACTTGGCAGCGACTTTTTGAAACTCTTCAATTGCCTTTTCCGCCCGCTCTTGCTCGCTGCTAAAACTGGGCCCGCTCGGATTCAAAGTGGGATTATCACTTGCGGGGGAAACCGGGGTGCTGGAAATGGTGATGGCCCGGCCCAGGGCGCGTTGCGCTTCGTCAGTCTTCCGGTGACGCCAGTTGAACCAGAAGCCAGTTAGCGCCGCCAATACGGCTACGCCAATTATTCCGTAAACAATAGCCTTGCCCTTGCCCTCGAGCCGGTCGGTTACACGGTCAAAAATCTTGCCGGCCGTGTCGCGGAATTTATCGTGCTGCAATTCGCGCGCGCGTTTCTTTTTGTACTTTGCCACTTATTACTCTCTCGCAAGTTCGCATAGTGAACTGCGTTCTTTGGGGTGTATGATTCGAGAAACAGTAACTCTAGTGGGTGGTCAGAAAACTTGTCAAGCAGGCTGCTTGTGTAGTATTCGAAGCGCGAAAAACAAAACCAGCATCCAATTGACGGCGATGAGATCCGGAACGGGAACAAATGGTGAGCGAACGGTGTCTAACCGCTCGACTGTTCGTAAATGGGCAGGAACCAGCTCCTCCGATTCGGGCCCCAGGGGTAACGCGTGAGCTACGGAGAGCCAATAGCCCTCGGCGGGCAAATGGAACTGGAGCAGGTTGCGATCGCAGCCCCTGTCGGTTTGCGTTCATCAGCCGACCACGAGTTCATTGAAAGATTAAAGCGGGGAGAAGCGGCAGCGTTTGAAGATCTGGTCGCCGAACGCTCCGGCGAGATTTACGGTCTGTTGTTTCGCCTGACTGAGAACGGCGAGGAAGCCCGCGACCTGACGCAAGAGACTTTCCTGCGGGCTTTCCTGAACATCGATCGTTTTCGCGGTGAAGCGGATATTCGCACCTGGATCTATCGGATTGCCATCAATCAGGCGCGCAACCGGTCTCGCTGGTGGCGCAGACGCAGGCGCGATGCGACCGTGTCTTTGGATGCCACGCATGGCGAATCCAATCAAAGCCTTATCAGCACGCTCGCCGAACCGTCGCAGAATCCGGAACAGCAAACGCTGGCTCGCGAACGTGAAATGGCCCTTCGGTCCGCATTGCAACGCTTGGCTCTTGCTTATCGCGAAACCGTCATCCTGCGAGATATGGAAGGATTTACTTATGAAGAGATTGCCGCGACTCTGGGAATTAATGTCGGCACTGTGAAATCAAGACTGGCGCGCGGACGCCAGGAGTTACGAAAGAAGTTGGAAGGATCTTTGTAAATTCGCCAGTCGTCATTTGTTAGTAGTTAGTTGCATCGCGGTGTTCAATTGCAACTGACAACGGGCGACTGACAACTGGCAAACATTGGATGGCTGACCCGCCCCGGTTCACAAAACTCGGTGCCAAATGGGTCGAAGTGAGAAAGCGAATCTGAGGACAAAGTGGGTTTACGATCAAAGCGAATTTGAAACGTGGCCAGCAACACCCGTTACAGCATCGCCCAAATCGGAATTGCTTGACTCCGCAGGACGCCCAAGTTGCTTCTTTTTAGCAACAGCCGGGGCCGGCCGGCCATCCAGGTCATTGCCAATTTCCGATTTATTCGCTGTAAGATGAAAAAGTTGTTTCAATCGGCAATCGGCAATCGCAAATCGGAAATATCAGATATGAGCTGTCAGGAAACAAAAAGATCATTGTCGCAATACGTGGACGACGAACTCTCGTCAACGTTGCGCACAGCGCTTGAGACGCATATCGACTCCTGTCCGGTATGCCGTGCGGAGCTCGTTGAATTGCGCACCATAAGGAATAGCCTGCGCCAACTTGCGCGGCCGGCGCCGCCAATGTCGCTGCTCCCGGCAATAAACGATGCCTTGATGATCGAAGCCGCCGCTCGTCGACAGTCTCCCACGCCCACTTTTCGTGAACAGCTTATTAACTGGATCGAGCCGCGCCTGATGCCATATAGCGTTGGATCGCTCGCGTCAGTGATACTTTTCACCGCCATGCTCGTCGGCTTGCGTCCACATTTCATCGCGCTCCATGAGGCCGCACAACAAAACGGTCCTGTCCTCGTTATGGAAACAAGTACGCCCTACGATTTAACGCGGCCGGTCACGCCGGAAGACTTCTCTGCGCGCAGACGTTTTCAGCAATGGCGCGGCATCGTTGGCGGACGTGGTGCAGGCTCCGCGCGATCGGCAAATGCTGGCTGACTTCGAAGTCGCGTTGCGACAGAGCGCTGCTTTCGTGCCGGCCTCGTTGGATCGTCGCCCGGATACAATGCGGGTAGTCTTCACCGTGCAAAAGGTTGATGTCCGCGACCGAAGTTTTTAAGCTTCATTGCCGCGTAGCGGCGAAATGTCCATAGTTCTGAGTTGGATTTATCCGTTGTATGCGGCACCTGCTTGACGCACCGCACGGCGCATGTTAGTTTGCCGATTCATCCTGATTATTAGTTTTTCGAATGGAAATAGACTGATCAAATCAGTCTGAGGCTGGAGACATGACTGCTGTCGCTGAGATCAAACGCACGCCACTGAATGCTGTCCATCGCAGCATGGGCGGACGCATGGTCGATTTTGGCGGCTGGGACATGCCGGTGCAGTATCCGGCCGGAACCGTTGAAGAACACCTGCGCACCCGCCGAGCTGCCGGTTTGTTTGACGTTTCTCACATGGGCGAAATCGATGTGCGCGGCAATGATGCGATCTCCTTCGTAAACTCCATTACTTCGAATGATGTGTCTACACTAATTGATGGCCAGGCGCAGTACTCGGCCTTGACAACTCCCGACGGCACAGTCATTGACGATCTTCTCGTTTACCGGTTTGCCGCCGACCATTTGCTGCTGGTTGTTAATGCCGGCACTACCGAGAAAGATTGGGCCTGGATCAAGTCGCACCATAAAAATGAGGCGGTCCAACTAAAGAACGTCAGCGCTGACTATTGCCAGCTTGCGATACAGGGTCCGCGCGCGCTCGAAATCCTACAGCCGCTAACCAACCTTCAGTCATCAGAAATTAAGTATTACCACTTCGCCGCAGGAACCGTTGCTGGCGTCGAGGCGATTGTCTCGCGCACCGGATACACCGGCGAGGACGGCTTTGAAGTTTACGCTGCGGCAAACATGGCCGAGCGGCTTTGGCAAAAACTCCTGGACGCCGGGAATTTTGGATCAGACGACGGCGTGCTTCCCTGCGGGCTCGCCGCGCGCAATACATTGCGACTCGAAGCAGGCATGGCCCTCTATGGCCATGAGATCGACGACACCACCACGCTGCTTGAAGCAAACCTCGGTTGGATTTGTAAGTTGAACAAGGGCGACTTCATTGGCCGCAATCAATTGGCAAAGCAAAAGGAAGAAGGCGTGCGCCGCCGGCTGGTGGGTTTCGAAGTGAAAGAAAGAGGCATCGCGCGCGACGAACAGGATGTGCTCATCAATGGCGAACGCGTTGGCAAAGTTACATCCGGAAGCCCCGCTCCTTATTTGAAAAAGAATATCGGCATGGCTTATGTGCCAACTGAATTCGCAAACGAAGGCCAACCGATTCAGATCGACGTGCGCGGCAAGCTGGTCGGCGCCGAGATTGTTAAGACGCCGTTTTACAAGCGGCAGAAACAGTAGTCAGTGTTACAGTTTTCAGTTCAGCAAACTCGAAACCTGAAACTCGAAACTTGAAACTCAGTTGCGGAGGACACAATGGCGAACGTTCCGGAAGACCTACACTACAGCAAGGACCACGAGTGGGTTCGAGTTGACGGCAATGTCGCAATCGTTGGAATCACTGACTACGCACAAGACTCCCTCGGCGATGTTGTTTATGTCGAGCTGCCCAAAGCCGGCGAACAGTTTGCCGCCAACGAATCGTTTGGCTCGGTCGAATCCGTGAAAGCGGTGTCCGAAGTCTTTTCGCCCGTCTCGGGGGAGATTGTTGAAATCAACGACTCGCTAACAGACGCACCTGAAAAGGTAAACACGGATCCTTATGGCGACGGCTGGATGATCCGCGTGAAGATGTCCGCGCCAGGCGAAGTGGATAGTCTCCTCACGGCCGCCGAATATGAAGATTTTACGAAGGGTGAGACGGAGTAAAATTGCGTTACATACCCAACTCGCCTGAAGAGCGGGCTGAAATGCTGCAGCACGTCGGTCTCAACTCGGCTGACGAACTATTTGATTCCATCCCCAGGGGGCTACGCTTATCCCGAAATCTGAATACACCAGCCGCGCTTTCCGAGATCGAGTTGCTGGCCGGGTTTGACCAACTCGCTGAACTAAATCGCGCGGCAAAGCGGACAAGTTTTCTCGGCGCCGGCGCTTATCAGCATTACATCCCCACGGTAGTCGATCACATCATTTCGCGTTCTGAATTTTTCACCGCCTACACGCCTTATCAACCGGAAATTTCGCAAGGCACGCTTCAGGCAATCTTCGAATTTCAGACGCTCGTGTGCCAACTCACCGGTTTGGAAGTAGCAAACGCTTCAATGTACGACGGATCGACGGCGCTGGCAGAAGCAGTGCTGATGGCGGAACGCGTGACGAAGCGAACGAAGGTCATTGCCTGCGGCGCTATTCATCCAGAGTATCTCGACGTCGTCACCACTTATGTGCAGCATGCCGGCATCGAGCTGGTTCGCGGGGAGTTCGATGCAGCAACCGGGCAGACATCTGACGTGGCGGGGCCGATCGACGACAAGACGGCCGCGCTGGTGGTGCAGTCGCCAAACTTCTTTGGCTGCATCGAGGACGTCGCGGCGCTGGCAGAACGCGCGCATGCAGCCGGCGCTTTGTTGATTGTGGCAGTTACCGAAGCTATTTCGCTGGGCCTGCTCAAGTCGCCCGGCGCATGTGGCGCGGACATTGTCGTTGCTGAAGGCCAGTCGTTCGGCGTGCCGCTGTCGTTTGGTGGTCCATACGTCGGATTGTTTGCAACGCGCGAAAAGTACGCGCGCCAGATTCCCGGCCGTTTGGTCGGCGAGGGATACGACAAACAAGGACGCCGCGGTTTTGTTCTGACGCTTGCCACGCGCGAACAACACATTCGTCGCGAAAAAGCCACTTCAAATATTTGTACTAACGAAGGACTGATCGCGCTGGCAGCAACGGTGTACCTGGAAACGATGGGACGGCGCGGGCTTCAGGAAGTGGCGCAGCAGTGTGCACAGAAAACCGCATATGCCGCCAAACAAATCGCAGCGCTTGAAGGTTTCTCGATTCCCTTCACCGGGCCGGGCTTTAATGAGTTTGTGGTGCGCGCGCCGGTGGCAGCAAAAGAATTACTTGCGCGGTTGGCGGCGGAAAGAAACATAACCGGAGGCCTGCCTTTGTCGCGCTACTTCAAGGATCGGCAAAATGATTTTCTGGTTTGTGTAACGGAAATGAATTCGCGCGCTGACATCGACGCGCTGGTTGCAGGGCTAGCGGGTGTAGGAACGCAATAGTTTGATGAAATCTGAAATCACAAGAGTTACTTCGCACATCAATCCCAACGAGGCTTTGATCTTCGAGCGCTCGCAGCCCGGTCGTGTTGGCTATCGCCTGCCGCCGCTCGATGTTCCGGAACAAGCGATTGAGACGTTGGTCCCAAAAGAGTTTCTAAGAGACGACGATCTGGAAGGTGTGCCGGAAGTAAGCGAAGTGGACGTCATCCGTCACTTCGTGCGCATGTCGACCTGGAACTACTCCATCGATCAGGGTATGTACCCGCTCGGTTCCTGCACCATGAAATACAATTCGCGCCTCAACGAAAAGGTCGCACGCATTTCGGGTTTTGCGGGCCTGCATCCGCTGACTGAGGCCGACGATGCCCAGGGTGCGCTGGCAGTGATTTATGAACTGCAACAGCATCTCGCTGAAATCACCGGCCTGCCGGGAATTTCATTACAACCAGCGGCCGGCGCGCACGGCGAGATGACCGGTGTAATGATCATTCGCGCGTTCATTGATGCCCGAGATGGAGAGAGCAAATCAGCAAATCGCCGCACGATGCTGATTCCCGACAGTGCCCACGGCACGAATCCAGCTTCCGCCCATTTGTCAGGCTTCTCTGTAAAAACAATTCGCTCAACGCCCGAAGGACTTACTGATCTGGATCACTTGCGCGAGCTTTGTTCACACGGCGAAGTTGCCGGCTTGATGTTGACGAATCCAAACACGCTGGGATTGTTTGAGAAGAACATTCAGGAGATCTGCCGCATCGTGCATGACGCCGGCGGCTTGGTTTACATGGACGGCGCAAACATGAATGCGCTGGTTGGCGTCGCGCGTCCGGGCGACATGGGCGTCGATGTGATCCACCTCAACCTGCACAAGACATTTTCAACTCCGCACGGTGGTGGTGGCCCAGGCTGTGGGCCATGCTGTTGCACGAAAGAACTAGAGCCGTTCCTGCCAGTGCCTCGGGTTGTCAGGAAAGACCGCGATGCAATTGCTGCCAACGCATCAGCACAAACTCGAAACTCGAAACTCGAAACTCGAAACTTCCGCTTAGACTTCGCCTACCCGCAGTCCATCGGCCGCGTGAAAGCATTCCTCGGTAACTACGGCATGATGTTGCGCGCTTTGGCTTACAATTGCCAAACGGCTGATCGACTACGGCTTTCATCCGATGACGATCTATTTTCCGTTGATTGTTCAGGGAGCGATGTTGATTGAGCCGACTGAATCCGTTGGTCGTCAGGAACTCGATCAGTTTGTCGAGGCCATGTGTTTCATTGCCCGCGAAGCAGTTGACGATCCGGAATTAGTTCTGAACGCCCCGCACACCACACGCATTGGAAGACTTGATGAAGCGGCCGCCGCCCGCAAGCCCGTGCTCCGCTGGAAACCAAAAGCCAAAGCCGACGCCGCGCCATGAAAGCTAACTTAGTTTCAGTTCATCTTTTCGCACCGCCATTCCGCTTAGCGAAACAGGGTGAAACCTATCCTCAAATCCGTTCCAATTCGATTTACGGTTCCTGACTTCTGATCTCTAGCCTCTGATCTCTTTGCTCTTCGCCCTTTGCATCTTCTATTTACGATTTACGACTCTTCGGCCTGTCTCTTCGTCACCTGCTTTTTTTTGCCGCTGCGCTTTCTTCTGCCTATAATCCGCGCGCCCTGCTCAAACCAAAAACGAAAATGGAGGAGAGTCACTCATGAGGAACAAACGCTACCTGCTTTTGGTTATCATCACCTTATTACTTCTGGTCGGATGGACGGGAGACGGAAAGGGACAACGAAGCAATCCTGGAAGCAGGACGTGGGAGTACCTTGTTGATGATGCATACAATGACCGAGACACTGCTCAGCGAGAGCTTAATCGGCGCGGCGCTGAAGGCTTGGAGTTAACAGCAGTTGGCGGAGGTTTGTACTACTTCAAGCGCGCCCGATAATTTTTCAGGATCCAGGCTCTCTACTCCTTGGAGTGCGCCGGCCTGGCGGCGCTTTGGCCCACGTACGCACCACCAATGTTCCATCAACAGGTGAATCGTCAGTTCGGCCAAAGCGACGCCGTGCAATAGACGGATTTACTGCGAATGGAATCAAGGTCGGCTCCGGAGTAGTGTTTGTAAGAAACACGACGATTAGCAACAACGTAACCGCCGGCATCACCATTACTTCTGGTTACGTCGGACTCGCTGATGTTGCACTGGTTCTTAACGGGACAGCTCTGGTGGGTGCGCCATCAGTCCAGTCGATTGGCAATGTCTATATGTATGGCAATAAAACCGGCGATGCCAAGCCAGTGAGATGAAGTTTTGCCGGCGGTAGTTGGGTAGTGTCGCCGTTAGTCAGTGGCTTTACGTAAAACACCTAGCTAGTACGCGTTGCCGGCGAAATAGCCAACGCGAAGGTGCAGGTTTACAACGGGGATGTAGCTATTCTGACTTACAACTACGTCGGTCTATTGAAGGACAAGGATGGTAAGACCGAACCCTCCCGCGCAGAGTTAACGCGCGTCTATGTGAAACAAAATGGTAAGTGGATGCTGGTCCATGCAAACTTCGGGGCAGATCAATTACCGAATTAGTAAACCAACTAATAAACCTAAAGCGCAATGGAAAATCAAGAGGCCGGACAAGTCTCAAAAGACTTGCCCGGCCTCACTCGCCCTTTGGCTTTCCGATTCACGATTTTCCGCTTTCTGCCTACTGCCCACTCCATTCTGCCTTCCCGTCAGCTCTCACAGCTTTGCCATAGAAGTCCTTCGTTGGTGCGGCTTCGGCTTTGCCGCCCGATGTGACGTGGTGGCTATGCCCCACCAACAGCAGCCAGATTATTCCCGGGCTATGCCCTTGGTTCGGGCTTAGCCCTTCGGATTTATTTTGGGCCAAAGGCCGCACCAAGGGCATAGCCCAAAAGCGAAAAAGCACCTCTACGGCGGGGCATAGCCACCGCCTCACATCGGGCGGCAAAGCCGAACCTGACGTGGCCCATGACATTTGAGGCAAAGCTACTCGTCACGTGTCACCTGACACCCGGCACCTGATACCTGGCACCCGGCACCTGGCAACTGATACCTGCTTCACCGATTCACGATTCAATCCCCCACCCGCTCGGTTTTCTAATCTTTTCTCGCGCCTGAGTCATATAATTCATCCGCTGACGCGACTAATACTCTGAACACGGAAACAAGAACCGTGAAACACAAGCAGATAGACATCTCGGAGTTGCAAGCCGAGCTCGAAAAACTTCATGGCGCTAGTTTT
>WNFT01001126.1_pt1 | contig 22713 bp, 19 predicted proteins | sample 5400191 | NCBI WGS metagenome assembly WNFT01 (sample SAMN13153359, study PRJNA577476) | soil metagenome | isolation source: 80 cm saprolite under Madrone tree | place: USA:California | collected 2016-06-14 | reverse complement strand
CAATACTCGCTGTCTGACGATCCAAAACGCCTTGGCGCTCCTACCGGCTGGACCCTCAACGTCAACAACGCCTCGCTTTCCGCGGGCGCCGGATTTGTCGTCGTCATTTCCGGCAACATGATGCTGATGCCGGGCCTTCCAAAAGTTTCGCGCGCCTCTTCCATCGATGTGGACGACTCCGGTGCCATCATCGGTGTTTAAGCCGGCTCGAACAGCAACGGAAAAAATTGTCCGCCCATTTTCTCTCCGCGAGGAATTAGGGGAATGCCCGCAAGCAGCGGTTCATCGGCGTTCGACATGACGCCGTCGCGAAAAACGTTGATCACCGTGGCGCGCCGCGGAGCGGGAGTGTCGTTGGCCCGCGAGCCGTGCATGGTTCGCGCATGGTGAAAGGAACTCTCTCCTTTCTTCAATTCGATGGCGACAGGCTTGAATTTTTCTTTCAGTTCTTCCGGCAGACTGTCGCGGATGCCGTCCATTTCTCCGGTCAGAACCGGTTTGGGCAAGTCCGGCCACTTGTGGCTTCCGGGAACATAGTTCAAGCACCCGTTTTCGCGCGTGGAGTCGTCCAGGCCAATCCAGCAGGTGAGATGCGCCAGGGGCGTCGTTCTTGTCCAATACGAATAATCCTGGTGCCAGGCCACTACGCCGCCATGCCGCGCCGGTTTGCAGAAAAGCTGGTCGTGCCAGAAGCGCACCGGACCGTCCAGCAACTGCGATGCCGGCACCAGGAACGCGGGGTTCCAGAGCAGGTCGTGAAAGCCGGGCAGAACGCGCCAGGCGCCCAGGGCGTGAAAAACTACGCGGTTCGGGTCCGTCGATTCGTTGGAATGGTATTCGTGGAATAAATGCCGGCCGGGATGCGCAGGATCCATCAGCAGCTCCAACTCTGCGCGGAGAGCTTCCACCTGCTCGTCGCTTAGAATGCGCACTCCTTTCAGGTAGCCATTTTCACGGAAAAATTCGAGCTGCTCCTCGCTGAGGCGATAGCGGTTCCAGCCGGCGGGCGTAGTGGAGCGGGGAAACAGCGTGCTAAGCGGATGGTGGTAACGGGATAAGTCTTCGATCATGCGAGAACTCACGGAGAAGAAGTTTTTCCGCGTCGCGAACCGCCGTCTGAACCGAAGATGCGGCCTTCGCGGAATTGCATCTTAAACGACCGAGGCAAGAAAAACAAAGTGTGGTCATGACGACGATTTCTCTTCGGGATCGGGCAAGTCGCTGGAGTCAAACACGATGCCTCGTTGCCGGGGCGACCGGAATTGGTTGCCGCGAGCGGCGCGGCGGGTCGAGGAGTTGGTTGGCGATGTAGGCGAGGAACTCATTGATGTCAACGCTGGTGTTGAATTCGGAGAGCTCGGGGAGGAGCTCGGCGGTGAGGTCTTCCGAGTCGTCTTGACCGTTCACTGGAAAGACAGTGGGAGCGATTGTCTGGGAGTGACCGAGACAAAAGCCAGAATGAGATGGCAAGCCTAGAAGATCCGCTCAGCGGAGAGTGGCGTTGGTTACGCCTTGCTCGCCTTGGGTGTACCAGGCGGAGGCGCCGTCGCTGGAGGCGGAAAGCCAGAACGAGGGATGGTCCAGCGGGAGCACCGGCTGCACAGTCCGCGTCGCGAAATCGTAGAACTGCAGAAGATGCGACTCACCTGCGTCATTGCTCAAAAAGAAAATGCCCTTCTGCGTTAGCGCCCAGTTGGCCCATATCTCCGGCCGGAGCAGCGGAGACACCAGTGTTTCGGCGCCCCCATGCACGGGGAGTTGCCAAATCTCCGGATTCTCCCCACGCGTCTTGGCGTAATAGAGGATTCGGCCGTCGTAAGATTCAACGGCCGCAAATCCACCCTTTCGCGTCACCTGGACGGCATCCCCGCCGCCAGCCGGCACTTTCCAGACCTGGTCTTGGCCGGTTCGAGTGGACGCAAAATAAATCCACCGGCCGCCGTTCGACCAGCTTGGCACCATATTCTCCGACTCATCTTGCACTAGCGAGGCAGGCTGTCCGCCGTCAGCCGGAACGACATAGATAGCCGGCGGCCCCGCAGTCTTTGTATCGAACGCGATCCAGCGACTGTCCGGCGACCAGCGTGGCGAGCCGCAACTGCCTAGATTGGTAAGCTTCACGAGGGACGATCCATCCTGGTTGCTGGTCCAGATTTCGAGGCTACCCGAACGGTCCGACATGAACGCCAGTTTCTTGCCGTCTGGCGAGGATTGCGGCCCTTCATTTCTGTCCCTGGCCGAAGTGACAATCGTCCGGGAACCCGGGTCACTCGGACGCGTCAAATCAAGGCGCCAGATGCTGGGCGCCTGGATGACTTGAGCGCCCCCTGCGGAAATGCTTTCGCGTTCGAGCTTCAGGCGCAGTTCCTGTTCCTCTGGTTCCCGCTCCCGCACCTTCCACGCGCCATACACTGCAAGGAAAAAAAAGACTGCCAAGGCTCCCCAAGCGTAAGGGCGGTCCCAGAGTTTAGCGGATGTCATAACCTCGCGGTGGTTGATGTCCTGATGGATGGGCGGCTCGTGATTGGGCTGCGGCTTGAGGGCAGCAGAGGGCTTGGGGGAGGTCGGCAGCTCATTTGCCACTTTTTCAGTTTTAGCGATAAAGCGATACCCGCGCCGCGGCAAGGTCTCAATGTATCTTGGATCCTCGGCGGAGTCGTTCAGGCATTCCCGCAGCTTATTTACCGCCGCGTTTAACCCGTGATTGAAATCCACAAAGGTATCGGCGGACCAGATCTTTGTCCGCAAATGCTCGCGGGTGACCAGTTCGCCCGGGCGCTCCAGCAGAGTGGCAAGGATCTCGAACGGTTGGCCCGCGAGCTTGAGTTTCACGCCGTTCTTCCATAGCTCCTGGGTACAGAAATCGACTTCAAATACGCCAAACTTAACGCGGTTTTTCATTTCCTTGGTCATTGGTCCTGAGATTCTACCATTGTGGTAATACGAGAACACCTCTGTTTTGGTTCCAGAACGCCTGTAAGTTTCGCTGATTCAACGCATTGCGTAATGATCTGAATTGCACTTGAAAGCGACCGGCCGTGCATTGAGGTAGCGCCCTTCCCGCTGCACATTCTGGCTCATCTTAGGCGGTTCTCGAAGCAACCGCCGTATGAGGTCAACTATGAGAGCCTTCGATTGCGTTTGCTCTATTCTTAGACGCCAGACGGCGCTCGCCGTCATGTTGTTCAGTTGCTTTGTTCCGGCCGTCGATGCGCAGCAATCCGCCTCCGTGGAGGGCTTGGCCGGAACGAAATGCTTGGTGGCGTCCTCAGAACGCGGACCGCGAGCCAATCCAACCGACTGCAATCTGGCAACCGTTGCGACGCTGGCGAATGCGAGCGATCCTTATGAGCAAAACCAGCTGGGTATCGCGTCGGCCCTGGTGCTTGGCCCGGGACGCACCATTAGAGATGCCCGCAAGTGGTTTGAAAAATCAGCACAGCAGGGATATGTCCCGGCACAGGTAAATCTGGGTGTGCTCTATGCCTACGGTTGGGGAACGCCACAGAACTACGGAGCGGCTCTCTACTGGCTGAAAGCCGCCGCAAACCAAGGCTCAGCCCGCGCCGAAACGAATCTCGGCATCCTCTATTTGAAGGGCCAAGGTGTGAAGCAGGATTATGGGGAAGCGCTGCGCTATTTCCGCGCTGCCGCGGAAGCTGGAGACGCGGGGGCAATGGTCAATCTCGGCTTCATGAGCGATGGTGGGCTGGGGACCCCGCTCGACCGGGCAGCGGCCGCCGAGTGGTATCGCCAAGCTGCCGAGCAGGGCGATCCCCTGGGCCAGAACAACCTCGCGGATTTGTATCTTCGCGGGGAAGGCTTGCCGCAGCGCGATGACTTGGCGCTGGCCTGGTTTCAAAAGGCGGCGGCAAATGGAAATACGGCTGCCAGGATCAAGCTCGGTTACATGTACGCAACGGGCCGGGCGGTGCAAAAAGATGCGGAATCCGCTTATGCGTGGTTGCTGGCCGCATCGCTTGCGGGAGACACGCGCGGGCTCGACTATCTTCCCCGTTTGGAAGCGCAACTCAGTCCGGGCCAACTCCAACGAGCAAAGCAGCGAGCCAAGGAATTGCAGGCAACTCCCCGCATCTCCATCCCCGAAGTGGCATTCGTGCAATAGCCGACCCGAGCTTCTCGCCGTAGCCGGCCTGCGCTTGTCGCGTCGTTTCAGGACGCAGTAGAATGGGGTGTTCGCTCCCCGAGGAGGGGCCCGCCATGGCTACTGCCGAAAAGATTGTTCACGTTTCGGAATTCACCAATGAACCGTTCATTGATTTTACGAAGGCGGAAAACCGGACGCACATGCAGGAAGCGCTGAAAAAGGTGAAGGCGGAGTTCGGGCGCGAGTATCCGATGTGGCTCAACGGCAAAAAGGTGACCACAACGGAAAAGCGCACGTCGACGAACCCTTCGCATCCGATGGAAATCATCGGTGTTTTCCAGAATGCCACGGCGGAGATGGCGCGGCAGGCCGTGGAAGACGCGCACAGATACTTTGACACATGGAAGAAAGTCTCGCCGCAGGAGCGGGCAAAGTTTCTTTTTCGCGCAGCGCAGATTGTGCGGGAGCGGAAGTTCGAGCTGAACGCGCTGGTGTGCTACGAAGTGGGCAAGACGTGGACGGAAGCGGATGCCGACATCGCGGAGACGATTGACTTCCTCGAATACTACGGGCGCGAAATGTTGCGATTGGGCGAGCCGCAAAAGCTGGTGCCGATGCGCGGAGAGCGCAACTACTTGGTCTATATTCCGCTGGGCGCGGGCGTGATCATTCCGCCATGGAATTTTCCATGCGCGATCATGGCGGGAATGACGGCGGCATCGCTGGTTACGGGAAATACAGTGGTGCTGAAACCGGCGGCGGACTCGCCGACCATCGCGGCAAAATTCATCGACATCCTCTTTGAGGCGGGCATTCCGAGGGAAGCGGTGAACTTCATCACCGGGCCGGGGAGCGTGATTGGGGACGTGCTGGTGCAGCATCCGAAGACGCGGTATATCGGGTTTACGGGATCGAAGGAAGTAGGCCTGCGAATCAGCGAACTGGCCGGGAAGACGGTGCCGGGACAGATGTGGATCAAGCGCACGGTGCTGGAGATGGGCGGCAAGGACGGAATTGTGGTGGACGAAGAAGCAGACATTGAGGCGGCGGTGGAAGGCACGGTGCAGGCGGCGTTCGGTTATCAGGGGCAGAAATGCTCGGCTTGCTCGCGCGCGATCGTGTCCGAGAAAATTTACGACACGTTTGTGCAGAAGCTGGTGGAGCGCACGAAGAAAATTACCGTGGGACCGAGCGACGATCCGAACAATTACATGGGGCCGGTGGTCAGCCAGTCAGCGATGAAGACGATTCTGGAGTACATCGAAGTGGGAAAGAAGGAAGGGAAGCTGCTGACGGGCGGGAAGCGGGCGGCGGAGGACGGCTACTTTATCGAGCCGACGATTATCGCGGACGTTGATCCGAAGGCGCGGCTGGCGCAGGAAGAAGTGTTTGGGCCGGTGCTGGCGGTGATCAAGGCCAAGAATTTCGACCAAGCGCTGGAAATTGCAAACAATACGGAATTTGGGCTGACCGGGGCGGTGTACTCGAAGAATCCGGAAAAAATCAGGAAGGCGGAGGAGACGTTTCACGTCGGGAACCTATATCTGAACCGCAAGTGCACCGGCGCGATGGTTGGAGCGCACCCGTTTGGCGGATTCAACATGTCCGGGACGGATTCAAAGGCGGGCGGGAAAGATTATTTGCTGCTGTTTATGCAGGGCAAGTCGATCGCGGAAAAAGTGAGCTAAGAATTTTTTCGCGCGAGGGCGTCGGCACGCTGAGTGATCCACTTGAAAACGCGGAATACGGGATAACTCAACACGAGCATACCTAGCGCCAGTGGCGCGTTTTTCTGATCAGTGACGATCGAACCAATTAAAAAAAGCACCGAGGCGGCGAGGGCGATTCCGGTCGACCACGGATAGCCCCAGGCGCGGTAGGGCCGCGCCATCTGGGGCTCGCGCTTGCGCAACGCGAAGAGAGAAAAATAGGAAAGCGTGTAGTTGGCGACAAAAAAGAACGAGAGCATGGCGATGACGCGTTCGAAAGCGTTGGCACTGAGGAACGAGATGAGGACGAAAAGTACGCCGACGATTGTGCTGAGGAGAAGAGAGACGGTTGGAGTTCCTCCGGCATTCACTTGCGTGGCGCGGCGGAAAAACAGTCCATCGCAGCTCATGGTATAAAGAGTGCGCGAGCAGAAGAGTTGATTGGCGTTGAGACAACTCAACATGGAAACGATCATGATCGAGCGGATGATGGGATCGCCAAGAGTTCCAAAGACGCCGTCGGCGACGGCGCCGAGAACGAAATTATTTCCGGCGATTTCCCGCATCGGCAAAATGTAGAGCGCGATGAGATTCAGCAACAGATAAATTCCCATGATGGAGAAGACGCTGCCGAAAATCGCACGCGGAATGTCGCGGCCCGAATTGCGAACTTCCTCGCCAAAATAAATGACGCCGTCCCAACCATCGACGGTGTAAATCACGGCCTGCAAACCGAGCATGATGGCGATAGCCAGGGGCCATCCCGTGGGCAAAGGAAGCGATGACGACGCGGATTGCATTGCCGCTTTGTGAGCCGGGCCGCCGAGAAGAAAACAAGCCAGTACTAAAACGAAAAAGGCGCCGGTCTTCATTGCGGCAGTGGAAAGTTGCGCGCCGCTGCCCCAGCGAATTCCGCGCCATTGCAAGATTCCGAATCCGCAGATGATGCCAATGGAAATGATTTCTATTTTCGTGTTGCCGGCGAGAATGGGGAAAAGGTGGCCGCTGTATTCGGCGATGACGATGCCGACGGCGGCGGCGGTGCCGCAAGTGGAAAGCCAATCGCTCCAGCCGACGATGAAGCCTGCGTAATCGCCGAGGGCGCGGCGAGAAAAATTGTACTGGCCGCCGCTGCGGGGAATGGCGGCGCCAAGCTCCGCCATGGAAGATGCGCCGGAAAATGCGTAGAGCCCACCGAGGATCCAAACGGCGAGGAACATCCAAACATTAGGGAGAAGCCTGGCGACGTCGCCGGGCGTTCGAACGATGCCAGCGGCGATGGTGTTTCCGATGGCCGCGGCCATACCAAACCACATGCCGAGAACCTGAAGCAGGCGGCCGCGGCCGGCCGCGCGTGTGGCCCCGGCCGTGGAAGGGCTTTCGAATGTGCCAGACAATGGGCGGTCTCGAGGAATGCGCGAATCGCAGCCATCATATCGGGGGGAAGAGAAAAAGCAAGCTGGAAGTGGTGAGTTCGAACGCTATTCGTTTTGGAAAATTTTATCGAGGAGTGCCGACGAAATTCCATTTGCCCCAAGCGAAATGCTCTTGCACTGGCACGAAGTGAGCACGGGCAATTTTTTTGATGAGTTCGGGCTGGCCGAGCCATTGCTCGTAGGTGCGGCGCTCGTAGTGGGTCATGGTGGCGAAGGCGTCCATCTTGCTGGAAATTCTCCGCACGGGAGGGAGTTCTGAAATAAAGTGCACGAAAGTCAAAAAGAGAGTTCGCCACGGTTCGACGAACATGACGCGGCCGTCTGTGCGCAGGACGCGCTGCATTTCCGAGAAAGTTTGATGGAGATCGTCAGGTAAGGCGGGGAGATGGTGCAGACCACCCTGAACGATGAGGACATCCTTGCTGCGATCCGCGAAAGGAAGCTGGCGGCAGTCGGCAACCGTGCATTTCGCGGAGCCTTTGAATTGCGCGAGGAGGCGGGGCGAGAGGTCCACGCCTTCGAGGTCGGTAAAACCAAGGCGCTGGAGAGCGATCAAACCATTTCCGCGGCCGCAGAAAAGCTCGACGATCTCGGCTTCGCGCGGCCATTGCGAAGCGCCCAATCGATTGAGGCGCGCGATAAACTTTTGAATTTCCTGCTCGGGCGTTTCGAAACGCAGATACGCAGCTTCCCAAGGGTCGGAGATGAGCGCGCCCGGCGTGTTCATATTCAGACTGTCGGTCCTATTTTCCATTTGTGACGGTTCGGCAAGTACTTTACCCCAAGTCGGTCGCAACTAAACAGGGTTGGGAACTCAGGAAATGATTCCAAAAGAGGATCGGGAAACTGTCGATTTTGCGGCTCCTCAATCGACATATAGATAGGTAGAGGCGGGAAGAAGGGAAACACGGGAGGCGGCCATGAAGGGACAGAACACATACTCTGGGAACGTGAAGCAAATCGTGGGAGTGGCTATCGCCGGATTTGCGCTCGCGTCGTTGTTTTGTAAGCTCAATGGGACGGCGCAGGAGTGGAGCTGTCTCGACGAGGCGACGCGAGTTGTGTTAGAGGTATTGCGCCCGGTTATCCTGGCGGGCTGGCAATGTGTGCCGGCGTATCTTTCTGAAAATGCAAGGTGTTTGCATCCCTTGCCACAGATAGTGGCATCCCTCTGGCCATTGCTTGGCGTCATAGCTGGCTAGGGGTAGCGGGAGATCCAGGCACATGCGGCGTTTTGGCAGGCGAATCCTTAACAATTTCTTACAAAAAGATACCGTAGCTGTCGATTTCACTCGTTGTCGCTCGACGTGTAAGTAGAGCCGAGTCTGGCTGGTCGAGACGGGCAGGAAGCCCAGGGCCTGGGCCTAAATGAGAAGGAGACACCACCATGCGATTTATGATGCTGATGATCCCGAAGGGATACGAAAAGGCCGAACCGGGCGCCATGCCCGACGCCAAGGCCGTAGCTGCGATGATGAAGTACAACGAATCGCTGCAGAAGGCGGGCGTGCTACTGGCGCTGGATGGCCTGCACCCGCCGTCAATGGGGGCGCGCGTCTCGTTCTCCGGAGGGAAGCCCAAGGTGACCGAAGGGCCTTTCTCTGAGGCGAAGGAGATCGTTGGGGGATATTGGATGATTCAGGTGAAGTCGAGGGAAGAGGCCATCGAGTGGGCCAAGCGCTGCCCGGGTTCGGAGAACGAGATTATAGAGATTCGCCAAGTACAGGAGTTCTCGGACTTCCCGGCGGACGTGAAAGAAGCCGCGGCAGGGTTTTCCGAGATGCAGGCGAAGTCCAAGCAGCGCCAGGGGTCGTGACTCTGTAGCCGCTTGGAAAAAAATTCTTGGCCGTGTCGATTTCGCAGAGCGCCGTTCGTCGTGCTAATAGAGGCAGGGTTTTTCAGGCCTGAGTCTGACGGGTTTAGTTACAGGAGATCGCGGCCGTTTCGCAGGGAGCGGCTCCGAATTCAAAACAAGGAGAAGACAATATGAAATTCCTAAGCATGTATAAGTCGGCCGAGAGAAACGCTCCCCCTTCGCAGGAGGAGATGGCCAAGATGGGCAAACTGGTCGAGGAAGGCTTCAAGGCCGGCTGGCTGTTGGCCACGGAGGGCTGCCTACCGAGCGCTCTGGGCGCGCGAGTGCGCAACTCGAGCGGGAAGTTGACGGTGACCGATGGTCACTTTACGGAGGCGAAGGAAGTCGTCGGCGGGTTCGCTATCCTTCGCGCAAACTCCAAGGCAGAGGCCATCCAACTGGCGAAAGATTTCCTGCAAGTCGTTGGCGAAGGTGAGTGCGAGCTTCGGCAGATCTATGAAGCAGACACATGCATGCAACAGGAAAAGGCCACCACGGCTTAGTTGTGATTGTCGTGGCAGGGCGCACCCTTGAAAAAGATGTTTCGAGCTGTTGATTTCGCGGACCGTTGGCCGACGTGTGAGTAGAGCGCCTGTTCAGCCGGTTGAAACCGTCCGGAGACCCGTTTTGCGACCGAAACTAAAAGGAGATATAGCGATGCGATTTATGATGATAGTTAAGTCGTCCGAGAGTTCGGGCCGTCCGCCCAAGGAGCTAATAGACGCTATCGATAAGCTCGGGCAAGAGGCGAACAAAGCCGGCACGATGGTCGCAAGCGGTGGGCTGGCCCCCACTGCGGTGAGCACGCGCATCCGGCTTTCACGAGGGCAGCTGACCAAGATCGACGGACCATTCACCGAGGCCAAAGAAGTCATCGGTGGGTATGCGATCTTTGATTTGAAGTCGAAAGAAGAGGCCATCGAAGGGGCGCAGCGCTTCATGGAACTGCACAAGAAACACTGGCCAGGGTGGGAAGGCGAGACGGAAATTCGCCAGATCTTCGGGCCGGAAGAGTTCGCTCCCAAAGCATAGAGGTTCTCGCGGATGTGGACGTCCGCCAATCTATGGTTGGTGCGCCTGGACTTGCACGAGCGGATTGAAGATGGTGTGATGGGTAGCCGTGACGGCTACGGACACACATCGCGCGATCGACGCGGTCTGGAGAATCGAGTCTGCCAGGATCATCGCTGGCCTGACGCGCATCGTGCGCGACGTTGGCCTTGCCGAGGAGCTCGCGCAAGATGCTCTCGTCGCCGCGCTGGAACAGTGGCCGAAGTCAGGCATCCCGGACAAACCAGGCGCCTGGCTCATGGCCACGGCGAAGCACCGGGCCATCGATAGCTTTCGCCGACATAAACTTCTGGAACGCAAGCATGAAGAACTAGGTCGCGAGCTCAAGACGCAGCAAGAGACGGCCGTGGCGAATTTCGAAATCGCGCAGGACGATGACATCGGAGATGACCTTCTTCGCCTCGTTTTCATCTCATGCCATCCGGTCCTTTCCACTGAAGCGCGTGTGGCGCTTACGCTTCGTTTGCTGGGCGGATTAACAACCGACGAGATTGCGCGTGCGTTCCTGGCGTCGGAACCGACTGTGGCACAGCGCATCGTCCGGGCCAAGCGTACCCTCAGCGAGGCGCGTGTCCCCTTTGAGGTCCCGCGAGGGCCCGATCTTGCCGCCCGTTTGTCGTCCGTTCTGGAAGTGATCTACCTCGTCTTTAATGAAGGCTATTCGGCGACATCCGGTGACGACTGGATGCGCCCCGCGCTTTGCGAGGATGCGCTGCGTCTCGGGAGAATCCTGGCCGGACTTGCTCCGAACGAGCCAGAGGTCCACGGATTGGTCGCGCTGATGGAGATTCAGGCGTCTCGCGCGCGAGCACGAACTGGTCCGTCGGGGGAACCGATCCTGCTGCTGGACCAAGACCGCGCGCGATGGGACCAACTCCTGATCCATCGCGGTCTCGCGGCACTTGCGCGTGCCGAGCAGCTTGGAGGCGCGTCTGGTGCATATGCGCTGCAGGCGGCTATCGCCGCGTGTCACGCGTCCGCGCGTACTGCGGCGGAAACGGATTGGGGACAAATCGCCTCGCTCTATGATGCGCTCGCAGAACTTACGCGCTCGCCTATCGTGGAGCTAAATCGCGCGGTGGCGTACGCCATGGCCTTCGGCCCGGCTTCGGGACTCGAGATGATCGACTTGCTCGCTTCGGAGCCATCTCTAGAGTCCTACCACCTCTTGCCCAGCGTTCGCGGCGATTTTCTTTTCAAGCTTGGCCGCTTCGCCGAGGCAGAGGCAGAGTTCGAGCGCGGCGCATCGCTCACGCGCAACGCGCGAGAACGCCAACTCCTGCTGGACCGGGCCCGAGCGTGCGCCGGAGGGTTATCGGAGCCCGGGCCGCGGTGAAGAAGGATACGCCTTGCGCCCTACTGTTCTGTTGCTAGTTGTTACGCTCGCGCCTCCGTCCGGCGTGGCGCAATCCAGGGTGGAACGTCCGGAGCCGAATCAAACATGGACTGGGCATAGGATTGTTATGCTGGAAGGATTTGGGGACTATTTTGTTTCTGGTGGCGATGGACAAGCGCAATGGACAAGACCAGAAGGCCTGGGCGTAAACATCGTGGCCGTAGTTCAACGGCTTGAAGGAAACCGCATCTGGATCAGAGCCAACGGGGCAGGTGACGCGGCCGTGGGCTGGATCAACAAGAAGAATGCGATTCTGTTGGACGATGCAATCCCTTATTTCACATCTCTAATCGAGCTCAATCCGAAGAACTGGGATGCGTACCTTCGTCGCGCGGAATCTGAACACGCGCTGAACCGGCGTGAAGCGGCCATTGCGGACTACACACGGGCAATCGAACTGCGTCCAGACGAACCGTTCTTATTCGTGCGCCGTGGCCGATCTTTCCGGACCATGAAGGTCTGTTTCCAAGCCGTGGCGGATTTTGAAGAAGCCGCCCACCTCAAACCCCAGTGGGCCGAGCCTTACAACCTGGCGGCAGGCGTTTACGCGGACTGTCCAGATCCCGCATTCCGCGATCCAGAAAAGGCTATTGCCCTCATCCAACATGCGATTGCACTTGACACAGAACACCCCACGTACCTGACGGTGCTCGCCCTGGCATATTTCAGGTCCGGCAAACTTGAAAAAGCAGCAGATACACAGAGGCAGGCCCTTGAGTCGCCGCGGTTTCCTCCAGGGTATCGTGAAGAGGCGACGAGCCAATTACGTGAGTATGAGAAAGCACTAGCCGCACAGAAGCATTAGAACCTCGTGGTATCTGGCCCGTACGGGACCCCACCGCCGATGGAAAACTTTGCGTTTTGCTTGTTTACCGGCGAGTTGCAACTGGCGTAATGAAAATTTGAAGCGGGCGGGTTATCATGGGCTCGCATATGCAGACAACACTGGCCTCCGAGAGCATCCTCCGTGAAACGATGGATGGATCACGCCCGGTCGAAGTGTCCGTGGTGATTCCGTGCCTGAATGAAGCGAATTCGCTGGCGTACTGCGTAGACAAAGCCAGGAAGGCGCTCCAGGAGGCGCGGATAAGCGGGGAAGTGGTTGTTGCGGACAACGGGTCGACGGACGGTTCGATTGAGATTGCGGAAGAGCATGGCGCTCGCGTGATTCGCGTGGCGCAGCGGGGGTACGGCGCGGCGCTGCGGGCGGGCATCGCCGGCGCGCGCGGCCCGTTCATTATTATGGGAGACGCGGACGACAGCTACGACTTCAGCGACGTACCGCGATTCGTGCAAAAGCTGCGCGACGGCAACGACATCGTGATGGGCAACCGGTTCCGGGGAGAAATCAAGCCGGGGGCCATGCCGTCACTTCACAGGTACCTGGGCAATCCCGGCCTGACGGCTGTACTCAATACTCTATTTCATGCGCGCATCGGAGACGGTTACTGCGGGATGCGGGGATTCACGCGCAGCCTCTACGACCGCCTGGACCTGCGAAGTTCGGGAATGGAATTCGCGCTGGAGATGGTCATCAAGTCCGCGCAAATCGGGGCGCGCATGGCGGAGATTCCTATCGTTCTATGGCCCGACAAGCGCGGGCGGGCGCCGCATCTCCGCAGTTTTCGCGACGGCTGGCGCAGCCTGCGGTTCATGCTGCTGTACGCGCCGAACTGGCTTTTCCTGCTGCCGGGCAGCTCGCTGGTGCTTGCCGGGCTCGCGCTGGTGTTTTGGCTGCTGCCGGGACCGCGGCAGATTTCTTCCCACGTGGTGCTGGACATTCACACCATGATTTTCGGCGTGATCTTCACGCTGCTGGGAGTGCAGATTCTCTCGATTGGGGCGTTCGCGAAGGTATTCAGTTACGCACAGAGGTTTGACCGGCATTCCGTATCCTTGAGGCGCCTTCTGAAGCAGGTGACTCTGGAGACGGGTTTGCTTGCGGGAGGCGGACTGTTCCTGATGGGATTTGCCGGGTGCGCGTGGATCACCTGGAAGTGGGCCGCGAGCGGCTTCGGGGAGTTGCACGAAATCCGGCAGGTGCTCTTCTGGTCCATGTGGCTGTTCCTCGGATTACAGATTATTTTCGCTGCTTTCTTCCTGAGCATGCTGGGCATCAGCCGCGAGACTTTCATCGGCGACTACGATCTGAAATAGTTCCGGGGTCCAAGCGCCGGCCGTGACGGTAGTCACTTCCTGCTGCTACTGTTGAGGCGAAGCTCGCGGTGGTTGGTAGGGGATTAATTCCGTGTTGTCCCGGTCGGGTTCGACAAGCCAGATCTGGCGATCCTTGAAGTAAGCGAAGAGCCGGGCATTTTGTTCAGCGTCAAGTTCGCGGGCCCAAAGAACCTTGGCGGTGTCGATTTCCGCTCCGTTGTAGACCCACTCGTCATGCAGGTTGTGATCTTCTTCGTAGCGCACCATGATTAAATGCTTGCCGGGAGTGTCTGCGAGCTTTTTTGCGATAAGGGCCCGGCTGGGGTCTCCTTTGCAGGTCCAGTCCAGATGGTCGCAGACATGTTGCTGCGCGGAGAAACCAACGTCTATTGCGAGGAGTAAAATCGTGGCCCAAGAAAGCGCGAGGCCGAGCGGGCGTCCACCTGGACGGATGTTGCGGAGGTGGCGAATGGCCTGGACGAGAAGGAGAAAAATTAAGGAGGTCAGGGCCGCGGCGTAGTGCGGCATTGACCAGATCAAGACCAGGAATCCGGCCGTCCCCAGGAGGAAGATCAGAAGCGGCAAGCGCATCTTGCGATCGAGAAAAGCGAAAGGCAACCCCGGCAAAAGCAGCAAAGCACCCCACCAGAAGTAGGTGCTGCCGCTGCGCGTCAATTTTTCAGCAGTAACCTTCCAAACGTCCGGCCAGGTGTTGCGATAATCCTCGCGTTCCCAACCGTTGTAGAAGTCTTCAAACTGCTCATTGTTATATTGAATTGGCTCTTTGGGGTGGTCCCACAAGAACAGGCCCGTCGTGCGATACGTCCGCGTGTTTAAGGCATAAGGGAAGAGGAAGGCGTTACCGGTCAGCCGCCAATTGTAGTAAGCAATGAAGCCGGCGGTTAGCAGCAGAACGACGGCCAGCGGCGCGAGAACGCGGACGATGCGCGCCGGTGCCGGGACGGGCGATTTTGTTTTTCCTGCGAGCCAACAAAGGAACCAGGCCGCAACAGGGATAGAAAGGAGCAGACCTTCGTAAGGACGGGAGTTTGCCAGGATGGCGATTCCCAGAGCAAGCAGTAAGGCGTCGCGCGCGCGTGCGCGGCGTATGATGCGCGGCATCGCGCCAAGCACCAGTGCGCCGCCGGTAGCAGCGACGGAGCCGCCCCAATAGCTGTTGATCCAATAACTGGCGATTCCGAATTTCAACGCGACCAGCGCGGCGCCAAGGAACGCCCACCTTGCGGGAAGCCAAGCCTGCAACATCCAGAGAATTGCGGCGCACATCGCGGCTACGCTCAAGAGCACGCCGATCCAGGGATGGCCAAGCAATTGACCAAGCGCGAGGAACGCGCCTTGCCCTGGCGGATACTTCGACGCATATGCGGGAAACCAATTGATGTGGAACGATTCGAAACTTATCCACATGGGATGTGGTGGATTGGCAAGGCGGCCGTGGACGAGTGTGTCCCCGAGCAACAGGTAGCTGTATTCGTCATGGATTCCGGCAACAGGGACGGGCAACTGCGGCATAAGAACAAGGCGGACGCCCATAACGATGAAGAAGACAGCGATGATCACAAACGTCTTGCTTTCCGCGAAGCGGGATAGACGGGATTCAACTGCGTGAAATATCTTTGAAATAAAGCGCGGGAGAAATAGGGAAAGAAGCGAGACGAATGAGGCGATGCACACGGTTGTGAGGAGGGCGTGAAGCGCGCGCGTTGAGAAAAGTTCGACGTGATCAATCATCGGGATGCAAGATTTCAGCACTCGATTGTGGCACGCGCCGGAAAGAGTAGAAAGCGGATAGCTTAGGAAGTTATCGCGAAAGAATAGAGCGGTTAGGTTAGCGCTCGATTTCGATCTCGGTGGTGCGTTTGGGATCGTGCGCTGCCGGCTTGCCTGCAGATTGCTGTTTGGGGCGTTCTTCGAGGTAATCGGCCATTTCGAGACGCAGATTTCCCGCATTGGTTGAATACGTCAGTCCGGTTTCAAAGTCGACGATTCCCGCGCGAATGAGCCTGTCAATCTCGCCATCGAAGTGCTGCATGCCCTCGGTGCTGCCATCGCGCATGGCATCGAGAAGCGACTTGCCTTCGGTTTCTCCTTTTTCAACGTACTCGCGCGTGCGCATGGTGGACCTGAGGATCTCCACGGCGGCGATACGTCCTTTGCCGTCCTTTCGCGGAAGTAGACGCTGAGAGACGATGTACCGGAAGGCTTTGGAGAGGCGCGTGCGAATGGCTTGCTGGTCAGCCATAGGAAAAACTCCAACGATGCGTTCCACGGTTTTCGATGCATCAATGGTATGCAACGTGGACATGACCAAGTGACCTGTTTCCGAGGCTTCCAGAGCGATCTCAATTGTTTCCCGGTCACGCATTTCGCCGACAAGAATGACTTTTGGCGCCTGCCGGAGGGCCGCACGCAAAGCCAACGCAAAGGTCGGAGTGTCTGAATGCAATTCGCGCTGATGGATCGTCGCCTTCTTGTGACGATGAAGAAACTCGATGGGGTCTTCAATGGTGAGGATATGGTAGGCCTTCTCCGCGTTCATTTTGTCGAGGATGGCGGCGAGAGTTGAAGATTTGCCGGAACCGGTTGGGCCCGTCACAAGCACGACGCCGTTGCGCAGATCCACAATTTCCTTCAGAGCCTCAGGCAGATGCAGCTCTTCGAATCCGGGGATTTTGTCTGGAACGACACGCATCACAATGGCGCAACTTCCGCGTTGCTTGAAAATATTCACGCGGAAACGCGCCACGCCCGCGATTCCGTAGGAAAGGTCCGCGGAGCCGTCCTGCTCGAGCTTGCGGATAGGCGTCTCGTTTTTCCCCATGATGTCGTTGGCAATCGAGAGAGTGTCCTGCGAACTGAGACACTCCAGTCCTTTATATTTGAGCTCCATGAGCTGGCCGCTGACTTCGACTTGAGGGGCGCGCCCGGGCGAGAAAATCAGGTCGCTGACGTGCGGGCTGGCCTTCAGCATAGCGGTGACGAGCTGCGCCGTGTGAATCGTCCTTTGCGCAGCCGGCGCGGACGAAGATGCTTGAGCAGGGGCTGGCGCCGGCGGCACGGTCGGGGTTAGCGTTTCCATGGCTTGAATTGTGTCCTTGCGAGGCCCGAGAAACGGGGGCCAGTCGCGCAAACTCCAGCAAAACGCTTCTCAATGTGACAATTGTATTGTAGGCGAACTGAGACCTGCGGCCAGTGAAGGCTCAAGCCCAATTTCTTGAGGAGCACTGTACGAATGGACAGGTTATCCAGAGCACGGACTACTTTGTTCGTTGGCCAATCAGCAAAAACTCTTCGCTTGCCGACGATGGATCCAGAAAAAGTTCTGCGCAGTCATCGACAATCCAGTCGGTGCCAGCTTGCTGAAGTTCGGCGTCCGTCGCGGTGGTGCGCAGCGCGAGGACGCGCGCTCCTGCCGCCTTCCCGGCGCGAATTCCCGCCGGAGCATCCTCGATGACAATACAGTCGGTTGCGGGTACACCGAGTAATTGCGCGCCTTTCAGATATGGCTCAGCGTCCGGCTTGCCATGCTTCACATCGGTCGAGGTGACCAGATACCTAGGCTTCGGCAGACCGGCTGCGCCGATGCGAACAGCGGCCAGCGGCCGAGTGCAGGAGGTGACGATCGCCCAGCGCTGCAAAGGGAGCGCTTGAAGTAATTCCATCGCGCCTGGCAAAGGGATAACTCCCGCGACGTCGGCGATTTCACGGCGTTCGACCTCGCGGTCTTCGGCGGCGTGATCGGCGTGCGGCAGGAGTTCACTTATGGTGGAGATGCTCGGCCGCCCGTGCGCTTTTCTTACGACATCGTCAGGGTCAAAGCCGTGCTCGCGCGCCCAGCCCGCCCACACGCGCGCCACAGCGGGCGTGGAATCCACTAACACGCCATCCAGGTCGAAAAGGACGCCGCGACACTTTATCGCAATCATCTATCGATACTAATCGGGACCGGCCAAACCTTACGCAGAAACCGTGCAATTTCTTGAGGGAAAGAACGAAGTACAGAATGCTTGGGGTGGGAGACGGGGATTGAACCCGCGACATTCGGTGCCACAGACCGACGCTCTACCAGCTGAGCTACTCCCACCATCCGTGGAGCTTCTTTAGTTTACGCTAATTCCCGCGCGCCGAAAAGCGGGCGGATACGTATACCCGGAATCCGCTCCGGAAGCAATTCCACCAGGGTCCGGTTCTCGAAACTTTGCGCCTCCGCGAGACTTATCTTTCAGGTTGCAACCAGGAAACCGCCGCGCCGAACTTCCCGCGTATTGTTAGACTAATTTAATAGGAAACGCGTCTCCGCGCATGAGCCCACATCAAACGGACCGGCAGCACTTCGAGCGGCAGATCGTTTATGCGCGCCCAATTTTTGTCTTGCTGGCGCTGCTCGCCGTTCTCGAACAGCCGCCTACGCACGGAGCGCGCCGGTCAGCCTCATTCCTGGTCGCCTATCTGGTTGTCGCGCTCCTTATCACCCAACTGGAACGCCTACTGCGCAAACGTTCCTGGCATTTGCCCTTGGCCTGCGATCTTTTTGCTCTGGGCTTCTTTATGTATATCAGTCCGTCCACTGTACCGGTTTGGTTTCCGTATATGTTTCTTTGTTACGCCGCAGGCATTCGTTGGGGCGTGGAATTGACACTCCCGCTGGCTGGAGCGCTCTCCCTTATTCTGGTTTTGCTCACAGCTGTGAAAGGCGATATCCATTGGATGCGCGTCGTCTCCTGGCTCGGCCTCACCGCGGGCACATTTGCAGTCGGGGCTGGCCTCGCCTTTCTGGGCGATCGCAACCGCCGATTCTCTTCGCAAATCGAGTTTTTCTCGAGTATCAGCGCAACCATGCAAGTGGATCAGGGGCTGGCTGAATCGCTGCGCATGTTCCTCGAAGAACTGGCGACCACCTTTAGCGCGGAAGAGGCTCTCCTCCTTTACCGCGATACCGATCTCGAGCGTATTTTTCTCTGGCGTCTGAAAGCGGGGGAAAGCGAGCGCCTTGTTCCGGAAAGCATGCCCCTGTCGCGCACGGATGGCTTCCTCCTAGACGACATGGACGCCACCATCTGCTGGAACTCACTAGCGGGGCCTGGTTCCGGGTTTGGCTGGGATCGGCGCGACGGAAGGGCCATCAAGAACCTGCCTCGATTGCCTGGTCCGGCGCAGCAGGAGTTGAAGGTGACCTCCTTTGTGACCGTAGCTTTCGACCAGGGAGGCCAGGCAACCGGCCGGATTTTTCTCCTCAATGGCCGTAAACCCTTTCAAAAGCAGGACTTAGCCTGGCTTGAAAGCATCGCCGCGCACGTCTCTCCTGCTTTGGAGAACATCTTTCTTTTGAGGCACTTACGAGCGCGCGCCATCGAAGCCGAGCGCAGCCGAATCGCCCGCGACCTCCACGACGGCATTCTCCAGACCCTGCTGAGCATTGAAATCCAGCTCGATGTCCTTCGGCGCCGCCTACCTGCTGCCCCTGAACAGGCCGTAAGCGGCCTTGCCAGCCTCCAGCAGACCGTCAGGAACGAGGGCGCAGAGCTTCGCCAAACGGTCACGGACCTCCGTCCCCTGCGCGTGCAGAGCGCCGATCTGGTTGACCTGATGCGTGGTTTCGCCGAGCGCTATCGCAACGAATCCACGGTCGCCCTTGATTTGCTAATCGATTCGGCCGAGCTACGCGCTCCGGACCGCGTCTGCCGCGAGATTTTCCAGATTTACCGAGAAGCACTCAACAACATAAAAAAGCATGCCAAGGCTTCCCATGTCGTGGTAAAACTGTCGCAGGATGACAGCCGTCTAGTACTCGTAGTAGACGACAACGGCGAGGGGTTTAGCTTCGCCGGCCGGTTTACGGGCGACGAGTTGGATCGGTTGCGCTTGGGTCCCATTTCCATTAAGGAGCGTGCACGTACCGCGGGTGGGGTTTTGACTGTCGAGTCGAACCCCGGGCATGGAGCGCGTTTAACAATCGAAGTTCCGCTCGGTTAATATGGCCAAAACAGCAAAACAGCAGATACGGGTACTACTAGCCGATGACCATGCGATCTTTCGCGATGGCCTGAGGAAGCTTCTCGATTCCGACGAAGATATCACCATTGTGGGTGAAGCGCAGAACGGTGCGGAGTGCATCAAGCTCCTCGCCAAGCTCAAACCGGATATCCTGCTCCTTGACCTGCGCATGCCGGATAAAGACGGCTTGGCCGTCCTCGAAGAAGTTAATTTCGATACGCTGCCCACGCGCGTCGTCGTTTTGACCGCCGCTGAAGACGATCGCGACGTGGTCCGCGCCATGCGTCTTGGAGCCCGCGGCGTCGTGCTGAAACAGTCCGCCACGGATCTCCTGGTGAAAAGCATTCATCGTGTACATGCCGGCGAAATCTGGCTCGACAATCGCATGACCGCCGAAGTGATGAAGGCGTTTTCGAAGTCCAGCGAAGCAGGCCCGCGCCGCGAAAAGCCTTTGCTCAGCGACCGCGAGAAAGAAATTGTTCAGCTCGTTGCGCAAGGTTTCCGGAACAAGGAAATCGGCGAAAAACTCTTCATCTCCGAGCAAACCGTAAAAAATCACTTGCACAATATTTTCGATAAGCTTGGTGTCTCCGACCGCCTCGAACTGGCGTTGTACGCGATACACCACAGGCTCATAGACCAGTCGTAGCCCATTTGCGGCTCCTAGGGAGGTTCACGGAGCTTGCCGCTCGAGCCTCGTGCCCGCTCGCTGTTAAGACCATTCGCCACAGATAAGGTTTCTACCTTAATACCCATTACGGTATTCACTTGCTAGCGTTTCAGCCTACTGATAACTATTGTCCCTCCGCGTCCCCCGGGCTCCAGGATTTCTACTCGAAGTCGTTTGAGCAGGCGAATTATGAAACTCCCGATACCCAGCTTGAGCCGTGGTGCGTTGCTATTTGTTTTCTTCCTGGCTTTCTTTTTTGGTCGTGCGGCTGCACAGACAACGAGCATTCCTGCCCGCATCACCCAGGCCGTTGACGAAAAGAATCGAGTGGTGTTGCACGGAAACGTCCACCCGCTCGCTCGCCCGGAATTCGACCAGGGACTTGTTGCCGACGCGCAGCCGTTGAAGCGCATTCTGCTGCTCTTGCAAAGAAGCCCCGATCAGGAGACCGCCCTCCGCCAACTTCTCGACGATCAGCAGAGCAAGTCCTCCCCCAACTATCACGCCTGGCTAACACCAGAACAATTCGGCCAGGAGTTCGGCCCCGCAGACGCCGATATCCAGGCCGTGACGCAATGGCTGGCCTCGCTCGGATTCACGGGCATTAAGGTAGGGCCAGGCCGGACCGTGATTGAAGTTTCCGGAAACGTAGCGCAAGTGCGAAACGCGTTCCGCACGGAAATTCACCGTTTCGTGGTTGGCGGCAAGGAATACAGCGCCAATACTGTCGATCCTCGGATTCCCGCAGCTCTGGCCCCGGTCGTTGCCGGAGCGGTTTCGCTGCACAACTTTCCGCGGAAGTCTTATGCGAGAATCCTTGGACAATTTCATCGCACCCTTGGCAAAGCGGGACTGGAACCACTGTTTACCTTTCCCAATCCATTTAATGGGCGAAATTTTTACGGTTTAGGTCCGGGGGATTTCGCGACAATTTACAACTCCAAGCCATTAATCGCTGCTGGAAATGATGGGGCGGGGCAAACCATTGCAATCGTCGGCGAGACCAATATCAGTGTCAAAGATGTGCAGCAGTTTCGAACGATGTTTGGGCTGTCTGCAAACTTCGATACCACAAACGTGGTTTTGAATGGGGAAGACCCAGGTATTACTTCCATTGGCGAAGAGGGAGAGGCGGATCTGGATGTCGAGTGGTCGGGAGCAGCCGCGCCCGGAGCAACGGTAAAGCTTGTTGTGTCGGCTTCGACGCCGGCTTCGGCGGGGATCGATCTTTCGGCGCTCTATATCGTGGAGCACAACTTGGCCACCGTTATGAGCGAGAGCTACGGAGACTGCGAGAAGGACCTGGGCAGTACGGGGAACGCCTTTTACAACAGCTTGTGGGAACAGGCAGCAGCGCAGGGAATCACCGTAGTTCTTGCGTCGGGAGACGGTGGCTCGGCTGGTTGCGACAATTTCAATGCCGAGCAGGTTGCCACACAGGGTCTGGCAGTCAGCGGTTTGGCGTCGACGCCATTCAACGTTTCGGTTGGCGGTACGGATTTCGATCAAGTCAACAACTGGGCGGCCTACTGGAATCCAACAAACGATCCCACTGGAACGTCGGCGAGAAGTTACATACCAGAGGTCCCGTGGAATGAAAACTGCGCCCAGATTTCGCTGACCGGTTGCGGAGCAGGCGCGCCGAATGGATCAGTGAACATTGTGGCGGGGAGCGGTGGAGCGAGCAGCATATATGGAAAACCCACATGGCAAATGGGTGTAGCAGGAATGCCCAATGACAATCACAGGGACCAACCTGATATTTCCTTGTTTGCAAGTCCTGGGTTTGATGGAACGGGATACGTTTACTGCCAGAGCGACCAGACCATTTCCGGTGTAAGGACTTGCGATGTAAACGCCAACAATGGATTCCTCGATTTTGGTGTTGTTGGTGGGACCTCCGCTTCGGCGCCGGCATTTGCGGGAATCATGGCGCTCGTGAACCAATATCAGACTGCCCATGGCGGCGCGAATCGTCAGGGGAACGCGAACTACGTGCTGTACGCTTTGGCGAAGAAGGCAGGCGCGAGCTGCACCTCCAGCGCGACAGAAGCCGCGGCGTGTATTTTCAACGACGTGACCAAGGGCAACAGCTTTTTGCCGACGGGCTTGCCCGGCGTGGGAACAAACAGCGTGCCGTGCCAGGGCGGCTCCCTGAACTGCAGCGTAAGTACCGTCGGCAACACGGGTGTGCTGGTAGACCCCAGCCACACAACGACGGAGGCGTGGACCGCGACCGCCGGCTATGACATGACCTCGGGGTTGGGAACGGTCAACGCGAACAACTTGGCGACGA
>WNFT01001612.1_pt1 | contig 22733 bp, 15 predicted proteins | sample 5400191 | NCBI WGS metagenome assembly WNFT01 (sample SAMN13153359, study PRJNA577476) | soil metagenome | isolation source: 80 cm saprolite under Madrone tree | place: USA:California | collected 2016-06-14 | reverse complement strand
CGGCGCTGGTCGCCTTTTTTCGAAACCTACGGTTATTAGATGAAGCTCAACCGGCAGACCATTTTTGCCATAAGCGCGGCGCTCTTTTTGATTGCCGCAGTTTTCCATTTGTATGGCCTGCTGCTTTCGGGTGGCGATCCGAAGCTCATGGCCTTTCATGGTGCCTTCGTCGTCATCGACCCGCTGACAGCCTCTTTCCTTCTCAAACGTCCCGGCTGGTTTCCCTATGCTTTCGCCGTGCTCACCGTGCAGCAGATCTACAGCCACGGCACGGACGCCTTGACCGCTTGGCGCGCGGATTCGCGCGTCGATGTCATATCGCTCTTCATCATCGTCTTCATGCCGGCCTTGCTCGCGCTGCTCATTTATGATGCCGTGAACCGGAAAACCGAAAGCCCATAGCTGCATGACGAAGTCCTTGAACGTCGTGGCGATCACCGGCGCCTCCAGCGGCATCGGTGCCGCTCTGGCGCGCCATTATGCGGCGCCGGGACGGACGCTCGCGCTGATCGGCCGCCATGCCGAGCGCCTGGAGAGCGTGGCGCAGGACTGCCGCGCCAAGGGCGCATCGACCGAAATCGGCATTGTCGACGTGCGCGATCGCTACGCCATCGCCGGCTGGCTGCTGTCCTTTGACGCGCGCGCGTCCATCGATCTCCTGATCGCCAATGCGGGTATCCTCACCGGCTCGCTCGAGCATCGCACGATCGAATCGCTGGATATGTCGACGCTCCAGATCGAGACCAATTTTCTCGGCGCGCTCAACACCGCGCTGCCGCTGCTCGAGAGGATGCTCGCGCGCGGCCACGGCCAGATCGCCTTCACGAGCTCGCTCGCCGCCTTCGCGACCCATCCCGACTGGCCCGCCTATTGCGCCAGCAAGGCCGGGCTCCTGGTTTATGCGATCTCGTTGCGCGAGCGGGTTCGCGGCCGCGGCGTCCGCATCAACGCGATTTGTCCCGGCTGGGTCACCGCTCCGATCAATGACCCCTTCGAGATGTGGCGTCCGATGGAGATGAAGCCCGAAACCGCCGCCAAGGTGATTGCGCGGGGTCTCGCGCGCGACAAAGCGGTCATCGCGTTCCCGCAGCCGCTTGCGTGGTCGAGCCGCAGGCTCGTGCCGCTTCTGCCGCAGATATTTCAAAGGCTGGGCTACAAGGCCTTCAAGGCCAGGCACCGCACCGCGCCGCGCTAAAAGCGCAATCCGGCGAAGTGCCTATCGCGGTTCGCCGTAAGATTGCGCGACAAACTAAAGCGCACGCTCGTAAATCCGGAATTTTCTTATGCGGTTCGTGCAGAACAGCTCGATGCCCTGAATCGCCATGACGTTGGTTTCCAGCACCCAGCTGATTTCAGCGCGTGCGATCTTGTTCTTGCGCGCGATCTCCGCTGTTTCATCCCACAGGCGCGTCATTGCCATCTGGCCCACGCGCGTGTTGCGCCATTTCGCCGCGATGCCCGCCATCGGAATGCGCGACGTGCGCGTTCCCGTAACGTGGATGTGGTACATTAATCGAAGCCAGCCAAAGGGCAGCAGCTTTCCTTTGAGTTTCGCGAAGGCCTCGTTGGCATTGGGAATCTGAGCCAGGACCGCAACGGGCTCGCCGCGCCACTCGGCGATGCGGATCCAGGATGGCTTGATGACCGGCAGCATCAATTTGGCGATGAAATGGGCTTCCGCGGGGCTGATCGGAACCGCCCCCCAATTCTCGGCCCACGCGTCGTTGTAGAGTTCCAGCAACCGCTTGAAGGTAGGCATCCAGGTTCGATACGTCAGGCCATAGGTCTTGAGCTCGTCGCGATGCTTCCATGCGGCGTGCACCGCGCGGACGCGGGCCAACGGCTTTTCGAGAACGGCGCCGGTGTCCATGCCAAAGGCGACGAAGTCCATCGCCTTGGTGAATCCGAGCGCTTCGAGGTGTTTGGCGTAATAGGGCGGCGCGTAATTCGTCCGTACCATGTGGGTGTGCTCGAAACCCTCGATCAGCAGGCCCGCCTCGTGATTGATCGAAGCGCTGAAGGGACCCATCATCCGTTTGAGACCGCGCGCCTTCAGGAAGCGGCCCGCCTCGTCGAGCAGCGCGGCGAAGACATCGCGGTCGTCGATCGCTTCAACGAATCCGAAGTGGCCCGTCTCGTCCTTGTGGCGCGCGAGATAGGCCTTGTTAACGGTCGCCACGATTCGCCCGACAGGCTCGCCGTCGCGCAAGGCAACGAAGCATTCCATTTTGTTTTCCCTGGCGAAGGGCGAATGCTTGGGATTGAAGAATTCATGCGCCTCCATGTCGAGGGGCGGCGCCCAGTTGGGATCGCTCCCTTGCGCGCGAACGGCGGCGCGGATGAAGGCTTGCATGTCCCGGCGCGTGCGGACCGGGCGTATCTCGAGCGGTTGCGCCATTTTTAGCCTGGGCCGGCGCGCAAGTTCAGGAGTTTGGCGCTTTCCTCGGCGGTGATCGCGACCGCGCGCTCGATCTGCTCCGCGCTGTGTTCCGAGGTGATGAAGAAGCGCAGCCGCGCCGAGCGGTCCGGGACGCCGGGCGGAATGATGGGGAGCGCGTACACCCCGCGCGCATAAAGCTTTTGCGCCAATGCGACCGTTCGGAGCGAGTCCCCGACGATGATCGGCACCACCGAATAGCCCGCGCTCATGCCGGTGTTGAGTCCCATCTCTTGAGCGCGCTCCACGAACAGCTTTCCGTTGGCGTGCAGTCGGGCGACCCGTTCCGGTTCTCGCTGCATCAGATCGAGCGATGCGACAGCCGCGGCGGCAAGCGCGGGCGACATGCCGACGCTATAGACGAAGCCGCCGGCAATATATTTGAGGTAGTCGATGAGCTGTGCCGACCCGGCGATATAGCCGCCACAGGCCGACAAGGTCTTCGACAACGTTCCCATCCAGATGTCGATCTCGCGCGGATCGACGTCGAAATGTTCGGCCAGACCATGGCCTCGCCGACCCAATACGCCCAGCGCGTGTGCATCGTCGACCATCAGCCAGGCGCCGTAACGCCGCTTCACCTCGAGAAGCGAGGGGAGATCGGGATAATCCCCGTCCATGCTGTACAGGCCCTCGACGGCGATCAGCACGTTTTCGTAGCGGTCGCGCGCCGCGGCAAGGAGGGCATCCAACGCCGCCATGTCGTTATGCGCGAAGCTTCTGCGTTCCGCGCCGGAGAGCTTCGCGCCCACGAGGATGCTGTTATGCGCCATCGAATCGTAGACGATGAGATCCTTGGCGCCCACGAGCTGGCCGATGGTGGTCACATTTGTGGCATGGCCGCTGACCATGCAGATGCTGGCTTCCGCGCCGTAAAGCTCGGCCAAGCCCCGCTCCAGTTCGCGATGCACCGGACGCTCGCCCGCGGTCAATCGGCTGGCCGACGGAGAAACGCCATAGCGATCGATTGCCGCCTTGGCGGCTGCCGCCACTTCGGGATGGCCGTTCAAGCCGAGATAATCATAGGACGAGAAATTGAGCAGCTTGCGGCCGGCGATCTCGGTCTCGGGACCGGCCCGCCCCTCATGCACGCGATAGAATGGATCCTCGAAGCCGAGCGCCAAACCAAGCTCGCGCTGCAACACGAGCTCGCGATAGCCCGGCAGCGCGCTGAAATCGGGCGTGCGCACCGCTTTGCGCTGCTCCGCCGCGACGGGCCTTCGGGCACCGCCGCGAGCGGAGATATGCGACAGCATCGCGTCGCGCTCTGCGCTCGAAAGGCCGCCGCCCTTACGTGAGCTCAACTCAATTCTCCGGTCTTCTGGCCCGCTTGCTCGACGATGCGCGAAAGCGAGGCGAGCGCTTCGTCGCTGGCGTTTTCGAGGTGTCGTTGCGCCAGTGCCTGCGCTACCGGCGCGGGTGCGTCGCCCGAACCATTACCCATTGTCCCACCGCCGGCAAAGCCGATGATCTGACTGACGAGGCTCGATACCGAAAGACCGCTGGCCGACGCGGAAAACGGCATTTCCAGCCCGAAACGGTCTTCCAAGCTGAGTGCCAGCTCGGTTGCCATCAGCGAATCCACGCCGACTTCCGAGAGTGGCCGGTGTAAACTTACGTCTTCCGCAGGCAGGCGCAGCACGCGCGAAACCGTAGCCACCACTGCTTCGGTGGCGGCCTCCTTGGCCGATTCGAGCCCTTCCCTGGCGATCAATGCACGCAGATCGAGCTTGTTGGCGGCGCCGTCGGCTGCGGCGCTTTCCGGTACTACGGCCGCATAGGTCGGCGACTTAAGGACAGCGAGCCGACCCTTTGCCGCCGCCCAATCCATCGGCGCGATACAAATGACCGCCTCATCGGGAAGCGTGCCCTGGGCTTCCAACGCGTCGGCCATGAGATCGAGCGCCGCATCGGGCGCAATCGCCTTGATCCCGATCCGGCTCGAGAGCGCTTCCATCAGGCCGCGATTGCGCGCCAGAACACCGGTGTTGGCGATCGCGCCCCAGGCGACGGCGAGGGCCGGCAAGCCTTCCGCCTTGCGCCGCCGCGCCAGCGCTTCGGTGTAGGCGTTGGCCGCGACATAAGCGCCTTGACCCGGATTGCCGATGAAAGTCGTGGCCGAGGAGAACAGCACGAAGTAATCGAGCGGGAAGGCGCGCGACAGGCGGTCCAGGTTTTCCGCGCCTTGCACCTTGGGTCGCAGCACGCGTTTCAGCTTCTCGGCGTCGAGATTGGCTACCATGCTGTCGTCGAGCACCATTGCGGCATGGACGATGCCGGCAAGCGGCGGTGCGTCGCGTTTGATCCGCGCGAAAAGCTCACCCGCTGCCTTGGGATCGGAAATGTCACACGCCTCGCTCTTAACGTTAACGCCCTGGGCTCTGAGCTCGCGCAGCACGCCGTGCGCTTCCTCGTCCGCGGGACCGCGTCTGCCGGCGAGGATGAGATGCTTCGCACCTTTGCGCGCAAGCCACCTCGCCGTTTCCAGACCGAATCCGCCGAAGCCGCCCGTAATGAGATGCGAGCCGTTCGGATCGACGACAAACTTGCGTTTGCTGTCGTAGGTCTTGCGCACCATGCCGGACGCCGGCGGCGTCATCACGATCTTGCCGATATGGCCAGACTGCTGCATCAAGCGGAAGGCGTCGACGGCGCGATCGGCGGGAAACGAGCGATAGGGAAGGGGAGCAAACACACCCTGCTCGAAGAGCTTTATGACTTTGGGCAAGGGCATGACGTTGGCGGCGCGGCGATTGACCAGCAATTGATCGAGATCGAGCGCGAAATAGCTCAAATTCCGTCGGAACGGCCGCAAGCCAATATGCGTGTTGGCGATGAAATCGCGTTTCCCGAGCTCGACGAAACGGCCGAATGGCTTCAGCGCCCTGATGCCTCGCTCCATGGCGTCACCGGCAAGACTGTTCAGCACGACGTCGGCGCCGTTGCCCGTGATGCGATGGACCTCATCGGCAAATGCAAGCGAGCGCGAGTCCAGAACTTCATGCGCGCCCAAGATCGTCAGCAAGTCGCGGCGCTCGTCGGAGCCCGCCGTTGCGATCACGCGCGCCCCGCGCGAGAGCGCGATCTGCAGCGCCGCAAGGCCGACGCCGCCAGCGCCGCCGTGAATGAGAACCCATTCGCCCCGGCTGAGGTGAGCAAGCGTCACCAGCCCGTAATACGCCGTTGAGAACGCGACCGGCACGGTCGCGGCGGCTTCGAACGACATGCCGTCCGGAATGCGCGCCATCACATGAGACGGCACGGTGACGTAGTTTGCGAAGGCTGAGGGCGCGAATCCCATTACTCTGTCGCCGGGTTTGAAATTCTTCACATCGTCGGCGGCACGAATGACGCGGCCGGAACATTCGAGGCCCAAGGTCGCGCCCGCGAAGCCGTCTTCAAGGATTTCTTCCGGCAGCAGCGACATCGCCCACATCAGATCGCGGAAGTTGAGGCCGCTTGCCTCGATTTCGATCTCCACTTCGCCCTTTTGAGGCGCCGCGCGCTCCGCGGCCGCCCAATTCATGCGATCGAGGCCGCCATAGGCACCGCGCATGAGTCGGGCAGGGGCAGCTTCGCCATCGGGTTTGTCGTGCGATCCGTCCGCCACGCGTTCCAGACGCACGGCTTTTGCGCCGTTGGCATCGAGAGCGAGTTCGGTTTCGGCGGACTGCGCGAAGATCGCGTCCGCGAGCCGAACCGCGGCGGAATCCGCATCCAGTTCGCGCGCGATATCGACAAGGCGGATGTCGCTCGCTCCGAGTTCGTTGGTGAAACTGCGCATGAAGGCCCACAAGCCGGCATCCAACGTGCCCGCGCGATCGCGTCCCTCCGACCAAGCACCCGAGGTCAGCATCCACAGCGTGGCGTGGCTGCCGTGGACGAGCTCGACGAGGCGCTTTGCGCTCATGCAGCGGCGGCCAAGCGCATCGCTGACATCGCCGTTGGGACTCGCCGAACCGATATAGACGACATGGTCGCGCTTGCCTTCGGCGTAGCGCGCGATGTCGCTCTCGTCGGCGACCGTAACCCCGTGCCCGTCGGCCAGAAGAAGCCTTGCCAGAGAGGACGCAAGACTTTTGGCTCTCTCCGCGATGCCGCGCACCAACAGGAACTTTCGCGGCTCGGCCGTAGCGGCCGCCTCCTTGGCGGATCGTTCGCCGAAGACGAGAAGTGATTCCCCGCCCGTCGAGGCGATGCTCTCGGCGCTGCAATTGATGAGGCCAGCCGATTTCACGCTGCGCTTCCAGCCTTCCGCGTCGCTCAAACGTCCGACCGGAACGTCTCCGACCCCGTTCTCGAACCACGCCGGATCGAAACCGCAAACGATGTCGCGGAAGAAGGACGGCGCGGGCTCGATACTCAAGATGAGCCCGCCGGGCGCCAGCGCGTGCGCGAGTTCCTGGAAATTTTGTCTTGCCTGAGGCAAACGGTGCAGTGCGCCGGCCGATGCGATGAGGTCGTAACCGGCGACCGGAAGGCCCGCAATCGCGTTCAGCAATTTGATGTTGGGCTGTCCGAATGCGTGTTTGGCACGCTCGAACCGCCGGGCGTCGGTTTCCAGCACGTCGAAATAGGCCGCGTGTTCGCTCGCGTAACCGGCCAGCAGATGCGACATCGGGCCATAGCCCATCGCTAGAATTCGCAAAGGCCGCTTGTCGTCCCTTGCCGAGTCAAAAATCTTCAAACAGTCGAGAACCTTTTCGCCGGATTCGCGCGCCGGCAGGCTACCGAGCTCGTAATTGTCGAGCGCGGTGTTCGAGAACGGCGAAGCAGCGAAGATATTTCGCTCCGCCCGCGTCAAGCGCGAAGCGATGGAGGTCAGCCGTGCCGCCAGCAGAAGCTCCGGCGCGCGGTCGGCATGTTCGCGCGACAGCGTCTGCAAAATCGCCGCTGCGTCGGGCAGCTTCGTGCCCTGCACGAGCGTCCAGCCGTCTTCCGCGGATCTTGCTAGATCGCTCGCTTCGAGCGCGTAAAGCAGGTTGAGGAACCACGGTTTCGCGCCTTCGGCGAGACGTCCCGATTGGATCAAGCGGTCCACTTGAATAAGCGATTTTCTCCCCGCGATTTTGCGCGCCAATTGGAAGGCGAAGGAGGTTGCCCAGCCCTCCAGCAGCAGCGTGTCATCGCCGCGCCTTGCGTTGCCGGCTGAAGCCTGGGCGAAAGCGTGCAGTTTCCGGGCGATCTCATCGCTCGCGAATTGCGGTGCCTTGTGTCCGGGGAATGGCGCCAGCCGGACGGTCCGCTGTACCAGGGCCAGCGCGGAATATTCCAACGCCGAGCGCAACGGATTGGCCTGGAAACGCGCTCCGCGCAAACGGACGAGCAAATCGCCGTTTTCCGCATAGAGCCGGAAGTCCGCAAGGATGGTGCGTTCGTTGAACTCGGCGATATCGATCGCGGCGCGAACCGGATTGCCAGGCTTGAAGAGCCGCGCGTCGGCAACGCGTACCGGCACATAAGGTGTGGCGTCGTCGGAATCGGCGAACAGCACGATCAGGCCGTGAAAGCAGGAATCGAGCCGCGCGGGATCGATGTTGAAACCGAGCGTGGCTTGCGGCGGCAAGAGCTCGACCGTGATGAACTCGTCGCCGAATTTATTGACGCTGTCGACCTGCCGGAAAGAGGGACCGAAATGCAGACCCGAATCCGTCGCAAGCTTGTAGGTCCGAGCAGCCGTGAAGGATTCGCCGCCCTCTCGCGCGCTGAAGGGCGCGACTTCGTCCTCGCTGGTGGGGCGAACGATTTTTGCCGTCGCATGCAATTGCCAGCCTGCGCGCATAAGCCGAGGCCGGCTGAAAATTTCGACCACGCCCGAGGCCGGCGAGACGCGGGTAAGCACTTCACGCGTCGTGTCTTCCGCGAACACCATGGGCTGAAGAATTTCCAAATCGGTGACGAAAGCTCGCTCAAGGCCCTGCCATTCGCGCGCGGCCGCCCACGCCATTTCGATGAAGGCGGCGCCCGGAAGCAGGGTTTGGTCTTCGATGCGATGGTCCTCGAGCTCAGGCACCAGCTTCGGATCGACGTGAGTGCGCCATTCCAAAGCGTCGGAGGTCAGGCGCGCGCCGATCAGGGGATGCCAAGAGCGGGGGGCCAGCACATCCAGGGCTTCGCTCGTTTCCTCGAGACGGAAAATCTTGCGCTGCCAGGGGTAGAGAGGAAGCGAAGGCCCGGGGCCCGGATCGGCTCCGGCGATGATGTCCATCTCCATGCCTGCTCCGCGCACGAAGGCCGATGCGGCGGCGCGGCGGAAGGGATCGGCGTCGACATCGTCCTTGTCGAGCACGCCCAACAGCGCGAAGGGTCCGGGCAGGGTTTCGATATTGTCGCCGATATGGCCGAGCAGAGTGCGCCGCGGTCCGATCTCGACGAAGACCCGCGCGCCGCGTCTCGCTGCTTCCTGTACGCCGGCAAGGAATTGCACCGGCTCGCGTACGTTGCGCCACCAGTACTCCGCGCCCAAATGCGTGCCCGCCAACACCTTGCCTTCGACGGTCGAGATGAATTCACATCTGCCGGCATGCGGCGAAAGACCAGTCAAGTCCGCGATCAACGGCGCCTTGACCACATCCATCGATTGGCAATGGAAGGGGTAATCGAGGTCCAAGCGATGGACTTTGATCTCGGCGCGCGCCGCTTCCTCGCTTAGCGCGTCCAGTGCCGACAGCGGACCAGAAACGGTCACCGAACCTTGACTGTTGAACGCCGCGATCTCGATTTCGTCATTACCGGCGAGCAACTCGCTCACCATTTCGGCGCTTGCGAAGACGACAGCCATGCCGCCGTGCAGATGCGCCAGTTCTTGATGCAGGCTGCGGCTATGAATGACGCGAACCGCATCGTCGAGATTGAGAATGCCGGCCGCTTCGGCGGCCGCAATCTCGCCGACGCTGTGTCCGAGCACCACCGCGGGCGACAACCCGAGTTCGCGCAACGCCGCCGTGGTGGCGCACTGGATTGCGAAGATGAGCGGCTGGGCGATGCTGGTGAGCTTCAGCCGTTCGACCAGATTGTCCGCGAACAGAGCATCCTTCAGCGACCATCCCGCCAACGGCCGGAAACGATCGTCGACTTCGCGGAAGGCGCGCGCGAAAAACGCGTTGAGGCGATAGGCCGCGCGGCCCATTCCGGGCCACTGGCTGCCATTGCCCGAATAAATGAAGGCCGTCGCGGCGCGGCGATCGACCGCAGATCCCATGACCAGGCCGGGAATATCGCTCTCCTTGTCGGCAAAGCGCTTCAAGGCCGCAACGATGTCGTCGGGTGCGCGCGCGGTCACAGCAAGGCGATTGGGCAGCAGATCCCGGCGATGAGCCGACGCGGCGGCGACGACCTGCAATTCATGGGCTGAGGCGCGTTCCAGCCGCTCGGCGTAGCGGCCCGCAAGCTCGGTCAACGCCGCACGGCTGTGCGCGGACAATAGGAAGAATTGCGGCGGCGTTCCCTCGTCCTTCCGCAAGCGCTCGCGGCGGGGCGGATCGGCAATCACAATGTGGGCGTTGGTGCCGCCGAAGCCGAAGGAATTGATGCCCGCGTAACGGCCCTGGTTGCGGGGCAGCGGCTGTGCGGTTTGGGCGACCTTCAAGTTCAGATCGTCGAACGGAATATCGGGATTGAGCTCCTCGCAATGCAGCGACGGCGGCAGCAGATCGTGTTCGAGCGCCAGCATGGCTTTGAGTGTGCCTGCGAGGCCCGATGCCGGTTCAAGATGGCCGAGATTGGTTTTGATCGAACCGATGGGAAGCGCCTTTGAGCGCTTTTGCGCCAGGGTTTCGCCGATGGCGAATGCTTCGGCGGGATCGCCGACGCGCGTTCCGGTGCCGTGCGCTTCGATGAAAGCGAGATTGTCCGGGTCGATGCCGGAATCGCGGTAGACGCGTGCCAGAAGCGAGGCTTGCGCCGCGCGCGAGGGCATCGCAACGCCGACCGTCCGTCCGTCGGAGTTCACGCCGGAGCCGACGATCAGCCCATGAATATGATTGGCGACACCCAAAGCGGTAGGCAGCGCGCGCAGGACCAGGACCACGCCGCCTTCGGCCCGCACGTAACCATCGGCCTTGGCGTCGAACGCCTGGCAAAGCCCGGTCGGCGAAAGCATGGAGGCGCGCGAGAAGCTGATGAAGGAGAACGGGCTCGCGAGCAGACTCACGCCCGCAACCACCGCGGTGTTGATCCGCCCGGCCCGGATTGCGGCAACGGCTTCGTTCAGCGCCACCAGCGAGGAGGAACAGGCCGTGTCGACCGTGAAGCTCGGTCCGCGGAAATCGAAAATGTAGGAGATGCGGTTGGAGATCAGCGACAGCGTGTTGCCGGTGGCGAAATAGGCATCGCCCGCCGCGATGTCGAAGAGCTTGGAATTGCCGTAATCCTGGGCCGAAGCGCCGACAAAGACGCCGACCTCTTCGCCCGCGAGGGAGGAGGGGGGGATACCCGCATCCTCCAGGGCCTCCCAGACAAGCTCCAGCAACAGGCGCTGTTGCGGATCCATCTGCTCGGCTTCGCGAGGCGAGATGCCGAACGCGCCGGGATCGAAGCTCCAGATGTCGTCGAGGACGCCAGCGGCGAACGTGTACGCCTTGCCCGGCTCGCTTCGCCGGGGATGGCCGAAGCGAGCATGGGACCAGCGCTCCGGTGGAATCTTTGTGACAGCGCACCTACCGGACTTGAGGAGCGACCACAACTCGGAAACCGACTTTGCTCCCGGTACGCGGCAGGAGCGACCAATGACGGCAATCTCCGTCTCTAACGCAATGGGTACGTTCAAGATTTCCCCCGATCCCCCCAGCCGGCGGAGGGGGCCGCGGGCTGTTGGTCCGGAGAAACCTTAACGGGGACCATAAGGTGTAGCAATGACGGCTATTGTCGCCGCAGGGCCTCGGCGGGATCGAGCCTAGTGGCCCTCCAGGCCGGATAGAGGGCCCCCAAGGTGCCGATGGCGATGGTCAAAAAGACCGTTCGTAAGATCAGGGCAACCGTGATGAAAGGCCGCAAATATCCTGCCGCGAGGCTCGATTGGGAAGCGATCTGCATGACGCCCATGCCGAGACCGAGCCCCAACACGGCGCCGATCGCCGTCATTAAAAGTCCCTCTAAAACGATAAGCGACAGGATTCCGAAATCCGACCAACCCAGCGCCGCAAGCACCCCGATCTCATAGGTACGCTCATTCACCGCCATCAACAGCGTGGTGGCGACGATCAGCAGCGCCAAGCTCAGCATGATCACGGAGATTGTCTCGGCAATCGCGCGAATTATGCCGATCAGGCGAATATCGCTGGTGAATTCGCCGTTGTCGAAGACCGCATAATTGCCCGCCGCGGCCGCCAGATTCATCCGGATTTGCGTGGCGCGCTCGGGGTCGATGGGCCGCGCCAGCCTGATCTGAAAGAAGGTCACCGAGTCGCGCCGGCTTAAGAATTCCTGCAGCACATCGAGAGGCACCAGCGCGATGTTCTGATTGAGATAACTCGAGAAGCGCGCGATCCCGACGATACGGAATTTGGTGAAGCGGATATCGATCTCGTCGCCCACTTTTTTCTTCAATGCACCGGCGATCGATTGGCCCAGAACGATACTGCGGTTCTCGCTGGCGGACGGGATTCGGCCCTCGGCCAGATCCAGACTTTTCCACAGGAAACTCTCGCGCGGCCAGCCCGAAACGACGACGTTAGCGTTGCTGTCGACCGTTTCCACGTTGAAAAGCACGCCCGAAACATCGGCGACGCCCGGGACGGCCTTGAGCTTTTCCCCGAGCGATTCGGGGATCGAGCCGCCAACAAGCGAGAACGACGCGCGCTCGCCGACCACAAAATCGACGCCGGGCTCTTCCATTCCTTTTTCGAGCGAATCCTGCACGCCCTGGATCAGACCGGTGACCGACAGCGAACCCGCGCAGGCGATGGCGATGCCGATCACTGTCAGCGCCGAACGCAGCGGCCGGCCGATAATATGATGGAGGGCGAGCTCGAATTTACGCATGGCGGTCCGAGGCGATGCAGCCATCGACGATGGTGATTCGACGGCCGCAGAAACTGGCGACCGCGGATTCATGCGTGATCATGACGAGGGCCGCGCCTTTGGAGCGAACCACATTCATCAGCAGATCGAGCACATGCCGGCCCGTCGCCTGATCGAGGTTGCCCGTCGGTTCGTCGGCGAGCACAAGGCGTGGCCGGTTGATCAGCGCGCGCGCGATGGCGACGCGCTGGCGCTCGCCGCCCGACAACTGCGGCGGCTTCTGGTCGGCGCGCTCCGAAAGCCCGACGGCGTCCAACAGCTCGAGCGAACGCGCCTTGCGGTCATTGTGGCGGACATTCCCCGCGATCGCGACTTCGATGTTCTCGCGCGCGGTCAATTCCGGCAGCAGGCAAAAGCTTTGGAAGACGATGCCGACATGGCGCGCGCGGATTCGCCTCCAGTCCGTGCGATCCGTGATCGGCCTGCCCTCGAACTTGACTTCGCCCGCGCTCGGATGATCGAGGCCGCACATCAGGTTCAAAAGCGTCGACTTGCCGCTGCCGCTGGGTCCGACGATCGCCAGCGTCTCGCCCTGCTCGATGGCGAGCGATACGCCCGAGAGCGCGACGATGCGTCCGCCGTCGAATTCACGCCGCACGTGGTTGAGCTCGACGAGCGCCATAAGTGTCGATCTGAAACTATTGGAACCGGAAACGGTTTCGCATACTCGCTATGAGCTGTGCAATGGAGCCGCCGTTCGACTTCAGCTCGTTCTGAGCCTGATCGCGTGCGTTGACCGAAATCGAGACGCCGTCGACGAGCACGTCGGTGACTGCGAGCTTCGAGCCCGCCGGATGCAGCCGCCAATCGAGCTCGCCGATATGGCCGTCGCGGAATTTGACATGTGTGACCACGACGACGTCGCCGTCGTCGAGCGTGCGGGTGGCGCCGACTTCGAACGGCTCTGCGAGCGGGCTTCCCAGCCGGTCGATCAGGCGCTGTACGACCAGATCGGTAACCGCAGACGTGAACGCCTTGCGTTGGGGAGGCGTGGCCTCGTTCCACTTTTCGCCCAACACGAATTGCGAGATCGTCTGGCTGTCGATCAGGCCGCTAAGCTCGTCCCACGGCTTTTTTCCCGCTTCGCGGCTGAGATGCCCGCGTTCGATGGTGACGGCGAGCTCTCTTGCGTGAGCGACGGTTTCGGAGGCCCTTGCTTCGCTTGCTTTCGGTGCGGCCGGTGCCGTCGATGCCGCCGGCTCGGCCGCGGCAGCCGCCAGGGGCGCCAAAAGCGCAAATGCCCAGATCGCGCAAGTGAGCCGCACGAAGCGCAAGAAACGCTGTTTTACGGACTTTGAACTGGCCATGCAGTAATGAAAACCTTCTCCAAGACCGGAATGTTCCCGGTTGTGCCGCGTTTTTCGAAGCACCTAAATCTACCGCGAGACAACAATGCCGACAAATCAGGCAAGATCTTGGCAACGGTACAGCTTGGCGACGGCTAGAATCAGGTCCAAGCTTTTGCTAAGCGATTGCGGACGAAGGCAACGGCAACAAAGAGCAACGCCGCACCCAGGAACTGACTGATTATGAAGGCCGCCATCTGGTAACCGTCGGCCCCCTCCTGCAAGGCAAAGCCGTTCCCGGCAAGATATTGAAGCGCCAGGAGTCCCCCGCCAAATATCGCGCCGTAAAAGGCGGCGTGTCCGAGATTTCTTGTCCTGAACACTTCGTAGACGGGCGCGCCGAGGCAGACCACCGCTGAGCCGATCAGGGCATAATCCTTCAATGTCTCGGATAGCCGCAGGCCCGGTTCCTGGGGGTAAAACTCGTCGAGCTCCGTCGGGGGCCAGGGAATCGCCAACACCTGATCAAAGAGAAAATAAATGAAGATGCACATGATCGCGGCCATCGGCAGCACGATGTGCCAGGGTTCGCGCGCTTCCAGCCGCATGAAGGCGATGACGAAGATCGGGGCCGTCGGAATGATCCCGATCAGCGACATGGAGATCAGGAAGGCGATCATCCAGCCGAAGAAAATCGCGCCACGGGTCAGCAGCGTCTTGACCGGCAGATGACTGACACTGCTCATGATGTCCATGTGCATTTTCTGCTGAACTTGCGCTTTGGCGATTTCGCCCAGATCCGCGCGCTTGATCGTGCCTCTTTTGAACACGTCATTGGCAAGAGCGAGCGAGCAGAACAAAATTGCTCCGCTGCCGACGATTAGCGGAATGATTTTCGCCAGCGGATTCCACTGCACTGCTTCGCTCATCATCATCCCGAACAGGCAGAGGAGGAAGATCGGGAAAATATTTGGCCAAGTGAAACGCGGCCGGCCGAAATCGGACAACAAGCCCTTGACCCCGCCATGGGCTCTGACGTCCTGCAACAGCGGACGCAACAGGCTGAGGCCGGCGAGGATGAACATGAACACGACCAACGGACGCACCATCCATGACGTGCCGTAGCGCTGGATCGAGATGAACATGTAGCGTTCGAGAATGCCGCCCAAGATGAATCCCAGCACTAGCGGCGGGCGCGGCCACTTGAAATGCTTCAGTCCCCAGCCGATCACGCCGAAGAACAGCAGCGCATAGAGATCGCCCCATTCGCGTTTGCCTTCGAAGGCGCCGATGTAAACGAGACAGAGCACGCCCGGCAGGATCAGCGAATAGCGCAGCGTCGCCAATTTGGCGAACTGGCCCGAGAGTAGAAAGCACAGGCCGGAGCCTAAGATGTTCGCGATCGCGATGCTCCACACCATCGAGTAGGTAATGCTGAGATTCTTGGTCACCATGTCGGGGCCGGGCACGAGACCGTGGATGAGGAATGCGCCCAATAGAATCGCCATGCCCGCACTTCCCGGCACGCCGAAGACGACTGTCGGAATGAGCGCGCCGCCCTCGCGCGAATTGGTCGCGCTTTCGGCCGCGATGACGCCGCGCACGTCGCCCTTGCCGAAGCTCTGCTGCGCGCCCTTCTCGCTGCGGAGCGCGTGTCCGTAGGACATCCAGTCGATTACCGCGGCGCCGATGCCCGGGATCATGCCTAAGAACGTTCCGAGCGCCGAACATCGCAGCACCAGGAACCAGTGCGTGAAGCAGTCCTTAACGCCGAGAAGGAGGCCGGTTCGCGTATCCGTCTTCAGATTGGTCGAGGTGATCGAAGTGCGCCCGACCATGAGGTCGCAGAGCTCCGGCAGCGCGAAAATGCCGAGCGTCAACGGCACCAGCGGCAAGCCCTCCCAGAGATAGAGCTGACCCATAGTCCAGCGCAGCGTGCCGGTCTGCGGATCGGAGCCGACCATCGCCAGCATCATCCCGAAACAGGCGCAGGTGAGACCGCGGAGCGGCGTATTGCCCGACAGCACCGCAACCATGGAGATGCCGAACACCGCCATCGACAGAAGCTCCGGCGACCCGATGTAGAGAATGAAGGGGCGCACCACGGGCAGCAGGAACGCCATTACCGCGGCGCCGAACAGCCCGCCGATCAGTGCCGACATATAAGACGCGCCAAGCGCGCGGCCTCCTTCGCCGCGCTTCGTCATTGGAAATCCGTCGAGTGTCGTGGCCGCCGACGCCGCGTGGCCGGGCGCGCCGAGCACGATCGCGGAAATCGGATCGGCTGTCGTGGTCGTGGCGCCCAAGCCGAGCAGCAGCGCCATCGCGGTTGGCGGGTCCATCGCATAAGTGAACGGCAGCAGCAGCGCCGTCCCCGCTATGCCGCCGATGCCGGGCAGAATCCCGAGCGCCAAGCCCATGCAGACGCCGAGGAAGAGAAACCCCAAACGGGTCGGATCGAGGATAATGAACAGCGCCTCACCGGCGGCTTGCAGAATATCCACTTGGTCCCCGTCCTCCCGAGGGAGGCCAGAGTGTTTCAAGCAGGTGGATACTGCAAGAGCGGGGCTAAAGGGGGGCACCAAGACGGGAAAAGGCAAGCACCGCAGCGACGTTGGCGTCATGCCGCCTGCCAAGCTTCACGTCATCGTTATGCGACTACCGGCGAGCGGTTAAATCTGCCGCGCAGCCGTGTCCTTGACGGAAGCGTTTCCGCCGTTTGACGCTGAAACGAGATGAACATCGCGCTGTGGGAACGGCATCCGGATGCCATGCGCGCGAAAACGGTCCCAGATCTGAAGCAGGCAATCGCTTTTTACGTTGGCGACGCCGTTCATGGGATCGTCGATCCAGATCCGCAGCTCGAGCGCGATAGCTGAATCGCCGAAACCCATCAGCAGACAAACCGGGCGCGGGTCGGCGACGATCCTTGGAACCGCTGCCGCCGCCTCGAGAGCCAATTCCATGGCCAGTCGCGGGTCGCTGTCATAGGAAATCCCGAACGGAATTTTCAGCCGAACCTCGTCGTCGGAATGCGACCAGTTCTCCACGCCATGGGCAATGAAGCTTTCATTCGGAATGAGATATTCCCTGCCGCTGCGTGTTCGGAGCGAAAGAAAATTCGCGCCGATGGACGAAACGCGGCCGAAGCTCTCGGCACCGGAAGCATCTTTCACGGCGATGACGTCGCCGGGTCGAATCGAGCCGCTGCTGAGCAGAAGAAAACCGCTGACGAGATTGGCCACCATCTTTTGCAGGCCCAATCCCGCCCCCACCGCAACGGCGCCGCCGAAAACGGTGAGCGCGGTGAGATTGATGCCGAGGACCGGCAGGGCGATCAAAACCGCCAGTGTCGGCAGGACGAGCTTCAATGCTTGTACGAGCAGCACCTGAAGCGTCGGCGTCAGGGTCTGGACGTGGGAAATTCGCCGCTCGAGAAAACTGCGCAACAGCGCGGTGAGCCATAACAGCACCGCGAGCACGATGAGCGCGCGCACGACGTTCAGCGCCGAAATGCGCGCCTCGCCGTATGTAAATCCGATATTCGCCAGAGACGTTTCGATGCGGTCGAGCAAGCCCAGGATTTCGAGGGCAGCCAGCGACCAGGCGGTGACGAGAATGATTCGTGACCACGCGGGACTTTGGACGACGTGGGAGAGCAGCCGGATGACGATCCAGGCGATAAGCAATGCCGTGGCGCTGCCGGCCAGACTCATCTCCAGTCCGGCCGCGCGGCCCGCTTCCACTGCCAAACGGAGAAGCAGCAGCCAGAGGATCGGCATGGCTACGGAGGCCACGACCTCGATGACACCGCTGACGACAGGGCGGGCCGGACCCGCTGACACCTGCTGCTTGAAAAAGCGCACGAGGCGCGGCGCAATCCAGCTTGCGAGAAGCGCGGTCCCCGCCAACGCCAGCAATTCGATCAGAAAAGCGGGAGAGGCAGCGCGCGCCCGAATGACATCGATGAGAGATTGTCCCGCGGCAGCCAAGCGCTCGAAATCGAGAGTGCCGTTCACGAGAGAGCGTCCGCCTCAAAGTTCGATGGTCACGGGACAGCGCGGGAAACATTAGGCCCGCGCGTCACAAGTGGGTCAAGAGGCGAGGGCTCGTTGTCCGTACAGCGCAAAGCGGAAGCGTAACTTCGCGGATGGAGTCTCGTGCTGCGCATGCGCGGGCGCCGGCTTTGCGAGGCCACATTTGCCGGACCGGCGCGAGCGCGATTTTCTTGCTATCCTGCTCCAAACGGAGGCCTTCTTTGCGCGTCTTGGCGCTGCTGTTCGTTCTGATTGGCGCCGCCTGTGCGGGCATTGCGCGCCACTCCACGCTCGAGGATTCGGCGCGCGATTATGTGCACTTGGTGCTCGAAATCGGCGCCCATGAGGAAGGCTATATCGACGCCTATTACGGGCCGGCGAAATGGAAAACTGAGGCTGAAGCCCATCCCCGCACGATCGCCGAGCTCAAGACCGAGGCCGACCGCATCCAAGCCGCATTGCGTGCGATGAGCGCAGCCAGGCCGCCGATCGAGCGCCGCCGCGCCGCTTGGCTCATGGCGCAAACGGCGAGCGCGCGCTTCCGCCTCGACATGATCGAAGGCGCGCATTTGCCGTTTCGCGACGAGGCCGAACGCCTCTTCGCGTTGCGCCCCGATTTGCGCCCGCTCGAAACCTACGATCCCGTACTCGCCCGCATCGAAGCTTTGGTCCCGGGGCAGGGCCCGCTAAACGAGCGCGTCGAGGCGTTTCGCAATCGCTACACGATTCCGAGCGATCGTTTGAGCGCCGTGATGGACGCGGCGATCGCCGAGTGCAGGCGTCGCACGCGCGCGCATGTTCAATTGCCCGACAACGAGCGCTTCAGCATGGAGTTTGTCACGCGCCAAAGCTGGAGCGCCTACAATTGGTACAAGGGCGACAATCAGAGTCTGATTCAGGTCAACACCGACCTCCCGATCGCGATCGATCGCGCCGTCGCGGCAACACTGTATCCGCTGGCGGGTCTCGACCCCGCGACCGCACCGGCGCTCGATGCTCTCCGCCATGCGCTCGCCGATCTTTCCGGCGCGCGGCTCACCATCGCGGCGCTTTATCTAGACGGCGAGATTGGCCGCGAGCGCGCGCTCGAACTGACCCAGCGTTACCAGCTGATTTCGCGCGCGCGCGCCGACCAGAGCCTCGCGTTCACCGAGCACTACCGTTCTTATGTGATCAATTATGCGACAGGCGAGGATCTCGTCCGCGCTTACGTCGAGCGCGCCGGCCAAAGCGAAGCCGCGCAATGGGCCGCCTATCAGCGCGTTCTTTCCGAACCCACGCTGCCAAAAGACCTCGCGCCTTGAGAGGGAGATTCTTTGATTTGTCGCGCAATCTTACGGCGAACCGCGCCGGGCGGCTACGCCGCCCTTCTTATAATTGCGCGCAACGCGCGCGGGCAACTTCGCCGGATTGCGCTTTAGAATTGGCTGGCGCAGCGCGCAACTCCGCCTCGGGTTTCCGCCGATTTCGCCAGCCGCTCGTAGTCGCCCGCAATGCTCATCAGCAAATCGCGTTCGCTTTCCTGCGCCAAGCCGTCCGCAATCGCGCGAAGCTCTTCGGCGCGATCCCGATACATGCGAGCAGCCACGAACTTGTTTCGCATCCCGCGTGCCATATCGTCCTCGCCGAATATGTTGCAACCACCAGTACCCCGAGGGGGACGCATTTAAAAACGCCAAGGCCCGGACAAGGTTCCGCTTTTGCGCTGTGCGTGTTGTACCGGTGAGCGAAGACAGGCTCAGAAGAAATGTCCATTCGGCTGCCACCAGTTCTGCAGTTCGGCGTTAGTTGTTCGATGAAATCGGCAAACGCCGGGGGCAGGGCATTCGCGGCTACCGCTATACGTTTTTGAACCATCCCGACGACGATCGGGCTCTGGCGGCTTTCGTCCTGATGGCGGAATCGGACGAGACGGCGAGCAGGCTTGCCAAAGAACTGCTGGCGAAATCCGACGCCGCTTTCGCGGCGGGTTGGCTGATCTGGCCTGCTCGGTCTTAATTTTGTCACAGCCGCGGTCCGAACTCTTTTTCCGAATATGCGTTTTGCAGCGACTGGGGGGACTAGGGCTGGCCAACCTCGAGATGGATGAACATGGGGAACTCCCGCCTTTGGCGCGGGCCAAGCGCTATCGCGCCTTGGCGGAACATGCCCGCCGCGCGGCAGAAAAGGTCAATGGCTCGATCCGGGAGTCGTATCTGATGCTGGCCGATCAGTGGGAGCGCCTCGCGGTCGAAGCCGAAAAGCGTGCCGCCGAGCCGCCCACATAGCCCCTATCCACGGTTCAAGAAAAATTCGACCACACAAGCAGCAGCAGAGCGCCGGCCATCAGCGCGGCGGCGAGCCAGCCCAATATCCTGAGCCATCCCGGCAGCGCCAACGACTGCAATCCGCGCTCGCTCGAAATGATCAGCATCATGGCGAGCATGATCGGGACGGCGACGACACCGTTTATGACCGCGGTCCAAAACAGCATATTGATCGGATCGATGTTCGTGGCGCTGATCGCCGCGCCGGCAAGAGTGGCGGCGGCCACGATGCCGTAAAATCCGAGCGCACGGCTGGCGGGAAGCTCGAGGCTTCCTTGCAGCCCGAAGGTTTCGGCCACGGCATAGGCGGCGGATCCGGCTAGCACGGGCACCGCGAGCAAACCCGTGCCGATGATGCCTAAGGCGAACAAGGCAAAGGTCAGTTCGCCCGCGATGGGCCGCAATGCCTCGGCAGCTTGAGCCGCGGTATCGATCTTCGTCACGCCGTGCGCGTTCAGAGTCGCGGCGGTCGTGACGATGATGAAGAACGCCACGAGATTCGAAAAGACCATGCCGACCCAGGTGTCCATGGAAATATGCCGGAGGTATTTTGCCGATGCGTCGGCTCCTCCATGCCTGCGGCGATGACTGAGTCGGGACTCTTCGGCTTCCTGGGAAGCCTGCCAGAAGAAGAGATACGGACTGATCGTGGTGCCGAAGACGGCAACGATCATCAGCAGGAAGCTACGATCGAAGGAGAGATGCGGAACCAGCGTCGCTGCGATCACGCTGCCCCAGGGCACGTCGACGCTGAAAGCCGCGCCGATATAGACCAGCAGCCCCATGGTGAGAAATTTCAGATAGCCGGCGTAGCGATGATAAGGAATGATGATCTCGGCAGCGAGGCAGACGACCCCGAATGCCAGCGCGTAAATCAGCGCCGATCCATCGACGATCAGGCGGAGCGATTCGCCCATCGCGGCGAGATCGGCCGCGATGTTGATCGTGTTGGCGACGACGAGCAGGGCGACCAGAAGATAAAGCCCCGGCCTTGGCAGCTGCAGCGCGATATTGCGCGCGAGCCCGCTCCCCGTCCGCCAACCGATCCAGGCGCTGATGATCTGGATGGCCGCCATGAACGGCAGCGTCAGGAACATGGTCCAGGTCAGCCCAAAGCCGAACTGCGCACCGGCCTGCGAATAGGTGGCGATGCCGCTGGGATCGTCATCCGCGGCGCCGGTAATCACTCCGGGCCCGAGCGCTTTCCAGATCGTCTTCAACGAAATGCGAGTCACGCGCGTCGCTTTGCCGAGGTTAAGACCCACCGGCCTCATCATGCGGACGCCATCTTGCCAATGCCAGCGCAATTCGCCGATTCGGATAGCCTCGATCATCATGGAGCGATGCGCTAGTCTCTTTCGAGTCGCCGCCGCAGAGCCCAGCGCGCCCATCAGGACAAAGTCTCCGTGAGCACTTCCACCTATGTTTTCATCGCTTTAGGCTTGGCCGTTCTTTTCGTCGCCTTCCTGTTCAATCGGCTGGTGGCCTTGAGACAGGCGTGGAACCGCGCCTTCGCCGACATCGACGTGCAGCTCAAGCTGCGGCACGATCTCATTCCCAATCTCGTCGAGGCGGTCAAAGGCTACGCCGCGCATGAGCGGGGCGTGTTCACCGCGGTGACCGAAGCGCGGGCGCGCGCGATGGGCGCGACCGGCGTAACAGACAAGAGCGCGGCGGAGGGCGCGCTGTCCGGCGCGCTCGCGAATTTGTTCGCGGTCGCCGAGAATTATCCGCAGCTCAAGGCCAATCAGAACTTCCTGCAGTTACAGGAGGAGCTCGGCGACGTGGAAAACAAGATCGCCGCGGCGCGCCGGTTCTTGAACAACGCAGCCGCCGAGTACAACACGGCGATCCAGCAATTTCCCGCGCTGCTGTTTTCGAGTGCGTTGGGCTTTGCCCCGGCGCAAATGTTCGAGCTCGATCCGAGCGAGAAAATCACGGCCAAGGAGCCGCCGAAAGTCTCTTTCGGGACGTGAACGATGTCCGGGCCCGCCAATCTTGGTCTTTCGACGTATCGCTGGAACAACAACATCAAGTCGCTATTGCTGCTGCTGGCGTTTCCGCTGCTGCTCGCGGGCCTGCTCGGCGGCATCTTCTTCGTCTTCGGCCTCTTCATCATCGGGCGCGAGGGCCGCGGTTGTTACGATCCTTTCTTAAGCTTCGGGCTGCAGCCGGTGCTCGGAACGGGAAGCCCCGCGGATCTGGCCCTCTCCGCGATCTATGCTTGGTGGCCGATCGTTTTCGGGGTTGCCGCCGTCTGGGTGCTGATCGGCTATGTCTTCAACGATGCGATCATCCATATGGCAACCGGTGCCAAACCGGTCGAGCGCAGCGAGGCGCCGCGGCTTTACAATCTGCTCGAGAATTTGTGCATTTCGCGCGGCCTCAAAATGCCCAAGCTCTACATCATCGAAACCGACGCGATGAACGCCTATGCCAGCGGCATCGACGAGCGGAGCTATGCCATCACGGTGACGAGCGGCTTGCTCAATCGGCTCAACGAAGCCGAGATCGAGGCGGTGCTCGGGCACGAGCTGACGCACATCATCGACCGCGATTGCCGGCTCCTGATCGTCACCATCGTCTTCACCGGCATGATCTCGTTCCTGGCGCAAATGCTGTGGCGCAGTCTCCGGGTCGCCAGCTA
>WNFT01007418.1_pt1 | contig 22748 bp, 22 predicted proteins | sample 5400191 | NCBI WGS metagenome assembly WNFT01 (sample SAMN13153359, study PRJNA577476) | soil metagenome | isolation source: 80 cm saprolite under Madrone tree | place: USA:California | collected 2016-06-14 | reverse complement strand
GGCGTGCGGGGTTTCACTGGCCGCCTGTCGCGATCCGTGCTCGTGCTCATCGACGGACGATCTGTTTACACGCCGCTGTTTGCTGGGGTTTATTGGGAGGTTCAGGACACGTTGCTCGAAGATGTCGACCGGATTGAAGTCATCCGGGGGCCTGGAGGAACCATTTGGGGAGCGAACGCCGTAAATGGTGTCATCAACATCGTCACCAAAAATTCAAAGGACACCCATGGAATGCTCGTTTCCGTTGGCGGCGGAAGTGTCGATCAAGGCTTTGTCAACTTTCGCCTTGGATCGGGAAACAAGAACAAGGATGTCAACTATCGAATTTACGGTAAAGGTTTCACTCGCAGTTCCGAGTTTCATCCCGATGGCCGGGAATTCGACGATTGGCGAATCGGTCAGGGCGGTTTCCGGACGGATTGGGACTTGCGCCAACACGATACATTGACGATTCAAGGCGACCTCTATGAAGGCGTTGCGGGACAAAGGGTGGGAGTCACGAGCTATTCCCCTCCCTCTATGACCAACGTGGAGCAGAATGCCAAACTTGCGGGAGGCAATTTGCTGGGTCGTTGGCGCCGCGACCTGGCGACCGGATCCGACATTCAGGTGCAGGCTTATTACGACCGAACTAACCGCGAGGATGTCACCCTGGCTGAGTCTCGCAATACGTTTGACGTCGATCTCCTCCATCATTTCGCTTTGCCGGGACGGCAGGATTTCATCTGGGGCCTGGGAACGAGGTTCAGTGCGGGCAATGCAACCCAACAATTACTCGGGTTTCGACATTCAGCCAAGTGCGAGACTGCTTTGGACACCGCGACAACAGCATTCTCTGTGGGCGGCTGTCACTCGCGCTGTTCGCACCCCATCTCGCGTTGAGGAAGATCTCCAGCTCACTGGATTATTCACGGCCAGTCCGCCGGTATTTTTCCGCCTTGCCACCGACAGAAGTTTCCTCTCGGAACGGCTGGTCAGCTACGAATCCGGCTATCGGGGTCTCGTAAGGCCATATTTATATTTGGATATTTCGACATTTTATAACCACTATGACCGCCTTCTAAGCATTGAGCCCGGCACGCCTTTCTCCGAGACCACGCCTTCACCGACACACCTAGTCATCCCGTTCCTTTTTCGCAATGGATTGTTGGGCGCTACATCGGGAGGAGAGATCGCGGCCGACTGGACGCCGATTCGCTCGTGGCGGTTAAAAAGCTCATATTCGTATCTAAATGTTGACTTGGAAAGGTCAGCGGGGAGTCTCGACCCTTCCGTTAGTTCCACGCAGAACTCAAGCCCCCGCCACCAGGTCGTGATTCAGTCTTTTCTACAGTTGCCCAAGAACTTGGATATGGATATGACTTACCGCTACGTGAGCGCGTTGCCCGCCCAATCGGTCAGGAGTTATTCGACCGCGGACCTGCGGTTCGGATGGCACACCGGTGAAGGTGTTGAAATATCGATCGCCGGGCAGAATCTTTTCCAACCCCATCACACAGAATACGGGGGTGATCCAGGGGGACTTGTTGGAATTAAGAGAAGCGCCTACGCGAAAATTACCTGGAGAAGGTGACGGGAACCTAGAAATATGAAACGGCGTAGTGGCACAGATTGGTTAGGACGTCTTCCTCGATGCCGGGTTCATGGGCGAGTTGCACGCCTGTGGTATTGCCTGGCTGCCTTTGTCGCAGTGTGGGTTTTTTCGTGCACTGCTATGGTGCTTGCTCAACAGCCAAAACCTAAAGAGTATGAAGTCAAGGCCGCCTACCTCTACAATTTTGGCCGATTCGTCCGATGGCCGGCAGATGTCCCGACAGCGCCAGATAACTCCTTCCCGATTTGTGTGCTCGGCCAAGATCCTTTTGGTGCGACTCTCGATTCGACTCTTGTAGGTGAAACCTTAGCCGGCAAACCCGTGGTGGTTAAACGGATCTCGCGGGCGCAAGACGTGGGGGATTGCCGCATCATGTTCATCAGTTCTACTGAGGAAAATCATTTGAAACAGATCCTAGGGGCGTTGGAGAAAACGCTCGTCCTGACGGTCAGCGATATGCCCGACTTCTCACGGCGAGGCGGCATGATCCAGTTTGTCTTGGAGGGAGGCAAGGTTCGTTTCGAGATCAACTTGGCAAGCGCAGAAGCCGCGAGATTGATCGTGAGCGCCGAACTGCTCAAAGTGGCTGCCACCGTCAGAAAAACCGGACAACCTGGAGATTGATATCGATGGTCCAAGCCAAAAACCATTCCATCTCTCGAAGACTCACATGGATGAACATGTTGGTCAGTGCCGCGGCTCTCATAATGGCGTGCACGGCGTTTGTTGCATACGATAAGGTCACGTTCCGAGAGACCATGGTGCGAAATCTTTCCACCCAGGCTCAGATCATAGGCTCCAACACCGTCTCGGCGCTGGTTTTCAATGACCCACAATCCGCCGAGAACACCTTGACAGCTTTGAAGGCTTCCCCAAATATCTTGTCCGCTGCGATCTATACACCTGACGCTCGACCTTTCGCATCATACTCGCGTGATAGCGGTGGCCAGATACCGGCGCTGCCTTCAATTTCCTCAGGTCAGACGGAAATCCACTTGCTGAGCAATAAGGAAATGGTTCTGGCTCGCTCGATTGTATTTCAAGGAAAACCCATTGGGACTGTCTACATCCGATCTGATGTAGAGGAATTAAATCAGCGCCTGAAGCGATACGTGGGCATTGCGGCCATCGTCTTGGCGGTGTCTCTCATAGCGGCGCTCTTGGTCTCACCCATATTCCGTCGAGCTGTCGCCGAACCCATTGTACATTTGGCGGACATTGCCAGGATCGTTTCCCGCGATAAAAACTATTCAATACGTGCAACTCCGACTCGCAGCAGCGGCGAATTGACCATCTTGATCGACGCCTTCAATGAGATGTTGACGCAAATACAGCAGAGTGAGGGAGCTTTGCGAAAAGCTCACGATGGACTTGAGCAACGTGTCCAGGAACGGACTGCAGAGCTGGAAACCGCCAAGAGCGAGCTTGAGGCCTTTTCCCATTCCATTCTCCGTGCAAAAGAGGAAGTGGAGCGGGCCAGTAAGTTCAAGGATCAGTTCCTTTCGACGATGAGCCACGAGTTGCGCACGCCGCTCAATGCGGTCCTGGGTTTTTCGGATCTGTTGGCGGACGAACGTTATGGCTCCTTAAATGACCGTCAGAAACGATACGTCAATAATATCCATACCGGTGGGCAGCACTTGCTGAAGCTCATTAGCGATATCCTGGACCTTTCCAAAATCGAGGCCGGGCGCATGGACCTGGCGATTCAGGAAGTGCTGATCGAATCAGCTTTTGCGGATGTGGTGTCGACACTGAAGCCTCTCGCGGAGAAAAAGTCCCAGATCCTGGTGCAAAACTCTGCACCACACTTGATTGTTCGGGCCGATATCACGCGCCTCAAACAGATGCTGATGAACCTGGCAGGAAACGCGATAAAGTTCACTCCTGAAGGTGGCCGCATTGAGTTAGCAGCACACGAGTCGAATGGGCAGATTCGAGTCGAGGTCCGAGACAACGGCCCTGGAATTCCACCCGAAGAACAAAGCCATATTTTCCAGGCATTTTATCGCCTGCGGCACCCCGGTGCAGCGATTGAAGGCACCGGACTCGGCTTGGCGATCACGCAGCGACTCGCGGAATTGCATGGCAGTACACTGGGGTTGGAGAGCCAAAGCGGCCAGGGGAGTTGCTTTTACTTTTCATTATCAATTGGTGCGCCATTTCGACAGTCACAACCAACGGAAGCTAAAGTTAGGACGAGAGTCGGTGAGGCGCCAAAGATTTTGGTGATTGAGGACGATCGCGATGCAGCCTTGCTCATTCAGGCAAACCTCGCCTCCGCAGGATACGAATCCGTCGTGTGCGACCGCCCGCAAGATGCCGTCAAGATGGTCGCGGAAGTGAAACCCGACGTCATCACTCTAGACCTGCTAATGAAGCCTTCCAGTGGCTGGGAAGTGCTATTACTCCTAAAACGCGATCCGCAAACAACATCTATTCCCATAATCGTGATTTCGATTGTGGACCAGCCCGCAATCGGAACTACATTCGGCGCCGACGAATATCTGGTCAAACCTGTCGAAAAGACATCCTTGTTGGCTGCAGTCCGGCGGTGTCTGGGGGTAAAGCAAGGCGGAACGTCACAGCGACCCATTTTGGTGGTCGAGGACGACACTTCAACCCGCGAGATCATCGCCGAATTGCTCACGACGCAGGGGTATGCGGTGACCACTGCCGAAAACGGCGAGCAGGCCCGCGCTCAAATGGCCACAGCTTTACCGGAGCTAGTCATCCTGGATTTGATGCTTCCAAAAGTGAGTGGGTTCGAGTTGCTCGCCGAGTGGCGCTCGAAGCCCCGCACCGCTGATCTCCCTGTTTTTGTTCTAACGAGTAAGGATTTAACGGGAGAGGAAGAACAATATCTCAGGAAACATGCAGAATCACTGTTTCACAAAAAACAGTCGTGGCAACAGGAGCTGAGCGAGCAATTGCAGCGGGTGCTTAAGATTGCACCCGCGGTGAAGTTATGACGCGCCACATTCTGGTGGTTGAAGACAATGATCTCAGCCGTGAACTGCTTTGCGACTGGCTTGAGTCTGAAGGCTACCAGGTGACCTCAGCCTCTGCTTTGGATCAGGCATTTGATGCAATCAAGAAACTGCCGCCCGATGCGGTCCTGCTTGATGTTCAGCTCGGAGACCAGGACGGGCTGTCCATGGCCAGTTGGATGCGTCGTCAACCTGCTCTGTCCCACATTCCAATAATAGCTGTAACAGCCCATGCCATGGTCACAGAGCAGGAACGCATCTCGCAGGCCGGTTGTAACGCTTGCGTTCCCAAGCCGATCGATTTCAAGGAGCTGACTAAGCAACTGCAACAATGGCTCGCCGTGCCGGCCACGGGTCGATCCACAGGATAATGAATGAAATCACCCAACGCCAGCGGTGGGCATAAGGAAGCTCGTGTGCCAAACGGAATTTTAGTCGTGGACGATGACCCGCTGATCTGCGAGCTGATCCGAGACGTCTTAGAATCTGCCGAAATCAAATCCCAAACGACTTGCGACTCACAGCAAGCTTCAATCCTCATTCGGGAAAACAAATTCGAAGCCGTATTTTTGGATGTGAGGATGCCCGCACCGGACGGCATTGCCTTGGCGCGTCAGGTTCGCGCATCGGCCCTCAATCGGACAACTCCAATCGCAATGATCACCGGAGAAAGTGACCGCCAGCTAATCACTAAGGTATTCGAGGCTGGCGCTACCTTCGTGCTCTTTAAGCCTATTGACCGGCATCGTCTGATGCGTCTACTTCGAGTAAGCGAGGACGTAATTCAACGAGAGTCAAGGCAGTTTCAACGGGTGAAGGTTACCTGCAAGGTTTCCATGCAGAGGGATCAAGAGCGATCTGTGGGCCGCACGCTCGACATGAGCCTGAACGGCGCGATGGTTTGTGCAGATAAGACCTTCGCAGTAGGATCGTTGATCCAAGTGGATCTGGAACTTACCCATGGAAAAGCGGCGCTGTCTGGAACTGCTAGAGTCGTGCGCGTAGTCGGCGTTGATTGCATGGGCCTTCACTTCGAAAATGTACCGCTCGCCCACGCTAGAAAAATACAAGAATTTCTATTGCCCTTGATCCTTGCCGTCGAAGCCGAAGTGAACACCCCCGTGCGCTCTGTTGTGTAGACTGTGGCCGCGTGGCGCAGGTTGTAGCGGAAAGATTCAACGCCTAACGCCTCCGTACAACGCAAAGGAGTAACTTCTCCAAAGGACGTCCACATCGGCAAAACCAATTTCTGCCATCTATTCTAACTGATCCCTCAACTTTGCCGGACAGTCTTCGGACTGATACTTTGGAATCCACTTGCCTTCAATTTCGTTCTGGGAAACATAGCGGATCATAAAATTGCGCCACTGTCCCATGTATATTTCTTGCAGAAAGTTGCTGGAGCCCAGAATCACGCCGGCGTTGTAGACACCTGCTACACCCCCTTTATTACTTACAACAGCTGTATTGTTATTAGCGCGGGTCTCTCGGTGAGCAGCATTTGGATCTGTATTCAGTTTTCACGGAGCGTATGGCTCCTTAGGCAAAATGTAAAATTGCAGGCTTAGATGATCCGGTGGCCCTGATTCTATCACCGCGAAACTTTATAGAGTTCAAGGACCCTCACGTCTTTGGGGCTACGCCGTCCTACGCGCTTCGTCAGTCATGTCCAGGTGACACTCAATCCTGCAACTCTTCGGTTAGGGATCGATCTTGGCATTTCCGTGCTCGGCAAGGGGGAGGGGCATCGAGATCGATAGCGGATAGACGTCGGCGGCGGTGCGCCACGCCTCGTTGTACCTAAGAGACAGTTTTCCCCTGTCGTCGCGCGCGATGCGGCCCGTTTCGCGGCCGTCAAGAATGGCGATGAGTTCTCCGTTCACTTTCTTTTCCTGCGCGCGGAGTTGGCGATGGAATCCATATCGACATCCGTGTCCACACTCTGAGAGGTGTCGGTGTCCTTCGGTTTTCCCGGACCCGGTTTATCGGCGTCCAGCAGGAGTCCAAGAGCATCTACGGTGCGTAGCAGCAGCCCGCTGGCAGCCCGCGGCTTGCCCTTCTCCACTTCCACGATCCACTGTCGGCTGACCCCCGACCTTCTGCGCCAGAGACTTCTGGTCGAGGCCGAGCCTGGTGCGCTGGTCGCGGATAAGGGCCCCGAGATCCGCCGGGGTCCGAATGCTCATATCTTCCTCCTCTCGTCAGATGTCAGCGTTCGACGACAATTATAAAGTCAGCGATCAGCGACATCGGTGGCAATCCTTGGCAGAGTCGGAGTTGGTCCCCGAATTTCGTTTACTGGAACAACTAACAGTTGGCTTCTTGCCGGGGATGGGCCAGATTAGCCTGCAACACCCACGCGAAGCGGCGCTGATGCCACAGCTGCCGTGACGCGCGATTTTGACAGGTTCTACAACGCAAAGGAATCGACGCGCGTGGCCGAAATCAAAACGCCGTGAGTGCTCAATTCAGGAGGCAAAAATGGCGACACAAGCAAGGGAGCAACGCGAACCAGCCCAATCGCAGGCAGGGATAGCCGCAACTGAAAACGACTGGACGAAGCCACGAGCGATGGCTATTCCAAAAGAAGGATATTTCAAGCTTGAACGGGGGAGATATGGTCCAGTTTATCCGAAAAGTCCTGCGTGTTATGGCTTCACGATCATAGCGAAGGCCAAGCCCGGAACGGAGGAGGTAATCCGCGAGTACGGAAAGACAATCGAGAAATCCTTAGAAGGATCACCCGACCTGCTGGCGCCACTCAAGCTCCACTATTTGAGATGGGTGCTCTTCGACATCGGCAAGGACAAGTACTTCATGTATCAGGGAATCTTCGATACCGATTTTGACAAGTATACGGAGGACGCTATCGCACTGTTCGCCACAGCTGGACTAAACACCGTGTTCGAGAACTTAGAAGGATTTCCGGACGACTGGAAGACGAATCCACCGGCGTTCGTCAAATTTGTTCGCGAGCATCAGTGTCCGAGCTTCCTGGAATACGGCGAGTATCCGTTTGTCAGCGCTGGCGAGATCAAAAAGGCCTTGAAGCTTAAGGCGGCCTTTTCCAACATGCTCGACCAGATGCAGTAGGCGAATTTACCTGCAGAGAGGCTGAAGTGTTAGAGCTCGATGACATCCAACATTTCCTGATTGCACGCCCGCCGGCACTTGCTGCGCGTTACGAATTCCTTAGTTTTCGACATGCTGAAGGCGGCAGAACCTGGCTGGCAGGCATGCTCGCGAAAGTAGGGTCTGCACAAGCGGTTGGGTCGAGCCAACTCGATTCCAGATGGGTAACCGTCGCCTTCACATGGAATGGCCTGAAGGCTCTCGGCGTCGATGATGTGTCGTTGGCTACTTTTCCGGAAGAGTTTCGTCAGGGGATGGCCGCTCGGGCGAATATCCTCGGCACAACGGGCGCCAATCATCCCGATCATTGGACGGGGGGCCTGGCAAATCCCGATCTTCACGCTATTGTCGTTCTCTTTGCCCGCGATGTGGCGGAACGAGAGCGATGCAGACGCGAGCATCAAGAGTATCTCTCGCGACGCGCTGGTGCGGAGGTGCTTTCATCCTTGGATCTCGAGGCCCTGCCGCCGTTTGACTACCCCCACGAACACTTTGGCTATCACGATCGCCTTTCGCAGCCCGTGATCGACGGAACCGGCGTGGAACCGGCGCCTGGATCCGGCCCGGCCATCAAAGCGGGCGAATTCTTTCTTGGCTACCCGGACGAGGAGGGGGAATTTTCCGGACTCCCACAGCCAGCGATCCTATCGCGCAACGGCAGTTACTTGGCCTATGTTCGTCTGGAAGAGCACGTCGGTGCGTTTCGCGATTTTCTGCGGCAACACGGCGAGACGCTAGAGCAGCAAGAGTTGATCGCAGCCAAGCTCATGGGGAGATGGCGCAGCGGTGCGCCACTTGTCCTCGCGCCTGATAAGGACGATCCCGAACTCGGCGCAGACCCGCAGCGCACTAACGATTTTGCTTACGCGGAGAAGGATCCGTACGGCTACGCTTGTCCGCTGGGCTCACACATTCGTCGCATGAACCCACGGGACACGGCGACGAACATGACGCGACGAAAGATGATCCGGCGTGGAGGCACTTACGGGCCGCCATTGCCTGAGGGAGCGCCCGAGGACGGCAAGGAACGAGGCATCGCAGCGTTTATTGGATGTGCGAGCCTGGTTCGTCAGTTCGAGTTCGCTATGAACGTGTGGGCGAACGACCCCAACTTTCACGAATTGGGCAACGAACGGGACCCGTTTGTAGGCACTCAAGACGGCTCCTATGACATGACGATTCCGAAGCGGCCGATTCGGAAGAAGATCACTGGTGTGCCAGCTTTTACGACCGTGAAAGGTGGCGCCTATTTTTTCCTGCCGGGTATAAACGCGCTTCGATACCTCGTGGCACTTGCGGAGCGAAGCCACGCCCGAGGCGCGTAGCATTGGAAAAGGATTCATACGATGAGCAAAAACAAAAACGGACCTCGAACTTACAACCAAATCCATACACCGAGACAATACACTCGCGACAAACGACGGTTCAGCATTTACTGGACGTGGAGTTATCCGTGGGAGGCCAATCGAGATGTGGCCGAACTAGACAATCGCTTCTCAACGATGACCGAAGTTCGCCGAGTTGCTTGGCCCGACTATGAGAGCGTGGAATATTCCGAAAAAATGTTTTTGCAGGGGATCGCCGGCACACTTGAGCTCTTCCACCTGTCTACAGTCAGGTTCCAGGCGCTCGTGGGGGAGGCCACAGGGCATCCTGTTGCGGTCTACCAGCGGATCGATCAAGCGGGACAGAGATTGCCGTTGGACGAGCGCGTGCTCGCAGACACAGACACCTTGATGGTGTTTGGGCTCGATCACATGGTTACCGAGCAGGAAGCTTCACCGCAGGAAATTGATGCGGTTCGGGAGTTCCTAAAACGAGAAGGAACGTGTCTGATCCTTGGCCCGCATCACGACGTCGGCGTCTCAGCCGATTTGAAGGAACGCGCCATGGAGTATGCCCACCATGGAGATCCTTTGGTGCCCCGCCAGCAACGGTTTGGCAAATACACGCGTTCGCTGATGAAAGGGCTCGGGGTGCCGATCGAAAATCGGTATGGCCTTCGCCCTGCTGTCGTCAAGGAAACCAATCAGATTGCTCCATTGATCGCGGCGCGTGACTTGGATTTGCACGGATTGCTAAAAGGAGTTACCACCTTCAATTTTCACCCGCATTTGCCACACTATGCGCTGACGACGGAAGACACCAAGCTTGTTCAAGTGCTGGCCAGACAGCCGATCGATATGTCCAGGCCACATCCGTTCACTGAAGCTGGAAACCGCGAGTTCAATACGTTCATCTGGATGCCCCCGAACGGAAAGCGAGCAGCCGACATCTTGTTGGCCGACTCCACAATATTTACGACGTTGTTTGGCGGCGTGGAATCCTTGGAGAACTTTTGGAAAAACCTGGCATCGATCCCGCTCACAAGCGGGACGCAGACCCAACAGCGCGCACGTCACGCTCGCGCCTAATCCATCAGGTATTAAGAATCGCCGTTTGCTACTGCCATTGTCCGAGCCCCATAAGGACATCGACAAGCCTAGTGAGGGTGAATTGACGATAGCCCGCGGGGAATTCGAAGAGCTTCTGTGGTTGAGTACCTTCCTTTATGTTTTGCAATTCATAGCCGGACTGGACACCGCCCTTGGAGGTCCGCAGAATCTTTACTATGAAACGTAGGTCTTCCATTCACTGTGTCTGGTCCCCCGCTCTGGCATCTTAGTGTGATTCCCCGTTGGTTTGCTTCTGAGACCCATCCACCACAGGGATTATCTGCAGACGAAGGTCTGAACATCGATGCGCCTCTATAAAAAGGCATTCCATTAGAACCGGAAATTTGCAAGTACAGCTTGGATTGAGGAATGAAAAGAAACAGGAATTGGTGATCAAAATCAATAAGAAGTGAGCCAATTCCATTAGTTTCGCCCTCCGTCGTGGGGCGATCAAGTCGTGCCTGCTTATGTCCAATAAACAGCTTCACGATTTGGGTTCGCTCAGCGTTATCAAGGACTCGCATATCAGCAGAAAATTCAACTTTTTGCGCTGGCGTCGATGCTACCTTCGGCACGGAATCCTGCGCCGCAGCCGTAAGCGTCCCAATGAGCGCAAATGTGAGCCTGAGAATTAATTTTCGCATATTGACCGTCCCCTTGGAGCTTAAACATACAGCAACCATTGTTGCCCGCCGCGTGAAAAATGCGCTGCGCCTCACTTCACCAACGGCTGTGGCCTATTTCACAGATTCTTGATTAATAGAAACCGCCGCCTTCGCCAAGTCCTGCTATCGGGAGATGGCTGCTTCTGAGCGCTCTCGGCTGGTTCTCCATTGGCCATATCTGGGAAATGCCGATCCCAACAGCCTGATCCTGCTGATTTGAAGGGAACTTCGAGGCGGGGAATGGCCGCCCTAGCGATCCCAAAGGATGCTGACCAATTTCCAGGGGTTCATGTTGAGATCAAGCGAAAGTTGCTTGTCTTTATCGAGTCTCAGCTTGGCCAACGGGTACAAGACGCCTGTACTCTTGCTGCGGTCCTGGTCATTCAAGTCTAATTCGCCGCCGGTTAGGTTATAGTCAGCACTGCGAGTGCTGTAGTACGTTTCGCCGAAGCGAAGCAGACGGTTGGTAATAAATCGAATCTTCCGACCCGTCGGGGTGGGAATCGAGCGAATGTAGCTGATGTCATAGCCTAGCGTGCCCTCAATCGCAATTCGACCTACCGCTCTCATTTTTTCCAGTGCATTGACCAAACCTTGATTCTTTCCCTTCTCGAAAGCCTCGATAAGGATCTGCCTATCCTCCTCAGTGGAATATTCATTAATGATCAGTCTTACGTGAAATTGTTGCCCGACTTGGGTGCTCGTACCCATGGCAACGGCTTGAATTATCTCGGGCTTTGGCCTGTCTTGGGAAAGACTTGGGATGCTTCCTACTGCCATCAACCCAAGCCCCAGCAAGCTGCCGAGGAAAATGCCGTGAACCTTAAGAGCCGCATTCTTGAATTGCCACATTGGTTTTTCGTCTCTCCTGGTGTTCCCCTCCAATGTCAAATTTCCGCCGGAATGATGATTGCAAGATTGTGGCATTGGAAAACCTGCGCGCGATTCCGAATATGCCCTCCTATTACTCCACCACCGGTGTCCATGATTTATCCGGGTTAAAGCGCTCCATCTTCGCGAATTCGTCAACGGTTGCAGGCCCAAAATCTTTTTGGAAGACAACACCGTCGTAGCTGACGATGAACGTTTTTACTCCGGTTATCCCGTACTCGGCCGGTGCAGCCACTAGTGCAAAGCCGCCTATCATCAGACCCTTCACCACGAAGTCCATTTGTCCCATTGGCGCGGCAGGCCCCTGCCCCTTCAGAACCTTGAAAAAATACCCGTGGTACGGTTCTGACCGGCTCGTGTAGCCCTGTTCGATCGCTTGGGCAATCTTTTCACCAACGGGCCCACCCCAGGTGCCGTCGGAGTTTTTCCACGCCAAGCCATCCTGTTTGCCCGGAGTGCTGATGACGCGCTGGGCGTACTGGTTCACGTCGTAACCATCGCGCTTCTGAAGGGCGTATTCGTTCTGCGCGTCTACATAACCGTGGCAGATATTTATGGCGTCCAATTCATTGGCACCAATTCGACGATAGAGCATTTCCCGCCGGCCGGCCTTGGCATCGAAGAACCATTTGTCACCCAACTTCACAAGCGGCACGGGGAAAGGCCAGTCCTCTTTGCCTACGAGGAGAAACGCGCGGTTCCCTCGCCTTGGATCCACGGAAACACTTTTCTTTTCGCCGGCTTCGGCGACGAAATCACTGGCTCTCTGCCGGTCTTGAGCTGTCTCCCCGCTAAATACAATGTCCTCGCCATTAGGGCCAAAAATCTGCACGAGAGCAACCTCGTCGAATCTCTGGGCTGCGTCGACCAAAGCATCGGCAGCCTGCTGCGGAGTGTCAAATTTCTTTGGGCCGGCGGCAGCGGAAGCGATTGCAGCCGGAGGTCTTGTCGCCGCGGATTGCTGCGCAGCGAAAAGAACCGGCGTGGAAAGATACGCCAAAGCTGCAACGCCAATTATCCAATGAAGTCTGGGGAGATATTTCGACGCAGATGTTGATTTCATATCACCGCTCCTGTGATTTCGTTTCCGCTCTCAAATCCACTCATCTTATCTACGCCTCCCACCGCCTCCACGACCACCACCAGAACCGCCTCCGCCTCTAGACCCCATGCTGGAGGAACCGCGGCTGCTGCTGGAGCGAGCGCTCGATCCGTTGTATCCCCCGGAACCTCCATCGAAGGCTTCCCTGTTGCCGCCTCCGCTGCGCGAGACATCCCGACCTCCTATGCGGTCGGCACCCGCCCCGCTGGGCCGATTGCCCGCACCAACTCCATTGCTGGGCCGATTGCCCGAACCAATTCCATCGCCGGCTCCATTGCCGGCTCGATTGCCTCCGCCAATTCCTTCGGCGCGATTGCTGGCCAGATTGCCGCCCTGCCTGCCAACCTGGTCCCGGGCCGTAGCCTGACGGTTGGCCAGCGAATCTCCGCGAGTCGTACCACCAAACCTGTCTGCCGTAGCTTGGTCGCGATACGGAGCGCCGCCGCGATGCTGCGGATTATGCTTCCAGCTGGCGTTCCCGTTACCGATGTTGTTGCGGTTGCCGCCGTTAATATTCGAGTTCCGAATGAAATTATTGTTGTTGTTGATGTTGATGTTGTTGTTGCCGCCCCATCCGCATCCCCAGCCCCAACCACCACCCCAAGCCGCTCCCATGGCTAGCCCGACTCCAAATGAGATCGCCATTCCCGCCGCGTAATAGCCGGCAGGCGGATAGTAAATGGGAGGATAGGGATAAATCGGTGGGCCATACACCGCGTAAGGATCATAGGAAGGAACATATATGACCTGTGGATTAGCCTGCTCGACGACGATTACACTCTTGTTCTCGATGACCTTGGTTTCTATTTTTTGTTGCTCGGTCGATTTCAAATTGCCCGTGTCCTGCGCTTTTTTGCGCATGCGCTGCACGGCATCCATCACACCGCTTTGCTGGGCCAGGAACGCATTGCCCAAATCCGTGGTCCACTGGATGTCGTCGGCCAGGCGCTTTACCACATCAGGCAGTGCCGCCATGGCCTGTATGCTCGGATCCCAAGTCTGCTTCGCGACTGTATCCGCAAGCGCTTTGTCCTTCAACCCCGGGTTTTTCGCCAGCCACTGTTGAAGCTGGATCAGTTCGAGAGGATACGTGGACGCCGCCAGGGTCTGTGCCAGCAACGGGTCTGGATAAAGGGCAATCGGCGCCACGAGAGAATCCAGCTGATCGGGCGGAATCAGCGGAGCCTGACTCTGGGGCGAAGATACCTGCGCCGATTGAGGAGACGCTATATTCGCCAAAGAGTCACCTGACACGAGGGCAAGGGCACAAAGCACCGCTACCACGCCTCGAATTCGCAAACCAAACATTTTCGTGTTCGGATTCATAGAAATCTCCGCTCCATGTCCGGATGGAAAACATTACGGACCCTACTCTCGAACCCGACCAATTTAATGACCCCTCGCTCGCATCTCATTCGGTGGTCCGCAACTGCCGAATAGTCCTCATCGTGAATAGCTGGCCGCGTGCTGCAGCCTTGCTCGCGCAGGCTGCTCGCGTTGCCTGCCGATTGGCCGAAAGAATTCAATCCCGCATGGAAGGTGACACGATCCCTCATTTTGAGCTGCTTCCTTTCAAGTTAGCAGCTTCCCATGTCCGCACTCTCCTCCGAGCCAGCGCCGGCCGCCCGAAAGCGGCATCGGGTTTGCTTAGATATCCCGGCCAGCGGTGGCTTCGATGATGCTGGTTCTAACCGTATCGGGCGCTGCCAGAGTTACGTTAAACGAAACCGCGATGCGGGGAGATTGGCCCGCGTAGGGGTGCACCCAGTGATAGAGCCAGCTCGGGAAGGCAACAAGCAACCCGGTTTCGGGTCGGACTCGGACCGGTTCCCCGTACGGGTCGCCAGGCGTGCTCACGGCCTCCACGCCGACACGCGGATCGAGGAACTCCAGCACTCCGCTGAGCGGGCGATTCGGGTTGAACTTATCGGCGTCCACGTAATAGACACCGGACCAGGCGCTGTCCGGGTGGGAGTGTGGCGCATGGTAGGCGCCCTCGCGGCAGATCGTCGCCCACGCCCAAACGGACAGCTGGCCTTTGAATGCACCAAGGCCAGCCGTGGCATCGACCATTTGGCTTACCATCCAGGTGACCCACGTAGTCAACGCCCCCACCGCCGGTTCCGGACGATTCAGGAAATCGGGCCGAGAGTGCCAGCCTCCGATGTTGCTACGACCCACGCTCAAATAACTGGCCTCTTCCGCGAGGATGAGCGCCTGCAGGTCTTGATTCATCGCTTCGGCGTCTGGCACCCGCAACTGACCGATGACGGTGGGGAATGCCTTCGTAACTTCGAGTTCCATCGAACCGCCTTGATCAGCAGAGCGTTACCGAGTTCGCTCCGGTCGCTCCGGTCTCCATGCATCTACTTTTCTTTTGGGTCCCCGGGTCCGCATTCACCGCCACGATTGCGACGAAATCAACCAGATGGCTGGGCCCAACCTCATTGCGGTCCCCTCCTCCGAAGTCCGCGAATGTCAGAAACTGATGATCGTCAAAAAGCGATGTACCCTTGCACCATCGGCACCCAACCCGTCATCCCTGCTGTATAGGGAGTAAAGGTCCCGCTATAAGGAGCTCCATTGATATGGAACACCTCTACGTTGAGCCACAGACGCTCGGTGTGAAGGTAATACCATCTTAGTCCGGCCCCATACTCATAAGGGTTGGCGAACTGGCCGCGCACCCATGATGCGCGGACGTACGGCATCAATTTTTTCGGCTTGACAAAGTAACTCGCCGAAAGCTCACCGCCGTGGTCAAATGTGGATTTGAGCGGAAGCGGTCCGTCGGCTACGAAATCATTTAGCCAGCGCATGAAGTATTGCCCGTTGACCGCAAGCCCGTTCCATTTAATTCCGTAGTCAATTGCCGACATCTTATACGTGGCATCCTGGAGTGTTACACCCGGCGCAAACGCTCCGGTCGCGAAGGCCTGCACGCCGTCGGAATTGTATATTGAGGTGTTCTCGGGACTGGAATTATCGAGATCTCCAAAACGGTTCTCCCGGGATCTTGTAAACGAGGTACCTAGTCGAATACGAGCTTTCCTGGAGGAGAAATAATCATCGTACATGTTGCGTGGTCTACTGGGTGGCCCGTAGTCTCCCAGCGGCTCCCACCAGAGGCTGCCGGAAACCAGCAGATTCGAATCGATTTTGTTTGCCGTGATACTCAGTGTATTGAGACCGTTGCCGAGGAACGCCATGTAATTCAGTCCCTTCACGAGTTGTCCGCTCGCCCAGACGCCCTGAGTGAACCCGGGGCGGAAGAAGTTGTCAGCCATGGTCCTATCATTTGCCGTGAAAAATGGAAACGTGCCAACTAGTGAGCGGCTGCCCGGAACGCCAATGTAACCTCCGGTTAGCGTGAGAGCCTTGCTGAATTGCCAGCCAATGTTGCCGGCTACGACGATTGACGACGCCCCCGCGGATGTCCAGGTGGTGAAGCTATATTGCGCTTTCTTGTCGAAGATGTAGCCGCCGAAGACCGTCATTGAGCGATTTACCGTAATATCGTTGCGCTTGTGAACATCGTGAATAACGCCTAGGTGGTCAGTAAAAGTGGAGTTGCTATCAAGAGTGTTGAGATATCGCACTTGGGTAGTGCCCTGGAACCTGAGCAGGAAAGGCACCTTAGCGTTTTCGGGCGTTTCCCAGACTATGATTCCATCTTTATAACGATTCTCGATTTCCTGTAGTGCGGAAAAGGATTGCGGCTGCGCTGCCGTCATCGAGGGCACTGAAACCTCCCCTGCTTCCGCCGGGCTCGATCGCCGCGTTAACGGGGTGACGGACGCCAAAGGCAATACAGCCTTTGTTGCGGTAGTCGACGGCACTGGGGTCTCCGCTATTTCCGCCGGGCCTTGTGGCTGCGCAGGGCGTGGCAGCTCAGCGACCGTCGAACCCTCAAGCTTTCGCTGCAGACGGTCGACCAGGTCCAGCAGTGTCCTCTGCTGCTCCTCCATCTTGCGCAGCTGTTCTCGAACAGCGGCGTTATCGGCCATCACGGCCGCGACTTTGTCCTCCAGCTCGATGGGGCGCGGTTTCTCGGGAAGGAATTTTTCCCCCGGGTTGCTTAACTGGGATCCCTGAGCCGCCGCGACTTCGTTGCGCGGGCTGTCTGGCGGGGATGCTGGAGACTGTCCATACGCAGAAGTCACGAACAACGTTACTGACGTCAACGCCAATGCGACTGTGAGCCTAATGGATGCGCCTCGGATAATCATGCTAGAGCCCCTTCTTCGAAAGTGAGGTTCGGAGTGGAATGCGAACGAGGCGGGCCGCTTCAGCCTCTTCGTAATCATCGAATTACCAGCCACGTGCTGATGATGAGCAAGTGGGGCACCGAAGGCATTTCGAGATCCATCGGCGCACCCATCAGATCAGCAGAGCGTTACGGACAAGGCAAGTCCGCCCTCACTGGTTTCTTTGTACTTACTGTTCATGTCCTTGGCGGTCTGAGCCATTGACGTGATCGTGGCGTCCAAATCGACCCGATGCCGGCTGGCGATTTCATTGCTGGCGATCGCATAAGCGGTCCATGCCTTGACCGCGCCGAATGCGCATCGCTCGATGCACGGAACCTGGACAAACCCGGCCACCGGATCGCAGGTCATTCCCAGGTGATGTTCCAGTGCGGACTCCGCGGCGTTCTCGACGACTCGGGATTCCGCGTCGTATGCAGTCGTGACCAATGCCGCCGCCATCGCCGACGCCACCCCGATTTCCGCCTGGCAGCCGCCCTCGGCAGCAGATAGCGTTGCATTGTGCTTGCACAGGTAACCAATGGCCGCCGCGGCAAGCATGCCCTGTCGAATCTTGTCTAGGGGAAGCTTGCGACCGCCTTCGCCCAGACCATAGACCAGTGATGGCATGACTCCGGCGGAGCCGCCTGTCGGCGCGGTGATGACAAGGTGGCCCCGCCCGTTCTCTTCGGAGGCTGCCAGAGCGTATGCCGAAAGGACGCCAATTCCGCGATCCGCTTGGTATTTATCATCCATGGCGCGTTTGTAGACCGTTGCCGCTTTGCTGTGCAGCTTGATTGGACCGGGCAAGACACTGTCATCCGGTACGGCAAGTCCTGACTTCACAGTGGCGACCATCGCGTTGATGATTTTGTCGATAAAGGCGTAGACTTCCGCCTCAGTTTTTCCCGGGATCGCCATCTCATTGGCAAGAATCACTTGCGCAATCGTCAGCTTGTTTTGATCCGCGTGCTGACGCAGTTCCTTCATTGTCGAATACGGATACTTTGGCGGATTCTTCTTCGGCGGCGTGTAACCTTTCCACTCGATGAATCCGCCGCCCACCGAATAGTACTCTTGCTCTAACAGCACTTTGTCGCCGGCCATGAGCTTGCACGTCATCGTGTTTGGGTGAGGAAAGTCACCTTTGACGGAGTCGAAGACGATGTCCTTGAGCGTTACATTCACGGTCTTCGCGCCAAGCTTGACTGGGAAGGACTGGTCGGGATTGTCGCGCAAGCCGTCGAGAAATGCGGGATCGACGGTTGCCGGTTCCTTTCCGACCAACCCCGCGAGGGAAGCTCGCTCTGTGCCGTGCCCCTTGCCTGTGGCGCTGAGGCTACCGAACAAATAAACCTTGAGCGCGGTCGCTTTGGCGAGTTGGTCCGCCGGCAGCCTGGTGCAGCGCTGGTAGAAATCGTAGGTAATGCGCATCGGACCGATTGTGTGAGAACTCGATGGCCCCGGCCCCACCTTGTAGAATTCATCCAGCGTCGTCATCACGGGTCCCTTTTCCTGTTTGACGACGTTCAGGTCAGCAGACAGAGGAGGCTCATCGGGTACGTTCCGCGCAGGTGCCGTGGCCCTGGCTGTTCTGTCCTGGCAAGACATTTGTGCGCCGGTAATCACGACCGTAGCACCCACCACAGCGCTGCGCATCAGGAAGGTGCGACGATCCACACCCGGAGGAATCGCCGCCGAGTCCAACTGGTCCGGGGGGCCGAGCGGATCATCCCGATCGGGTTCGCACGGTTGCTCGATCGAGCTGAGCTTGTCATCAGATATCTCATTTTCGTTTTTAAACATGATGGATCTCCTGACTTTCATCAATGGGGTGGCCGTGGGGCTACCCTGCTTTGCACATCATTTGTCGGAACTGGAGAAAAGCTTCGAAAAGTTGTATTTGAACCCGAATTGAATCCGATAGTCGTCGGCGTAAAAACCGTCCCGGAAGTTCTGCCGGCGGCCCCATAAGAACTCAGCACCGAACATCGCATTATTGACCGGCGTGAAAAGCAGGTTGGTCGAACCGTAATAACCTCTATGGAAAGCGTCGTCCGTCTGTCCGTCCGAGTTCTCAATATTTACCATCGAGTATCCAATGGAGCTGGTGAATCTCTTGCTCCAGTTGTGATCCAGATAAGCTGAAAGGCCCAATGCCGGCAGAGCCACGCCTTGGATGGGGCGCCGCGGATTCGTCGAGTGTGTCAGCTCGATACCGACGTCAACAGGTGCGTCGTTCAGATAGTTTTCCTCGCCCGCACCATAGACGATTTGGAAGCGGCCTACGTTGTTCTGGTTGAATCGGGGAGACGAACTTACGGCAACGCCCCAGCCTACGGCGCTTCCGCCGAGGTCAACTGCGTCATTGGTTGTGTCCACCCACTTGAGTCTCTTCAGCAGCCCGCTAATCTGGATGTATCCCCAGTCTCGATTAAACCGCGCGTTCGCCGTGAAATCGGGCAAGTCGAACTTCGGCTTGACGCCCTGCAACTCGATCCGGTCGGAGAACTTACCATTGTCCGCGCTGGCGCCCGGACGCTCGACACCGATCGTTAGAGCGTTCTTTCCCATCACCGGCATCCAGCGAAACTGGACGTTGCGGAACCACACCAATCCGTTTGGTCCCCAGTACTCGATCGTATTCGGAAAAGCATCGGGGTCTACAAAAACGCTCCAGTTTTGCCCGGCGCCGAAATGTCCCAACTCACCGTAGGCGTGCCGCAGTCGAAAAATTGTCTCTCCCGCCTCGGCGCCAACACCAAATAGTTCGAATTCAAATATTGTCTTCAGCTCGCCAAACTTAGTTGGGGTGCTTGACTTCACACCGAAACGTGTCTGGCGAACACCGAGGTATACCTTACCGTTCGGAGCAAACTCGTTTGCGAAGGCCGGCAATTTTGTGGGCCTTACCACGTCGAACCAATTCGGATCGTTTTGATTGAAGTCATAGCCCGCGTCAAGCATTGCAAAGCCATAAACTTGAAATGTGCTCTCCCCTATGTTGGTACCCTGTGGGCGGGGGTTCGCGACAGACGGGGCCGGACCAGCAATTGGACCAGCAGGAGGGTCGGCTTTGGCAGAATAGGTCGCCTCGATGGCTTTTGGAGGTGGACTCTGCCTCCTTTGCTCGGTAGCTGCCGAATCACTCGTCTGGGTAGGCACATGTGAGATTGAGCCGCCGGCGTTCTGCGCCTGCTCCAGCGCGTCGATCTGCCCCTTTAGCTGCTGCATTACCTCGTCCACTTGCTGGAGCTGGTCTCTTAGTTGCTGGAGGTCTGAGGGTGCTTTCTGGGGCGCTTGGGCTTGCGCTGCAACGGAGTGCGGCGCAGACGCTAGTAGAACGATCGCCATGCAAGGTACCCCCATCCTGATCCACCTCGTTTGGTGATTTGGTTCCATGCGCTCTCCTTTTCTTCGTTGAAGCGTTTAGTACCGCACCACCTCGAAATCCTCTAATCCCGTCGCAACAAAAATAGGTGCTGCGTACCTGATCGTTCCCACTAGCTCGACGTGGCAGCGACCGCCGAACTCTCGCCGGCTGCAGCCTGGACAACGGGTCCGAACTTCCGGGGGCGTCCTCGTTCGGTCAGCAATATCTCTATTCCTGATATGGCTGATGCTAGAAATCCTCGACAGGGGCCTGGCACATCCCGTAGCGTCTTACTTTTAAGATCATCAAAACTTTGTTCCAACTGTCAGTTCTACTAGGTCCGATCTATCTGAAAGGAGACCCGGGTTCGCGGAGAGCGGAAGTTACATTGCAGCCAAAAGCCTGGCCATGCCACGGCAGACCAACACGCTTCTCTGGAGACGGCCTACAAACTTTGCTGATACTGAGTACTTATATAATAATATATCCTTTATAAATTAATACTACGACTGAAAGCGACCGGTACGCATCTACGTCGGATGACCGCGACCTGCACATCCCGCCGGCGTCCATTTGGAAACGAACAACTGACAATGTGGGCGCCATAAATCTCGATTGGGTAGAACACTGTGGTTTTTGACAGTGTGCCGGCCCGACCGCCGTGAACTATTGTGGAAAGAGTGGTATCGCCTTCAGTCCACTTAGCCCAGGAAAGAAGCCAATTTCAAATCCAAACAGAACTATAGGAGAAGAGACCCATGCCAGTAAAAAAACCTCAGGGAACTTTTTGTGATGCTTCTAAGTGACGTTCGGCAAAAGAGTGGGCTTGCGAGTTGATGGGCGTGGAGGTCTTTCGTGAACTTTCTGTACCCGTTGAGAGTGGCGTTCCGCGCGTATACCGCGTGCGCCTCGCAACGAACACTGGCATCACCCCGACCCATGAATTTCGTCCCTATCGACCTCGGTAAATTCAGGAAAGCAAGAGCAAAAGGGCCATCCTACCGGTTCCTCTACCTGCATTTTTTTCACATTGGCCATTCCGTCCCAGTTTCATCAGCCTGCAGAAACAAAACAGCAGCCCTTCCCATTCCACATCACTCGCAGTTGACGCGGGCTCGTCATAAAAGAGGACCTGCCATGAAACATAATTTGATATTGCTCTGCCTTGCGATGCTTGTCGCTTCCCCGATCCTGGCGCGGGACAAAACCGACGTCATTCTGATGAAGAATGGCGACCGCTTCACCTGCGAAATTAAGGGGCTCAGTTCCAACATACTATATGTCAGTATCTCTTACATTCTCGGCACCGTCTCCGTCGATTGGTCCAAGGTCGATCGCATTGAAAGCACGCAGTTATTCATGGTCAAGACCCAAGATGGAACAGTCTATACAGGTAGGCTCTCAACTCCGGAGACAGTCGGCGAACGCCCTATGCAGATTGAAATCCTGGAGGCCCCCGAGAATACGGTTACGCTCGAAAGAAATAGGATCGTTGAAGTGAAGGAAACCGCCAGCAATTTCTGGCAGCGTTTGAACGGTCAGATTGGCACGGGCTTTACGTATTCAAAAGGCAATCAATCCGCCCAATACAATCTAAATTCTGACGTCACCTATCCGGAGGAGCGCTGGTCCGCCACAGTGAGGTACAACTCTAATCTTACTTCCAACGCCGGGGCGAGCGCTTCGACGCAAAACGAAATCATGCTCTCTGCGCAGCGACTCCTACGATGGAAAAATTGGTATTACACAGGAATCACCGACTTCTTACAAAGCTCAGTCCAGGGCATCCGATTGCAGAGCACCTTCGGCGGTGGCATCGGGCGAAATATAAAGAACACGGGCGCCACCACCTTCACAGTCTATGGCGGTTTGGCCTGGCAGAAAATCGATTATCAGGATGCGATCCTCGCGGCCCGCCCCCAGCAAGTCACGTCGGGTTTGATCGGAAGCAGCCTAAAGCTCTTCCAGTTCGACAGGACCACGCTAACCGCCAGCGTCAATTTCCTTCCGGCCATTTCGCAGCCCGGGCGAATACACTTGAATCTGAGGTCAACCTACTATGTCAAGCTCTGGGGTAAGCTCAATTGGAATTTCACCGTCTATAATACCTTTGACAATCGCCCGCCCGCGGGCTTCGTCGGGAGCGACTACGGAACAAGCTCGGGCCTAAATTTGAGCTTTGGCAATCGCTAGATTAGCGCTTCAAGTATTCGCACCATCCCCCGCAATCTGCGCGCCAATTGTCTTTGAACTGAGTTCACCCAGGCAGACCCGAGACATAATTCCCAGACTTTCGCCCGCAACAAAATCGAGCGTCCG
>WNFT01001877.1_pt1 | contig 22791 bp, 16 predicted proteins | sample 5400191 | NCBI WGS metagenome assembly WNFT01 (sample SAMN13153359, study PRJNA577476) | soil metagenome | isolation source: 80 cm saprolite under Madrone tree | place: USA:California | collected 2016-06-14 | reverse complement strand
GGCTCGTGCGGCTCGGGTTCGGGCAGCGGCGACATCGGCACCTCGGTCGACCTGCCCGTGGGAGGGATGGCCACGTTCACGGTGAACGCGACCGTGGCCGCGGGCGCCACCGGCTCCCTCGCGAACAGCGCCACCGTCACGGCCCCGGCAGGCGTGACGGATCCGACCCCGGGCAACAACTCGGCCACCGACACCGATACCCTGACCCCCACGGCCGACCTGTCGATCACGAAGACGGACGGCCGGGCGACCGCGGTGCCGGGCCAGGGCGTGACCTACACGATCGTGGCCTCGAACGCGGGACCGAGCGCGGTCACGGGGGCCACCGTGACGGACACCATGCCCGCAACCCTGACCGGAGCGAGCTGGACCTGCGCCGGCGCTGCGGGGGGCTCGTGCGGCTCCGCTTCGGGCAGCGGCGACATCGGCGCCACGGTCGACCTGCCCGTGGGCGGGATGGCCACGTTCACGGTGAACGCGACCGTTTCCCCGAGCGCCACGGGCACGCTCAGCAACACCGCCGCCGTCACGGAGCCCGCGGGCGTGACCGACCCCAACCCGGGCGACAACAGCGCCACGGACGCCGATGCCCTCGACCTTACGGGCTACTACACGTTCCTGGCCTGCCGCCTGGCGGACACGCGAATCGCTGCCCAGGGCCCGGCCCTGAGCGCAAACACCACCCGGACCTTCCAGGTGTCGGGGCTATGCGGCGTGCCGTCGGATGCCACGGCGGTGGCCATCGTGTTCGCAGTCGTGAACGAGTCGGACCTCGGTCGACTGAACCTGTACCCGACGGGAGATGCGCCGCCCCTCGCCAGCTCGATCAACTTCGTCATCAACCAGACGCGCACGAACAACGCGGTGATGGCTCTGGGCACGAACGGCCAGATCGACGTCCAGTGCACCATGCCCCCCGGATCTACGGGCACGACCCACTTCGTCCTCGACGTGTACGGCTACTTCAAGTAGCCCTCGCGCGAGCCCACTTCCCCGGGGTTGACTGCCCCCGGAGGGGGAATTAGATTGGCCCGGCCGGCCTCCCGCATGGCCCGCCCATCGCCCCCCGCATGATCACGGAAAGGATCGGAGCGGCCTTCACGCGCCCCCTGGAAGCCCTGGTGCGCTCGTGCGCCCACGTGAGCCCCGACGTCCTCACCATCACCGGCCTCGCCCTGAACGGCGTGGCCTGCGCGCTCTTCGCCCTCGCGGGGGGCAAGGACTACACGAACCCTGGCCTGCTGCGCCTGGGCGGCCTGGTGGCCCTCGCGGCCAGCATCTTCGACATGATGGACGGCCGGGTGGCCCGCCTCCGCGGCCGGGAGACGAAGTTCGGGGCCTACCTCGACTCCACCATGGACCGCTACTCGGACATGGTGCTCTACATGGGACTCATGATCCTGTACGCCCGCATGGAGCGGACCCTGCCCATGGTCCTGGTGTGGGTGGCCGCCTTCGGCGGCTTCATGACCTCCTACGCCCGGGCGCGCGCGGAGAGCCTGATCCCCCGCTGCACGGTCGGGCTCATGGAGCGGCCGGAGCGGATCGTGCTCGTCATCCTGGGCGCGCTCACCAACCGCATGGCGGCCGTCCTGTGGATCATCGCCGTGCTGTCCAACATCACCGCGATCCAGCGGGTGGTCTACACCTACGTCGAGCTGAAGCGCGGCTCCCGGGAGGAGCCGTGAGCTTCCACCCGAAGTCGGAAGCGTTCCGCCGCCGTATCCTGAACCGGGTGGTCTTCTGGCTGTGGCGGTGGAAGGACCTGCCGCTCGCGGCCTGCGCGGGCCTGCGCCTGGTGAGCCTCGACGCCCAGGCCTGCACGGTCTTCCTCCCCGGGGGCTGGCGCACCCGGAATCCGTTCCGCTCGACCTACTTCGCGGCCCAGGCCATGGCGGCCGAGATGTCGACCGGGATGCCCGCCGCGGCCCTCGTCGCAGGGGCCCCCGCCTCGGTGGCCATGCTGGTGACCGAGTTCCGCGCGGTCTACCGGAAGAAGATCGTCGGACCCTCGTACTTCACATTCGAGAACGTGGCGGGCATGCAGGCCGCGGTGGAGAAGGCGGCCGCGGGCCCGGAGCCCCATCTCTACGTGGCGCGCTCGATCGCGAAGGACGCGAATGCCGACGTGTGCTCGGAGTTCGAGGTGACCTGGTCCTTCAGGCGCCGGAGCTGACCCCCGTGGAGGTCGTCGGTTTCGCAGTGGCGGGAGGTCGGAGCCGCCGCATGGAACAGGACAAGGCGGGGCTCGCCTGGGGCGAGACCGACCTGCTGGGCCACGCCCTGCAACGGCTCCGCGCGGTCTGCCGCGACGTCCGGGTCCTGAGCGGCCCGGAGCGGCGGTACGCGGACCGCGGCGTCCCCGTGATCGTGGACCCGGTCGAAGACGTCGGCTCCCTGGCCGCCGTCCTGGCCGGGCTCGAGGCGGCGGGGGGTCCCGGCCTCTTCCTCGGCGTCGACCTGCCCTTCGTGCCGGTCCCGCTGCTCGTCCACCTCGCGTCCCTGGCCGACACCGCGGACGCGGTGGTCCCGGTCTCCCGAGAGGGGCCGGAGCCGCTCTGCGCGGTCTACGGCGCGGCGTGCCTCCCGCCGATCCGGCGCTGCCTGGCGGGGGCTCGGTTGAAGATGACGGCCTTCTGGCCGGACGTGCGCGTGCGCGAGGTGGGACCGGAGGAGCTGGGAGGGTTCGGCGATCCCTCCCGGCTCTTCCGCAACCTGAACACGCCCGCCGACTACGCGGCCGCCCGCACCGAAGAGCCCTAGCGAGCGCGCGTCGGGAGGCGCAGGCGCAGTCCGGCGCGGACCGTGAAGGGAGGGCCGAGGGTCCGCACCGGGGTGAGCCCGACGTCCGCCCGCTCGTCGAGGACGTTCTCCGCGGCCGCGAAGGCTTCCAGTCCGCGGCCGAGCCCGTGGGCGGCGAGGACGTCGAGCTGGAAGGCGGGGGCGAGGCGCAGCTGGTTCTGGTCGTCCTCGAACTGGGCCCCGCTCCATCGCCCTTGCAGGGCCACCCGCAAGCCCTTCGGCCGCTCGTAGCTCGCCTGGAACGTGAGCTGGTGGCGCGGGACCTGCGGCAGTTGCAGGCCTTCGAGTGCTTGGTTCGTGGGGAAGCGCCGCACCTGCGCGTCGGTCAGGGTGTAGCCGGCCCCCAGGTGGAGGCTCGGCAGGGGCATCGCCTCCACCTCGGCCTCGAGGCCTTGCGACCGGGTGCGGCCGAGGTTCTGGCGCTGTCGCGTCACGAGGCCGGGCCGCACCGAGAGGGTCACGTTGGCGACGGGATCGCGCACGGCGCTCGAGAAGGCGGTGGCCCGCGCGCGCAGGCGGCCCGAGGCGCCCGTCCAGTGGGCTCCCGCCTCGCCGCCCGCGAGCCGCTCGGCGGTGAGGCGCTCGTTGGCGAGGGTCAGGGTGTCGCCCACCCGGAAGGAGCGGTACAGCTCGTTCAGGGTGGGACCGCGAAAAGCGCCGTAACCCGCCGCCACCAGCGAGAGGCCGGGGGCCGCGCGGAAGAGCACGGAGACCCGCGGGCTCAGGGCGCTCTCTCCCCGGTCGGGGAAGGCGGTGTGGGTCACGGGCGAGGCGGGCGCGAGCGGCCGCGTCTCGGAGAAGCCGTCCTCCTGCCGCCAGTGCTCGAAGCGGGCCGCCGCCACCACGAGCACCCGAGAGGTCACCTGGAACAGGTCCTCCGCGAAGACGCCCACGGTTCGGGAGCGTCCCCCCGCGTCCACGTTGGCGGTGGGGAGCCCGGCCGCGAACGCCAGCTCGTCGCTCGCCCCCTTCACGCTGCGGACCTCGAGCCCGGCCAGGGCCACGTGCTTCCCTCCGAGCGCGCGCCGCCACTGGACCGCCAGGCGGGCGCTCCGCGCGGGGACGCGCTGGCGCCGGGTCAGGGTCTCTCCCTTGCGGTCGGCCGACACCGCGGTGAAGGACTGGTTGAACACCTGGCTGGTCAGATCGAGCCTCGCGCGCAGCGAGCCGAGACCCGGAGACGACCACTCGCCGCCCAGAGCGCCCTCGCGTACCCGGGTGTCGTTCGTCTGGAGGGGGGTGCCGTTCTCGCGGCTCTCTCCGAAGAAGGCCCCGCGGGCGAAGACGCGTCCGCTCTCGGCCCACGACCGCTCGATCCGCAGGTCCACCACCCCGTTGCGGGAAGCGGCTCTCGTGTCGACGGGGCCTCGGCTCGCCTCTTCCACGGGCACGTACCCGCCCGTGCGGAAGCCCGCCGCGGCGAGCCGGCTTCCCCAGGCCCCGGCGCGCCCCTCCATCGCGAGGGATCCGTCGAGCGTCCCCTCGTTGCCCGCCGAGGCCTCGGCCCGCAGCTCCGGACCCGGGGGCAGGGGCCGGGTGAGGACCTGAACCACCCCGCCCAGCGCGGTGCTGCCGTAGAGGTCCGAGGCCCCGCCGCGCAGCACTTCCACCCCCCCGACCGCATCCCGCGGCACGCGTCCCCAGTAGACCCAGCCGCCAAACGGGTCGTTCAGGGTCTGGCCGTCCACGAGCACCAGGGCCCGGCTGGCCCCGCTCGCTCCCAGGCCCCGGAGCGAGACGCCCTGGGCGGTGGGGTTCGCGGTGCGGCTGCCCGTGCGCCGGAACAGGCCGAAACCCACCACCTGGCGCAGGGCGTCGTCCAGGCGGGAGGCCGCGGTGACGGCCAGCCCTTCGGGCCCGAGAACGACCAGGCTGGCCGGGGTCTCCGCGAGGCGAGTGGGAAGGAGGGTCGCGGTCACGGTGAGCCGCTCCGCCAGGGCGGGCCGGAGGACGATCACCAGGAGCTTCGTGAGGGGGAGGGGGAGCGCGCGGGTCTCTTCCGCGAAGCCAGGAGCGCGCACGCGGATCGCGCGAACCCCCGGCGGCAGCGCGATGGTGAAGGTGCCGTCCTCGCCGGTGGCGGTGCGCGCCGCCGCGCCCTCCGCCTCCACCTCGGCCGATCGGACGGGCGCGCCGCCCGGGTCCTCCACCAGGCCCCGGAGCGCCTCCCTGGCCGGACGAGGGCGCAGATGACGACCGTGACGGCCCCTCGGGTCACACCGGTTCTCGCGTGCGCAGTCAGGGAACGGTGACCCCGAACTCGACGTCGGCGGAGCCGCGGCGGCACCAGCCTTCGCGCTGTGAGCAGTAGAAAAAAACCACGCTGGCCTTCACGGTCTGCGCCCCTTTGGCGGCGCTCGGGGCGAAAGCCACCGGAAACTGGACGGGCTTCTTCAGATCGAGGTAGCGCGTCGCCTCCGGGTCGTTGACGGGGACGGGCTTCGGGGGGGGCGGCTGCCTGTCCAGGAGCGCGCTCTGCTCGGGATCGAGCTTCAGGCGCGGGGCGGGCTCCTCGTTGATGTGGACGTCGGGGTCGCGGGCCAGGAAGCTCACCGCGATCGCGCCCCCGCCGCCCGGCTTCGCCGGGGGCACGAAGGACGCGGCCACGTCGAAGTGTCTCGGGGAGGCGGCGCCCGCCAGGAACAGGAGGAGGAAGGGAAGGCTCACCATGCCCTCGATCGTACCAGAGCCGCGACCATACGCCGAGCCGATACCGCCTGCGCCGGGCTCCCTCATCCAGTGCGGGTATCATTGTCCGGTGATCCTCCAGTGGCAATCCCTCCTGGCGGACGCCGTCCGCTCGGCGGCCCGCGCCTCCTTCGACGTGACCCTCGACTCGGTGACCTTCCAGTACCCCCCGAAGGTCGAGATGGGCGACCTCGCCCTGACCACTCCTTTCGACCTGGCCAGGACTCTTCGCAGGAAGCCCCGGGAGATCGCGGAGAGGCTGGCGGCCGCCCTCTCCTTCCCCGGCCTCCGCAAGGCCGAGGTGGCGGGAGGCGGCTACGTGAACCTGTTCCTCGACCGTGGCCGCTTCACCCGCGAGCTTCAGGCGGACCTGCGCGACCCGCAGCCGGCCCCGAGGGTGCCCGGCCACGTGATCGTCGAGCACACGAGCATCAACCCGAACAAGGCCGCCCACATCGGCCACCTGCGCAACGCCACCCTGGGCGATACCTTCGTGCGCATCCTGCGCCACCGCGGCCGGGACGTCGGGGTCCAGAACTACATCGACGACACGGGCGTTCAGGTGGCCGACGTGGTGGTGGGCTTCCTCCACCTCGAGAAGAAGACCCCGGCCGAGGTCGAGAAGATCGGGGGCAGGTTCGACTATTACTGCTGGGACCTGTACGCGAAAGTGGGCGACTTCTACGCGGCCGACCCCGTGAACCGCGGGCTCCAGACCGAGGTCCTGCACGGGATCGAGGAGGGCGGGAACGACGTCGCCCGCCTGGCCGCCCACGTGGCGGCCCGGATCGTGGACTGCCACCTGGCCACCATGGAGCGCCTGGACATCCGCTACGACCTGCTCGCCCACGAGAGCGACATCCTGCGCCTGCACTTCTGGGACCGCGCCTTCGAGCTCCTCGAGGAGTCGGGGGCGATCCGTCTCGAGACGGAGGGGAAGAGCAAGGGCTGCTGGGTGCTCTCCATGGAGACCGCCGTCGGTGACGGATCCATTCCGACGCCCCGTGACGAGGACAAGATCATCGTTCGTTCGAACGGGACCGTCACCTACACCGGCAAGGACATCGCGTACCAGCTCTGGAAGCTCGGCCGGCTGGATCGGGACTTCCGCTACCGCCGCCATCGGACCTACCCCGATGGCCACGTGCTGTGGACCACCACCAGCGCCGAAGGCGAGCCCGGTGCTCCGCGCTTCGGCCACGCTCGAGAGGTCTACAACGTGATCGACGTGGGCCAGTCCTACCCGCAACGCGTGGTCAAGGCCGGGGTGGCCGCCCTCGGCCACCAGGCCGAGGCCGACGGCAGCTACCACCTGGCCTACGAGAAGGTCGTGCTCTCCCCCGCCACCGCCCGGGCCCTCGGCTACGAAGTCTCCGGCGAGGAAGCTTCGGTGAAGGTCTCGGGCCGCAAGGGCCTGGGCGTCAAGGCCGACGACCTGCTGGACGCGCTCGTGACCAAGGCGAAGAGCGAGGTGGCCGCGCGCGATCTGGAGCGCGACCCCGCTACCCGCGACCAGACCGCCGACGCGGTGGCCCGAGGCGCGCTCCGTTACTTCCTCCTCAAGTATGGCCGCACCCGGATCATCACCTTCGACATGGAGGAGGCGCTCGCGTTCGTCGGCGAGACCGGCCCCTACATCCAGAACGCGGCGGTGCGGGCGCGCAACATCTTCGCGAAGCTGGAGACGGAAGGGCACCGCGTTCCGTCCCTTCTCGAGCAGGCCGCGGCCCTGGATCTGGCACCCTTCCTGCAGGGCGAGGAGGGCGACGAGGTCTGGTCCCTCCTCCTCCTGATGAGCCGCACCGAAGAGGTGGCCGAGCAGTCGATCCGGGCCCAGGACGTGGCCCTCCTCGCCAAGCACACGTTCGCGATCGCCCAGGCTTTCCACTCCTACTACCAGAAGCCGAAGTACTCGCTGCTCTACGCGGAGACCGGCGACCAACGCGCCTTCCGGACCCTGGTGGTCGACGCTTTCATCCGCCACATGGAAGCCCTGGTCGGGCTCTTGGGCATCCCGATTCCCGAACGGATGTGATGCGGCCGGCCATCGGGGTCACGATCGGCTACGACGACCGCCGGAACGGCCTCCATATCCTTCGCCAGGACTACCTCCGCTCGGTCGAGCAGGCCGGGGGACTGCCCCTGGTCCTCGCCCCGGGCCGGCCGGGCGACGCCCCCGAGATCCTGGACCGGCTACAAGGGCTGCTCCTCACCGGGGGGTCGGACGTGGACCCCGCTCTCTACGGGGCGAGCCCTCACCCGAAGCTCGGCAAAGTCTTCCGGGAGCGAGACGATTTCGAGCTGGCCGTCACCCGCGAGGCCCTCGAACGGAATCTGCCCCTTCTCGCTATCTGTAGGGGCCATCAGGTGTTAAACGTTGCGACGGGTGGAACCCTCATCCAGGACATCCCGTCAGAGGTGACAGGGGACGTGGAGCACGACTCTCGGCGGAAGCGCTGGGAGCGGGCTCACCGTGTCCAGATCCTCGAGGGCACCCGGCTCCGGGACATCCTCAGGCGAGGAACGGTTTCCGTGAACAGTTTTCACCATCAGGCGATCGCGCGAGTTGGATCAGGGCTCGTCGTCTCGGCGGTGTCGGTCGGCGACCAGCTCGTGGAGGCGGTGGAGAGGCCCGATCGCCGCTTCGCCCTCGGCGTGCAGTGGCACCCCGAGTCCTTCTGGAACCGGGAGGACGGCTTTCAGTCCCTGTTCACGGCGCTGGTAGACGCAAGCCGATCGTGATCCTCCGAACCCTGGCCGTCCTGCTCCTGGCGTCGGGTCCCGCCGCGGCGGGCGGAATCCGGTGGGAGAAGAGCTTCGACGAGGCGCTCAAGAAAGCCAAGGCCGCCCGCAAGCCCATCCTCGTCGACTTCTGGGCGGATTGGTGCGGGTGGTGTCACCGCCTGGACAAGACGACCTACGTGGACCCCGTGGTGGTGCGCAAGGCCGAGGAGTTCGTGGCGGTCAAGGTCAACACCGAGGGGAGCCCGAAGGACACGGAGGTCGCCCTCCGCTACGACGTGCAGTCGCTGCCTACGATCGTCTTCCTCTCGCCGGAAGGCCGGCAGATCCAGCGGCTGAACGGCTTCCAGGGACCGGGGCAGTTCCCGCGCACCCTCGACCAGGCGCTCGAAGCGGCCAGGCGCGTCCTCTCCCTCGAGGAGGCCATGGAGAAGGACGCGAACGACGCCGGGGCCCTCGCCAGCCTCGGCCAGCACCTGTTCGAGCAGGAGTTCTACGAGGAGAGCCGCGACCTGCTCTACCGGTCCCTCAAGGGCGACCAGGACCAGCCCGCTCCCGGACGCCGCAAGGTCCGCATGCTCCTCGCCATCATCCAGAACTACGACCGGAAGTACGCCGAGGCGGAGGCGCTGCTCAAGGGCGCCCTGAGGATCAAACCGTCGGGGGACGACGAGGCGAAGATCCTGTTCGTGCTGGGCCGGACCTACGTTTCGTGGGGCCGCCGCGAGGAGGCGCAGAAGACGATGCAGGCCATCCTCCGTGACCACGCCGGCAGCTCCATGGCCGAGAAGGCCCGCGAGACCCTGCTTTCCCTCGAGCGCAAGCCGCAGTAGGTTAATCTGGGAATTCTCGCAGCCAGCGCAGGACCTCTTCCGGCCGCTCTTCCTGCGGCACGTGGCCGCACGCCTCGAGCACGACCTTGCGCGCGCCCGGGATCGCGGCCACCACCCGGTCCGCGTGCTCGACCGGAATCCAGCGGTCGTCGCGCCCCCAGAGGACGAGGGTCGGGACCTTCACCGTGGGAGCCAGGCTCGCGGCCAGGCCGGGGGTCGCCGCGCGGGAGGTCAGGAGCGACACCAGGGAGGCGGGGGCCCCCGGGCGCAGCAGGGGGACCAGGTACTCGTTGAAGCGCTCCTCGGTCAGGAGCGCGGGATCGTGGAGCACCTGCCGCAGCCCGAGGCGCAGCACGCGTCCGCGGACGGGCAGCCGCTCGAAGAGCGCCTTCCCCGCCCTCGTCGCGACCAGGCGCAGCAGGAGGGGGCGTTCGGAATCGGCAACGTCGAAGCCGGCGGTGTCGATGAGCACGAGGGCCTGGACCCGCTCCGGGGACCGCGCGGCCAGCACGGTGGCCACCGCACCTCCCATGCTGTTGCCGGCGAGGGTGGCCCGGGCGATGCCCAGGCGGTCCATGAGGCCGAGCACGATCCCCGGATAGATCCCGACGTCCAGGTCGGGAGGCTGCTCGGACTCGCCGAATCCGGGGAAATCGAGGGCCACGACCGTCCGACTTCGGGCCAGGCCGGGCAGCACGTCCTTCCAGGTGAAGATCGAAGAGGCGAAGCCGTGAAGGAGCACGATGGGCGGGCCGTCTCCCGCCTTCACGTAGCGGACACGGAGGCCCGAGACGGTCTCGAAGCGCGGCTCGAGAGCGGCCGCCTTCAGCCAGCCGCCGATGGGGCCCGCCTTCGCCTCCGGCCAGAGCAGCAGCGCGAGGAGCATGACGAGCAGGAGGGCCAGCAGCCCGCGCACCGCTCGCTTCATCTCGTCCTCCGCGCGGCCTCATCGAGCAGCCGGCGAAGCTCGGGCAGCGCCTGCATGAGGGCTTCGTCGCCCGCCTCGAAGAAGCCGGGGATCTTGCGAGGCTGCATCCAGCCCGACTCGCCCATGGCGGGGGCGATCACGAGGTCGGCTCCCGACAGCTCGCTGCGGGTCCGGCCGCGCAGGAGGGTGAGGCCGGCCCGCAGGGCGAGGGCCACGAACGAGTCGGCGGAGGGCCAGCGGGTGCCGCTGTTGCAATCCACGGCCACCACCACCCCCGCCTCGCCCGCCATGTCCCGGGCCAGGCGCACCGGGATGACCTCCGAGATCCCGCCGTCGTAGAGGCGCCGGCCGTCCAGGACCATCGGGGGGAAGACGCCGGGAAAGCTGCACGAGGCCCGCACCGCCTCGCGCAGGTCGCCCTCGCGCAGGACCACCGGCTGCCCCGTGTCCACGTCGGTGGCGAGCACGCGCACCGGAACGCGCAGCCCCTCGAAGCCGGGCACGGGCAGGAACTCGTCGATCATCATCCCGAGCTTCGTTCCCGAGAGGAGCCCGCCCCCCCAGCCCCGGACCCAGGTCCAGGGGTGGAGGCGCGAGGCCTGGTCCACCAGGTTCTCGAGGTCGGCTCCTCCCGCCCAGGCCGCCGCCACGAGGGCTCCCCCGCTGACCCCGGCGATCCCCGCCACGGGCAGGCCCTCGCGCATTAGGGCCCGGAGCACCCCCGCGTGCGCAGCCGCGTGGGCCCCTCCCCCGGAGAGCGCCAGGTAGAGGGGCTTCCCCACTTCAGGCCCGGACGGCCCCGGCGTGTATCTCCTGCAGGCTCAGGAGGTCGAGGGACCGCTCGCGGAGGGCGCGGATGGCCTGGACGGTGGCGGCGGTGGCGGTGAGGGTGGTGACCACGAGCACCCCGTGCAGCGTCGCGCTCTTGCGGATCGCCCCGTCGTCGAAGAACGACTCCTTGCCGAGCGGCGTGTTGAAGACGATGGCGATGCGCTTGTCCTTGATGAAGTCCACGACGTTGGGCCGCCCCTCGTTGACCTTGTACACCATCTCCGCCTCCACCCCGCGCGCGTTCAGGTACTCGGCGGTGCCCCGGGTGGCCAGGATCTCGAAGCCCATGTCCCGGAGCGCTCTCGCGTGGGGCAGCACCCCTGCCTTGTCGAAGTCGTTCACGCTGATGAAGACGGTGCCCGAGGTCGGGATCCGGAAGCCGGAGGCCATCTGCGACTTGGCGAAGGCGATCCCGAAGTCCTCGGAGATCCCCATGACCTCGCCGGTGGACTTCATCTCCGGCCCCAGCAGGATGTCGGCCCCGGGGAACTTGAGGAACGGGAAGACCGACTCCTTGACGAAGATCCGCGAGACCGTGAGGTCGTCGGCGAGCCCCTGCTGGGCGAGGCTCCTCCCCGCCATGATCTTGGCCGCCACCTTGGCCAGGGGCACCCCGGTGGCCTTGCTCACGAAGGGCGTGGTCCGGGAGGCGCGCGGGTTCACCTCCAGCACGTACACCACGTCGTTCTTGATCGCGTACTGGACGTTCATGAGGCCGCGCACGCCCAGGGCCAGGCCGAGCCGCCGGGTGTGGCGCCTGATGGTCTCCAGGTGCTCGGGGGTGATCTTGTAGGTCGGGAGGACCATCGCGGAGTCCCCGCTGTGGATCCCCGCCTGCTCGATGTGCTGCAGGATGCCCCCGATCACCACCCGCTCGCCGTCGGCCAGCGCGTCCACGTCCACCTCGAACGCGTCCTCCAGGAAGCGGTCCACCAGGATCGGGTGCTCGGGCGAGGCCTTGACCGCTTCCCGCGCGTAGCGCTCGAGGCTCTGGTCGTCGTACACGATCGCCATGGCCCGCCCGCCCAGGACGTAGGAGGGGCGCACAAGCACGGGATAGCCGACGCGCCGGGCCACCGCCGCGGCCTCTTCCAACGAGGTCGCGGTGCCGCTCTCCGGCTGGGGGATGTCGAGCTCGTGAAGCAGCGCGCTGAAGCGCTTGCGGTCCTCGGCGAGGTCGATGGCGTCGGGGCTCGTCCCCAGGATCTTCACCCCCGCCCGCTGCAAGGGGAGGGCGAGGCGGAGCGGGGTCTGCCCCCCGAACTGGATCACCACCCCTTCGGGCTTCTCCAGCTCCAGGATGTTCATCACGTCCTCGAAGGCCAGGGGCTCGAAGTACAGACGGTCGGAGGTGTCGTAGTCGGTGGAGACGGTCTCCGGGTTGCAGTTGATCATGATGGTCTCGTACCCCTCCTCCTTGAACGCGAAGGAGGCGTGGCAGCAGCAATAGTCGAACTCGATCCCCTGCCCGATGCGGTTGGGGCCGCTGCCCAGGATCGCGACCTTCTTCCGGTCCGTGGGGTCGGCCTCGCACTCCTGCTCGTAGGTCGAGTAGAAGTACGGGGTGTAGGAGACGAACTCCGCCGCGCAGGTGTCGACCCGCTTGTAGACGGGGACGATGCCGGCCGCCTTGCGCCGGCGGCGGACCTCGGCCTCGGTCGCCCCCGCGAGCTGCCCCAGCCGGGCGTCGGAGAAGCCCATGCGCTTGGCCTGGCGCAGGGTCGCGGGGTCGTCGAGCAGGCTGGGCCCCAGGCCCTTCTCGAGGTCGACGATCTGCTGGATCTGGTCGAGGAACCAGGGGTCGATCCCGGTCATCCTGAAGATCTCCGGGTGCGACCAGCCGAGGTCCAGCGCCCGCTTCACGTAGAAGATGCGGTCGGGGTCGGGGTTGAGGAGCTTCTCCTTGATGCGCGAGTCGTCGAGGTCGGTGCGGGCGAAGCCGCTGATCCCGGTCTCCAGGCCCCGCAGCCCCTTCTGCAGCGCCTCCTTGAAGGTGCGGCCGATGGCCATCACTTCCCCCACCGACTTCATCTGCGTCCCCAGGGTCGGTTGGGCATCCGGGAACTTCTCGAACGCCCAGCGCGGGATCTTGACCACCACGTAGTCGAGGACGGGCTCGAAGGCGGCGGGGGTGACCCGGGTGATGTCGTTCCGGATCTCGTCGAGGTGATAGCCGATCGCGAGGAGGGCGGCGATCTTCGCGATCGGGAAGCCAGTGGCCTTGCTGGCCAGGGCGGAGGAGCGGGAGACCCGCGGGTTCATCTCGATCACGACCAGGCGGCCGGTCCTCGGGTCCACCGCGAACTGGATGTTCGAGCCCCCGGTCTCCACTCCGACCTCGCGGATGATGGCCCGGGCCGCGTTGCGCATCACCTGGTACTCGCGGTCGGTGAGGGTCTGGGCGGGGGCCACCGTCACGGAGTCGCCGGTGTGGATCCCCATGGGGTCGAAGTTCTCGATCGAGCAGATCACCACGAAGTTGTCCGCCCGGTCGCGCATGACCTCGAGCTCGTACTCCTTCCAGCCGATGACGGATTCCTCGATGAGCACCTCGTGCACCGGCGACAGGTCGAGGCCGCGGGAGACCAGGCCCTCGAGCTCCTCGAGGTTGTAGACGATGCCGCCCCCCGTCCCTCCGAGGGTGAAGGAGGGACGGATGACCGCGGGCAGCCCGGTCATCTCCGCCACCGCCCGCGCCTCGGCGATGCTGCGGGCGACGCCGCTCCGCGGCACCTCGAGGCCGATGCGGGCCATGGCCTCCTTGAAGAGCTTGCGGTCCTCTCCCACCTCGACCGCCCGGCGGCTGGCCCCGATGAGCCGGATGCCGAGGCGGTCGAGCGCCCCCCGGCGGGAGAGCTCGACCGCCAGGTTCAGCGCGGTCTGGCCGCCCACCGTGGGCAGGATCGCGTCCGGCCGCTCGCGCTCGAGGATGGCCTCCACCGTCTCGGGGGTGAGGGGCTCGATGTAAGTGCGATCCGCGTATTCCGGGTCGGTCATGATGGTGGCCGGGTTCGAGTTCACGAGGGAAACCCGGATCCCCTCCCGGCGGAGGACCTTGATGGCCTGGGTCCCCGAGTAGTCGAACTCGCAGGCCTGGCCGATGACGATCGGCCCCGAGCCGATCACGAGGACAGAGTGGATCGAAGCGTCCTTGGGCATCAGCCCGACAGTATCTCACGGGCGGCGGAGGCGATCAGCGCCGCCCCCGGGAACCTCAGAAGGTGAAGCGAACCGAACCCTGCATGATCCGCGGGTTGCGGGCCGCGGTCGCCTTGCCGAAGTTGGCGTTGACCTGTTTACCGGTCGCGTCGAACCGCAACGTGTTGTCGATCCCGGGGTAGCCGGTAATCCCGTAGGCGGCGCCGAACTGGGTGTGGTTGAGCACGTTGTACATCTCCCAGCGGAGCTGCAGGCGGCGCCGGCCGCTGCTTCCGAGAGGGAAGTTCTTGAAGAACGAGAGGTTCCAGTTGTTGATGCCGGGCATGCGGAAGATGTAGCGCGGCTCGTTTCCGTGTTCCCCCCGGGCGGGCCGGGCGAAGGCGGCCGCGTCCAGCCAGCTCCCCGGGGCATCGGGAGCAGGGTTGCGGTTGTCCGGAACGACGCTGCCCACGATGACGGGCCGCACGACGCGCAGACCGTTGCCCACGTCCTGACCCGCGCCACCGGTGCCGCCCGTGAAGTCGAAGTTGTCGGTGGTGGTGATCAGCACCGGAGCCCAGTCTCCGCTCGCGAAGGCGTTCTCGCCGGAGAGCTGCCAGTCGTCGAAGAGCAGCCGGATGACCCCGTGGTTCCAGAGCTTGCTCGCCTTCGGCAGGTCCCAGGTGTAGTTGATCACCAGGTTGTGGAGCTGGTTCCCCGCAGAAGGAGCGTAGTGCCACGGCTTGAGGGGACGCGCGATGCTGATGTTGGTCTCGTCCTCGTCCGCGATCCCAAGGGACTTGCCATAGGTGTAGGCGACCGCGAACTGCAGGCCCCGGATGTAGCGCCGGTTGATCTGGACCTGGAGGCCGTTGTAGTTCGCGGTGCCGAAGTTCGAGCGCAGGGTGATGTCTCCGTAGCCCAGATAGGGCCGGAGGAAGTCGTCGGGCTTGGGAGTATTGGGATTCTGCGGGTTGGCATTCTCGGGATGGAGGTTCACGAACTTGGCCCCGTCGGGAACCACGTTGATGTTGCTGAACTGCTCCATGTGGCGCGCGACCCAGCCCACGTAGGTGAGGTCGACCACCGTGCCCCAGCCGATCTCCCGCTGGAAGCCGATCGACCACTGGTAGCTGCTGGACGTCTTGGCGTCCCTCTCCAGGGCGTTGACGCTGCTCGGGCGGGCGGAGAACGAGGGCCCCGCCGCGAGGAGGGTGTCCATGGTCCCGTAGAAGATCTGCGGCGTGTTCACCGCCGGCGGGTTGTTCGCGGCCTGGTCCATGCTGCGCGCGGTCGTCTGCGCCTGGTGGAACAGGCCCGCGCTCGCGTGAAGGGCCGTCTTGCCGTTGCCGAAGATGTCCCAGGCCAGGCCCAGGCGCGGCTCCGGCATGATCCCCTGGTCGTCCCGGAAGCCCTTCGGGTAGTTGGCGTCGGTGCTGCTCACCATGCCGTTGTACGGATCGCCGGTGCCCGGAACGAAGCTTCCGACGTAGGGGTTGGGACGCACCTCGCCCGTGACGGGGTCTATGGCCACGTTCTGGTTGTTGATCCGGGCCGGCTGGTACAGCCGCGGCGCCTTGGCCGGATCGTAGAGCGCGGGCACGAAGGTCGCCGCCGGCAGGTTCGTGTACCAGGGCTTGAACCAGAGGAAGCGCACGCCGTAATCGATCGTCAAGCGCCGGCTGAGCTTCCAGGTGTCCTGCAGATACGACTCCGCGAGGTAGCGGTGCGCCTTCACCTCCGGAAGGGCGTCGATCTCGGTGTAGTCCCGGAACGAGCCGATGAGCGCGTTCGCGAAGGAATAGCCGGTGTCGAAGGGGTTTGCGGTGTCGGCGGAGAAGTTGAACTGCCCGGCCCAGGGGCCGGCCCCGACGCTGCCCTTGCCTTCGGTGTTGTAGAGGTGCTCGAAGTAGAAGCCGCCCTTGAACGTGTGGCGGCCCTTGATCCAGGTCAGGTTGTCGTTGAAGGAATGCACCCAGGCCACCCCCCCGTCGCCCACCAGCCGGTTCTCGTAGGTCAGGTTCGGGTTGGGGGGGGAGTTGGCGTTCCCCAGCACGTTGAAGGTCGCCTTGGGCAGGCCACCCACGAGGTTGACCTCGGGATGGAACTGCCCGAGCGTGTAGCCGTTGTCCGCCCGCCGCAGGCGCCGCCAGTCCGCCTCCGTGACCGGCTGGAAGCTCTCGCTCTGGCGGCGGGCCCCCGCCTGCGCCTCGTTGACGAGGTGGGAGTTGAAGACGTGGGTGTGGCTCACGCTGTAGGTCCGATCCGTGTTCAGGTAGTGGGTGTTGAACCAGCCCCACTTGTTCGGCCCCGCGGTGATCTCGCTCCCCCGTTGATCGGACCACCAGTCCTTGACCGTCAGGTAGAGGCTGTCGCTCGGCGAAGGCCGCCAGTCGAGGCGCAGGAGGTTGTTCACCTTCGGGTTGTCGTCTGTCTCCTGCCGCTCGAAGTTGAACTGCCCCTTGGTGAAACCGCGATCGGTCGAGTTCGGAAGGGGCATCAGCTTGAGGAGGGCCAGGCCGTTCGGGTTGATCCGGCCGGCGGGGACGATGTTGCCGGGAAACGCCTTGCCGGTCAGGGGGTCCCGGATCACGATGAGACGGCCCGCGCTGTCGAGGGTCTGCGAAAAGTCACCCCCACGCTCGAGCTCGGTGGGCACCATCCATTGCCGCAGGGGTCCCGGCCTTTCCGTGAGGGGGGCCTCGATCGAATAGAAGAAGAAGAGCTTCTTCTCGTCCTTGTTCAGGCCCGGGATGGGGCCCCCCAGGTTGAAGCCGAAGGTGTTGAACCGGTAGCGAGGTCGGGGGCGATTCGACCGGTTGTTGAAGAAGTTGTTCGCGTTCAAGTGCTCGTTCCGGCCGTAGTAGTACGCGTTTCCCCGGTACTGCGCGTCGCCTCCCTTGCTCACGATCTGGATCTGGGCGCCGCCCGTGCGGCCGTACTCGGCGCGATAGGTGTTGAGCAGGATCTTGATCTCGCCCACCGCATCCAGGTTGATCTGCTGCGCCATGCGGTCGGTCTGGCCGATCTCGTTGCCGAGGACGCCGTCCACCGTGATGTGGTTCCAGGTCCGGCGCTGACCGCTGACGTGGGGGACCAGGGTTCCGAAGCTCTCCCCCAGGGAGTCGACGGTGTCCTCGTAACGGACGCCGGGGGCGAGGCGCATGAGGGTGGTGACGTCGCGCCCCTTGGTCTGGATCTGCTCGATCTGCTTGGACGTGATCAGGCCGGCGTGCTGGGTCTCGTCGGTGTTGACCTTGGTGCCGCTCTCCTCGACCACGATCGCCTCCCCGAGGCCGATGGTCAGCCTCAGGGTGCCGAGAGAGAGCCTCTCTCCCCCGCTCAGCACGACGTTCTTGCGCTCGAGGGTGCGAAAATTCTGCAGCTCGACCCTGACCGTGTAGCTGCCCGGAGGCAAGGCGGGGAGCTGGAAACTGCCCCGGGGGTCGGAGACCGTGGTGCGGACGGCGTTGGTTCGTTCGTGGCTCGCCGTCACCGCCGCTCCGGGCAGCACCTGCCCCTGCTCGTCCGCGATGGTCCCGGCGAGGGTGCCGGCGGTCTCCTGGGCCGCCACCCCCCCGGCTTCCAGAGTGATCACGAGCGACAACGACAAGAGACGGACCCTCAGGGTCGACATGGCGTGCCCCTCCCGAAGCCGATGGGACGACGGCTAGGCAGAAAAGTCGATGAGAAGGTACGGCCCTGGTCGACGGGTGCGGTAGACCCGGAACGGTTCCGTAACGTTACTCCGGGCGGCGGTGCTCCCGCATCATCGCGACGAAGTCCTGGAACAGGTAGTGGCTGTCGTGGGGGCCGGGGCTCGCCTCGGGATGGTACTGGACGGAGATGACCGGCCGGTCGCGGTGGCGGAAGCCCTCGACCGTCCCGTCGTTGAGGTTGACGTGGGTCTGGATGAGCTCCGGCCGCTCGAAGAGCGCCTGGTCCACCGCGAAGCCGTGGTTCTGGGAGGTGATCTCCACCTGGCCGGTGCGCAGGTTCTTGACCGGATGATTCGCCCCCCGGTGGCCGAACTTGAGCTTGTAGGTCTTTCCGCCGCAGGCCAGGCCCAGGATCTGGTGGCCGAGGCAGATGCCGAAAACGGGGAGCTTCTCGATGAGGACCTTGGCCGCCTCGATCGCGTACGCGCAGGGCTCGGGGTCGCCGGGACCGTTCGAGAGGAATACCCCGTCGGGTCGGAAGGCCAGGGCCTCGGCCGCGCTCGTGGTCGCGGGAACCACCGTCACCTCGCAGCCCGCGGCGGCCAGGCTGCGCAGGATGTTCTGCTTCATCCCGAAGTCGTAGGCCACCACCCGGAAGGGCCGCTCATCGGTGGCGGGGCGGCCGGCGGCGAAGGGGTAGGGCTTTGCGCAGGTGACCTCGCGGGCGAGGTCGAGGCCGACCATCGAGCGCGAGGCGCGGGCGCGCCCGACCAGGGCCGCCTTGTCGGACGAGAGGGTGGAGATGATCCCGCGCTTGGCCCCGTGGGAGCGCAGGTGGCGGGTGAGGGCCCGGGTGTCGATCTCGCTGATGCCCACCACCCCGTTCTCGTCGAGGTAGCGGTGCAGCTCGCCGGAGGCCCGCCAGGAGGAGGCCACCGTCGAGGCCTCCCGGACCACGAAGCCCGCGACCTGGGGATGCGCGGACTCCACGTCCTCGCGGTTCACCCCGTAGTTGCCGATGTGCGGGTAGGTCATGGTCACGATCTGGCCCGCGTAGGAGGGATCGGTCAGCACCTCCTGGTAGCCGGCGAGGGCGGTGTTGAACACCACCTCGCCCGTCGCCTCCCCCGCCCTTCCGAAGGACCGCCCCTCGAAGGCGGTGCCGTCCTCCAGGGCCAGAATCGCGGTCAGGGGCTCCACCGTTCTGCTCCTTCCTGAGTCATTCATCGACCCCCCACCCTATCCCTCCCCACGTTGGGGGAGGGAAACGCTGATCCGCGCACGGCTCCGCTCCCTTCATCAACCCCCACCCACCTACGCGCCCGCGGCGGCGGTCTTCGCCTTCGGGCGCGTGATCAGGAGGTGGTGTCGTCCGGAGGCGTCTGGGTAGCCGTAGCGGAACGTCAGCTCGCGGTGGGGCTGCTCCGCCCACAGCTTGCGGAACTCGTCCGCCACGGACTTGCGCGCCAGGAGGTACGGCCCGCTGAATCGCCCCCAGGTCTCCATCTCGAAGCCGGCCCGGGCGGCGTCCCCGGGCGCGATCCCAGTGGAATCCGAGATCATGAACACCATGTGACCGAGGAGGTAGTCGCGGATCTTCGTGAAGCCCTCCGCCCAGAGCAGGTAGCTCGCGGCCTTGGTCATGGCCGCCACCTGCCCCTGCGCCTCGAGGAAGCGGAGCGCCGCCGGGTCACGCCGCAGGTTCTCGTCGGACAAGTTGACGGCGATGTGGCGGTGGACGCGCAGCGGCCCTTCCTTGCCCTTCGGCTTGAAGACCAGCTCGGCGTTCGAGAATGCCACCGAGAAGTCGGGCGAGGTCCACGCCTTGTTCAGCTTCTGGGCCAGGGTCTTCTCCACGGCCGTGATCTCCTCCGCGGTCAGGTAGTGGAGCACGCCGTCGGGCTCGAGGCGAAAGTAGCGGAGGGAGACCGGCTCGTAGCCGTGGACGGCCAGGGCCACCACGAAGAAGGCGAGCTGGCCCGGGATGTCGCTCTTCTCGAGCTGCATCAGGTTCTCGCTCGTGCTCTCGGCGTAGGCAAAGAGTCCCCGGATGCGCCGACGCACCTCGGCGAGGTTCTGGGCGAGGGGGGCACCGTCGAGCCCGGCCAGGCGCCGGGGGTCGCCCGCGTGCTCGAGGGAGAGGGTGGTGTACTCGACCGCGTCGGGGTAGGTGGTGAGGGCGGTGAGCAGGTCGCCCCCGCCGAAGGGATAGACGACCGCGGGAGGGAGGTTGGCCGGCCGCCGCGCGGCCAGGAACGGGCGCGCCTTGCTCAGGTAGTCGCGCTCGTAGGCGGCGAGCCGGGGCACCAGCCACCCGCAATACTCCTCGACCCTCGCGGGGTCGAGGGCGGCGGGCAAGGGCTCGTCGCCCCCGCAGGCCACCACGCGGTAGAGCAGCCGGACCTCCTTCGAGAAGTCGGCGCCTCCGGGGGCGAGAGCGGGGCGGAGGGACGGAGGGGGCGGGGCCGACGGCACGGGCGCGGGGGCGGGCGACTGGACGGGGTTGGCCGCCCGGGCAGGGGTGGCGGGCCGCGAGCAGGCGGCCAGAGCCAGCACGAACATCGGGAGCGCAGCGTGCGTGCGTCGAAGCAAGTCAACCCCCTTTGGGCGTCGAACGGCCGGACGGGCCCTCGGTGGCGTCATTGTCTCCCAAGGCAGGCCGGGAGCGGGAGCCCCGGAGGGACCGGTCTCAGTGAATGGGGCCGAGCTTGGAAACGGGCCAGAAGCGGAAGACGGCTCGGCCGTAGATGTACTTCTCCGGGACCTCGCCCCAGCTCCGGCTGTCGTTGCTGCTGTTGCGGTGGTCGCCCAGCACGAAGTAGTAGCCCTTCCTCACCTCGGTCGGCGGGTAGGTGTCGCTGTCGCGGAAGCGCGGGGCCAGGTAGTCCTCGCGGACCACCTGCCCGTTCACCTGGAGCACCCCGGTCCGGATCTCCACGAGATCGCCCGGCAGGCCCACGACGCGCTTGATGAAGGACACCGAGGGGTCCTTGGGGTACCAGAACACGACCACGTCACCCCTTTCGATGGGGTGGAAGCGGTAGATGAACTTGTTGACGATGATGCGCTCGCCGTCCTCCAGGAGGGGGAGCATGCTCGTCCCCTGCACCCGGAAGGCCTGGGCCACGAACGTGATCAGGAAGAAGCAGAAGAGGACCGCCACGGAGAGGTCGTGGAGCAGCTCCCAGACCGCACGCCACACCCGCACGCGCGGCTCCTCACCGGGAGCCGGAAGCACCGCCTCCCGGGCCGGGCCGAGGGAGAGGGGCTCCGCCGCCACCGGAGAGGTTGGCTCCACTCCCAGGGGCTCCACGCTCACGCCTTCCCCATCTCCCTCCGCACCACCCGCGTGCGCGCGACGCGGTCGTGGAGGCCGCCCCCCCCAGCCGCGATCATGAGGAACCCGATCCCCAGGCTGGCCGCGGAGAGCAGGTAGCCAAGGAAGCGGAGCGCGGCTCGCCCGAGGCCGATGGGGCTCCCGCCGTCCTCGTCGGTCACGCGGAGGCCCAGCAGCTCCTTGCCCGGAGTGGCGCCCCGCAGACCCCAGAAACCCACGAAGTAGGCGGCGCCCAGCAGCACGCCCACGACCGAGAGGGTGACCGAGGCCAGCACGGGCAGGAACGAGACCTCGCTCAGCTCCCGCGACCACCAGTAGTAGGTCAGGGGTCCGAGCAGCAGCGCCTCGCCCGCCAGCACCGCGAGGACGTCGACCAGCCCGGCGAGGAGACGACGGCCGGGGTCGGCGGGCGGCGCCCCCTGGTTCCCCTGGGGCCGCGGCTCGGCCGGACGCAGGGTCCACGGCCCGTCCTCGCGGCGCGGCGTGGAACGCGTGGGCCGCGGGAGCGGCACCGACGGCGGAGGAAGCGCGGGGGCGGTCGCCGCCTGGAAGCGGCCGCCCCGGGGATCGGAAGGAGGGGGCGGATCGACCACCGGCGCCGCGCCCGTGGGCCGCGTGGGCGGCTCGTCGGACTCCAGGGTCGGCAGGAGCGAGGAACCGAGGGGGGCCGGAGTCAGGGCCGGGGGAGGCTCGGCCGCCGGCTTGGCCGCCTCGATTCGCTGGCGGTCCGGGGTGAGGGGCGAGCCGCAGGAGCTGCAGAAGCGGGCGGGCAGCAGGACCGCGGTCCCACACGAGGCGCACACCACGCGCGGCGGACCGCTGGGCGCGATCGCGGTCCCGCACTCGCGGCAGAAGAGGTCGCCCTTCCTGTACTCGGCCTGGCAGGACGAGCACTCGAGGCGGGGGGCCGACGGGTGCGCCACCACCTTGGCCCCCGCTTCGGGTAGGTCCTCGCGAAAGAGCAGGCGCGCGGTGCCGATGGCCACGAGGTCCCCGTCGCGGAGGTTCCTCTCTTCGACCCGGTCTCCGTTCACCACCGACCCGTTCGAGGAGTTGCAGTCACGGAGGTAATACTGGCTGCCGCGGTATTCGATCACGGCGTGGCGCCGCGAGACCATGGCGTCGGGCAGCACGAGGTCGTTCGAGGGGTCGCGCCCGATGGACAAGAGACTCCCTTTGAGGGCGATCTCCCGCCGGGTGGAGGAGGTCGGGTTCAGGATCAGCTTGGCCACGCGACCCACGGCCCCTACCCGCTCTGGAACGTCTGCTTCAAGGTGAGCTTGACCTTTACCTTGACGCCCCTCTTGATCGCGGGCTGGTATTTCCAGGAAGCGATGGCCGCGGTGACCGCCTCGTCCACGGGCCGGGAGGCCGGCTCCACGACCGTGACATCGGTGACTTCCCCGCTCTCGTTGACGACCCAGGACACCACCACGGAGATCGACTGCCCGGACTTCAGCTTGGGTGCCCGTCCCTCGGGATAGGAAGCGGTGGTCCCCGAGACCCTCTTGGGAGGCGTGTCGACCTGGCTCGGCAGGTAGACCTTGCTGGTGTCGACCACCTCACGCGCGGACTCGGGGGTGGGGGCCTTGACGACCGCGCGGAGCTGGGCGTCGAGCCGCGTCCGCTTGCCCGCCTGGACGTTGAGGGTCGCGCTCCACGGCTCGTAGCCGTCGCGGGTCATCTCGACCCTGCGCGGGCCGGGCTTGAGCTTCAGGTCGGAGAGGGGAGTCACGCCCAACCTGGCCCCGTCCACCGACACCGCCGCCCCGAAGGGCGTCGAGAGTATGTCGGCCGTTCCGTCGGCGGGGGCGGCCCGGGTGAGCGCGACCC
>WNFT01001115.1_pt1 | contig 22794 bp, 25 predicted proteins | sample 5400191 | NCBI WGS metagenome assembly WNFT01 (sample SAMN13153359, study PRJNA577476) | soil metagenome | isolation source: 80 cm saprolite under Madrone tree | place: USA:California | collected 2016-06-14 | reverse complement strand
CTCTCGGGGGCGTCGCGCTCAACTGGCTGGGCGATCCGAGGCTCGCCCTGCCCGGCTTGATTTTGGCCGACGTGTGGCGGACGCTGCCGTTCGTCACCGTGCTCTGCTACGCGCGGCTTCTCGCCATCCCGGTTGAGATCTACGAGGCGGCCCAGCTGGACGGCGCGGGGCCCGTCGCGACCTTCACACGGATCACGCTCCCGCTCATCCGCCGCATCCTCCTCATCGCCGTCCTCTTCCGGACCCTCGACGCGCTCCGCTCCTTCGACCTGATGTTCGTCCTCACCGGTGGAGGACCTGCCGGCACCACGGAGACGCTCACCGTCTACGCGTACCGGAGCCTCTTCCAGGCGGTGCAGCTGGGACTTGGTTCCGCCGTTGGCGTGGTCGTCTTTGCTCTCGTGATGGTGGTCGCGTGGGCGTATCTCCGCGCGCTCCGGCGCGAGGGACTCACCGCGTGACGTCGCGTCTCCGCTCAATGGCCACACTGCGGGATTGGGCCATCCTCGCCTTGTTCCTCGCCTACGCGACCCCGTTCTTCTGGCAGCTCCTCACCTCGCTCAAGCCCGAGGCCGAGCTCATGGTCCTGCCGCCGCTCCTGCCGACCCGGCTCACGTGGGAGCACTACCGGGTGGTGCTGGGGCAGAGCGTGATGCTGAGGGCGCTGATCAATAGCCTCGGCGTCGGCGCCATCACGACGGCGCTGGCCCTCGCGCTGGGACTGTTCGGCGCCTACGGGATCGCGCGCTATCCGGTGCCCGGCAAGGGATTGCTCCTCCTCCTGATCGTCGGCGGCACCGCGTTTCCGCAGATCGCGACGGTGAGCCCGCTCTACCTTCTGATGCGCGCGCTCGAGCTGCGCGATACGTGGCTGGCGCTCATCCTGGCGAACACGTCCTTCGCCCTGCCGCTCGTCATCTGGCTCCTCACGGGATTTCTCCAGGAGATCCCCGCGCAGCTCGAGGAGGCGGCCTCCGTGGACGGCGCCAGCCGCCCGCGAGCACTCCGGTGGATCGTCCTGCCGCTCCTGGCGCCTGGGCTCGCGTCGGCCGCGCTGCTCACCTTTCTCTTCTCCTGGAACGAGTTCCTCTTCGCGTACACGTTCACCGCCACCGAGGCGAGCCGCACCGTGCCGGTGGCGCTGGCGCTGTTCCCGGGTGTGTTCGAGGTGCCGTGGGGCGACATCGCCGCTGCATCCATGCTCGCGAGCGTGCCGCCCGTCGCTCTCGTCGTCGGGCTGCAGCGCTACCTGGTCCGCGGGCTTCTGACCGGGGCGGTGCGGGAGTAGACGGCCGCCTGTATAGTCGTGCGGTGGCTCGAACCCGGACAAGGAGGAAGACCATGAAGCCTGTCACTCGACGTCGTGTCCTGATCGGCGGCGCCGCGGCCCTCGCGACGCTTGCGGGCGCCCGGTCCGCGACGGCGCAGGCCTCGCCCTCGACGGCGGGTCCCGGCGACCCGAAGCTGATCGAGGACCTGGTCGCCGCCAACCGCATCCTGGCGGACCAGGGCGTGGTGGACGGCTACGGCCACGTGAGCGTGCGGCACGACAAGGCGGCCGACCGCTACCTCATGTCGCGCTCCATCGCGCCCGAGCTGGTGACGGCGGCTGACATCATGGAGTACGACCTCGACAGCGTGCCGGTGGATCCGAAGGGCCGGGCTACCTACCTCGAGCGCTTCATCCACGGCGAGATCTACCGTGTGCGGCCGGATGTGCTCGCCGTCGTCCACAACCACTCCCCGTCCGTCATCCCCTTCGGCGTGACGGGGGCGCAGCTCCGCCCGCTCTACCACATGAGCGCCTTCCTCTGGCCCGGCGTGCCCGTCTTCGAGATACGCGGTGCCGGCGGGTCGGCCACGGACATGCTGGTCCGGAATCCCGCGCTCGGACAGGCGCTCGCGACGACGCTCGGCGCGGGGCCCGTGGCGCTCATGCGCGGGCACGGCGCCGTGGTCGTCGGGGGCAACCTGCCCGAGGCGGTCTTCCGCAGCGTCTACACGGAGGTGAACGCGCGGCTCCAGGCGCAGGCGCTGGCGCTGGGCGGGCCGATCAACTACCTCGACACGGAGGAAGCGAAGAAGGCCCAGGCGTCGATCGCGGGGACGATTCCCCGTCCCTGGGAGCTCTGGAAGCGGAAAGCCCTCGCCGTCGGCTCCAAGACCCCCTGAGTCGCTAGGGCGTGGGCGGCGAGGCGGCGGTGCCGATGCCGAGCGCGAATTCCCAGGTCTGCTGGGTCGCGATGTCCTCGGTCCACGGGCGCATCAGAGCGCCCGCTCGCGCATCCCGGGCGTAGCGCTCGAGCGGGTAGCGCTTCAGCAGTGCGCGGCCTCCACAGATCCGGATGGCCTCCTGGGTCACGGTCACCACCGAGCGCTGGACGGTGACGTGCGCGGCGCGCGCGCGCTGCACGGCGGCGAGCGGGGCGTCCACCCGGGCTTCGGAGATCGCCCGGTAGTAGAGCGCGCGGGCCGTCTCCACCGCGAAGAGCATCTCGGCGAGCGCGTGCCCCTTGGCGGTGGCCTCGGTCTGTAGTGCTGGCGCGCCGGGGACCTTCCCTGTGAGGTAGGCAATCGCGTAGTCGTAGGCGGCCTGGGTCAGCCCCAGGAATGTCGCCGAGAAGGTCAGCGGCGAGAGATGGGGGAAGGCGTTGTACATCGCGCCGAAGAGCCCGGAGGGCAGGATCTCACTGTCGTCCGGCAGGAAGACGTTCTCGAGCACCATGTCCCGGCTCACCGTCGCGCGCATTCCCATCGGGTCCCAGTCGCCCTGAAAGGTGACGCCGGGCGTGTCCTTCGCCACCTGGAGGTAGAGCGTCCGCTCCAGCCAGGGCTCGTCACCGAGCCGTATCGCGGGCGTGGCGAAGTAGGGCGCGGCGCCGGCGAGGGAGACGAAGAACTTGCGGCCGTTGACCACGTAGCCACCGTCGACCTTGCGCGCGGTGGTGCCGAAGCGCCGGCCGCCCACCGTCAGCGCCGTGTCCGTCTGCCCGTGCTCGACGGGCTCGCTGTGCGGCTGACCGTAGAAGACGCCCCGCTCCACCACCTCGCGGAACTTCTGTGCGCGAAGCTTCTCGTGCCGGTCCCGGGCCGGGGCCGACAGGGGCATCGCGTCGGCGACCTCGCCCATCATCAGCATGGTCAAGCAGTGCATGTTGAAGGTGAGGGCGGTGGAGGCGTTCCCGTACGCGAGTTGCTCGGCGACGAGGCAGTATGTCTCGTAACTCGCCCCCAGACCGCCGTAGCGCTCGGGAACGCAGAGGGCGATGAGTCCCGCCTCGCGCAGGTCGTCGTAGTCGTCGAAGGGGAACGACGCCTCGCGATCGTGCTTCTCCGCTCGCGGCGCGAAGCGCTGGACGGCGAGTTGGCGAGCCAGCCCGATGAGCTCCTGCTGGCGAGGAGAGGGTCTCAGGTCCACGGGGTCGTCTCCAGCCGCCTCACTTCACGCGATAGACCACTAGCCGGTTGGTTCCGGACTCGGGTGTCCACACTTCGCCCGGGCGGCCGAGGATCTGGCGCACGTTGGCGCTGCTCTTGTCGCTCGGGAAGACTTCGAACTTTTCGGTCGTGGGGTCGAAGCGGACGATGGCGTTGGCGCCCCAATCGGAGAGCCATACCTTGTCCCGGTCGTCCACGTAGACTGCGTAGGTGCGCGGCTTGTCGCCCGGGAGCCTCCACGTCGCCCACGCGCCTGTGCGGGGATCGTATCGGCTCACGTTGCCGGAATTCCATTCGCTGACCCAAATCATGCCTTTCGAGTCGGACCACACGCGCCGCGCGCCCTGGTTCCTGGTCGGTGGCTCGATGACCGTGGCGGCGCCCGTGTCGGGGTCGAGCCGGGCGATATGGCTGCCGGCGAGCGAGGCGTAGTAGACCGCGCCGTCCGGCGTCGCCGCGATGCCGTAGGGCCCGTGGCCGCGCGGCGCGTCCCACACCTGCATGGCGCCGGTCTTGGGATCGAGCCGGCCGTAGATCCCGTTCTGGCCGGTGAACCAGATGCGGCCGCGGTTGTCGAAAGCCGCCGTGTTGAGGTTGACGTAGCCGCGCCCGGCCGGGAGCGACCAGCTCTTGACCTCACGGGTTTTGGGATCGACGCGCACGATGGAGTTGTGGCCGCCCTCGGTCACCCACGGCGCGCCGTCGGGCCCGACGATGACGCCGTGCGGGGCCGCGCCCGTGCCGAGCGGGATGAGATCGACCTTGCCGGTCGCGGGGTCGAGACGGCCGAGCTTGCCGTCGCGCTGGGCCGTGTACCAGACGATGCCGTCGCTGCCCACGGCGACGTCGTGCGGGACGCCGCCTCCGGAGGGCAGAGCATAGGCCTGCACGGCGACTTCCGCCCACGCGGTGGCAGGTGCCGCCCAGGCGAGGACGACGAGGAACGCGAACAGGACACGGCGCATGGTCATCTCCTCGTAGATTCTGCGGAGTCGCGTCAGTGGGTGCACACGCCCTTGACCCATTCCCCGTCCGGCCGGCGGCACTCGCAGGGCGTGCCCGGGGCGATGAAGATGGGAATGGAACAGATGCCTTCGGCCGTGTAGCAGACCCGCGCGATCGGATACGGATAGTTGGCGGGCAGCATCTCGTAGAGCACCGGCTCGGGGAACTGCTGCGCCGTCGCGGGGAGAGCGAGGGCGGTGCCGAGCAGGGCGAGCAGCAGCAGGCGTCTCATGGATGTCCTCTCAGCGCACGCGAGGGAAGACCTGCTCTCCCAGGAGCCTGATCGTCCGCAGAACCCGGGCCTGGTCCATCCCGGGCCACTGGACGCGGACGATGAGGGTGGTGACGCCGAGCGTGTCCCGGTAGCGGGCGATCTCGTCTCTCACCCGGGCGGGATCGCCCAGCAGGAAGCGGTCGCGGGCGAGGGCGTCGAAGTCCGGCGCGAAGCTCTCGCCGGCCGGGAGCGCCTTGTCCTGCTCCCACTGCCGATAGGCCTCGTACTTGGGCCCGAGGAAGCGTCGCGCCTCGCCGACGGCGGTCGCCGCATCGGGGGCGACGTAGCATTCCTTGATGAGCGGGATCTCCGTCGCCGCCAATTTCCCGACGGCCTTCCGCGTCTCCTGGAAGAGGGCGAGCTGGCGCTGGAGCGTCGGCAGCGTGGTGTGCGGGTTCATGAGCCACGCGTCGCCGAGGCGCGCGGCGCGCTTGACGCCGGCGTCCGCATTGGCCGCCAACCAGATCGGCGGCCGCGGCCGCTGGAGCGGCGGCATGGAGATGCGGACGTCTGTAAGCGCGAAATGGCGGCCAGCATAGCTCACGGGCTCGCCCGTCCACAGTCGCTCGATGATTTGAAGTCCTTCCTCGAGCCGGCCGACCCGCTGCTTCGGATCCTGCCCCACCGCCTGGTTCTCCACGTCGCGGTAGCCGAGCCCGACCCCGAAGATGAAGCGCCCACCGCAGATGACGTCGAGCGTCGCGATCTGCTCGGCGACGTCGACGGGATGGTGCAGGGGGAGGAGCAGGACTCCGGTCCCGAGCGACATCGTGCCGGCTTCCGCCGCGACCCTCGCGAGGACGGGAATCGGCTGGAAGTACGTGAAGGGGGCGGAGAGGTAGTGCTGGCTGGCCCAGACGGAATCGAAGCCGACCGATGACGCCAGGCGCACCTGCTCGAGGTGCTCCTGGAAGCGGCCGGCCTGCGAGTCATCCGGCGAGTGCTGCACTGACAGCCCGAGACCGAACCTCATCTCTCTCCTGACCGGGCTGCGGTGACGGAAGACACATCCGCCGGGGGCAACGCCCCCGGCGGATGGGCGAACGATAGGTCAGGCGACGCTACTTCGTTCCCTCGAACTCACACATGTCGAGAGCCGTGATGTAGGTACCGCCGTGCGCCTGGCACATCTGCGTGGCGGTCTTCGCGTTCGGCGTGCCCGGGTTGCACGTATTGCCCGAGTACGTGCCGCCGGCTGCGGTGCACATTCTCTCCGTCTTGAGCCGGTACGTGCTGGAGCACGCCGAGAGCGGGAGCGCCAGCAGGGCCACCATGGCCGTGGTCATGAGCATTTTCCTGGAACCCATCGTTGCCTCCTGTTGGTTGATGAACTCCCAGACTGCCCTGGTCCGAGACCCCATGGCCCCGCCCCGTCCGGCGCGCCGGGGACCTGCCCAGTCCCCCGTAGGTATCCCAGCGGCGTATCTTAGCCCAAGCGGGTGAATTGCGGTAGATGTTCGCGGGCCGTTCGGCTACCGACGTGCGGCTGGAAGGTCCCCGCCGGGGTTGAGCCCCCGGCGGGGTCGGACCCACGGTCAGGCGAGGCTACTTGGTTCCTTCGATCTCACACACGTCGAGAGCGGTGATGTAGGTACCGCCGTGCGCCTGGCACATCTGCGTGGCGGTCTTCGCGTTCGGCGTGCCCGGGTTGCACGTATTGCCCGAGTACGTCCCACCGGCAGCCTGGCACATCTTCGCCGACTGCAGCCGGAACGAGCTGGAGCAGGCCGCGAGCGGGAGCGCCAGCAGCGCCACCATGGCCATCGTCATGAGCATTTTCCTGGAACCCATCGTTGCCTCCTGTTCGTTGATGAACTTCCCGGCTGCCCTGGTCCGAGACCCCCATGGCCCCGCCCGTCCGGCGCCCCGGTGAACTCCCGACTCTCGTGGTTGTCCCAGCGGCGTATCTTAGCCCAAGTGGGCGAATACCGGTAGTTTTCTAGGCGCCCTACTGGACCCCGTAGGTCGACGTGATCTCGGCGATCCTCACGTCGATCTTTCTCTTGTGCTCCGGCGGCGCCGGTTCCTATCCCCTCACGTTGTTGTTCCGTTGAGCCTGTACAGCTTGCCGATGAACTTGAAGGGGATCTGCTAGTCCGCGTCGTATTGAGGGTCCGAGAACTGGTCCGTCCGCCCCTAGCCAATGGGATTATAGTCGAACCACGTCATGGGTGAACCGCTTCCCGTCGTCTATCTGGCCAGGCACGGCGAGACCGCGTGGAGCCTGTCTGGCCAGCACACCGGACTGACGGACCTGCCGCTGACCGAGCGCGGCGAGCGTAATGCCCGCCGGCTCGGGGAGCGGCTGCACGGTCTGACCTTCGCCAAGGTTATGACGAGCCCGTTGCAGCGGGCGGTCCGGACGTGCGAGCTGGCCGGATTCGGGGCCGCGGCCGAGATCGACAAGGATCTGGTCGAATGGAACTACGGACAATACGAGGGACGCACCAGCGCCGAGATCCACGCCGAGCGCCCCGACTGGCAGCTCTTCCGCGACGGGTGCCCGGGAGGCGAGACGCCGGACCAGGTCGGCGCCCGGGCCGACCGCGTGGTGAGCCGCGCGAGGGAAGCGCGGGGAAACGTCCTGCTTTTCTCGAGCGGGCATTTCCTGCGGGTGCTCGCCGCCCGCTGGCTCGGACTCGAGCCCGCGGCCGGGAGATATTGGCTGCTGAGCACGGCGAGCCTCTCCGCGCTGGGCTACGAGCACGACCGGTCCCAGCCGGTGATTCGACTGTGGAACGATGCGCAGCACGTGGACACATAACCCCGAGAAAGGCGACGCCATGAAAGCGACACAGATGCTCCACGACCTCGGCCAGAGTCTCTGGCTCGACAACATCACCCGCGACCTCCTCGACAGCGGCACCCTCAAGCGCTACATCGACCAGCTCTCCGTCACCGGCCTGACCTCCAACCCGACGATCTTCGACCACGCCATCAAGAACAGCACGGCCTACGATGCGTCGATCCGCAGGAAGATGAACGAGGGCAAGTCGGGCGAGGACCTGTTCTTCGAGCTGGCGCTGGAGGACCTGACGCGCGCCGCCGACCTCTTCCGCCCGATCTGGGACAGGACGGACGGGGTGGACGGGTGGGTGTCACTGGAAGTGTCGCCGCTCCTCGCATACGACACGGCCCGCACCCTCGCCGCGGCCAAGAGCCTGCACGCCCGGGCGGGGCGGCCCAACCTCCTCATCAAGATCCCCGGCACCCAGGAAGGCCTGCCCGCCATCGAGGAGGCGATCTTCGCCGGCGTCCCGATCAACGTGACGCTCCTGTTCTCCCGCGAGCACTACGTCGCCGCCGCGGAGGCGTTCATGCGCGGCATCGAGCGTCGCATGGCCGCCGGGCTCAAGCCGGGAGTCGGCTCCGTGGCGTCGCTGTTCATCAGCCGCTGGGACGCCACGGTGGCGGCCAAGGTGCCCGAGGTGTTGAGAAACCAGCTCGGCATCGCCATTGCCAGGCGGGCGTACAAGGCTTGCCGGTCGCTTCTCGGCTCGCCGCGCTGGCAGCGCGCCTACAATGCCGGCGCCCGTCCCCAGCGGCTCTTGTGGGCCAGCACGGGCACCAAGGACCCCCACGCGTCCGACATCCTGTACGTTAACGCCCTCGCCGCGCCGTTCACGGTGAACACCATGCCCGAGGGCACCCTGAAAGCCCTCGCCGACCACGGCCAGCTCGGCGAGAGCCTGCCCTCCGATGGCGGCGACTGCGAGGAGGTGCTGGCCCGGTTCGCCAAGGCGGGCGTCGACGTCGACGCGCTCGCCGCGCAGCTCCAGGACGAAGGCGCGAAGTCGTTCGTCAAGTCCTGGAACGAGCTCATGGCGGTGATCGCCTCCAAGAGCGCCGATCTGGCGAAGGCCAGCTAGACAAGGGGAAGGGGATGGCCACGAACGTGCTGGCTGTGGATGTGGGCGGGACCCACGTGAAGATCCTTTCCACGGGACACGACGAGCCGCGGAAGTTTGTCTCGGGGCCGATGCTGACGCCCCAGCGAATGGTCTCCGGGATCAAGAAGCTTGCTCGGGGATGGAAGTACGACGCTGTGTCGATGGGCTACCCCGGAGTGGTCCTCCGGGGTCGCCCGATCGTGGAGCCGCACAACCTCGCCAAGGGCTGGGTTGGGTTCGACTATCGCGCCGCGTTCCGGCGCCCGGTCAAGATCATGAACGATGCAGCCATGCAGGCGCTGGGAAGCTACAAGAGCGGAGTGATGCTGTTCCTGGGGCTCGGAACCGGCCTCGGGTCGGCTCTCGTCGCGGACGGCATCGTCGAGGCGCTCGAGCTGGCTCACTTGCCGTACAAGAAGGGCACGTTCGAGGACTACGTGGGGTTGCGGGGACTGAAGAAGCGGGGGAAGAAGAAATGGCGGAAGCACGTCGCGAACGTGGTGGAGCAGCTGGTGGCGGCCCTCGAGCCCGACGACGTGGTCCTCGGCGGAGGCAATGTCAAGCTGCTGAAGAAGCTGCCTCCGGGATGCCGGATGGGTCATAACGCCAACGCGTTCGTAGGAGGGTTTCGGATGTGGGAGGAAGCCGGTGATCGGAAGCCGGCGGCCAGGCTCGTCTCCAAGCCTGCGGCCAGGAAGCGCGCGCCGTCCGGTCAGCTGAATGAATCGAAGGGCACCGGAACATGACCGGCGGTATCGCGCCACTCACCGCGCGTCCGGCCTGGAAGGCCCTCGAGGCTCACTACGGCAAGGTGCGCGGGCTACATCTCCGGAAGCTTTTCGCGGACGACGCCAAGCGCGGCGAGCGGATGACGGCCGAGGCGGCGGGCATCTACCTCGACTATTCGAAGAACCGGATCACCGACGAGACCATGACACTCCTCCTGCGGCTGGCGGAGGAATCCGGACTCCGGGAGCGGATCGACGCCATGTTCAGGGGCGAGAAGATCAACATCACGGAAAAACGGGCCGTACTGCACGTCGCCCTGCGCGCTCCCAAAGAAGCCTCCATCGTCGTGGACGGCCTGAACGTGGTGCCCCAGGTTCATGCCGTGCTCGACAAGATGGCCGACTTCTCCAACCGGGTCCGGAGCGGCGCCTGGACGGGCCACACCGGCCGGCGCATCAAGAGCGTCATCAACATCGGGATCGGCGGCTCCGACCTGGGCCCGGTCATGGCCTACGAGGCGCTCAAGCACTACAGCGAGCGCGCGATGACCTTCCGGTTCGTGTCCAACGTCGACGGCACCGATTTCGCCGAGGCGGTTCGCGACCTCGACCCGGCGGAGACGCTCTTCATCGTGTCCTCGAAGACCTTCACGACGCTCGAGACGATGACCAACGCTCAGAGCGCGCGCGAGTGGTCGCTCAAGGGTCTGGGCGGCGACGTCAAGGCCGTCGCCAGGCACTTCGTCGCGGTCTCGACCAACGCGGCCGAGGTGGCGAAGTTCGGCATCGACACGGCCAACATGTTCGAGTTCTGGGACTGGGTGGGCGGGCGCTACTCCATGGATTCGGCGATCGGCCTTTCGACGATGGTCGCGGTCGGACCCGACAACTTCCGCGCCATGCTCGACGGCTTCCGCCAGATGGACGAGCACTTCCGCACGGCGCCCTTCGAGCGCAACCTGCCCGTGCTCATGGGCCTGCTCGCCGTCTGGTACACCGACTTCTTCGGCGCCCAGACCGTCGCGGTCCTGCCCTACGAGCAGTACCTCAAGCGGTTCCCGGCCTATCTCCAGCAGCTGACGATGGAGTCGAACGGCAAGCACGTCACGCTCGACGGCGTGCGGGTCGACTATGACACCGGACCCGTCTACTGGGGCGAGCCCGGGACCAACGGCCAGCATTCCTTCTATCAGCTGATCCACCAGGGAACCAGGCTCATCCCGTGTGACTTCATTGGGTTCATGAAGGCATTGAACCCGCTCGGCCGTCACCACGACATGCTTCTCGCGAACGTCTTCGCTCAGACCGAGGCGCTGGCCTTCGGCAAGACGCCCGACGAGGTCAAAGCCGAGGGCACGCCGGACTGGCTCGTACCGCATCGGGTCTTCGAGGGTAACCGCCCGTCGAACACGATCCTGGCCGGGAGCTTGACGCCGGAGGCTCTCGGCAAGCTCGTCGCGCTCTACGAGCATTCGGTCTTCACTCAGGGCACCATCTGGAGCGTCGACTCGTTCGACCAGTGGGGCGTCGAGCTGGGCAAGGTGCTGGCCCAGCGCATCATCCCGGAACTTGAACGCGGGCCGGAGCTCGAAGGACAGGCCGAGCCCACGCTCACCCACGACAGCTCGACGAACAACCTGATCCGCCGCTACCGCAAGCTCAAGTAAACCCGCCAAGGAGACATCACATGCAACTCGGCATGATCGGACTCGGTCGGATGGGCGCGAACATGGTGCGGCGGCTGATCACGGGAGGCCACCAGTGCGTGGTCTTCGACATGTCGCCGAAGGCGGTGCAGGAGCTCGTTCAGGAGAAGGCGGTGGGGGCGTCCTCGCTCGCGGACTTCGTCAAGAAGCTGGACAAGCCCCGGGCGGTCTGGCTGATGGTCCCCGCGGCCGTCGTGGACAAGACCATCGCCGACCTCGTGCCGACTCTCGATCGCGGCGACGTCCTGATCGACGGCGGCAACTCGTACTACATCGACGACATCCGGCGCGCGAAAGAGCTCGCGGCGAAGGGAATCCACTACGTGGACGTGGGCACGAGCGGGGGCGTGTGGGGCCTGGAGCGGGGGTACTGCATGATGATCGGCGGCGAGGACGACGTGGTCAAGCGCCTCGATCCGATCTTCGCCAGGCTGGCGCCAGGGGCGGGCGACCTCCCGCGCACTCCTGGACGCGAGAAGGCCGGCGGCACGGCCGAGCAGGGGTATCTGCACTGCGGGCCGAATGGCGCCGGTCACTTCGTCAAAATGGTGCACAACGGGATCGAGTACGGGATCATGGCCGCGTACGCCGAGGGCCTGGGCATCCTGCGCGCCGCCAACGTGGGCAAGCAGGCCCATGCGATCGACGCGGAGACGACGCCCCTTCGCGACCCCGAGCACTACCAGTACGACCTCAACCTGCCCGACATCACCGAGCTGTGGCGGCGCGGCAGCGTGATCGCCTCGTGGCTGCTCGACTTGACGGCAAGCGCCCTCATCAAGGACCCGGTCCTCGCGGGGTTCGCGGGGCGCGTCTCGGACTCGGGCGAGGGGCGGTGGACGATCAAGGCCGCCATCGACGAAGCCGTGCCGGCCCACGTCCTCTCCGCGGCCCTGTACGAGCGCTTCAGCTCGCGCGGCGAGGCGGAGTTCGCGGACAGGCTGCTCTCGGCCATGCGCTACGAGTTCGGCGGTCACGTCGAGAAAGCGACCGGCAAGTGACGAGCGACGCGCGCTCCGACGCCCTCGTGTTCTTCGGCGCCACGGGCGATCTGGCTTACAAGAAGATCTTCCCGGCGCTCCAGGCGATGGTGAAGCGCGGGCATCTGGCCGTGCCCGTCATCGGCGTGGCCAAGGCCGGCTGGAACCTCGACCAGCTCAAGGCCCGCGCCAGGGATAGCCTCGAGAAGCACGGGGGCCTCGATCCCGCCGCATTCGCCACGCTGAGCGGCCTGCTGCGGTATGTGGACGGCGACTACAAGGACCCGGCGACGTTCCAGGCCATCCGCAAGGAGCTTGGCTCCGCCCGGCGGCCCGCGCACTATCTCGCCATCCCGCCCATGCTGTTCGAGCTGGTCGTCGAGCAGCTGGCCAAGGCCGACCTCATCAGGGACGCCCGCGTCATCGTCGAGAAACCCTTCGGCCACGACCTCGCATCGGCGCAGGAGCTCAACCGGATCCTGCTCGGCGCCTTCGACGAAAGCTCGATCTTCCGCATCGATCACTACCTCGGGAAGCGGCCGGTGCACAACATGCTCTTCTTCCGCTTCGCCAACGCGTTCCTCGAGCCGTTCTGGAACCGCAATCACGTCGAGAGCGTGCAGATCACCATGGCGGAAGATTTCGGGGTTCAGGGCCGGGGGGCGTTCTACGACGAGACCGGCACCATCCGCGACGTCGTCCAGAATCACCTGTTCCAGGTCCTCACGAACCTGGCGATGGAGCCGCCGGTCAGAACGGACAGCGAGTCGATCCGCGACGAGAGGGTCAAGGTGCTCAAGGCCATGCCGCCGCTGGACCCAGGACACCTGGTCCGTGGGCAATTTCGCGGGTACCGGAAGGAACCGGGGGTGGCGCCGGACTCCACGGTCGAGACCTTCGCCGCGCTGCGGCTCGAGGTCGATTCGTGGCGCTGGAGGGGAGTGCCCTTCTACATCCGGGCGGGAAAGTGCCTGCCCGTGACCTGTACCGAGGTCGTGGTCCGGCTGCGCCAGCCTCCCACGATGTACGAGGGCTACGATCTGAAGCCGAACTACTGCCGGCTGCGGATCAGCCCCGACATCGCGATCGCCGTCGGCACGAACGTCATCGCAGAAGGCCAGGAGACCGTGAGCACGTGTTTGGAGATGCTCGCGATCCGACATCCCCGCGCCGACGAGATGGACGCGTACGAGCGCGTGCTCGGAGACGCCATGGAGGGAGACCCGACCCTGTTCGCCCGCGAAGACTACGTGGAAGAGGCGTGGCGCATCGTCGACCCGGCGCTCCGGGCGCGCACCCCGGTCTTCGAATACGAGCCCGGCACCTGGGGGCCGAAAGACCTCGACCAAAAGATCTCTCCCCCCAGTGGCTGGCAGAACCCGGTGGTGACACCGTAGTGCCCCGCCTCGACCAGCGTGCCATCGAGTCCTGAAATGGAAGTCAAAGTGCTCGACGACGCCGACGCGGTCGCCCGGGAAGGCGCCGCGGTCATCGCCGCAGAGGCGCGCGCGGCCGTCGCCGCGCGCGGCCGCTTCATTGTGGCCGTCAGCGGCGGTCATACGCCGTGGCAGATGCTGCGCGCCATGGCGGAGGAAGACGTGCCATGGAAGAGCGTCCACGTGGCGCAGGTGGACGAGCGGGTGGCACCGGCGGGAGATCCGGACAGGAACTTGACCCGCTTGCGCGAGAGCCTGCTCGCGCACGCGCCGCTCCGCCCGGAGCAGGTCTATGCGATGCCGGTGGAATCGCCCGACCTCGAGGCCGCGGCCGCGCAGTACGCGTTGACGCTCCAGGAGATCGCCGGCTCACCACCAGTGCTCGACCTCGCCCACCTGGGGCTCGGACCGGACGGCCACACCGCGTCGCTCGTCCCCGGAGACCCGGTGCTCGATGTCACCGACGCCGACGTCGCGGTGACCGCCGGGGCCTACCAGGGCAGACGCCGGATGACGCTGACGTTTCCGATGCTCAACCGGTCCCGGCGCATCCTGTGGCTGGTGACCGGGAGCGAGAAGGTTGATATGCTTGCCCGCCTCCGCGCGGGCGACCGGTCGATTCCGGCCGGCCGAGTGAGCCAGGATCGGGCCCTCGTGCTCGCCGACCGCGCGGCCGCGCGATACTGACAGATCGGAGGAACGACGATGGCGAAGGACGATCCGCTGCCCCCGCTGGTGCCTGAGATCCACCAGGGCAAGTACAGCGACGGTCACCCGCTCGACGACGTGCACTACCTCGAATGCAAGATCATCCTGAAGCCGGACCGCTTCACCTCGAGGCAGGGCTTCGTGGATTTCGCCAAGCTGGCCCGGCGCGCGGCCGAGAAGGCCGACGTCGATCTTTCCACCGACCACCTGGATGGGCAGAGGCCCGAGATCCGGGAGGTCGTCTTCCTGGACACGGCCGACTTCCGCCTTTACAACAACGCCTTCATCCTGCGGCGGCGCATCAGCTATGAGGACGGCTTTCCCGTGGGCGACCCTGAGGTCGTCTTCAAGTTCCGGCATCCGGACATGCAGAAGGCCGCGGAGCTGGACGTACGGCCGCACATCCCCGGCGTCCACCGGATCAAGTTCAAGGCGGAGACCCTGCCCCTCAAGGACAAGGTGGGGGGGATGCGCGTGCTCTACTCACACAACGTGGAGTTCGGCCTGAGCCAGCTGAAGGAATCGGACCGCGCGGCTCTGTCGGCGCTCGTGCGCCTGTTCCCGTGCCTGGGTTCGCTCAAGAAGTCGGGCAACGACATGATCGAGCTCGTGAACCAGACAATCGTCGAGGAAGTGCTCCTCGACCTCGGCAAGCTCGATTTCGGCAAGGGGGTCACTGCCAAGAGCAATGCCGCGCTGTGGCGTCAGCGGGGCGACCACATGCCGCTCGTGGGCGAGTACGCGTTCCAGGCCAAGTTCGACCGGCGGGACGAGCTCCACCCGAAGGTCCAGCGCCGGTGCGAGGACTTCTTCATCGGGCTGCAGAACATCGCGCACGACTGGGTGTCCGTCGGCACGACCAAGACCGGGGTGGTCTACCGCCTCAAGGGCAATCCACCGCAGGCCCATGAGTGACCCGGCGCGTGAGTGATTCCGCCGCGCCGCCGCGCGTCGCGACGCTGAGCGAGATCTTCTTGGCTTTCCTGCTGATCGGGGCGACGAGCTTCGGCGGCGGCGCCGTGGCGTACCTGCGGAGCAGCCTCGTCGCGAAGCACGGCTGGCTCGACGACAGGGAGTTCGTCGAGCTGCTGTCGATCAGCCAGACCCTGCCCGGCCTGAACGCCACGAACATGGCGGTGCTCGTGGGAGACCGCCTGCGCGGCACCCGCGGCTCCATCGCCGCGATATGCGGCATGTGCCTGCCCGGCGCGCTCATCATGATCGCGGCAGGCATCGTCTACCGCCGGCACGGGGACCGGCCGGCGGGGACGGCCATGCTTCACGGCGTGGCGGCGGCGGCGGTAGGGCTCATCCTGGCCACGACGGTGCAGCTCGGCCGGAGGTCGATCCGGCATGCCGTCGATCTCGTGTTCGTCGCGCTGACGGTCGTCGCCGTCAACCTGCTCCACCTGTCCGTGCCGGTCGCGCTGCTGGGCGTCGGCGCCCTCGCGATCCTGTGGTACCGGCCCCAATGAATCAGCTTCCCGCGCTCGTCGGGGTGTTCGCGTATCTCTCCCTGCTGACCATGGGGGGCGGCATGGCGGCCTTCCCGGAGCTGCGGGTGCTCGTCGTCGATGTGCACCACTGGCTCACCTTCCCACAGCTCATCCACCTGTATAGCGTCGGGCAGATGGCTCCCGGACCCAACATGATGATGGTCGCCTCGATCGGAGAGTGGGTGGCCGGTGTGCCGGGCGCGGTGGCGGTCCTGCTCGCGTTCTTCCTGCCGACGGCGCTGCTGACGTTGGGCGTGGGGCGCCTCTGGATCAGGCTCGAGACGTGGCCGTGGAGGACCTCGATCCAGCGGGGCCTCGCCCCCGTCTCGATCGGGCTCATCCTTGCCGGGTCCATCAGCCTGGCCGAGGGTGCGCTGACCGGCTGGCTCACCGTCGTCATCGCGGCCGCCGTGTTCGCGGTGTTGCTGTTCAGCCGGGTCAATCCAGCGCTCCTGGTCCTGTGCGGCGCGCTGGTGAGCCTGATCGCGTTCAGCCCTCGCTGAGCGGGGAGACTTGGATATGCGAGTGGGCATTGCCTGCGATCACGGCGGGTTCGGCTTGAAGGAGGACATGGCCGCCCGGCTGCGCGCCGGCGGACACGACATCGTCGACTTCGGCGCCAAGACCCTGGTCACGACCGACGACTATCCGGACTTCGTGATCCCGCTCGCCGAGGCGGTGGCGGCGGGGACGGTGGAGCGCGGGGTGGCGATTTGCGGCAGCGGCGTCGGCGCCGCGGTCTGCGCCAACAAGGTGCCGGGCGCCCGCGCCTGCATGATCGAAGATCACTTCTCCGCCCGGCAGGGCGTCGAGGACGATCACATGAACGTTCTCTGCCTTGGCGGACGCGTGGTGGGACCCGAGGTCGCGTGGGACCTCGTCGAGACCTTCCTCGCGGCGGAATTCAGCCAGGCCGAGCGCCATCTGCGCCGCCTGGGCAAGGTCGCGTCGCTCGAAGCACGGCGCGGCGTCCAGTAGCTGCCTACCTGGCGGGCTTGACCGCCGGCGGCTTCCAGGTGCCGTCGAGAATCGACGGGTTCTTGTCCTTGGGCCAGTAGAACTTGTTCGCGCCGTCGTAGGCGTTACCGTCGCCGTCCTTCGTGGGCTACTTGCCGGCCAGCAGCGCTCGCCGTGCCGCGGCCAGCTCCTTCAGCTTTTCGGGGCCGACCTTCGGATAGGCGAGATCGAGCGAGCCGAGCGTGCTCACAACGGCGGCGGCGACCACGACGCGCGTGAACCACTTGTTGTCGGCGGGCACCACGTACCAGGGCGCGTCCTCCGTGGCCGTGTGCCGGATCATGTCCTCGTAGGCCTCCTGGTAATCGTCCCAGAACGCGCGCTCCTTGAGGTCGCTGGCCGAGAACTTCCAGTTCTTCTCCGGGTTGTCGAGGCGCGCGAGGAACCGCTTCTTCTGCTCCTTCTTCGATACGTGGAGGAAGAACTTCCGGATGACGACGCCGTTTCGCGTCAGGTAACGCTCGAAGCCGCGGATGTCCTTGAAGCGCTCGTTCCAGATGTCCTTGGTGACCAGCTCGGGCGGGATCTTCTGCCTCTCCAGGTACTCCGGGTGCACGCGCACCACCAGCGTTTCTTCGTAGTAGCTGCGGTTGAAGATGCCGATGTGGCCCCGCGGCGGCAGGTTCTTCACGCAGCGCCAGAGGTAGTCGTGATCGAGGTCCTCGGAGGACGGCGACTTGAAGGAGGTGACCTGGCAGCCCTGCGGATTGACGCCGGACATGACGTGCTTGATGGTGCCGTCCTTCCCGGCCGCGTCCATGGCCTGGAAGATGAGGAGCACCGCCCACGAATCCTGCGCGTAGAGCATGTCCTGGAGCTCGGCCAGCGCCTCCACGCCCATCACGAGCGCCTCTTTTGCTCGTGGCTTGTCCTCGGAGCCGAGGTCGAGCGTGTCGCCCGGGTCGATGTCCTTCAAGCGAAAGTCCTTGCCGTCGGTCACGCGGAAAGGCTTCGCGAAGCTTCGCGCCTTCTTGAGCAGGGGCTTCAGTTTCATACGCGATACTCTGCCACGAGTGCCCGAAGCCTGTCGACCCCCGTCCGGTCCGATGCGGATAGTGTTTGACCCCAGCCTCGGCTTGGTCTAGTTGTGGGGAGGCTTTTCACGCCCACACCGGGAGGAACGCATGGCCGGACGTCCGCTGCCGACAGAGCAGGAGGTGCGCTCGTGGATCCGCGAGCGCCGCAACTGGGGGCGCTGGGGCAAGGACGACCAGCGCGGCGCGATGAACCTCGTCACGCCGGAGAAGCGGGTCAAGGCGGCGCGGCTCGTGAAGAGCGGGCGGAGCGTCTCGCTCAGCCGTCCCTTCCCGACCTCGCCGGGGCTCAACAACTCGCTGCCGGCGCAGCACTACATGCGGGTTATTCCACGAGGCAAGGGCGCGTTTGCCGGCGACTACTACGGCATCTTCTACCACGGCGTCGCATCCACTCACATCGACGCCCTCTGCCACACCTGGGACGACGAGGCGATGTGGAACGGCCGCGACCCGAAGAAGGAGATCACCTTCGACGGCGCCACCTTCGGCTCCATCGAGCACTGGGCCGACGAAGGCATCGTCACCCGTGGCGTCATGCTCGACGTCACGCGCCACCGCGGTGTCCCGCACGTGACTCAGGACACGCCGGTGCACGGCTACGAGCTCGAAGACATCCTGATGAAGCGCGGGATCAAGCTCGAGCCGGGCGACGCCATCTGCGTCTACTCGGGCCGCGACGCCTGGCAGGCCGCGAACCCGAACACGCCGTACGGTCGGCCGTACGGCGCCGGCCCCCAGGAGAGGCCGGGTCTCCACGTCTCGTGCCTGCCCTTCCTGCGCGACCACGACGTAAGCCTGCTCGTCTGGGACATGATCGATCACCTGCCCATCGGCTACGACGTCCCCTGGGCCGTGCACGCCTGCCTCTTCTCCTACGGCGTGGGACTGCTCGACAACGCCCAGCTCGAGCCGCTCGCCAAGGCTTGTATCGACGAGAAGCGCGACGAGTTCATGCTGGTGATCTCGCCGCTCCTGGTGATCGGCGGCACGGGCTCGCCCGCGAATCCTCTCGCGGTGTTCTAGGGAGGCCGCCATGGCCCGCAAGCCCGCACCCCCCGCGCGCCGGCGCGCCGTCCCGCCGGCGCCCGATCCGCAGCACCGATGGGACCGGCCCATCCAGGCGCCGGGACACATGCAGGTGGATTTCGAGGAACGGGTGGATTTCAGGCGGCTGCACGACTACCGCCTCGCCCGGGTACGCCGGGCGCTCGCGCAATCCGGCCTGGGAGCGCTCCTCGTTTTCGACCAGCACAATATCCGCTACATCTCGGGCACGGTCATCGGCGAGTGGGCACGCGACAAGCTGATCCGCTACTCGCTGCTCACGGGCCCGGGTGAGCCCTGGGTGTGGGACTTCGGCTCGGCCGCGCGTCACCACCGCCTCTACGCCCCGTGGCTCCTGCCCGACCACTGCCGGGCCGGCATGGTCGGCATGCGCGGCGCGGTGCCGCCCACCGCCGGGCTCTTCGAGAAAGCCGCGCGGGAGATCAAGGCGATATTGACGCGTGAGGGCGTGGCGAAGATGCCGCTCGGCATCGACGTCGTCGAGCCGCCCTTTCTCTTCGCGCTCCAGAAGGAAGGCATCGAGGTGCGCGACTGCCAGCAGGTGATGCTCGAGGCGCGCGTGATCAAGAGCGGCGACGAGCTGGTCCTGCTCAACATGGCGGCGGCCATGGGCGACGGCGTCTACCAGGACATCTTCGAGGCGCTCAAGCCCGGCGTGCGCGAGAACGAGATCGTGGCGCTGGCGACCAAGCGGCTCTACGAGATGGGCTCGGACTGCGTCGAGGCGATCAACGCGATCTCGGGCGAGCGCTGCTCGCCCCACCCGCACAACTTCACCGACCGCATGCTCCGCCCCGGCGACCAGGCCTTCTTCGACATCATCCAGTCCTTCGTCGGCTACCGGACGTGCTACTACCGCACCTTCAGCGTGGGACGCGCGACGGCCGCCCAGCAGAACGCCTACAAGCGGGCGCGCGAGTGGATGGACAGCGCCATCGCGCTGATCAAGCCCGGCGTGGGCACGGACCGGATCACGAAGTGCTTTCCCAAGGCGCAGGAGATCGGGTTCGAGAGTGAGATGGCGGCTTTCGGGCTCAACTTCTGCCACGGCCTGGGTCTCGGGCTCCACGAGCGCCCGATCATCTCACGCGTGAACTCGCTGGACCATCCAATGGAGCTCGAGGCGGGGATGGTCTTCGCCGTCGAGACGTACTGCCCGGCTGCCGACGGCGTCTCGGCCGCGCGCATCGAGGAAGAGGTGATCGTCACGCCCAAGGGCGCGCAGATCATCACGCTCTTCCCCGCCGACGAGCTGCCCATCGCCAACCGGTACTAGCGAGCATGAACCTCCGGATGCGGCAGATCTGCCTCGTGGCCCGCGAGCTCGAGCCCGTCGTCGAGACCTTCCACGAAGTCTTCGGTCTCGAGGTGTGCCATCGCGATCCCGGGGTGGGGAAGTACGGGCTCGAGAACGCGCTCTTCCCCGTCGGCAACGGATTCCTCGAGGTGGTGGCGCCCGTCCGGGACGGCACGACGGCGGGCCGCTATCTCGAGCGCAGGGGAGGCGACGGTGGCTACATGGTGATCACCCAGTGCGCCGATCTGGCGAAGCGCCGCGCGCGCTGCGAGGCCGTCGGCGTCCGCGTGGCCAACGAGATCCGTCACGCGGACTACCAGGAGCTGCAGCTCCACCCGCGTGACGTGGGCGCCGCCATGCTTTCCTTCGGCCGGCAGGAGGGCGGGGACGCGGCCGACGGTCCCTGGCATCCGGCCGCGTCCACGGGCACTCGGGAAAGCAGGTCCGCGACCGGTCGCGCGATGAGGGGCGCCGAGCTCCAGAGCGAGGACCCCGAGCGGCTCGCGCGACGCTGGAGCGAGGTGATGGAGCTGCCGCTGTTCCGCGACGAGCGCTCGAATCCTGCCGTCACTCTCGACGACGCGACACTCCGGTTCGTCTCGGCCACCGACGCTCGCGGCGAGGGCCTTGGCGGGCTCGACCTCGCGTGCGGGGACCGGGCAGACGTCCTCGCCCGCGCCCGCTCGCGGGACCTCGCGGTGGAAGGCAACGTAGTGGTCGCGTGCGGGATTCGCTTCTACCTGGTCTGAGCCTCCGGCCGGCTCGTCTGAGCGCGCGGCTGGATCACTCCCAGAGGCCACCGCCGGCCGTCAACCGTGATCGCCGGCCCCGTGCCGTCGTCGCCGATCCAGGGCGCGATCTGCTGCATGGCGAGCCTGCCGAAGCGCGCGGTGAAGGCGCCCTTGCGGACCCGGCAGAAGAGCAGCGAGCCGTCCTGCTCGAGGGTCGCCGGGTCCAGCGCTTCGTGGTAGTCGCCCGCAAAATGGAGCTCGACCGACTGCAGCCGTCCCTCCGCCACGCCCAGCCCCAGCCGCTGGACCACGAAGGGTGTGTCGGAGGGCTCGAACCAGTTCTGCTCGCCCTGGCAGACCACGAGCCAGCGGCCGTCGGGCGCGCGCTGGAGCGCCAGCAGGAAGAAGCGCAGGGTCGCCGCGTCCACGATCTCGGTGCCGTCGTGGAAGATCCGTCCCTCGCGGTCGACCTGGTAACGGTACTCGCGCATCGCAACCGCATTGTAGGGCGCGCCGCGGGGCTGGACAACGCGCCACCCACCATGTCTACTTTCGGCGTCCGCAGAGGCTGAGCCAGGAGCTCATCGGAGTTACATGAGGGAGCGCGCATGAACGACACCGTGGGATTCATCGGACTCGGCACCATGGGCATGCCGATGGCAGCGAACCTCGCCAAGGCCGGGATCACGCTGGTGGTGCACGATACGAGCCCCGGCGCTCTCACCGCGGCCGGGAAGGTCGCCGGCATCACCGCGGCCACGAGCGCCGCCGATGTCGCCGCGCGGGCCTCGGTCGTCTTCACCTGCCTGCCCAACGACGACATCGTGCGCGCCGCCTACCTGGACGCGGGCGGGATCGCGTCGGGCGGCAAGGCCGGCCTCGTCACCTGCGACTGCTCCACCGTGAGCCCCGAGGCGACGCTCGAGGTCAATCGCGCGCTCGCGGCCAAGGGCATCACCCACATGGACACGCCGATGCTGGGCTCGCAGCCCCAGGCCGTCTCGGGCGAGATCTTTTTCATTGTGGGCGGCGAGGAGGCGGGACTCGAGCGCATCGCGCCCCTGCTCGAGATCATGGGCAAGATGCACATGCACGTGGGTGGGCCGGCCATGGGCAATCGCGTGAAGCTGATCCACAACGGGCTCGGCGCCGTCACCGCCGTCGCGGTCGCCGAGGCGCTGGCCGTCTGCGTCCAGTCCGGCGTGGATCCGTACACGTTCTACGATGTCGTCCGGAGCGGCGGGGGCATGGCCTTCGGCACCTACTTCGACCGCCGCGCCAAGCGCATCCTCGACGGTGAGTTCTCACCGACCTTCATGTGCGAGCTGATGCGAAAGGATGCCGGCTTGGCGCTGGCCCTCGCCCGCGCCTCGAAGGTACCGACCCCTATCCTGGAAGAGACCAAGCGCACCTACGACGAGGCGGTGGACGGCGGCTGGGGCAAGGAGGACTTCTCGGCGGTCACCCACGTCATCGAGAAGCGGATAGGCCGGAAGCTCTCACGAAGCTAGCGCGTTTCCGGTCCCTATTAGATGAAGGCCTCAAGCGAGCACGAAGTTCTTGACAATTCCGATTGACATAGGGATTATCTAACTTAGTCATGAGCCGCTACTACCCTGTCGCGCTCGACCTGCGAAATCGGCCCTGTCTTGTGATCGGAGGCGGCTCGGTGGCGGAGGCGAAGGTCGAGGGCCTGCTCGACGCGGACGCCCGGGTGACCGTGGTCAGCCCCACGCTCTCAGAGCGCTTGGCCTCGTGGGCCATCGCAGGCCGCATCACCCATCGGCAGCGCGAGTACGACAGCTCGGATCTGGACGGGCAGCAGCTTGTCTTCTCGGCCACGGACAGCCGCGACGTGACCCAGACGGTGGCTGCGGACGCGAGGCGGCGGGGCCTGTGGATGAACGCGGCCGACGACCCGACGTATTGCGACTTCCTCCTGCCATCGGTGCTGCAACGCGGGCGGTTACAGGTTGCCGTCTCGAC
>WNFT01001114.1_pt1 | contig 22821 bp, 11 predicted proteins | sample 5400191 | NCBI WGS metagenome assembly WNFT01 (sample SAMN13153359, study PRJNA577476) | soil metagenome | isolation source: 80 cm saprolite under Madrone tree | place: USA:California | collected 2016-06-14 | reverse complement strand
CGTTCGGAGCGATGAGGTCACCTGATCCGCCGGGGCTACCGAGCGTTAGGTTTACCGTTTCATCCGGTTCATTGATGAAGTCTTCAGTGATAGGAACATGCACTTGCTTGGCTGTCTCGCCATCGTTGAAGGTTACTGTTTGAGTGACACTGGTGTAGTCACCACCGACAACCGTGGCGGTGCCGTCAGTTGCGGTAAAGACAGCGGTTGCAATGCCGGCGCTGCCTCCAGTGCGGACGACATCGATCACCGCATCGCTGCCGTTTTCGATAACGCTGTAGGTCAGCGAGGTGAAATGGATCGCTCCACCTTCATTCACCGTGATGGTAACGGTAGCCAGGTTTGAACTAAGCGCGCCATCAAATGCCCTGTAAGTGAAGGTGTCGTTCCCGGTAAACCCGTGGACCGGCGTGTAGCTGAACGAGCCGTTAGCGTTCAGCGCAAAGGACGCCGCGTGTGATGGACCAGTGCCCAGCACGGCTGTCAGCGTGGGGCTGTCGATGTCTGAGTCATTCGTAAGCACGCCTGGAGCAGCCACAGTCAGCAGCGTATTTTCCGGCGTCGAATAGCCGTCGAACAACGCCACCGGCGGATCGTTTACCGGATTAACAGTGACATTGACGTCCGCCGGATCGGAATCAAGTCCCGGTCCCGCACTCACGATGAACTTGAAGAAGTCGGGCCCGTTGTAGTTCGGGCTTGGCGTGTAGACGACTGTGGACGTACAGGTTGTGAACGTAGTGAAGGTGCAGTTAGCCGCACTCGGAGTACCCGTCGCCCCGTGCGTAGGCGCCTGGCTGATCGTGAACGTCAGGGTAGCGTTTTGCGAGAAGGTACCCGTTAACGTAAATGTTCCCGGCGTATCTTCGTCTGTTACCTGGGTAGCCGGTGTAACTGCCAGCGGTAAGCAGCCGCCGCCGCTTTGTGTTTCATAGGCGCCGATGTCCGAACCGTCACCGCCCACTGCGTTTGGATAGACTGAGTCAGCAAGATCGAATGGACGAGTGCCACCGCGTTGATCTGTGCTCAAGCCAAACTTGAAGCCCTTGTCAATTGCTGGGCTGGTGCATTGCAGACTGAAAGTCTTAGTTGGCCCACCATTGTCTTGCAATCCATTAGGATCGAGTTTCGGATCCTGGCCCGTGATGTTCGGACCGGCACCGGGGTTCGCGTTGATGGTCGCGCCGGATGTGCTTTGAATTAGATTGAAGCCATCTGACTGGACCGTACCGCTGATGTCTGGCCCAGTGGCTGCGGTATTGCCGCCGCCGACGATAGTGTTCTTGAGAGTGACAGTGCCTGACGAGCGGAAGATGCCGCCGCCGGAACTGGCAGCGCCGGTCAGGTTCCCGGTAATGGTGCTGCCATTGATTGTCAGAGTGTTGGTAAGACTAAAGATGCCGCCGCCCGAACCAGACGAGCCCGTCGAGTTGCCGCTAATCGTGCTGTTGTTAATGGTCATCGTGCCGGGGTTGTAAATGCCGCCGCCACTTCCCGAGTTGCCAACTTGATTGCCGTTAATCGTGTTGCCGCTAATCGTGAGCGTGCCGCTGTTGTAAACGCCACCGCCCAAGCCGGAAGTACCAACCTGGTTGAGGCTGATGGTGTTGTTGTTAAGAGTGAGAGTGCCGCCGTTGAAGATACCGCCACCCTGCCCGCTCGCTCCCAACACTCCCTTGGTAATCGTCAACCCTGAGATGATGACTGTGCCCGCGGTAATGTTGAAGATACGGAAGTTTGTGCCGGCGCCACTGTTGCGCTCAACAGTAACCACGTTGGCTGCCGTTCCCTGGATCGTCATGTCAGTTGAAATACTTGGCAGCGCAGTCAAGAGACTGATCACATGCGGACCCGGTATGCCAAACACATTCGGGTCGAAGGTAATCGTCTCAAGGCCGGCGTCAGCGTTGGCTGCATTGATCGCTTCGCGCAAAGTGCAACCGTTGCCGGTGCCAATGGGACTGCATGGTCCATCGTCGGTGTCCGCCGTCGAGTTGACCACAAACGTAGTGAAGTCGTCCTTGAAGAAAGTGACTGTGTTGTCAATGCTGGTCGAGGCAGTGTTGAGATTGCCCGCGTTGTCGGTCGCCTGATTCGCGAGAATAGAAGCGATTACCGTCCCGCTGCCCGTCATGCCTTCGATCGCAACGTTGTAGGTCGTGCCATCGTTCGGCGCGATCTGTGAAACGTTCGCCACCGTGGCGCCTGCAGTGCCACCGATGGTCACGTCGGAATTGGTAAAGTCCGCCACCGGCTTATTGAAGACGGCCGTAAAGTTGATGACAGTGCTGGCGATCGGGCCGGTCACTGGATCTGATTGTCCGGCTGCCTGATTTACCGTTACTGTCAACGGTGTCGTATCAACTACCCACGTCTCAGTCGCATCACCCGTCAGCGGGTTGTTCGCAGCGTCCTTGATGTTTGAGCCGGCAGCAGTGAGCTTTAAAACGTAGGTGCCGCTGGTACCGGTGAGTCCGCTGAGGTTACCCAGCGTCCAGGTGATGTTGTCACCACTCGTCAACGTCTGCGCGCCGGTCAACAAGTTGGCGCCGCCGTTAAGTTTCAAAGTCAGATCCGGAAGGTCGAAACCAGTGACAGCTTTATTGAATACGATTTGGATCGAGCTGACACTCGTGTTTCGTGGATCCGGCGAAACTGGAGTGATCGTTGCGCTCAAAGCCGAGGGATCAAACGTGCGATTGAATTGCGTGGCAGCAGTGTTCGAATTGCCCGCCAAGTCGATCGCTGCGCCCGCAGCGATATCCGCCGAGACGGCGCCGGCACTTGTTGGCGTCAGATCAAAGGTATAGACCGCGGGGCCGCCGGCAAAGTTGCCGACTGTGCCATTGCCGGGAACGATGTCGCCAATCGTGAAACCGGTGACAGATTCATTGAAAGTTACCGTCACAGGGATCGGAGTGGTGGCGGTCGGATTGCCAACGCCGGAAGTCATCGCCACAGTCGGTTGAGCAGTGTCAATGACAACCGGATTCAAGGCGATTGATGCAGACGAAAGATTGCCTGCGATGTCCGTCGAGTTTGCGGTGATGCTGTACGAGTTATCCGGCAGCGTGGTCGAGGTAATGGTCCAGGCGCCGGCGTTATCAGCCGCAGTCGTACCCTTTAATACAGCATTAGCAAACAAGCGCACCGTACTATTCGCTTCAGCGGTGCCGCTGAACGTAGGTGTGTTGATGTTGGTGACGTTGTCGTTGTTGATGTTGCTGTCAGACGAGGCCAGCAAGTCAGGCGTCGACGGCGGGTTATTGACGGTGTCAATGATAACGTCGAGTCCATCGGAATCGGGACTTAAGGTCACACCGACAGTTTGGCGTACCTTGTAAGTGTGCATGCCGTCCGCAGCGCCCGGATCAGTCAACTGAATCGTCGTCGATCCTGCCGAAGCGTTGTTCGCGACAGACGTGCCATCGCGCAGTAGTTCCACATTTGCCCCAACCACGACGCCGGTGAGGTTGAAAGTCGGCGTCGAGTCAGCCGTGTAGTTATCGGTGTTAAGAATGCCTGTGTCGCTGGCGGCATCAAGATCCGGCGCGTCAGGCTTGATCGTGATCGTAATGCTGGTGCCGGCCGAAGCATCGCTGGTGACAGCGTTGAAAATCTGCTTCGCCGTGTATGTGAACGTGCCATTTGGAGCCGAGGGATCGGTCAGTTGTATTGTCGTGCCGGCCGCGGTCCCACTCGCGACCTCGACGCCATCACGGAATAGCTTGACAGTCGCAGTGTTCACGACGTTCGTGATGTCAAAGGTCGGACTGGTGTCGTTGGTGATGCCGTCACCGAGCGTTCCTGAGTCGCTCGCTGGATCAAGGACCGGCGCATCCGGAATAATAGTTATCGTAACCGGCAGAGCGGTGGACGCGACGCTGGTGTCAGTCCCGAATGACTGCTTGGCAGTGTAAGAATAAACAGTACCGCTGGCAGTGAACGTCAGCGGGCCTGGATCAGTCAGTTGAATGGTCGCGCCTGAAGCTAAGCCGCTGGCCACCGGAGTGCCGTCGCGGAACAGTTGTACCGTCGCTCCCGAGACGACGCCCGGGATGGTAAACGACAAGTTAGTCGTGACATTCGTCTTGTCATCTGCGCTGTTTGCTCCCGAGTCACTGACCGCATCGAGGTTCGGCGCGCCTGGTGCATTCGGCGCGATCTGTTTTTCGAATGCGCCGATGTCCGACTCGTCGCCGGCTCCCGTTACGCCAGTGTCGGAATCAACCGGCCGCGGGAAACCGCGCTGATCTGTTGTCAGACTGAAAGCCTTCCCTTTCTCGAGCGCCGGACTGTTATTGACCAGGGCATGCGTCTTGGTTGGACCACCATTGTCGGCCAGCGTCGTGTTAAGGACTGTCGCGATGTCAATGGTACCAACGCCCGCGTTGCCGACGATGTTGTTGTCAACGCCGTCAGTGAGTGTGCCGCTGCTGGCCGCGTCGCCAATCAGATTGAAAGTGCTGGCGCTGCCGGTGGTGTTAATAGTTCCGGCAATGTCATGCGCCGTCGGACTGGCGGTGCCCTTCAAGTTGCCCGCCACGATCGTGTTCTTCAACGTGAACGTGCCGCTAACTACATTGATGCCGCCGCCGGCGCCAAAGGTGTCATCGTCCTTGTCAGCCCTGTTGCCGGTGACAGTAACGCTGGTTAGCGTCGCTGTGCCGGTGGCGCTGCTGTTATAAATTCCGCCGCCATCGTTGTTGGCAGTGTTACCGCTGATCGTGCTGTTGCTAAGCGTCAGCGTCGCATTGCTTCCAGCGCCGGTGTTGAAGATGCCGCCACCGTTGGTGCCCGCCGTGTTACCGCTGATCGTGCTGCCGCTGATGGTTGCGCTCGCCGCTCCGCTCGCACCATCGTTGTAGATGCCGCCGCCTGATGAAGTGCCGCTAACGCCGGCAGCTCCAGTGCCCGCGCCGGCAACGCCGCCATTCACGGTATTGGAAGCCACGGTAGTATTCGTCAGTGTCAATGTGCCCGAGCTATAAACACCACCACCGAACGCAGATCCACCGCTGCCGTTAGCCGTATCAGAGTTGCCGCCCTTGCCGCCGGTAGCGGTGTTATTACCGCTGATGGTTGTGTTTGTTAACGTCAGCGTGCCGGTGCTGTAGACACCGCCGCCGCTCGCGTTACCGCCCACGCCTCCGCCTGATCCTGTCGCGGAGCCGCCGTCGCCGCCTGTAGCGTTATTGCCGCTCAGGATTACGTTCGACAATGTGAGCGTGCCCGCATTGAAGACGCCGCCGCCATTAGCTGCTCCACCGGTCGCTCCTGAGCCGGCCGCGCCATTGCTGCCAGCCACCTTGCCGCCATTGATGGTCATGCCTGAGATGATGACCGTATTGCCATTGGCGACATTAAAAACACGACTTGCATTATTACCGCTGATCGTAAGCGAGGCCGCGCCCGGACCAGTGATGGTCATGTTCTTGCCAATCGCCAACTCGCCAGAGGTGAGTGTGATTGACGTCACCGCTGGATCAAACGTGATCGTGCCGCCGGCGCACACGCCAGTATTAATCGCGTCGCGCAAAGTGTTGGCGCCGCTGTCGGCGTTGCTCGTAACCACAACCGACGCCGAGCATGATTGGATCACCTCTGAAACGTGGTTCGAGGTGTTGCCGTTGAAGGTCGTATCGCCTCCGTAGACGGCGCTAATGTCATGCGGCGAACCGACCGTGTCTGGATAAGTGAACTTACAGGTCGCCACACCGCCACTAAGCGTCTGACCACCCGCATTCGAGCAAGTGATCGGATTCGCGCCGTCGTTGAACGTGACCGTGCCGGTCGGCGGTCCGGTTACCGCAGTTGCAGAACTCACCGTGGCCGTGTATGTCACCTCTACTGTCGGCGCCACCGGATTCGACGAAGACGCGAGTAAGGTCGTCGTGTTCGACTTATTGACGACTTGCGGATCGCCGGTCAAGGTTCCAGTGCTGGTGTTGAAGTTAGTATCGCCACTGTAGACAGCAGTGATGGGATGATTACCCGCAATCAGCGCTGAAGTGATCAGAGTCGCGACACCGCTGCCATTCAATGTTTGCGCCGAGCCGAGGTTGACTAAATTATCCTTGAACTGGACCGTGCCAGTCGGCGGTCCCGCAAACCCGGTCGTCGAAGTTACTGTGGCCGTAAAGGTCACACTCTGAGTTACCAGAGAAGGATTCAGCGAAGACGTAACCGCGGTCGCCGTGCCCGACTGATTGACCGCGCCTTGTGATAGAGCACTCGAAGTGCTCGGGTCAAAGTTGCCGTCGCCGCTGTAGACCGCGGTGACGCTGTGCGCTCCGGAGCCGAACGTCGTCACGCATTGCGCCTGAGCTGAACTCAAAGCGACAGGGTTGCATCCCGAGATCGCGGTCCCGTTGTCTTTGAAGATCACGCTGCCGCTGACCGCGGTTGGATTCCCCGCCGGATTCGAGGCGACGGTGGCCATGAACGTAACTGACTGTCCGACGTTCCAGGAGCCGGCTGCCGGCACGGCGCCGAGTGTGGTCGTCGTGTCGAATAGATCAACCAGCGTTACGGTGGCATCGTTCGCCGCGACGGTGCTGGGATCGTCAGTGACGATTGGATTGCCGATGAAACCGCCCGTGAGGGTGCCTTGAGTTGAAACCTGCGGTGTAGCGGGCGGAACTCCGCTCAGGTTCGGCGGATTGTTAAGCGTCACGCTGAACTTGATCGTGATCGTCTTGCCGTTTGGCAGTTTGAATCCGGAGCCGACGCCGTTGATCGTTATCGTTCCTGGCGGCGGAGGCACAGGCGCAAACACCGGCGCCATCACGGCGTGCGCTGGTTTCCGGCGCACACTTCTGGCGTGATTCCATTGCTTCGTGCCTTGATCATTACCTCGAGCGAGCGAAAGGAAATGCGATCCGGTTAGCGCCTCTGCATGAGCAAATTTTGCCTGACCGTTACTCGGCAGTCGCCGCTCGCCGACAGTCAGATAGCCGTACATGAGGCTGTCGCGATCCTTCTCTAGATAAGAATCATCGAGTCCAAGCTTGTGACCCATCTCATGTTCGAGCGCCGTGAGCAGATCGATGTGACCGGCGGGCGCGTTGGTTGAATCGGTATAAAGGCGCGTCGCCGAAAACGCGCAGGCAAAGTTACTATCAACGAGTGGATTCGGATCGACGAACCAACCGCGGCCTCCAGCCTCGCTGTCAACAAGGACACGATTGCCATCTGCCTCGCCGAGATGCACACCCGGCAGATCAACAATCTCGAACCTCACGCTCCGTAACATGCCAATTTGCTCGGCGCTTAGACCAGTCGCCTTCCAGCGACCGATAGCTGCGGCGACGAGCAAGTCAAGTTGGGCTTGCGTCAGAACCGACACGGCGCTCGGTTGCGCCGCCTCGACGCCCCCAGGCGCGGCAAGCAATGGCACGGCGTTCGTGGTGCCGTAGTTGCTGCCGCTGATAATGTCCACACCGTTGCCATTAGCGTTAGTGCCGGCAGCTCCGCCGGCGGCAGCGGTGTAGTTTTTGCCCGGGGGTACGGGACTCCCAAGATAAGCCTGCACTTGCGCATTAGTCGGGGCGGCAGAGATCCCCTGAATATTGAATTCGTTCGTTCCCGCAACCGTTCCCTGTTTGCGCACACCGACACCTGCATCAATACCGTTACCGACGAGAAGGTCGGTAGTGCTCACGAGTGGGCCGCTGTTGCCCGTCATGTTCAGGTTGAGGGTTGTGTCGCCGGCCGAACTACCGCTGTCAATACGAATGGCTTCGCGGTTCGCAGCGCGAGGCGTGCCCACGTCGTTGTTTTGCACGTAAAGGTTGAGCGTACAGCTTGAGGCGCGTGCGATTCCGCGAATGCCGAAGCCGTCGGGATTGGTGATGGTGTTGTTATTTACATGGATTGTGGAGACCCCGGTGCTGTTGGCGAGACCCGCAGGACCGTCGTCCGCTTGTACAGCGATACCCGCCGATCCGGCGTTTACAGTGGGCCCGTTGTTGTTGACCGCATTATTGCTAACCAATCCGCTGAACGTTCCGCTGCCGCCAAAGAATACTGAAATGCCGAGTCCTTCCGCGTTCGACATCGGGTTGGCGACGGTGCCGTTGTTGTGGATGTTGAAATTGCTGAGGCCGTTCACGCCGTTGAATGACACAGCGATCGCGTTGCTGCCGACGTTGTCAACGTCGTTGCCGCTGATTTCGACGGGAGTTGCTGCAGCGCCCAGGGTCCCAGTCGTGGCATTGCTGGCATTACCACTGCCACCAGCCACTCTGATCCCATTGCCTCCGATGAAAATTGGGTTGCTGAAGAATTCGAAACCCGAAATCGTGTTGTTGTTGATCGTGCCCGTGGTGAGGTTAGCGGTTGTGCTTGCTGACCCTTGCGCGAAAACGTGGATTCCGTCTTGCACGTCCGCCGTCGTCGCTAACGTCGCATCCTTGAGCGCGGATGCAATGGACGGACCTGACACGGTATTGTTGGAAATGTTTACGTTGGCAATCGTACCGTTCCAGGTTTCGATCATGATCGCGTTTCGGCGCGCACCCGAGATCAAGCTGTCGGTAATGATTAAATTTCCGCTTACCGTATTCGCCAATACGGCAGGATCAACAAACGCGATGGCGCTTTCGTTGTATTGGTCAACGACCGCCGTGCCGGTATTTGTGATTTGGCCGTTGTCGAACGTGAAGTTCGTCACGCTGGTACCGTTGATACCGTTGTTACCAATGTCGTGGATCGACATATTGACAAAGGAGGGACTGAATGTGTTCGTTAGCGAGATACCGTGGCTGGTGGTGTGCTGAATAACGCCGCCGGAATTATTTCCGCCGAGCGAAGTGTTGCCGTCGCCCTGAACCACAAGGCTACCGCTCCCGCCGGTGTTGTTAAGGACGATGCCGTTTGCGGGATCAGCAGCCGCGGTGTTGTTTCCGGCTGAGATGGACCGAAAAGTCAGGCCACTCGCACCAATGGTCGTGTTTACAACGCTAAGCGCCGTGGCACTCGTAGACGAAAGGATGTTGGGCGAGGTCGATGAATTGCTGGTGGTGTAGCTAATCGTCTGGGTGCCGCTGAAATCCACGGCGTTACCCGCTGCAGATGTTACGTTGACATCGCTGACTGCCGAAGTGCCGCTTGTAAAGCTTGCTGAAGCTAGACCCTTACTTCCTGCTGCGGCTGCGCTCACGTCGATGTTCACGCCGCGCACGACGGTATTGTTCCTCATCGTTACCGTGCCACGAACGGTCGGTCGGGTACCATTTATTGAAGGGCGCGCAATCGTGCCCGATGGTGGCGTGATGCCGAATAATGTATCGAAGTCTGCGGCGATAGCTCCCTGGCCGATCAATCCCTGTGTGCTTTGCAAGTTAGCGACGTCATTAATTGCCGCAGTCGTATTTGCTGTGGTGGAATAGAGAAATATTCGCTCATTCGCACCCAAGTTCTGCAACTTTGTGTTCGCGGAGCTAAGGAGGTTGAATGGACTTGACAGCCTGCCATCACCATTACTGACAGCACCAAGATTCACGAACCAAATTACCGGACCCGCGACATTAACGGTCACGGTAGTTGCGGGCGAGCTGGCAACACCCGGACCGGGACAACCAGTGTCAGTCACTGTGTAGGTAAAGGTGACCGCGCCCGTGACACCCGCCGGCGGATCAAAATCAAACGCGCCGGTAGATGCATTGGTGATTGTGACGTTGCCTCCAGCTGGACTCGTAGCGCTCACGTTCGTAACCGTGAACGATGTAGAGACACATCCATTCACCCCGTTGTCGGCATTATCGTTTACATTCCCGAGCAGGCCGGTAAGTCCAGTCCGTTTCATGTTGGCTTGAGCAGCAAAGGCTGCGGGCCCAACTACCACGGGCGGATCATTCACCGCGTTGACCGTGATAGTGAACGTCTGATCGGCGGAGTTATCTACGCCGCTGTTTGCGGTGCCGCCGTTATCGTGCGCGTGATAAGTGATCACGGCCGTGCCGTTCTGGTTCAAGGCAGAGGTGTAAGTGAGCGTCGCCGTCGTCGGAAATGGCCCGGTTGGCGCGGCCACATTCAACGCTGGCCCGGAAGAGAACAGAGTGGGATTCGTGTTGTTGGTGACGACAAAACTTACCGTCTGGCTATCTTCAGTTGTGTTCCCCGCCTGGGCAGGCCTGACAGCGGTGATAAAGCTGGGAACGGAAATCGCGCCAGCGTCTTCGTTCGTTGCCGCTGGATTTCCCGGCACAGTAAAGGTCGGCGCATCGTTTACCGCGTTAACCGTGATCGACACAGTGCCGGTTTCATTTGAAGGCGAAGTTCCGTCGTTCACCTTGAAAGTGAAACTGTCGGCGCCGAAGAAGTTGGCATTCGGCGTATAGGTGGCGGTACTCGAACAGATACCTGATACGCATGAGGGCGCGCTGAAACTTCCGAAAGATCCATTAGGGGGCGAACTGATATTCGTAAAAGTTAGATTACTGCCGTCGGGATCCTGCCCCTGGATGGTTACGCTGACGCCGTTGTCTTCATTGGTAACAACGGCATTCGCACCCGTCTGATCAAAAGCGACTGGCGTGCTGTTAAGCGTGCCGCCAACAAGCGTGGTATGCGTATCGATCGTGTCGCTGAAGGTGATTCCGGTACCATCTGAACCGCTGGTGTTGCCAAGCTGGACCGTGTAGTTGATGGTGTCGCCCGGATCAGCTTTACCGTCGCCGTTATTCGCGGTCACTGTGAGAGCTGCGCTCATGGTCGCGGTTACCGAGCCAACAATTGGCACCGGAGGCGCCATCGGTTCCGGAGCAGGCTCTGGTTGCGCAGTGGGCAGCGCCGGCATCTCGACGGGTTGATTGAGGAATAGTTCTGATTCGGCAGTCTTCGCTTTCGTGGCGCTAGAAGAAAAGCCCTCCCTGACTGTCGGGCTATTGCCCGCTGTTGCCGCCAGTGCTGTGATCGGCGTGATCAGAAGCATGAAGGAGAGTAAGCACGCGATAAAGGTTTTCGCGTGACTGAGGGTTTGGGGGATTGATTGGTGCATGGACTCTCCTTGAAAATTGCAGGTTCAGGGCCGTGGCAGCCGTGAGGTGAACGTGATTGTTAATCCGTCTGCATGACAAAATGAAACTGGGTCGGGGAGAAACACAACGTGAAAATTTATTGCGGACAACTTATGAATGACTAGTTTCTTTTCAGCTTAGAGGAACCCGCCTCGGCTCTGGGAATTCTTACGGCGAACGGAACGTCAGGAGGCGGCAGACGCTTTTCCGAAATGGACTGAAAAATTAGCACAATAAGCGGGCATATAACAAGGCTGTTCTTTGTTATCCCGCAGAAATCGTCCAACGTCCAAACGTCCAATGTCCAACGCCTGGCTGGGAGTTTCGACTTTGGACTTTGGACATTGGACTTTGGACTCTTGTTCAGTCTGTGTAATCTTTGTAATCTGCGGATTCAAAAAAAGCAAAAAGGGCGAATCCGGCTCGCGGACTCGCCCTCTCTTGTTAATTGGGTGCGCACTAACGCGGGTGGTTCTGACCTGCCGTCTGCTCCTGCCGTCTGCTCCTGCTTACGTCCGCGGCGGAAACACACCTTGCAGCGCAATATTAAAATTCAGCGTCAGGTACGGCATCATGTTGTTATGCGGAAGATTACCTCCGGCGAGTGCCAGTCCCTGAGCAGCCATTGGCGTAACGTTGCTGTTGGCCGCACCGTACATGTTGACACCATCCCCCATCGCGAAAAGCTGGCCGACGTTATTCACGTTCACTTGGTTCTCAAGTCCGAGCTGTGACGAAACTGACATCTGGTGAGGATGCGCGGGCATCTCAGTTGTAAGCAGGGTGACCGTCTCAGTTCCTCCCTGCTGTCCAAGATCATAGAGTGATAAACCCGGACCCTGCCCCGCGTGTATCGGCGCGCTACCTTGCAAGTTTGGTAATGCGAAGTTCGATTTGCCGTCGCCGCCGTAAGTTGTTCCGAGCAACGAGAACAGGGCCGTGTTCTGCGAGAGTGGTAGTATCTGCCCGTTGCAGAACGCCCAGCCTTTCGGCGCAAAGTTAAAGGGAAAGATTCTGATTTCAGCAACAAATGGGTCTGCCATTTTTTCTCCTTAAGTCTGGGACGGGAAAATCCCGAACAGCGAAATAATGAAGTTGATCGTCAGATAGGGCTGAATGTTAGTGTGCGGCTGACTCCCGCCGGTAGGACCGACGGCAACCGGTGAGAGGGGCTGCAAAGGCGCATCGGTCCCATATGGGAAAACCGCCGCAACTGTCACGCGTGCGCCAACGTTGCCTGTAGGAGCAGTGGACGAGGCGGTCGAAGTAGACCCCATTAGCGTATGTGTGTGTATAGGGATTTGCTGAGTGGTTAGCGTGATCTCCTCCGCTCCACCAGTCTCTGCCAAGATGAATCCGTTGCCGAAGTGAATCGGAACTCGACTCTGCAGATCAGGAAGTTGAAACGTCGATTGACCATCACCGCCGTAGGTAGTTCCAATTAGATTGAACAGCGTTTCATTTTCAGAGATAGGAAGCAACTGTCCGCTGCAAAACATCCATCCCGCCGGAGCAAAGTTGCCAGCAAACATTCGTATTTCACCTACATATGGTTGTGCCATGTTTTTTCACTCCTTAGTTCTGGCTGGGAAAGATGCCTTGCAAAGCAATAGAAAAGTTGAGCGTGAGAAACGGCTGCATATTCAAATGTGCTTGCGACCCGCCAACGCTACTAATACTTCTAGAATCCATGGCAACTAGATTGGCGGGGCCGCCATAAACCGACTGCGGGTTTGATTTGCCAAGGATGCTGGTATTTGATGGCGTATTGACTGCCACGTTCGTTGTTCCGTTGAGCACGTGCGTGTGCTGCGTAAGCTCGGGAAGCGAAAGCGTGTGCGCTTGCTCGCCGCCTTTCTCGCCGAGCGTGTGACCATTGCCAACGTGAATCGGCACGTTACCCTGTAGATTTGGCAACGCGAAATTAACGCGTCCATCGCCGCCGAAGGTTGTGCCCAGCAAACTGAAGAGCGCCTGATTCTGATTGATAGGCAGCAACTGCCCGTTGCATTGCGCCCAGCCCTTGGGCGCAAAGCCGAAACTGAAGATTCTGATTTCAGAGAGAAATGGTTCTGCCATGATCGCTACTCCTTAGAGTAAGTTCGAGCCGTGGTCTCAATGGTTAGTTTCAAGTTTCAAGTTTCAAGTTTCAAGTTTCAAGTTTCAAGTTTCAAGTTTCAAGTTTCGAGTTTCGAGTTATTGTTGCGCGAGGTCCGAAAAGAAACGTCGACAGTTGATGGGGAAACCGGAAACCTGCATGTGCCCTTGGAAATGTTTTAGCGGTGAAGATCTGCCTTTGGATTCCCTGCCTGTGAGAACTGAAAAGCGCGCCCGCTAAGTTGAAGCGCCGGGATTCTATCCCCAACTCACAAGAAATACAAGCAAGAAATCTTGCATGGGCAAGCTATCCACAGATTACGCAGATTACACAGATTCGAGAAGAAAGAAAACATACAAGAAGGCCGTGATTGACTGTTTAGTTAGTTTACTGGAATTGTTTCTGGTTTGAATCTGCGCAATCTGCGGATACCTCCTGTTTGCGTAAACTGCGGATACGTCGAAGGTAATGCATAGATTCTGGTAGCGCTTTTACCCAAACTCAAATAAACTGGTTGCAGCAACCACAAGGGGCAACAACCCGCCCACGGCCGTTGAGGAGAATACAATCGAATGTCATTATCCCGCCGCTTCTTTTTGAAGTCAGGTACTTTTACCGCTCTGGCAGCGGTACTCGCTAGCAAGACAGCCAGTCTGGTTTTCGGTCAATCAAGGAATGCAAAATCTTCGGCAAGCTTTCCCATTCCGCAGAGCGCACAGGCGGACATGCTCTACTACTCCGGGTACGACATGTTTGCGCCCTACGTTAACAGCATCTTCACCGCGCGCTGCGCACTAGGCGAGGTAGTACAACTAACATTGACGTCGGTCACCCGATACACACCAAGCGCGAGCACGCGAATCTCAACTGGAAGCGCACTGACCACTCAGACTTGTTCGCTCATGTTTAGTGCAAGCGGCAAGCTGCCGGCATTCTCAACCATTCCTACGCTTAATCATCCTGCGCTCGGCAAGCTGCAGATGTTTCTCGTTTATCACGGCGAAGGAAGCACCGGCTACATTTACGAGGCAGTGATTAACCACCTGGACGGCGCGAACATCGCTCCTCCGCTCAATCCGCCCACAAAGAAAAAGAAGAACGTAGAGACCAAAGACGTCGCGCCGGCGCCGAAAACTGCGCCTGTTGCAACGCCACCGAAAGCTACGCCTGCTGTCGCGCCGCCGGCTTCGAAACCACCAATTTCGAAACCCACGCGCAAGCCTCGACTTAACTCACAGTAATTTGTTGCTGCCAAAGCTCGGGTAGCCTTAGTGGCATGAGGTCATCAGTAACACCACGCGGTAGCGGGTGGGTCTTGCCATTCCCAATTGTCGTTTTTCGACTGCCGATTGCTTCTATCACGAGCGACCAATTAACATCGGCAATTGACATTGGTAATCACGAGACCCACCCGCTACCGCGTGGTGGTACTGATTACTTCATGTCACAACGGCGAGAGATGACTTCATGTCACAGCGTCGAGAGATGACCTCATCTCACTGCGACGAGAAATATCGAACAGCGTATAGAAATGGATCCGAAAAAACGTAGCAAAGTGGAATTGCCGCTTCCTCGCGGCGGCACGCTTGCGCTTTGCGCGGCCACTAAAGACGACGAAGCCTTTTTACTTTCCGTGTATGGCAGCACGCGCGATCGGGAACTGTCGCAAGTGCAGTGGCAGGAAGGGCAACGAGAGAGTTTTCTGAAGTGGCAATTTGAAATGCAGCGAAGGGAATACGATGCGCGTTTTCCCGATGCGGAATACAACGTCGTCCTTATTGATGACCAACGCGCCGGCCGCATCTGGATCGGCCGCGATAAAGAGGAGGTTCGTCTGCTGGACATCGCCTTGTTGCCGGAGTTTCAGAGGCGCGGCGCCGGCACAATTCTTTTACAAAGATTGATCGACGAAGCTGCAGTTGCGCACAAGCCATTGCGCCACATGGTCTTTGTGCTCAATGACGATGCGCACCGGTTTTACGAGCGATTGGGATTTGTGGTGATTGAGGATCTGGGTGCGTACAAGCACATGGAGTGGAAGAGCAGTGAAGAGTGAAAGGTGAAAAGTGAAGAGTAAGGCGGGTGAAGGTGACGACTTGCTCTTCACCTTTCACTTTTCACCTGTTACTGTTATTTGAAGTAATTAAACACCGCCTCATAGCGAAAGCCTCGCTCGTCACGCGCGATTGGTACCAGGAAGATTTCAAATTCGCCCATCTGATCGTGAGTGAGTGAATAAACTGCTTGCGGCAATTGCAGGTCGCCCGGTCCATCGAAGAAAACAGAAAACCGCTCCATGCCGCTGTGCTCCTCTGCCTTTTTTGCATAGCCCTTAACTTCCGATAACTCCAGCTCCACTTGCGGCCCGTCCGATGTATTCGGCTTGAGATGGAACTTCGTATTCACGTGTTTCGAAAACTCGTCTTCGGTAAGAGTAGCGGGCATTCATTTTCCTCAATATTTATCCGCAGATATCTATCCGCCGATTACGCAGATTTCACAGATTAGAAATGCACACTGTTAGTGGGTCGACGAATACAGAACCGGGAGCAGTAGCGACCGGGTCAACCACTCACACTGTGGGTCCACAAATACGAACCGGGTAGGATTAGCAACCATCAACTGACCGGTGGCTATTCGTATCAAGCACTTACCTTTGTATTGCGTGTTGGCGTTGCGCAACCAGGTCGCTACCGCTCCCCGTTCTGTATTCGTCGACCCACAATGCAAAGAGACTCCATAGGCGAATTCATATCGAGGGTTCTGATTTCGCCAACTGCTATCGGGTACGACTTTGTGCAAAGCCATTCTGCCTATCTGTGTAATCTGCGTAATCTGCGGATATCATTTCTTCAACTGTTCTTTAAGATTCAGATTGCGTATCAAGCGATGCAGGTAATTCGGATGCACACCCAAAATCTTTGCCGCTTCGGTGAAGCTGCCATTCGCCTGGGCCATCGCGCTGAGAATGATCTGCTTCTTAGTTTGCATGACGGCTTCATGATATTTGGTCGCCGGCTCAGAAACGACGGAAGCCGATTCAAGCACCGATTCCGGCAAGTCTTCGGGCAGTATTCTTTCGGTACTTCCCAGCACCACGGCTCGTTCAATAGCATTCTCCAACTCGCGCACATTCCCGGGCCAATCATAAGCAACCAAACGCGCCTGTGCCTGAGGAGCAATTCCCATAATGCGGCGATTGCACTTCTGGCCATACTTGGCAGCAAAATAATTTGCCAGCAGCGGAATGTCTTCCTGCCGATTTCTAAGCGGCGGCATTTCCAGACTGACGACATTAAGGCGGTAATAAAGATCCTGGCGGAAATTTCCCTGGCTCACTGCCTCTTCAAGATTTCTGTTTGTCGCAGCGATGACGCGGATGTCCAGCTTGATTGGCTTTGTGCCTCCCACTCGCTCAAACTCTCGCTCTTGCAAAACGCGCAGCAGCTTCACCTGGAGCGCGGGTGATAACTCGCCAATCTCATCAAGAAATACAGTGCCGCCCTCGGCAACTTCCAGCCGCCCCTTCTTCTGGACCAAGGCGCCGGTGAACGAACCCTTTTCATGTCCGAAGAGTTCACTTTCAAGCAATGATTCTGCAAGTGCCGCGCAGTTCACCGCCATGAAAGGTTTATTCGCCCGTTTGCTGTTTTGATGAATCGCGCGCGCCGCCAGTTCCTTGCCGGTTCCGCTTTCACCAAACAGCAGCACGGTTGAATCAGTGGGCGCAACCTTGGAAATAAACTGTAATACGTCACGCACTGCTGCGCTTTCACCAACGAGATTGTGCTCGATATTAAAGTCGGCGATTAGTCGCTGATTTTCGCTTACCAGCCATTCGATGTGTCGCGCGTTTTCTATGGCGACCGCACTGATGGCCGCTATCGCAGTGACCAGTTGCAGATGGTCCCGGTCGAAATCAACGTCCGGCTCACGTGTGTCAAGGTAGATTACCCCGATCGGACGATCGAGCATGATCAATGGCACACACAGAATCGAACGTGGCGCATCGCGCACCAGGCTCTCAGCCTCAAAACTCGGTGCATCCGGCTGGTTTGCAATCAGAATGGACTCGCGTCGCTGCAAAACCGATTTTGTTATGGTGCGGCTGATCTTGATCGACTGATCGGGCCCACGCTGCCGGTGTTGCGCGAAGACGGAAGTAAACTCCAGCTCGTCATCCCTGGCATGCTCGGCCGTAAGCAGAACGGCGCCTCGCTCCGCGGGCACAACTTCAAAGAGCAACTCGAGCAGAGTCTTTCTCAATTCTTCCACGCCGCGAATGGCATTGACCGTGGTGCTAATCTTCATCAGCGCGCTGAGATCGCGCGCCATCAGGAACAGGGCGTCGTTGAATTTGATCTGCAGCGTCGAACCGCTGGCAACATGAGCGTCGTCAAACTGAATGCTGGTTGACAGCGCGGCGGTGTCGCTTTCGTGCAGCAGAAACAAGAACTGTGAATCTCCAATGCGCACGCGATCGCCATGCTGCAGCGTTCGTCGTTTGATGGGAACGTCGTTAATGAAGGTGCCGTTAAGACTTTCCAGGTCCAGAATTACAAACTCGTCATTCTCTTTCTCGATTTGAGTGTGCCGGCGCGACACGGAGGCATCGGCGAGGCAGAGCGTGGCCGCCGTCTCGCGGCCAATCACCACCGGAAAGTCTTCAATTGAAAAGACGGCTCCTTTAAGTCTTCCGGCAATTGCTGTAAGTCGAGGGTTCATCGAATTGTGAGAGCGTCTGGCCCGGCCAGTCTACGCGTAGCAGCGTTGCAGGGCAATGTTCAGGTCGGTTGGCTGGTGTGCTTGAACAAATCTCTGTGCGTTCAGAGAGAACGTCAAGGACACTGCCTGGTGCAGAGGCGCTGCTATCTGAAGGGTACCTTCGACTATCTGACTGGATAGATTGCCGCCGCATTCAGGAGCCTCACTAAAAGTCGCCAGCCCAAATGATCCAGATGACTAAGTTACAGAATAATTGATCTTGCAAGGATGAGTGTCAGGGCAGGCAAGGCCGCGCGACGAACGGCACGCGATTGGCATTCGAGCAGCGCAAATGAAAAAAGAACTTCTTAAGGGATTCTCGTTGTTGGCGCTGATAATCGTGTTGGCGCTCATGACTGCAGTGGCTTCGGTTAGTGCGAACACCTCAACTGAAGACGAAACCTACACCGCAGTTACGGGCTAAACGCGAACTCTGATTTGCCCACGCAACGGCTGGCGGAACCTCACTCTCCGGCTGATTGTCGCAAACCAAATGGCAACCCAATGCCCCCGGGTTGCCTTTTTGGTTTTGGGCCTAGTCCAAAAGTCCAATGTCCAATGTCCAATGTCATTCAAGCAGTATTAGAGTACAACCTTTAGGTTGCATGGCTGGGATGGACGCAAGCTGAAGCTTGTACTCTGAACTAATGGAGCTTTGCAGACGTTGGGCATTGGCGTTGGGCTTTGGACTTTCAGGAAACAATCTTCCAGTTGTTATCCGGTTCGGTGGGAATGGTTTTGTGGCGCTCCATCCAGTCGATGATTAGCTCGCGAATCTCTACATTCGATCGATAGACCACTGGCGCGCCTTTGTACATCACGTAACCGCCACCACCATTCGCGCGATAGTTGTTAGTCGCCAGCCGCAGTTTTTGATCGGGAAGAAGCGGCTTGCCGTGGAATTGAAGGTTTTCGATTCGCTGGCCAAACGGTTTTGCAATGTTCAAGTCGTAGCTGACGCCTTCGGCTATATCGAAATTGTAACTGGGGATCTTTTCGTCCACGAGATCGCGCGCCGATTTTCCCGGCTCGTAGGGTCGAAAGTATTTCGCCGAATGTTCCAGCGCATCCTTCAACTGTTGACCGGTAACCTCCAGCACCACCAACGTGTTTTCGTAAATGTAGAGCCCGGCAATATCGCGCACCGTTACTGCTCCTTTGGCGATGCGCGCTTTTTCGTTAAAGCTTGCGACCATCGACACGTCCGCGTTGCCTGTTTCCATCTGCACCCGCTGAATCAGATCCAGAATGGCCGTATCGCGGAAGGTTGCTTCAGCCGCTGTCAGCTCTGCAGCCGACTTGCCGATAGGACGCGACAGCCACGCCTGCGTCTCGCGGTCATAAGGCTCTCCGATTTTCAACAGTTCCGCGTCTGGTGCGACTTTGTCATCCACCGCAATCGTGCGTGCTGACTCTGCGTAAAGACGCCAGCGACTGCCATCGTTTTCGAGATAAAGATCAACACGCGCTAAATGGTTTCCCCAATAATCGGCCTGCAACAACTGCACGCCATTGATAACGACAGAAGGCACGTCGCGGTGTGTATGGCCCATGAAAATCAAATCGACGCCGGGCACTTGTCGCGCAATGGCTATCGCTTCGTTTTCATTGGGGACTTGCCCGGGGTTGAGTTCTCCCGTGCGCAGGTCCTCTTCGAGCCCCATGTGCATCGCAATCACGACAACGTCGGCGCGCTCTTTGACGCGCAGCACCGACACCCACTTCTTGGCTTCGCTTAAAGGATCTTTGAATTCCAGTCCCGCGTAATTTGGCGCGTTTTCCCAGTTTGGAATTCCCGGTGTCGTCAATCCTAAAACTGCAATGCGCACGCCAGCCACTTCTTTGACGATGTACGGCTGATAGTGGGTGCGCGTCGTGCCCTTGTCGTAAGTGTTTGCCGACAACCAGGGAAACTTTGCTTCGCTGCGCGCCTTTTCCAGCACCTGCAAACCAAAGTTGTATTCATGATTGCCTACCGTCATGGCGTCATAGGCGAGCGCGTTCATGGCCAACATCATGGGATCAGGCGGCGTGTTGTTTTTCTTGTTGTGGTAATACTCCAGCGGCGTGCCTTGAATCGTGTCGCCCGAATCGATCAGCATGACGTTTTCGTTTTCTTTGCGAATCTGGCGAATCATTGTCGCGATTTTCGCGAGACCGCGATTGTCAGGTTTGTTGGTGTAGTAATCCGTTGGATAAAGATTTCCATGCAGGTCGGTCGTGCCCAGGATCACGATCTGGATCCGCTTAGCGGAGACGCCATAACCCGCCAGCGGAAAACTCGCAACGATCAACGCGACGACAAGCAATAACAAGGCTGGTGCAGTTGTTCTAATTGACTTCATAGCTCACTCAAGTGTTCGTCCTGCCCTTTTGAATCTTCATCCTGGCCTGAAGTTGTCACAACATTTTCACTCACTCAATTGTTTCGCTTTTGGCAGCGCGACCAAAATGTCTTATTGTTGGTCGCGAACGTTTAGCGACACAGCATACCGCTAGCCGCAAAATTAAACCTTCATGGACAATCTCGTTTCTTCCAACATTCGACAACGCCCCATTCGCACGCTGGTAAGCGTAGCGGGGGTGGCGCTGGGCGTTTGTTTGATAATGCTTTTTACCGGCCTGGCGCGCGGCATGTCCAACGACATGCAACGGCGCGCTTCGAATGTTCGCGCGGAAATAATTTTCACCCGGCCCGGTTCAATGCAACTAACAGCGTCGACGGCAAACCTTAGTACGAAGTATGTTGACAGTCTGAAACAGATCGAAGGCGTGGAAGAGGTGCTGCCGGTTATTCGCTATGTGTCTCAAGGCGGAAGTGGTCTTGGCTTCGAGCAGATCGAAGGCGTCGAGTGGGAACCGTTTGCGCGCGTCAACCAAATCCATTTGGAAAGCGGCAAAGCGCCGCAAGCTGCGGATGAGGTTGTGATTGATGAAACAAAAGCGCGCAACAACAAGCTTTCGCTGGGCAACTCGCTGAAGCTTTTCGGCAACAAGCCTTATCGAATTGTTGGCATCTACGCGCCGGAATCAGGGGCGCGCGTGAAGATGACACTTGCGGCGATGCAGGAAGAGCTAGAGTCGCCCGGGCGTTGCACTTATATGTTCATCAAGGTGCGCGATGCAAACGATCAGGTCGCGGTAGCAAAGCGTATCGATGCGCAACTGCCGGGAAACAAGATTCAGTTCACGCGTGAGCTGTTTACCAGTCTGGAAAAGAGTATTCCTTACCTGGGGATTTTTCTGCGCGTGCTGGTGTGTCTGGCGGCGATCGTGAGCGCGCTGGTGGTGATGCTCGCAATGTACACGACCATCACCGAGCGCACGCGCGAGATTGGAATTCTGAAAGCGCTGGGCGCGTCGCGACGATACATTGTCATGATCATAGAATCCGAGGCCATCCTCATCAGCGCGGTTGGGCTCGTAGCCGGGTTTATCTTGTCGTTCATCGCCGGCTTTGCGATTTATCGTGTCTATGGACTCTTCTTTGAATTTAGCTGGGGCTGGTCCCTCACAGCAGCCGCAATCGGGATTCTGGGAGGAGCAATAGGAGCGCTCTATCCCGCTTGGCGCGCCTCAAACCTGGATGCAGTCAGCGCGCTCGCCTACGAATAATTGGCATCCCGACCGTAAACAGTCCGAGTCCAACATCCCACGCCCAAAGTCCAAAGTCTTTGTATTCGACGTTGGACATTGGACTTTGGACTACGTGTTAGTTACGGTCGGGCTACTGTCCCTCGCCTCCGTAGCTGCCACCTGTGTCTGCTGGTTCAGACTTCTAATTGATAACCCCCGGCGCACAATCAACGCCACGCCCACACCGCTCCAAAAAATGTCGCGCCCCTTGCGCACGATTGCCAGCGTCACGCCAATCGCCGTAGTGAACCCGAGCACTTTCGCCAGCATGCCGGTACCGGCTTCATCTACGCCGGTCCGCAGCGGCACAAACTTGAACACAACATTAATTACGCGATTAACTGACTCCAGAATGAACGCGGTTAGCAACGTTGGCGCGATCGCACTTATGAACCAAAGGGTCGTATAAATTTCAAGCACTCCGGTAAAGTGGAAACACATCTCCAATAGAAAAATAAGCAACAACCGGCTGCGATTCCGTGAATAAAAACCATAGATGCGATCTTCAAGCGTTTGCGCCCGCGGGATCGTTTTTCCCATCCAGCCGCGAGCGATGCCGCGGCGCTGAAACAATCCCATTGGACCACTTAAAAATTTCAACTGCCTGCGAATTACCAGATAACCAAGCGGCACAATGACCACTGTCGCGATTAGCGCCCCGATGCTTGCGTAACGCAGCGGCTTAGGCAGTGAGAAACTCAATAACAGCGCTGTGGTGCCGGAAAAAACAAATAGAGCAACCGACAAACTATAAAAAATATTTTCCAGCGCAATTGCCGAGAGGCCGGCCATCAAAGGAACGCGGTCGGCGACGAATGCAGCTTTGGAGGGTTCGGCCACAGCCACGCTGGCCAGCGGAATGATGTTGCCCAGCGCGTCACCCATTACTCGCGCAGCGAATGCGTCGCGAAAGCGAATGGAGTAAGGCGCCTCAAAACATTTTGTCCAGGCAAGTGAACGAACGACCTGGCGGACTGCGGAAATGGCCAGGATTAAAAGAAAGCCAAAGCCCAGACGCTTGATGCCTTCGGTGATCTGCGCCAGGCCGGCTTTGCGTACGAAATAGGCGAACAGCAGCAGGCCAAGAAAAGCGAACACTAAGCCGAACCGGGCAAGCTTTCGGTTTCTGGCCTGATTGTTTTTGGCTGGGCGCGGTTGGGAAATTGGAGGTTGTGGCCCTTCCTGCAAGTTCATCAAGTCCTCTGTCTGACGTTTGAACGATTGAGAACGGTATCACACGGCCAATCAATTCGGGCAACTGGGTCCTATGCGGCTTTGACGCCGCACAGTGCGGTAAGGCTC
>WNFT01004141.1_pt1 | contig 22822 bp, 19 predicted proteins | sample 5400191 | NCBI WGS metagenome assembly WNFT01 (sample SAMN13153359, study PRJNA577476) | soil metagenome | isolation source: 80 cm saprolite under Madrone tree | place: USA:California | collected 2016-06-14 | reverse complement strand
ATCCTCTCGCACGCGGTTGAACAACTCCTTTTCTGTACGCTGCTCGCCTTTATCACTACTCCGTTTTCGATACCCTAGCTTTCCTGTCCATACTGCTCTCTCCCATGCACGAGGAACAGGCTGGTGCCACAGTTCTAGGATTGCCCAAGCATCAGTGTGTTCGCGTCCGGCCTTCCACTCAGCCGACCATTTACTGAATTGTTCGATGGCGCGTGGATTTTTCATGATTCGTGTTCTTTGGCACCAGCCTCAGCGCAAAGGGATAATACCTTAACGGCCGTACACGGTTACGTGTGGACGGAAACGGCAAAGCTCGATTAGGTTCGAGGTCTGCGTAACACCTCGGGTGATGGGTTGTGAAGGGGAGTTAAACTCTTGAGTTTTCAGCTATCTCGTTTATTTGACGTGTCCGATCACAGTTTATGAGTCCGCTGCTCTAACCGCTGAGCTACGGGCCCGCACTCTACTGCAACATCTTACCGCGAAAGAGCTTAGTGGATACTCTCAACTTCCCTCTGAATTCGCTCTGACCTACTTGTGTCAGTCCTGGTGCCAGTTGAATTGAGCAGCCTGCCGCGCTCTGAGGTTAGCAGCGCCAATCTTACCGCAGCACGTAATTGAGGGTTGCCAAAGCGGCATGAGCAGCCAGCGAGAGAACCCTATTGCCGGAAGGCCAAAACCCGTGCTGGACCGTTTTGTAATGGCTGGGAACTTGCACCCGGAATTAGATTTGGCCTTACCGGCCTCGTTGCCGCCAACTTGCTTCGGCTAGTTCGAGGGTTCCGCCCCTATCTATTAAGAGTACCTGTTTTCGAAAAACGTCAACCGAGGACCGCAGAAATCGTGCCCGGCAAGGGACGGTTACGTCAGTTGCTGGTCGGAACTGCCAGAGGTACGCATTCAATCTGAACCAACTTGGCTTCTGTGCTACGCACCGGCTGTCCAAGGTCAACTTTTTTGCCATTGGCGTAGATTTCGTGGCGACCGTGGGTCCTGTGCCATTCCGCCAGCGTTGCAGTTCGGCTTTGGTGCTCGACGACTTTTCGCCAACCGCCGCCGTAGTAAGCACAAAAGCTGATTTCACCTTGGGTCGTTGCCACAGGAGTAGTGGAATTGCAGATTCCCGAGAAATCGTAATTGAAGGCGTCTTGGAACCACATACCGTTGAAGATCATGATTCTCCAGCGCCCGTCATACGAATAAGCTTTCTGAGACCAATGATCGCTACTTCCGGCAACGCGATAGAAACAATCCTCAAGCACACGCCGGAGGTCTGCAGGCCCAAACCCCGAGGGGGCCTTCTGCTGATCGAAATTACGAAGGATCGAAAGCGAGACAAGCGCCTTAGTTGCCGCCGGTCCCCTTCCAGTGTCCGTGATTTCTACAACGTCCCGCATAAATTGTTCCAAGTCAAAGAAGACGGGAATCGGGATCGCCTGTTTCCGATGGGTGTCTATGAGCAAGGGGCTGAAGATCCCACGGTTCGGATGCGTTTACTGGAAAAGGCTTCCTAGATGTGCGTCAGGGTTAAGGACATCGCATAGGTGAGCAAATATTCCAAAGTCTGACACTGGGAACCAATCCCGCATTGGTTGCCAGCCGATCGAAGTCTGTTCATGCAGATCGAAAGCGAGCTGCGTGACAGGATAGCGCCGGGCGTATCGCTCATCGGCGGATACGCGCTCGTCCCTGCCGGCAAACATGATGGGTTGAAAAACGACGCCATGGATTTTGTCTATGTTCTGGAGTGCGAAGCGGACAATATCTCCAAGCCCGTCGTTGTTGACTCCGTTGGTTACGGTAACTTGGAGCGTTGTTCGCATTCCAGCCGCAGCGATACTCTCCAAGGCTTGTCGCTTCACTGCCATGTAGTTTCCCAATCCACGATGGCTGTTCTTTTCTTCGGAAACCCCGTCCAATTGAAGGTATACGGCGTGCAGCCCGGCCTGCTTCGCCTGCAAAGCAAAATCCCTGCTTTCGGCAAAATGCACACCGTTGGTCGCAACGTGAAGTCGATGGAAACCCATGCTTTTAGCGTGCCGAACGGCATCAAGAAAAATCGGCGAAACGGTAGGCTCCCCTCCTGAGAACAAAATGTTGATCTCTCGCTGAGGCTTAAACGAAAGTGCGTTGCTGAAAATCACTTTTATGTCTTCGCTGGTCAATTCGTGAACGTAGCTGGCAGCGTTCGCATCCATGAAGCACGGCGAGCACATCATGTTGCATCGGTTCGTCAGATCAACGATTAAGTAAGTCCCCCGACCGGACCTGATGCTATTTGCGCCATGACCGTGCACACTGCAATCGTCAACACATGTGAAGTCTCTGCCAAACGCAAGACGTTCCATCTTTTGGAAGAAATCCGGGTGGTTGGAGAGTGCGTCCTCGAACGGGCCATGCCGCTCGCAGGCCTTCCGCATGAGAATGCGCCCGCCCTCTTCCAATATCTCCGCGTGAATGATCCCGGGATTGTCTCGAAAATCCGCTACACCAATCTCACCTTTGAGGACTGCCTCCACTGCTTCATGGTTGCAATCGGGGCATAACGACAGGGTTTTCCTGGGAACGCCCGTATCCATCGGAATGCGGTCCCGCTGCTTGAGAAGTCGGCTAGGGGCCCAGCTTGGGCTAGGCAAGCGTCCCTCCGGTAACGCACTGTTAATCGGCCGAAGTACTTTCCACACTGCGTTGGTGGTGGCATAAAAGGCGGCAGCCTTTGACTTGAACATTGGAATACCTCCCGAAGGATAAGCTCGCGAAGAAACAGAGACTTGCTCAATCAAGCTGGATACGAAACCAATACGCGCACAGCTCGACCTCTGTCAAGTGAAAATGCGATGAGCAAGACCTGTTGAGGACAGGTGGCGGGTCGCCGAAGAGTTAGTTTCTCAGAAACCAAGCTGTCAGCGGCAATAGCCGTCTCGGACGAAGGTGTGTAACCGTTGTGAGCGATTATGAAAAGGCAGGAACAAAGCTAGAGGTCATCGGATGGAGTCGCTATGGGCTACATCGAACAGAATCTCGTCCCGGAGGAGAATGTGTTATACAAAACTCGACTCCACTGGATCGTTCTGGTTCGGCCACTAATTGTGGGAGCGGTTCTCGGAAGCATGGGGCTCGCATTCGTTGTCGGCGGCTACGAGGCAAGTGGCAAAGACCGTTCGTATGGCGGAATGATTATTCTTGAATCGTTGCTTGTCGTCGGTGCCGCCGTTTCCATCGGTGCGGGACTGGTACGAAAAAACTCCACTGAAGTAGCAGACGCGGCTGGTTGCCAGACGCCTTTGGATCAAAGAGGCGTGTGGAACCTGCAGGTGAAAATATCCGTGCGGGTTCGAATCCCGTCAGCCGCACCAAATCCTAAAAATCAAAACTGGTTAGGAACAGTTTTCGGGCACAAGGGTCTCGACCTTTGCTGCGTGCTGCTCTTCGTTAGTGATTTTGAGTGGGTGGGCCCCCCGGAATTGTCCGCACCAAGATACCATCACGGATGAAACGTGCCATTGCGGCAGGAGGAACTAATTCCTGGCCGTTGCCGACCGCCTCGTGCAGCGCCAGAAACCACAAATACTTGTCCGTGTGGGACGGGCTAATTGTCATCAACTGCGAGGCGCGGCTGGCCGCCGACCGGAACCACCACGTGTTGAACGGGTTCACAATGTTTCTGTCGCGGAAGTGCAGGATCGGAGTCTGAAATAAGCCCGCTGCAAAGCGATGCAACCAAACCTCGTCCGGAATATCAACCTATGGTGTCAGTTTTGGTGTCAGTCGGGATTTGAGATGAGTGCGTGTCGATGCGAAATTCATGCGAATGCAAATCTGTAGCTAACTTTCGCGCAAAGAATCAGATAGCGCGTGAGTGCAAATGCGTGCAGAACCAAGCAGAACGCGTCCGTACAGATTATGAGTCCGCTGCTCTAGCCGCTGAGCGACGGGCCCCACGCTTGAGAAACATTTTAGCCTGAAATTGCCCAATTCACCCGTGCCGCGACGCGGATTTCTGCTCACCCCTTTGCGGAGAGGGCGTCTATCGCCAGTGGGGTGGTCTGCCGGAGAGAAGAAAGACATTCGTGTCGTTGTCTCTTGTGGAGAGGAGAAGGTGTGATCATGCGCAACGTGTGGAAGTGTGCTTTGGGACTGTTGGCGGGACTGGGCATCTTGGCCGGGAATGCGGGGGCGCAGTTCAAGAACGGAAGCCAGGCGACGGAGCTGAACATACCGCGGCTCAGCCAGCGTGGGACGGTATCGCAGCGGATTGGGCTGACGGACATTACGATTACGTATCACCGGCCGGAAGTGGGCGGACGGGAGATCTGGGGCAAGACAGTGCCTTTTGGAAAAGTGTGGCGCGCGGGCGCGAACGAAAACACGACCATCACTTTTTCCGACGACGTAAATGTTGAAGGGAAACCACTTGCCGCGGGGACGTATGGGCTGCACACTATTCCGGACAAGGATCAGTGGACGATTATTTTTTCGAAGAATTCGACTTCCTGGGGCAGCTTCAGCTACGACGAGAAGGAAGACGCGCTGCGAGTGACTACCAAGCCGCAGGCTGCGGATTTCCGCGAGGCGCTCACTTACACGTTTGAGGAGGTCAAGCCGGATTCGGCGGCCGCGACGCTGCGTTGGGAAAAGCTCGCGGTTCCCTTCCATATTTCCGTGGATGTGAAGGCCGTGGTGCTTAAGAGCGTCAAGAACGAATTGCGGAGCGTGGGCGGATTCTCGTGGGCGGGATTCGACGAAGCGGCGCAGTGGTGCCTGGATAACAATTACAACCTGGAAGAAGCGCTGAAGTGGGAAGACACTTCGATCCAAAATGAAGAGCGGTTTGAAAACTTGGAAACCAAATCGCGCATCCTCGAGGTGATGGGACGAAAAGAAGAATCCGCCAAGGTGCTTTCCAAAGCGTTCGATAAGGCCAGCGCGATTCAACTGTACTCCTACGCCCGGGGCCTTCAACGATCGGGGAACGCCAAGCGCGCGTTCGAGTTGTACCCGCAAGTGCCGAAGAAAGATGCGAATCACTGGATAAGCCATCTGGCACTCGCGCGCATTTCGTCGAACACGGGAGATTTCCCGACGGCGGCCAAGGAAATGACGCAGGCCATCAGCGGGGCGCCGGATGCGACGAAGCCGTTTTTGCAGCCACTGCTGAAGCGCCTCGAAGCGAAGGACGACATCAATAAGTAGCCGGGCATCGTCTTCTGAATAGGAACGAAGGGGGGGACACACACCCCCATTCCATGCAATATCAAGACAAAGGAGTTGCAGAATTAGCATTTTATAAGTGATTGACAGTAAAGATGGATGCACGATGAGGGCATGAGTTCCGAAGTGGGAATTGTTGGTACACACCCCGGCAGTTTTCGTAAACCGAGGGCAGGGCACCCAAATTCATCTTAGAGTTTATCGTCCGGGCCACCGTCTTCTAGTTCTTCTTTGTCGGTCTAATTAAAATCCCAAGGGGATAAGGCTTTCCGTCGTCGCCATAGACCTCATTCCTTGGCCCATAAACACTTCACCCGTGCTCGATTGAATGCGGAACGGGTTTTGAGAATCAACTCACTGTCCAGGGTCGGCCCCGTGCATATCAGTCCGGCTTCAGGATTAAGTTCTGATATAGATGGGTCGCCAATTACGGTTACTGTCCTCTTTCCGATTATCTTTTGCGAGATTTGCCATTTGGCGTTCTGAAACGCAGTCACGATTTGTTTAGCTAGTTGCTGTGTTTCCGGGTCATTCTCCGTAATCACCGTAATGGAAACGCGGTTGCCAGTCGCCAATTGCAAGCTAGCTCCAAGGCTAGCAATCTGTTCCTCAGACAGGATTCTAAGCAATGGTTGTTCACTGGCGGGCAATTTTCTCTCTTTTTTTGGTGGCACATCTCTTTGATTATTTGACTGTGGTTGGGATGGCTGAATAAGAGGAGCGGATACCGGAGGCGGGGCAGGCGTGACCGCTTTGGATTGGTTAAAAATATGAATTGTCTCAGCGATGTAGATGGATAAACCCAGAATGGCCATGGCTATCCCGGTTCTTTGCATGCCATCCATCTTTAGACTGTTCAAAATGACAATTCCGCCGAAGGCAGCAGCTAATACTACTAAGGCGAATCTTTCCAGCCAAACAGGCACTGCGGAGTTATGCAATATTTCGGAGCTAAAGGCTAGAATTCGGCTATTCATTCAAATTGTTCCACTACCAGAGGTTGAGAAGGCTGGAAATTCGTGGTGTTCGCGAGCTATGCTGTCGGGTGGCGGCGGAGCGGTTAGGGCCGCCGGAAGTGAGGAAGACGATGGTTACACGACGTGAGTTTCTGGATGCACTGGCAGTGGGAGCAGCGGGGCTGGCGGTGGGGACGAAGGCGAAGAGCTATGAGCGGATCGTTGGCGCCAACGACCGGCTCAACTTTGCGGTGATCGGACTGAATGGGCGCGGGTACGCCCATCTTTCTTCCTTGAAGGCGAACAAGAGCGCCGCGCGCATTTCGTATGTGTGCGACGTGGACGGCAATATCCTGAAAAAGTTCGCCGATGCCACGGAGCGCGAGATGGGCGAGGCGCCAGTAGCGGAAAAAGACTTTCGCGCGATCCTCGCCCAGAAGGACGTGGACGCCATCACCATCGCCACTCCCGACCATTGGCATACGCCTATGGCCATCGCGGGATTGCAGGCGGGTAAACACGTCTACGTGGAAAAGCCCTGCAGCCACAATCCGGCCGAGGGAGCGATGCTGGTAGAGGCGCAGCAGAAATATGGAAAGCTGGTGCAGATGGGCACGCAGCAGCGCTCTTCGCCACACAGCATGGAGATCGTAGAGAAGATTCATACCGGCATCATCGGCAAGCCGTACCTGGCGAAAGCGTGGTACAGCAACACGCGGAAGTCCATTGGCACGGGGAAAGAAGTGCCGGTTCCAGCGCAACTGGACTGGGAGCTGTGGCAGGGTCCGGCGCCACGCCGTCCTTACCGGGACAACGTGCATCCGTACAACTGGCACTGGTTCAGAAATTATGGGACCGGCGAGACGCTGAACAATGGAACGCACGAAGTGGACGTGTGCCGGTGGGCGCTGGGGGTCGACTATCCAAAGCGCGTCACGGCGTCAGGCGGCAGATATCACTTCAAAGACGACTGGCAGTTTTATGACACGCTGATGACGAGCTTCGAATACGACGACAAAATGCTCATGTGGGAAGGCACTTGCTGCCAAGGAATGAAGTGTTACGGGCGCGACCGCGGCTCGACCATCCTGGGAACGACAGGAACAGTGGTTGTGGACCGCGACGGCTACGAAATCTACGACCTCAAAGGGAACAAGACGAACGAGTTCAAGGCCGGAAGCACGACGTCGTCTGCCGACCTCCGCGGGGCCGATTCCATGACGGATAGGCACTTCGCGAACTTCATCGCGGGAATCCGAAATGGCGAGAAGCTGAACGCGCCAATCTCCGTGGGGAACTTGGCCGTTACGATGCTGCAGCTTTCGAACATCGCGTGGGAAGTGAACCGGGAGCTGGTCCTGGATACGAAAGACGGGCGCATCCAGGGCGACGCGGAAGCGATGAAGATGTGGGGGCGTGAGTACGAGAAGGGCTGGGCGCCGCATGTCTAAAAGGCGGCCGTGAGCGTGAAAGCGTGAGGAGTTATCAGCTATCAGTTTTCAATTGTAAGTAGGATAAAGAACGCGATTCGTTTTGTTTCCGTTCCTGCCTTAGGGCAGTTGTTGCCGAAGCTACTTCGCCAGGATGGCGCGGAGCAACTTATGAAAAACATTCTCCCTCGCCGCGATTTTGTGCGCTCTGGTGCACTAGTTGCGGCGGCGTTGGCTGATTCGAAGGGTGTATTCGCTATGGCGGCGGGACGGCCACCGGCTGGCGAAGGACCTGCGATTCAACTCGGCGTGGCGAGCTACACGTTCCGCAACTTCAATCGCGCGCAGGTGATCGGCTTCCTGAAACAGCTCAACGTCCTGGCGCTGAATGCGAAGGACGTCAAAGATCATCTGCCGATGGAACCGCAGGCGGAGGCGGCCGCGCTGGCAGACTATGCCGCGGCGGGCATCAAGCTTCACGCCGCCGGAACGATTTATTTCCCGCAAGACGAGGACACGGACATTCGGAACAAGTTTGAATACTGCAAGCGGGCGGGGATTGGCGTAATTGTCGCGGGCGATCCCGCGCCGGAGACACTGCCGCAGATTGAGAAGTTCGTAAAGGAATACGACATCCGCTTTGCGCTCCACAATCACGGGCCGGAGGATAAATTGTGGCATTCGCCGCTGGATGTATTGAAGGCGGTGAAGGGCATGGACCCGCGCATGGGATGCTGCATCGATGTCGGGCATACGGTGCGCGCGGGCACGGACGTGGTTCAGGCGATCCACGAAGTGGGCGCGCGGGTGTTTAACGTTCATATGAAGGACCTCACCAACTTCCGAAGCAAAGAGAGCCAGGTGGCGGTGGGAGAGGGCATCATGCCGGTGAAGAAGATTTTCGAGGCGCTTGGCGCGATCAAGTACAAGGGCTTCGTGGATCTGGAATATGAGATTCACGCCGACGATCCGATGTCGGGGGTTATTGAGAGCTTTGCGTATATGCGAGGAGTGATGGCGGGGATGGTGTAGGCGGTAAGCGCAAACTGACTGACGAACAGGCGTCGGGCGGCTTCTGGCTTGCAGCGTTAGGCGGTGATGCCGCCGAAGCACATATATTTGACTTCCACAAATTCGTCGATGCCGTACTTGGAGCCTTCGCGGCCGAGGCCGGATTCTTTTACCCCGCCGAAGGGAGCGACTTCCGTGGAAATGAGGCCGGTGTTGATGCCGACGATGCCGTATTCGAGGGCTTCGGCGACGCGCCAAACGCGGGCGATATCGCGACCGTAGAAATAAGCAGCCAGGCCGAATTCGGTGTCGTTGGCGAGGGCGATGGCTTCGGCTTCCGTTTTGAAGCGGAAGAGCGGGGCTACGGGGCCAAAAGTTTCTTCGCGGGCGACGGCCATTTGCGGCGTCACATCGGTGAGCACGGTGGGCTCGAAAAAGCGCCCGCCGAGGGCGTGGCGATGGCCGCCGACGAGAACTTTTGCTCCTTTGGACTGGGCGTCGCGGATGTGGCTTTCGACTTTTTGAATGGCGGCGTCGTCAATGAGCGGCCCCTGCGTGGCGCCGGCTTCGAGGCCGGGAGCGGGCTGCAGCGCTCTTACGGCCGCGGTAAGCTTGCCGGCGAAAACGTCGTACACCGTGTCCTGCACCAGCAAGCGATTCGTGCACACGCAAGTCTGGCCGGAATTGCGATACTTGGAAGCGATGGCGCCTTCGACGGCGGCGTCCAGGTCGGCGTCGTCGAAGACGATGAAGGGCGCGTTGCCGCCGAGTTCCAGCGAAAGTTTTTTGACGGTGCCCGCGCACTGGGCCATGAGGATTTTTCCAATTTCGGTTGAGCCGGTGAACGAAAGCTTGCGGACGATAGGATTGGAGGTCAGTTCGGCGCCAATCTCCGTGGCGGACCCGGTGACGATGTTAAGCACACCCTTGGGAACACCGGCGCGCTCGGCCAGCTCCGCGAGGGCGAGGGCTGAAAACGGAGTTTGCGAAGCGGGCTTCAGCACGACAGTGCAACCCGCGCCGATGGCGGGCCCGGCCTTGCGCGTGATCATCGCCAGGGGAAAATTCCACGGCGTGATGCACGCGATGACGCCGATGGGCTGCTTGATGACGACGATGCGCTTGTCCGGTTGATGCTGCGGAATGGTGTCTCCGTAAATGCGCTTGGCTTCCTCGCCGAACCATTCGAGGAATGCGGCGGCGTAGGCAACTTCTCCCTTCGATTCGGAAAGCGGCTTGCCCTGCTCGAGGGTCATGAGACGGGCGAGATCGTCCTGGTTGGCCATCATGAGGTCGAACCAACGGCGAAGAACGACGGCGCGCTCCTTAGCGGTTTTCTTGCTCCAGGCGGGGAAAGCCTGATTGGCGGCTTCGATGGCGCGGCGGGTTTCAGTGGCGCCCAGTTTTGGGACCGTGCCGATAATTTCGCCGCTGGCGGGATTGTCTACTTTGAGCGTCTGGCCCGAGGCCGCCTGGACCCACTGGCCGTCAACGTAACAAGCTTCGCGGAAGAGTCGGGCGTCCTTGAGCTGGGCGGATAGGTTTTCTATTTTTGTGATGGTGTTCTGCATGGTCAACTCCTGATTCTAACAGGGACAGGCAAGAGAGCGCGTCCCGCTACGCGTGGGAAAGCGCTGGTTGCTTGTGCTCCGCAACGGAGGCGAGCGCGGCTTCGATGACGCCAAGGCCTTCGTCGAACTGCTCGTCAGTGACGACCAGCGGAACGAGAATGCGAATCACATTATTGAAGGTTCCGGCAGTGATGGTGATGAGGCCGTGCTCGTAGCAATATTTGGCGATGGCCTTGGTTTCGGTGTCAGCAGGCTCGCGCGTTTGCGCGTTGCGCACCAATTCAATGGCGCACATACCGCCAAGCCCGCGAACGTCACCGACTAGAGGCCATTTTTTCTGCCAGCTTCGCGCGCGCTCTTCAAAATGCTTGCCGATGGCGGTAGAACGCGCGAGCAGGCCGTCCTTCTCGATGGTTTCGATGGCGGCAAGCGCGGCGGCGCACGAAAGCGGGTGTCCACAGTAGGTGCCGCCGAGAGAACCAACGCCGGGAGCGTCCATGATTTCCGCGCGGCCGGTGACCGCGGCGATAGGCATGCCACCGCCGAGCGACTTCGCCGTGGTGATCAGATCAGGCTCGATGCCGAAATGTTCCGAGGCGAACCATTTGCCAGTGCGGGCAAAGCCGGATTGCACTTCGTCGGCGATGAAGAGAATGCCGTTCTTGCGGCAAATATTTTGCAGCAGCTTGAAGTAATCAGGCGGAGGAACAACGAAGCCGCCTTCACCGAGAACGGGCTCGGCAATCACGGCGGCGACGGATTCGGGAGCGACGGAACGCTTGAAGGCGTCTTCCAGATGATGCGCGAAAGTTTCCGCAGTGGCGCCTTTTTCTCCGCGGTAGGGATAGGCGAAAGGAATGCGGTAGATGTCGCTGGCGAAAGGCGCGAAGCCGGCTTTATAAGGATGGGTCTTGCTGGTGAGCGACATGGTGAGAAGCGTGCGCCCGTGGAACGCATCCTCGAAACAAATGACGGCTGGGCGCTTGGTGTAGGCGCGCGCGATCTTGATGGAGTTTTCGATGGCTTCGGCGCCGGAGTTGACGAGGATGGTTTTCTTCGGGGAATTACAAGGAGCGAGCGCGTTGAGTTTTTCGGCAACGGCGACGTAGCTTTCGTAGGGAGTGACGGCGAAGCAGAGATGCAAATGCTTTTCGAGTTGCTCGCGGATGGCGGAGAGCACGCGGGGAGAGCGGTGGCCGATGTTGAGGCAGCCGATACCGCCGGCAAAATCGAGATAGCGATTGCTGTCGACGTCCTCGATGGTGGCGCCATCGGCGCGCGTGGCGAACACCGGCGTGGCATTCGAAGCGCCGCGCGGAATCGCGGCTTCGCGGCGCGCCATCAAGGCGCGGGACTTGGGGCCCGGTATTTCGGTGCGAATTTGAATCGTAGGCATTTTTGTTTTCCTTGCCTTGAATCTAATACCAGCCGATCGGCGTTTCATCGAGATTGACGAACACCTGTTTGGTTTCGAGATATTCTTCCATTCCCCAGGGACCCAGCTCGCGGCCAAAGCCGGACTGCTTGTAGCCGCCCCACGGCGCTTCAACGTACGTCGGTTGCATGTGATTGACCCAGACGATTCCGGCGCGGAGGGATTTGACGACTCGGAAGGCCTTATAAATGTCACGGGTCCAGACAGCCGCTGCGAGACCGTAGGGCGTGTCGTTGGCGATGCGAATGGCGTCCGTTTCGCCTTCGAACGGAATCACGGAAGCCACCGGACCGAAAATTTCTTCGCGGGAGATGCGGGCTGAGTTGTCCACGTCGTAAAAAATAGTGGGCTCGACGTAGTAGCCTTTGCCGAACTGCTTCGGGCGCCCGCCGCCAATGGCGACTTTTGCTTCTTTCTTGCCGAGTTCGAGGTAGGAGCTGACGCGGTCGTATTGCTCCTTGCTGACGAGCGGCCCCATTTTCGTTTCGCGTTCGAGCGGCGCGCCCAGCTTGATGCGCTTGGCTTTTTCCGTCATGGCTTCGAGGAACTTGGAATAAATTTTCTTTTCGACGAGAATGCGGCTGCCCGCGGAACAAACTTCGCCTTGATTGATGAAGATGCCGAAGAGCGCGCCATCGACGGCGGCTTCCCAATCCGCGCCATCAAAGAAAATGTTGGGGGACTTCCCGCCGAGCTCGAGCGTGACGCGCTTGAGTGTGTCCGCGGCGCTCTTCACGATACTTTTTCCAACCGCGGCACTGCCGGTGAAAGCGATTTTGTCCACGCCGGGATGGGCGACGAGCGCGGTTCCGGCAGTTTCGCCGAAGCCGTTGACGATGTTGATGACGCCGGGCGGCAGGCCCAATTCTTCAAACCAGTTGGCGACTTCCATCACAGTGAGTGGCGTTTGCTCGGCGGGCTTGAGGACGCAGGTGCAACCGGCAGCAATGGCGGGAGCAAGCTTCCACGAAGCCATGACCAGCGGATAGTTCCACGGGATGATCTGGCCTGCGACGCACAGGATTGACGTGGCCAAGAACTTTGTTGGCAAGGCCGGCGTAATATTCAAAACAAGTTGCAGCGTCGGCGATGTCGTATTCGGCTTCGACGATGGGCTTGCCAGAATTGCGGCATTCGAGTTCAGCAAGCTGGCCGGCGTTGGCGCGAATTTTTTCGGCGAGTTTGTAGAGAAGGCGGCCGCGGTCGGCCGCGGTGGTCTGACGCCACGGGCCGGAATCAAACGCGGCGCGCGCGGCTTTTACGGCGCTGTCGACATCGGCGGCCGCACCGGACGCAACGTGCGCTATCACTTCTTCAGTGGAGGGATCGTAGACGGGAAACATTTCACCGGAAGAACTTTTAACCCACTGGCCGTTGACGTAGTTGTCATAGGTTCGAACGATTGTTTTCGCAGTGCTCGACATAACTGCCTCCCAAATTCAGTTCATAGTACCGGCGCGGGCGCTGTGGCCAGTTTTCGCGCGGCTTTGCGCCTGCCATAAATAAAAAAGAAAAACGCCGCGAGGCCGATGAAAAGCAACGTGCCCCCGAACATCCAAATCTCGTACGACAGGAGAGACTTGATCTGCTGCGCCGGAAAAAATGCCAAGGCAATTCCCAAGCCCGTGGTTGTGAATCCGCTGAAGCCGGCGAGGATCAGCGTGGTTTTGCCGTAGCGGCTCTTTACGAAAGAATCGCTGGAAGCGATTTTCATCAGCGCACCGAACATGTATAGAAAAGGGATCAATTGAAGCACGACGGCGAGAGAGAGCAACTTCTGAAATGTCTCCTGCACGCCCGCGCCCGAAAGCGAAAAATTAATCACCACAAGAACCAGCGATACAGCCGCATGGACAATCAACGCGGCATACGGCGTCGCGTACTTCGGATGAACCTTGCCAAGCCAGGAAGGCATGTAGGAATCGAGGCCGGCAACAAAAGGAATGCGCGCCGATCCTCCGAGCCACGCGGAGCCAATTCCCGCGATCGAGATGCTCAGCAAGAACGCGAAGGGCGCAACGATCCATCCGGCTCTAACGCGGCTGGCCATGTGGCCGACAGCCTGCACGATGCCTTGCAGCACGCTGATGTCGCTCTTCCTTAATGCGATGAGCAGCGTCAGCGTCGCCCCGATGTACAGCAAACCGGATAGAAGGCCGCCCCAGGCGACGGCTCCGGGAAGAGTTTTCTGCGGGCTTTCAATTTCATCGCCCATAACCGAAGCGAGCTCCAGACCGACGAGGCCGAAACAGATCACGCCGAAGGAATTCAATACGAAACGAGGGTTTGCCGGAATGCGGAAATCCGCCGCCGTTACGGACGTGCCGAACCGCAGCCAGACTACGATTCCCAGGCCGATAAGGATAGCCGCGGCAACAAAAGTGCCGATCGCGCCGAGATTGTTCACCCACTTCCCGACGCCGAGACCAACAATATTCAGCACGACGAGCAAAAATAGCAGCACTAGTGAGGCCGTCAATGTGAACGATTTGTTATCCGCGAGCGATTCGTGGCCGGCCCCCAGAGCGAAGACGAATACGCCGACGAAGTACAGCATGATTGTGGGAACGTACATCATGTTGTTGGTCCAGTAGCACCAGCCGGAGAGGAAACCATGGAAGTCGCCGAAAACTTCCTTGGCCCACAAGTACACGCCGCCTTCGCCGGGATAGCGATGCGCAAGCTCAACCACGGCGATACCCTGCGGCCAAAAGAACAGCGCGAGCGAGATAATCCACAGCCACACCGTTACGCCACCATTGGCAGCGATGGACGGAACAACATTAAGGTTGAAAACGGCAACGACGAAGAGCAGAACGAGGTCCCACCGGCCCAGCACGCGGCGCAGGTGCGGCGCTTCTTGCGCCAACGGCGCTGACGGCGTGGCAGTGACCTCGTTCGCCAATGGCGTTTTCTCCTAGAGGACAGAGCGCTTCGGACTAGTGTCCAGCCGCGCCCACAAATGCCGCGCCGCGCTCTTGCTGGGCTTTCGCGAGCGCGGGCGCGACTTCCTCGAAAACCGCAAGATGCCTGTCAATGTCCGCTTCCATGTGTTGAACGGAAATGGTCCACTGTTCATCCCACCAATACGGCTGAGCCAGCACGCCGCGATTGACCATGCCAAACCAGTAGTGGCGCCAGAGATCGACGTCGATCTTGGTCCAGTCGCGATAGTTGCGAATTTCCTGGGGATAAAGCATCAGTGCGCCGTTGACTCCGGCGCTGGCGACATAGGCCTGCAGGCCGGACTTCTTGACGATGGCGCGATAGTCTTCAGTCAGTTTTTTGCTGAGTTTGCCCACGTGCGCGTAGTTTTCTCGCGTGAGGACTTCACGGAATGTCGCGAGACCGGCAGACATGGCGACTCGATTAGTGTTGTACGTGCCGCCGTGAAAAACTTTGTGCTGCGAGATCAGGTCCATCACCGCGCGGCTCGCGCCGAACGCGCCCAGCGGCAACCCGCCGCCGATGGATTTGGCGAGGCAAATCATGTCCGGCTTCACGCCGAAGAATTCGCTGGCACCGCCCCAGGCAAGTTTGGCGCCGGTTTTGACTTCGTCGAAGATAAGCAGCGCGCCGTTCTTCGTGCAAATGTCGCGCAGCCCCTGCAGGAATCCGGGCTGCGGCAAGCACAGTCCGACGTTCATCAAGATGGGTTCGAGAATGATGCCTGCGATTTGGCCGGGATTTTCCTTGAAGCGACGCTCGACGCTGGAGAGATTGTTGAAAGCCGCGACGACGACGTTGGCGAGCGAAGCTTTCGGTACGCCACCGCCACCAGGAACAGAATTGGGCGCGTCCGGGTCTCCGTACTCTTCCGCCTTGGGCTTGACGCTGACGAGCGCGGTGTCATGCAGGCCATGGTACGCGCCCTCGAACTTCAGGATCTTGTCACGGCCGGTAGCTGCGCGCGCGATGCGGCAGGCGTGCATGGTGACTTCCGTGCCGCTGGAGCCGAAGCGCACCATTTCCACCGGATAGCGCTTGCAGATTTCTTCCGCGAGTTCCCATTCCTGGTCGTGCGGCATGCCGAAGGTGGTTCCTTCGTGCAGCTTTTGTTCGACGGCTTTTACGACCGCGGGATGGCAATGCCCGGCCATTAGCGCACCGAAGCACAGGTTGTGGTCGATGTATTCGTTGCCGTCGACGTCGTGAATGCGGCTGCCCTTGCCGTCGTTTACAAAGAGCGGATAAGGCTCGTAATAGCGGTAATTGCTGGCGACTCCGAGCGGAATCCGTTCCAGGGCCCGCTTGTGGGCGGCAGCGGATTTCGGTGTGCGCTTTTCGTAGGTGGCGATTTCTTTTTGTAGTGCGTCGTGCATTGGGGTGCTCCGTCATGGCAGGTCTGTTCCCTGCGGTCAGTGTGTGCGAAAAAAAATCGCTGGGCCTGCTGCACTAATCTCATTTTAACAGACGTAAGAAGGCGCCCCGACCTGGCCGGGGCGCCATTCAAAGCTTTACTGATTGCCCTGGGGCGCTTTCTGGCCAGCGCCCTAAAAAACCAGTTTCAATGCGAACTGGAACAATCGCGGGTCGCGCACCTTTTGCGGCTGGCCAAAGGTCGGGTTAGCCGATCCGCCATCCACTCCGTAGAATTGGGCGTGATTGAAGACGTTGAAGATCTCCGTCCGGAATTCCAGACGCGTCTTTTCTCCAATAGCGGTATCTTTAAACAATCCCATGTCCCAATTATTGATCGGTGGATTGCAGCAGAGAGTGCGCGGAGTGTTGCCAAAAGTTCCCAACGCACTGTCGGCGAAATTGGTGGGATCGAAGACAAAACCATCGATGCGCGGGTTGTGAGTCCTGAACGGGCCGAGCATATCCGGCTTTCCGGGGCATTCGAAACCAAGCGTGCTGCCCTCCAACTCAGCATCATCGCAGTTATTGATTAAGATCGGGAAACCGCTCTGGTACGTGTAGATGCCGGAAACCTGCCAGCCATTCAGCGCCTTTCCTTTAAATCCCTGGAACTTCGGAACGGGCAGTTCCCAGACGTAATTGAAGACGAAGCGATGGCGCGCATCGAACAGTGACGGTCCATAGGTTGCGTTAAAGTTGGTCGGGTTCAGGATCTCCTCGAAGCTGGAGGCATTGTCCAAGGACTTGCTGTAGGTGTAGGAAGCCTGGAACTGCAGACCATGAGAGAACCTCTTTTCGAAGAGCGCCTGCAACGAGTTGTAGTTGGAATGCGCCGCGGTATCTTCGTTGAAGATGCTCCCAAAAATCGGCGTTCCATCTGCGGGGCATCCGTTCGTCAGCGGGTTCGGATTCGTTGGCTGACAATTCGGTGAGGAGTAAGGACGCAGACCAACCAAGGTGATCGCTGGATTTCCCGGCCCGGCACTCGGTACGGATCCATACGGCAAGTGAAGCGTGAAACCAGCCGGTACGGAGTTGGCCGGAAGGCTGAAAGCAGAATCTTCAAAGAATTGACCGCAACTGTATGCGGAGGCCAGTCCGGGATTGCTATTGGGATTGGGGGTCACGCCGTCAGCTAGAAATGGTCCATAGAAGTTGGAGATTGCCGACATATCCAGGCACGGTTGCGGATTCGCGGCATTCTGATCGTGCATGGCAAGAAGCCGGTGCCCCTGCGAGCCAACGTATCCAACCTGAAGAAGAACATTGCCAGGTAGTTCGCGCTTAATCGTCAAATTGTACTGCGCAGAATACTGCGCACGAAGCTTCGTCGGGAATTGCCCGAAGAGCACAATCGGACGATAGAGCGCCCAGTCTACAGGCTGATTCCGCGGCGGATTCAAAAAGGCGTTGGAAACATTTGGTTTAGTGGCGCCCTCTTGCGTGACAAACGGCGTACTGAAGAGTGGATTCGACACGCCGTTGCTGATGCCGAAGGGCGGCTCCGCGCTGAACTGCTCGAGCACCAGTTGTTCGATTGGATTGTAGAAAAGGCCCCATCCCATGCTGATGGTGGTTTTATTCGGGCCGCCGGTAAGTTTGGAGAGAGCGCCGTCTTTCCAGCCCGGACTCCAGTTCAAGCCAAGCCGCGGTGCAAAGGCTTTGTAGTAGGTGTTGATGAGGCCACCGGGAACACCTTTATCGCCCGGGAACACCAGGCCAGTGGGAGTAGTTCCGGTATTCGCGCAAGTCGGTGTCGGGTTGGTTGCCGACTGGAAGAAAGAAACACTCGAGCTCGGAAAGCCTGCCGAGAGATCGCATGGAAAGATCGTTGAGTTCTGACCCGGGTTGAACCGCTGAACTTTCTTACCAACGTCGGTAAGGGGCGTGTTCGTCTCCCAGCGAAGACCATAGTTCAGCGTTACGTTGGATTTGAGCTTCCAACTGTCTTGCGCGAAGAGATAGACCGAAGTGCTGCGCACCAGCTCGGTGTTGGCGGATCCTTGCGAATACGAGATGGGAAGACCGAGGAGGTAGTTTGCAAAAGGATTCGCAGCTCCCGTGTCGTTGACGCCGCCCGGGCCGAAAATGTACTCGCCGTTCACGTTGAAATAAAGCTTCTGATCGAATTTCTGGTAACGGGCATCACCGCCAAACTTGAAGCTGTGCTTGCCGATAATCTTGCTGTAGTTGTCGTTAAATTGAAATGTGTTGCCGGTCTGCGGCAATTGACCTTCAAAGTTGTTTCCGAAAAGACCGAGCGTGCCGTTCAGCGTCACATACGGCACACCTTCGAATTTCGAGCCGAGCCCCGGATGAATCCCGCATCCGAACCCGGGACAAACGGGAGTATTGGGATTGGCTGCCGTGCCGAGGGGATTCCCGTTTGCATCGACGAGGGGCGTGTCCGTGCTTCCGCCAAAGCATAGCGCTGCGGAAACGGCGCTGCCGCAAGATGCTGTCACCGCATTGGTCACTGTGGGGGTATAAAACTGCGGCTGCGTCTCCCGGAACAGCGTGAACCGAAATTCATTCACCGCGGTTGATCCAATCGTCCAGGAATGGCTGGCGTTGATCTGTTGCGCGTGCGTGATAATCCTGCCGGGGAAATTACCCAGTGAGCCGCCCGCCAACTGGAAGATGGCGAAGGGATCCAGAGTGTTGTCGTTGTTGTAGTAATAATAGAGAGAGAGCTTCTGATCCTTGTTCAGGATCTGGTCGAAGCGAATCTGGAATTGATCCGCGCGATCCGTGGATTTGACCACGTCTTGGGTCTGGGAATTGCTGCCCCCCGAGCCAGGCAGGTACTTCACCAGGCTGGCCGCAACGGGGTCGAAGCATTGCGTCGGGACCACGCTGCCAGCGAATATGTCGCTGTAAAGCTGTGGTGTGCCCGCCGCTGCCGCATCCAGATTGGTCTGGCCGGAAGGAGTAAGATTTGCTCTGCATCCCGTCCGGTTCTCAAAGATATTGGCAACCGTCGGGTCGTTCAGAGTGCCTGAGAACGCGCCGTTTCCAAAGTTGCCCGCAAGGTCGCCCGCTGTCGGCACTGGGACCGGTTGCGAAACGATGCCCCGTACGATGCGGCGGCCCTCGTACGAGCCAAAAATGAAGGACTTGTCTTTCTTGATTGGCCCGCCAAGCGTTCCGCCAAACTGGTTTTGCTTGAAGGGCGCCTTAGGCGTGGGCTGGAATGTGAATCCGTGGGCATTCAGGACGTCATTGCGTAAAAACTCATAGACGCTGCCATGAAAATCGTTCGATCCCGATTTGGTAACTACGTTGACCACCGCCCCCGAATTGCGCCCGTATTCCGCGTCAAAGGAATTGGTGATTACGCGAAACTCTTCGATGCTGTCCGGTGAGGGCTGCACTGCGGGCAGGTTGGCAAACAGATCGTTGCCATCTCCGCCGTTCACAGAGTAATTGTTCGAGCGGCCCCGGCCGCCATTCACGGTCACAACACCAGGTTTGTCCGTCCCGTAAAATAAGTTGTTTCCGATCTGCGACTGCACTCCTGGTTGCAACTGCAGGAGTTGATAGACATCACGTTCGTTGAGGGGAAGTTGCGTCGAGGAGCGCTCGTTGACGATGGCGCCAAGTTGCGTCGAAGTCGTGTCCACCACCGGAGGAACGCCAGTGACCTCTACCACGTCAGTCGATCCGCCGATTTGTAGCGCGAGGTCAACGCTTACGACTTCGTTGAGATTGAGGACGATTCCCTTGCGCGTGTATTTCTTGAAGCCCTGGCTGGTGGCATCGATCTGATACGTCCCCACGGGCACTTCGAGGAAGATGTATTCGCCATTCGCGCCAGACTGCACCTCGCGCGTGGCGTGGGTCGCTTCGTTGATCAGCGTGACCTTCGCCCCAGGTACTGCGCCGCCGCTCGGGTCTACCACCGTGCCGCGGATGCGGCCGCCGGTGCTCTGTGCGCCCGCAAATGGCGCCCCGAGGCACACTGCCATCGCCAGCACCATTGCGAATAAGATCCTGCGGCAGCACTGCGAACCCTGTTGCCAGAATGGTACGTGAACCCTCATGACCTCACCCCTTGCCGCGAAGAATTTTTGAAAATCGATTCTTCGTGGTTGCTGTACCCTTGAAACCTTACTATAATCCTGCAAACTTAGAGAAAGACGGGGACCGTGTCAAGCAGAAAGAATTTATCCAAAGCAGCGGCAAAGCAAAACGGCCGCCGCTTGCTGCGCATCAGCGAAGTAGCCCGCCGCTTGGGCATTTCTTCCTCTGCTTTGCGCGCGTGGGAAACACTGGGGCTCGTCTCGCCGCAGCGCACACAAAGCCGATACCGCCTCTTCACCGAATCTGACGTGCGCCTGCTGCAGCGCGCGATTTTCCTGCGCCGCGCCCGCGGCCTTAATCCCGCCGCCATCGTCCACGTGCTTAAGCGCCAGGGAGTGGTCTCTGCCCCAGCCGAGAACTCGCTCCATCCCGGGCAGCGTTTCCGGCGCTTGCGCACGCGCCGCCGCCTTTCGCTGGCGCAAGTAGCTCGCGCCACCGGAGTCTCGGTCGGATTTCTCAGCGCCCTCGAGCGCGGCCAGATGCGCTCCTCGATCGCCACGCTGCGGCGCATCGCCCGCTTCTACCGCACGAACATTCTTTCCCTCTTCGAAACTGCTGGTGATAATCCGCGCCTGGTGCGCCCGAATCAGCGAAAAGTCCTGGAAACCACGCCCGACGTGCGCATGGAATTGCTTGCCTGGGGAAACACGGCGATGGAGCCGCATCTCTTCCGCATTAAACCCGGCGGCGGCAGCGGCGAATCCTACTCGCACGAAGGCGAGGAATTCCTGCACGTCCTGCGCGGAAATTTTGAGATCTGGCTGGACGCCAAGGAGCATTATCATCTGAAGCCCGGCGACAGTCTTTATTTCGAGAGTTCGACTCCGCACCGGTGGAAGAATCCCGGCCGGACGGAAACCTGGCTGCTGTGGATCAACACGCCGCCAACATTTTGATTTTCGGGATCAGGTGCCAATGAAAATTTACCCTCGCATCATTCTTCAGTCGTTGCTCCTCTTGCTCTACGCTGCCTTGATGGCGAGCGCGCAAGGCCGGCTTGTCGAGCCGGCGGACATCATCGTCATTCACGGCCGCGTCTACACTGAAAATCCGAAGCAGCCGTGGGCCCAGGCCGTGGCCATTCACCGCGGCAAGATCGTCGCTGTCGGTGACGACCCCGTGATCGAACGCATGCGCGGCATGGGCACAAAAGTGATCGACGCGTGCGGAAAACTCGTGCTTCCGGGTTTCGTCGATTGTCACATTCATTTTATCGACGGCTCGTTCAGCCTCGGCCGTGTGAATCTCGAAGGCGCAAAAGATCCCGTCGATATTCAGAAACGGTTGCGCGAATATGCTGGATGAAATCTTCCCCGATCGGCCGGTTTTTATCGAAGGGTTTGACGGGCATACCTACTGGGCCAATTCGCAAGCACTCGCACTGGCGGGGATCACGAGAGAAACTCTCGATCCCCCGAACGGCGCGATTGTCCGCGACCCCCCAACGGGTGAGGCCACGGGCGCGTTAAAAGAGTCCGCTCAAGACCTTGTCGCTAAGATCATTCCAAAGCCGTCTCGCGCCGAAAAGCTTTTGGCGCTGCGCGCTGGCATGAAATGGGCGAATGAGTACGGCATCACTCGCGTACACAGCGCAGGTGGCGATTTTGAAGTACTCGACCTTTTCGACGAAATGCGGCGCCGCGGCGATCTCAGCGTGCGCATGTACATCGCTTACTTTCTAAGTCCTCCGCAGCTCCGCCCTCAGGACCTCGATGCCATCGAGCAGGCCCGCAAGAAATTCCACGACGATTGGATTGACGCCCGTGCGGTCAAGTTCATGGTGGATGGCGTCATAGAATCGCACACCGCCGCGATGCTCGAGCCTTACAGCGACGATCCTTCCTTGAAAGGCAAACTCTTCTGGGAGCCTGCAAACTACATTTCGGCGGTCGAGCAATTGGACAAGCGCGGCTTGCAGCTTTTCACGCATGCAATTGGCGACTACGGGGTGCGGACGGCGCTGGATGCCTACGAAAATGCCGCAAAGCAAAATCACGATCGCGATCACCGGCCGCGCATCGAGCACATTGAAACCCTCGGCGCATCCGACATTTCCCGATTCGGCAAGCTCGGCGTGATCGCCAGCATGCAGCCGCTCCATTCTTATCCGGACGCCGACACGCTGGATGTTTGGGCGCGGAATGCCGGCCCTGATCGCGCTTCACGCGCGTGGGTGTGGAAGAGCATCGCAGATGCGGGAGGCCGTCTGGCCTTCGGTAGCGATTGGCCGGTCGTGACTCTCAACCCGTGGGAAGGGGTTCAGACCGCAGTGACTCGCCAAACCTTGGAAGGTAAACCAGAAGCCGGTTTTGTCCCTGCACAGCGATTAACCGTGGCGCAAGCAATTGAGGGCTACACCCTCGGAGCAGCGTTTGCCGGACGCCGCGAAAAAACGGAAGGCTCGCTGGAAATCGGCAAGCTTGCCGACCTGATCATTCTTTCGCAGAATGTCTTCGACATTGACCCGCACAAAATTTCCACAACGAAGGTAGTCACCACGATTGTGGGCGGGCGCTTGGTTTTTCAAGCCGATAAAAAGTGATCTCTGGGAGCAAATGATGACGAACGGTAATTTCCATCGATGGAAGTCCGTATTTTTATCCGTGGTCTTGCTCTTCGGAATCGTTCCCGTCGAATCCAGGCAAGCGGAGCAGCCGTTCGATATAGTCATCATTAACGGCCACATCATCGACGGCACCGGCTCGCCCTGGTATTCAGGCGAAATCGGAATTCGCGATGGAAAGATTGCCGCAATCGGAAATC
>WNFT01001113.1_pt1 | contig 22822 bp, 20 predicted proteins | sample 5400191 | NCBI WGS metagenome assembly WNFT01 (sample SAMN13153359, study PRJNA577476) | soil metagenome | isolation source: 80 cm saprolite under Madrone tree | place: USA:California | collected 2016-06-14 | reverse complement strand
GACTCGTCAAGCGCATCTGCGAGCGGTGCCGGGAGTCCTACCATCCCGAGCGCACGGAGTACGAGGAGCTGGCCGACGCGTACGGCCAGGAGGCGTTCGAGGCCCTCGGTCATCGATACACCGACGACTTCGTGCTGACTCGCGGCAAGGGCTGTGCGGGGTGCAATCGCACGGGGTACCGAGGCCGCGCGGGCATTCATGAGCTGCTCATCGTCAGCGACGAGATCAAGCGCCTCATCCAGACGCGGGGCCGCGTGGCCGAGATGTTCGCGCAGGCCAGGGCCGATGGCATGACCACGCTCGTCCAGGACGGCGTCCTCAAGACGCTGGCCGGCGTCACGGATCTTCGACAGGTCAAAGCGGTCGCGATGAAGTAGTCGCACGGGGCGGGGCCCGTCGATCCCCCGCTCAGCGCGCGTCGTCGCGGAGCTCGACGTCTTTGAAGGTCGTGTAGAGCAGCACGTCGTAGAGCATCTTCAGACCGCCCCCCAGAACGAACGGCGCTGACAGCGCCACGGCCTGCATGACCCACCCGGTGACGGCAGGCGAGACGGCCTGGGCCAGTGTGCGCGCGAGGTTCGTCGTGCTGGCCGCCGCCTCGCGTTCTCGGTCCTCCACGACGGCCATCACATACGCTTGCCGTGTCGGGACGTCGATCTGGGAGAGCAGATGGCGGATCCAGAGCAGGCCGATGGCGATTGCGGCCGTCGGCGCGGCCGCGATTGCGACGAGGACCACGTTCGAGACGAGGTGAGAGACGACCATGGTGGGCAGGAGGCCGAAGCGGCTCGCCAGTGGCACGGCCAGGACGAGGGAGATCGCGGTCAGGACCTGCGCCACGGCGAACGCCACCCCCAGCGTGGACGCCTCCACCGCGAATCGCGTGTGCAGGAAATAGGCGACGAGTGACTGCAGGACGAAACCTCCGCCGAAGGAGTCCAATGCGAACAGCGCCGCCATCCTTCTGATGAGTGGCCTGGACGGGAGCGCCCCATCAGTCGCCGATCGAGCCGGCCCGGAAACGGCCTCTGGCAGCAGGCGGTAGGCCAGTGCCTGGAGCACGGCGGTCGCCAGGAACACGATGAAGAGCGCCTGCCACCCGACGGCGATCCCGACCAGGAGCGCTCCCAGGGCTGCGGACGCGTACCCGATCAAGTTGTAGAGGCTCAGGATCCACGTTCGCCGCTCCGCGCTGACCGCCCGCGCCACCACGACCTGTTCCATCGTGAGGAATGGACCCGTCTCGCCGGTCCCGACGGCGACGTTGCCGAGCATGGCCGCCAACACCACCAGCCAAGGCTCGCGCGTCGCGAGCAGGAGCAGTGCGGCGATCACCGAGAGGCCGGCAAGGCCGACCAGTGTGGCTCGCGCGCCGTACCGCTCCGCGGGGCGCCGAACGGCCCACGTCAACACTGCGCTGCCGAGCAACATCAGGGTGACGGCGCCGCCGACACCAGCGGGGCCAAGGCCCAGATCGCTCAGGTGGAGCGGAAGGACGATACCGAGGAAGCCGTAGCTGAACGTCCGGACGGTCTTCGCGGCGAGGATCGCGGCGACATCGCGAGTCACGGCGTCGACTCAGGCTCCCCTTGACAATTACTCGTCAAATGACGAGTATATGAGTCCCTGGAGGTGGAGCATGAATCCGGTAGAGCGCGTTCTGGACGAGGAGGTCGGCTCGCTGCTGGATCGACTGGCGGGCTCGGTGCCCGGCGGCTGCCTGGAGGCGATCGGCGCACGCACCCCGACGCTGAGGCGACGGCTCGACGAGGTCGAACAGCAGATGGCCGGCATCCGGGCGTCACTGCTCGAGAGCTATGGGCGCTGGCGCCGCACGCTCGAAGACATCGAGAACCTGTGGGCACTGGCGGCCTGGCGCTCGGTGGTACCAGACGTGGCGGCCGAGGTCTCAGCGTCGAAAGAGACGAGCGAGGAAGCCGCCTCGCTCGCCGCCTGACGCGCCACGCGCTTGGGTGTGACGCGCGCGGATCGTGTCGAACTGCTGCCAATAGTCCGGGAGCTGCTTCGCCAGCGCGACCTGCACGGCCACGAGCCGAGCCACACGGTCGTGACCTGCGCGCGCTGCGGTGTCCTCGAGCTTTCGGCGCTGCTCGGCACTCAGCCCTTCGGTGAGGTCCGCGGCCAGCCGCTCCAGAAACGCGGTGACGCCGGCTTCGAACTCCTGACGATCGGCAGCGCTGTCGGCCGCGGGGGCGGGCAGGCCTCGGGCGCGGCGGTGTTGCACGATGACGTCGAGGCTGACGAAATCCACGGCCTCCTCGATACGCTCGCGCACCTCTGCATCGACGAGCGAGAGCAGATCGCGTGTCTGGCCGGGGCGCGTGCGAAAGGGCACGGCGCCGTCAGGCGAGGATGCGGGCAATCCCAGCGGCCAGCGCCGGGGGCTTGAATCCGAACGTCGAGAGGAACGGCTTGGCGTCGCCGGTATTGTCCTCTTCGAGCATCCGCAGTTGATCTGGCGTCACGGGAAAGCCGGGGAGGCGGTGGAGGAGCAGAGCGAGCGGACGCATCACCCCGAGCGGCACGTGGACCTTGCGGACACGGCGCCGTCCCACGGCAGCGCCGACGAGGTCGAGCAGCTCCAGCATGGTGACGGCGTCGCAGCCGGCGACGTCGAACGCGTGCTTCTCGGTCGTCGCCATCCGGATTGAGCGCGCGAACGCCTCCGCCACGAGCTCGACGGGCACCGGCTGCAAACGGGCGCGGCCGGAGCCGATCACGGGAACGATGGGCAGGCGCCGGAGCATCCGGGCGAGCATCGTGATGAAGCCGTCGCCGTGGCCGTAGATGATCGATGGGCGGAAGATTGTCCACGCGAGGCCGCTCGATCGAACCGCTTCCTCGGCGGCCCATTTGGTCTGGTGGTAGCGCGACCGAGCTCCGGGCCGCGTTCCCAGCGCGCTCATGTGGACGTAGCGGCGGACGCCGGCCTCGACGGCGGCGTCCAGGACGTTCGTCGTGCCATGGACATGGACGCGCTCGAACGTCGCGTTCAGGGCGGGTTGCTCACGGATGATGCCGACGAGGTGTATGACCGCGTCGCAGCCGCTGATGTCGGCGTCGAGGCCCTGGCGCACCAGCACGTCACCCTCGATGCGCTCGACAGCGCCGAGCCCCTGGAGATCACGCTCCGAGCCACGACGGACGAGACAGCGCACGGTGTGGCCTTCGGCGCGGAGGGCCTGAATCACTGCCCGACCAACGAATCCTGTCCCCCCGGTGACGAACACCCGAGCCATGATGCGCCCCATACCGTAACACAGCCGGGAGAGGCCGGCTCCGGTGTAAGATTCCTACGTGACCCGCCTCGCCCTCATTACGTCTCTATTGTTTTCCCTGATCCTGGTCGTCCCGGCCGAGCCGGCTGCCCTGAATTTCAGCGGTGTGGACGAAGCCGCCACCGAGGCGGTGACCTCCGGCGAAATTCCGGGCGTCGTCATCCTGATCGGACGCAACGATCAGACCCTCTATCACCGGGCATTTGGATGGCGTGAGCTCGTCCCCGAGCCGCGGCCGATGGCGGCCGATACGATCTTCGACATCGCCTCGCTGACCAAGCCGTTCGGAACGACGCTCGCCATGATGTCGCTGATCGAACGTGGTGCAATCAACCTAGAGGCGCCGCTCGGCCGTTATCTCAAGGAGTTCAAGGGCGCTGCCTTCGAGCAGGTGACCATCCGTCGGGTCATGACCCACAGCGCCGGGTTTCCGGCGATCCCCAGCGCCGAATCCCTCGCCGGTGGCTTTCCGCGGGCGGCCCGCGCGTTGGCGGCCAAACCCCTCGACTATCCGCCCGGCACGGGCTTCCAGTACAGCGACACCGGCTTCATCCTGCTGGGCGAGGTCGTCCGACGCGTGAGCGGGGATACGCTCGATGACTATCTGGCCCGGGCTGTGTTCCGGCCCCTCGGCCTTCGCGACACCACCTTCCATCCCGATGAACGCCAGCGTCGTCGCTCAGTCGCCACCGAGTTCCACAACGGCATCATGCTCCAGGGCCACGTCCACGATCCTCGCGCCCGCCACCTGGGCGGCGTCGCCGGCCACGCCGGCATGTTCTCGACGGCCGCTGACCTCGCTCGACTGTGCCGGATGCTCGTCAACGAAGGCGAACTCGACGGCAAGCGCATCTTGAAGGCGTCGACGGTACAGACGATGTGGCAGCGCTCCCCCCAGCCTGATGGTACTCGTACTCTTGGCTGGGATGTGTCATCGTCGTTCTCCGGGTTGATGTCGCCGTTCTTCCCGATGAACTCCGTGGGCCACACGGGATTCACCGGGACCTCGGTCTGGATCGATCCGCCGACGCGCACGTACATGATCGTCCTCACGAACCGGGTGCACCCGAGCGGAGGAGGCTCCAACAAGATCCGCGAGCTGCGCAGTCGCGTGGCGGCGGCGGTCGGCGCCGAGCTCTTCTTCACGCCATCCCTCGTGACCGGGTCATCATCGAGCGCACCGGCGGCTGACGGTGGCGAGGCGCTCACGCCGAAGCCGCCGCGCATGCTCGGCACCGTGCGAACCGGTCTCGACACGCTGGTCGACCAGAACTTCGCCCCGTTCCAGGGCCACGCCGTCGGACTCATCACGAACCAGACGGGCATCGACTCCAAGGGCCGCCGAGCGATCGATCTCTTCGCGAATGCGCCCGGGGTGCGCCTCGCCGCGATCTTCTCGCCCGAGCACGGCATCAGTGGCGACGTCGACACGGACGTGCCGAACAGCCGCGATGCGGCCACCGGCCGGCCGATCTGGAGCCTCTACGGCCCGACGCGACGGCCGACGGGCGACATGCTCTACGGCGTCAGCGTGCTCGTCTTCGACATCCAGGACATCGGCGTGCGCTACTACACCTACCTGGCGACGCTGCTCTACGTCCTGGAGGAGGCGGGCCGCCGCAACATCCCCGTGGTCGTCCTCGACCGTCCCAATCCCATCACCGGCCGCGTGGTCGAGGGCCCCGTGATGGATCCCGATCTGAAGTCGTTCACCGCGCCTCATCCGCTGCCCGTCCGGACAGGGCTCACGATCGGCGAGTACGCGCGCATGGTGGTGGCGGAGCGCCGGCTGCCGGTTTCGCTCACCGTCTTTCCGCTGGTCGGCTGGGACCGTGGGCGCTGGTACGACGAGACCGGCTTGCCGTGGGCCAATCCCTCGCCGAACATCCGCTCGCTGACCCAGGCGCTGCTCTACTCGGGCGTCGGGCTGCTGGAGGCGACGAATCTCTCGGTGGGAAGGGGCACGGAGGCGCCGTTCGAGGTCGTCGGCGCGCCGTGGATCGAGCCCCACGCGCTGGCCGACGCGCTCAACCGGCAGCGCCTGCCGGGCGTGCGCTTCGAGGCGGTACAGTTCACGCCGACGTCTGACGTCTACACGCGCACACCCTGCTCCGGCGTTCGCTTCGTCGTGACCGATCGCGAGACGATCCGTCCGGTGACGGTGGCGTTCGCGCTCGCCAGCACGCTACGCGCGCTTCATCGCGAGCAGTTCAGGCCCGAGGGCATCCAGAACCTTCTCGTGCACCGCCCGACGATGTGGGCGTTCCTGCGCGGAGAGCCCCTCGATCGGCTGGTGGCGTGGACGGAAGTGGACCGGACGAGCTTTATGAACCGCAGGGCGTCCTACCTCATCTACCCTTAAGCTCCGCGACGCCGATGAACGTCGTCCCGCTTCGTTCTCGCTCTTCGCCGGCCCTCACGTACCAGACACGTACGCTCGGGCCGCCTCATCGCTCGGGCCTCGCGGGACTCGTTTCTCGACGTCGCGTCCCGGCGTGAGTTGCCAGGGGCCCCCTCGGGCCTCGCGCCGCTCGCTTCTCGACGTTCCGTACCGGCGTGAATCGCCAGGGCGCCGTCCTCGCGGGACTCGTTTCTCGGCGTCGCTCGGCGTTGGCTGCTGAGTCGCGGGACGTCGGCTGCTCTGCGGCGGAACGGAAGTGAGCGCTTAGCGCTCGACGACGTGGAGCGAGCCCGGCAGAGGCGAACGCAGGCGATCGCGCTGGGCACCCTGAACGGTCACGGCGGCGGGATCGCCATCGCTGACGAAACGCTCGCCGGGGTGCTTCTCGAAATAGCCGAGCCAGTAGGCGAGATCGTGCTCGACGGCCTGGATGCGGGGCAGGTGGAGCGCGTCGAAGTTCCGCGCAAACGGTGAGGGCGCGGCGCCTCCGGCGACCATCAAGATCGCATCGTGCTGGTAGCTGGAGCCCTTGGCCGTGCCTCGCACCGCCCAGCTCACGTCCTTCGGGTAGACGCCGTGGGGAAGCGCGAGCGTGCGCGGGCGGTAATCCGGTACGTGGCGCTGGATCCACACCTGAGCCTCGGCGATCTGGCCTCGCACCACGGGCTCCTCGTACTTTCCGAGGTTGGCGTGCCAGAGGGTGTGGTTGCCGATCTCGTACCCGTGGGCCACGAGGAACTGGAGCTTCTTGCCGGCGTATTCGTCCTGGTTGAAGAGCTTGTTCGGACGGCTGGCTCCCGGCAACACGTAGAACGTCGCGGCCCGGCCGAAATCGGGACGCTCACGGATGAACGCCTCCAGCACCCCGATGCCCGACTTGGGATCGATCTCGAGTTGGCCGTCGCGCGCGACATAGCGGAACTGGCCTGGCGACGAGTCGTCGAACGTGAGGACGACCGGCGTCGTACCGGCCGGGACGTTGATGCGTCCGTCGAGCAGATCGTTGAGGGCGAGCAACCGGTAACCGCGCGTGTAGAGGGTCTCCAGATCGCGGCGGAAATTCTCGGGCGTCCGCGTCCACCGCTCCTCGGGGTAGTCGATCTTGTGGTACTCGAGGATCATGACGCGGCCGAGCTCGTTGGGCGCGAGCGTCTGGGCCGGAGCAGCCGCGGCGAGGGCAGCCGCGGTGAGAGCGAGGACACCTCCGAGGACGGCACGGATCATCGGGAGGCGATCGGTCCTTTGGGCCGCAGGGCAGCCCCCGTGTAGTCGTTGCGCGGATTCCACAGCATCCAGCCCACTCCGCCCCCCTCGTCGGTGCCGCGAATCTGAGCCCGGATCTCAGTGACACCGAAGATCCGCTTGTCGAACGCGTAATCCTTGAAGTCCTGCAGCCACGGCCGCACCTGGACGCTGAGCCCCGCGGAACGCTTGCGGATCAGCTTGACGCTCTGATTGACGACCTCGTACGGGTTGGTCACCGGATTCCGGAATCCGGGAATGCCGACGTGATACCCCGACGGGTACACCATCGGGCAGATGTAGTCGAGGTTCGGCGCCAGCTCTTCGATGCGCTGGCCGATGTCGGTATCGTTCTCGTTGAAGGCCGTGTAGCCGAAGACGTCGGCGGCCACGAAGACCCCGAGCGGTCCCAGCTCCTTGCGAGCCCGCTTGAGGAAGCCGGCGACCGTGGGCAGCCGGGTTTCCTTGTTGTTGGGCCGCGAGTAGCGGGCTGCGGACAGGCGCCCGTCGGTCGGGAAGCGGACATAGTCGAACTGGATCTCGTCGAAGCCCTTGCTTGCCGCTTCCTTGGCGATGGCGATGTTGTAGGACCACACTTCTTCGCGGAACGGATCGACCCAGGCGAGCTTCTCGTTGTCGATCCACGGCTTTCCCGTGCGCGTATCGGTGATGGCGAGCTCGGGGCGGTGATTGGCGAGCACGTTGTCCTTGAAGGTGACGATGCGGGCGATCGTGTAGATGCCCCGCGCCTTGAGATCCGCGATGAGGCCGGCGAAGTCCTTGATGATGACCGGCCCCTGCGCCCCGGCCGCCAGCGCCGCCTCGACCTCCGTGCGATAGGGAATCCACCCGCGGTCGCCCTTGATGTCGATCACGACGGCGTTGAGCTCGGTGCGGGCGATCAGATCGAGCACACGAGTCCGGATCCCGCGATCAGAGATACCGTAGTACGTGAGGTAGGCGGCCTTCACCGCGTGCGGCTTCAGCGTGACCTCGAGATTCTGATTCGGGCCCGGCACCAGCGTGACCTTCTCGTACCCCGGCATCTTCACGATCACGGCGGTATCGGCGGGCACTCGTTCCAGCGTGAACGCACCCTCGGCGTCGGTTCGCTGCTCGCTCCCGCCGGCCACGAGCGAGACGTTTGCCATCGGCGTGGCGTCGGGGCCCAGGACACGGCCGGTTACCTTGGCCGGCCATTCGCCGCGCACCGCTGGCGCGATCGGCGCCGGTGCTGGCGCGGTCGCCGGCGGCGGCGCCGGTACGGGAGCCTGTTTCGGGATGCTGATGACAGCTGGCGGGGCAGGTGCGGGCGCCGCCGTCGCAGTCGACACGATGGTCGCCTCGGGGGTTGGCCGCGTCAGCGTGGTCGGAAGCGACGAGACGTGGCTCGGTGGCGGCTCGATCACGACCATGCTGACCCCGGCGGTCGATGGCGTCGTGGTGCCCGGGAGGAGCACGTAACCCTGAACGACGGCGAGCACGATGAGCAGGACAGTGAACGTTCCGTCCTGGACGTGGCGGCGCCCGGTGGCGGTTCGTGCAACTTCGTTCATGTGTAGTTTCCAAGCTACCACAGGCTGTAGAACGCTCAGAAAAATCTTCGCCAGATGGTGAAAATCGCTACAATCCGCGCGGTGGCGGAATTACAAATGGGATGCGCGACCGCAGGGTCGCGCGTCGTAAGAGTCGGAACCCTGGGGCTTCATTATCTAGAGTGGGGAAGCGCCGACCATCCCCCGCTCCTCTTCCTGCACGGTGGATCCGCCCACGCCCACTGGTTCGACGCCGTCGCGCCGGCCTTCGCTGACCGCTACCACGTCGTGTCCCTCGACCAGCGGGGCCACGGCGAAAGCGAGTGGGCCCGGCCGGCCACGTACGCGACCGAGGACTTTGCCGGTGACCTGCTGGCGGTCTTCGACGCGCTGGGCTGGCGGCAGGCGATCGTCGTCGGGCATTCCATGGGCGGCCACAACGCCATGGCGTTCTCCGGCTGGCATTCCGAGCGCGTCCGGGCCCTCGTCGTCGTGGATTCGCGGCCCTCCATTCCGGAGGATCGGCTCAAGCAGATGCACAAGCGGGGTTACCGCGCGCTTCGCCTTCATCCGACGCGGGAGGACGCCGTCGCGGCCTTCCGCCTGCTACCGAGAGAGACGACCGCCGATCCGCGACTCCTCGCCCATCTGGCAACCATGGGCGTCGTCGCGCGCGACGGGGGCTGGGTGTACCGTTTCGATCCCGAGGCCAACCGTTCGCGCCAACCGACCGACACGCTGAGCCTCCTCGATCGCATCACTGCGCCCGCGCTCGTGGTGCGCGGCGAGCTGAGCCCGGTGCTCTCCCGCGCGCTGGCCGATCGCGTCGTGACGACGATTCGCGGCGCCCGCCTCGTCGAGATTCCGGGGACGTACCACCACCTGGTGCTCGACGCTCCGGCCACGTTCGTCCGTGTGCTCGACGAATTTCTTTCCACGCTGAGCTAATTCACCGCCGCGCAGTCGGCGCGTTGTCGCGCGCGACGCGTACGGGTGGGTTTGGGAGGGGGCGCTCCTGTGCCCCCTCCAAACCCACCCCTTCACGCGATCCGCGACAACACGGGTCGTTTTGCGCGTGGTGATGTTCCGCCCGAGGCGATTACACGACTCCTACGTGCAAGGCGACGGTGCCGAGGCCTATCGTGCGATAGCTCACGTCACGGAGCCCGACGGCCGTCATGCGTCGCGCCAGCTCCGCCGGCCTGACGAACCGCGCCACCGACTGCGGGAGGTACGTATAGGCCTGGCGGTCTCCGGCGACGAGCGCCCCGATGGCCGGAACGACACGATTGAAATAGAGGCCGAAGAGCGTTGACCACATGGGGGCCGAGGGCTCGACGATGTCGAGCGTCACCACGCGGCCGCCCGGTCGGGTGACTCGCCGCATCTCGCCGAGCCCGCGCCCCAGATCCTCGAGGTTCCTGAGCAGGAAGGCCGACACGACGCAGGCGAACGCAGCGTCGGCAAAGGGCAGCGTGAGCGCGTCGGCAGCGAGCAACGGCAGGCGGCGTATCGAGGCGGCCACCACCTTCGCGCGGCCGTGATGCAGCATTCCCTCGGAGAAGTCGGCGCCGACGACGAGCCGGTCGGGCGCGAGCGTCCGCAAGGCCAACGCAAGATCGGCGGTGCCCGTGGCCAGATCGAGCACCGCGCCCGGCGGCGCGGCGATGGCAGCGCGCGCGGCGCAAAGCCGCCACGCGTGATGGCGGCCGGCCGTCATCAGCGAATTCATCAGGTCGTAGCGCCCGGAGATGCGCGTGAACATCGCGCGCACGAACGGTGCCGGCGCTTGAGCTGAGGTCAGCGGCGGAGTCCGATGACGACGGAGACCAGGGCGATCAGGGCGATGTAGCCGTTGACGTTGAAGAAGGCCATGTCGACGCGCGAGAGGTCGTCGGCCCGCACCAGCGAGTGCTCGTAGGCGAGCAGCCCGGCGATCGCCAGCCAGCCGACCCAGTAGAGCGGTCCCAGGCCCATCATCACGCCCAATCCACCGAGCGCCGCCGCCGTCAGCACGTGGTTCACGCGAGCCGCGGCCAGGGCCGCGGCCACTCCGAAGCGCGCCGGCACCGAGTGAAGACCGTGCGCACGGTCGAACGCGACGTCCTGGCAAGCGTAGATGAGATCGAAGCCCGCGATCCACACGGTCAACGCGAACCAGAGCACGAGCGCCGGCGCATCGAAGCGCTCGCGCACCGCCACCCAGCCACCCGCGGCTGCGATGCCGTCGGTGAAGCCGAGGATCCAGTGCGAGGTCCACGTCACGTACTTCGTGTAGGAGTAGCCGACGAGAAAGACGAGCGCCAGCGGCGCCAGGGCCAGGCAGAGCGGATTCAGCATCCACGCCGACACGAACATGAGCGCGGCGCCGGCAGCGGCCAGGGCCGTCAGCTCGCCGGCTCTGAGCAGCCCTCGCGGGAGGTGACGTCCCGCCGTGCGCGGATTCTCCGCGTCGATCACGCGATCGATCACACGGTTGGCGGCCATCGCGCACGTGCGGGCCCCCGCCATGGCCGCGGTGACCCAGGCCACGGTCCACCAGCCCGGCCAGCCACCCGCCGCGAGCACCATGGCGATGTAGGCGAACGGAAGCGCGAAGACCGTGTGCTCGAATTTGATGGCGTCGACGACGTAGCGCAGCTTGGTGCGGCCGGTGCTCAGAGCCCGTAGTCCTTCCAGCGTCGGGTGACTCGCTCTCGGATCTCGTCGCTCATCACGATCTCGTCGGGCCACGCCTGGGCGACGTCGTCGAGTGGGCCTTTCTCGGTCGCATCGACGCCGAGCTTCCCGCCGAAGCGGTGGCGCAGGGCGGCGTGGTCGAGGTCGTCCATCGGCCCTTCCAGGATCATGAGATCGCGCCTGGGATCGATGTTGCCGGTCGCGCGCCAGGCGACCTCCGAGAGATCGTGGACGTCGACGTGATCGCTGACGACCACGATCGTCTTGGCCAGCGCCATCAGGCCCATGCCCCAGAGCGCGGTCATCACCTTGCGCGCGTGCCCCGGGTAGCGCTTGCGGATCGAGACGATCACGAGGTTGTGGAACACGCCTTCGGCCGGCATGTTCATGTCCACCACCTCGGGGAGCATCATCTTGATGATCGGCAAGAAGAGCCGCTCGGTGGCCTTGCCCAGCCAGTAGTCCTCTTGCGGCGGTCGGCCCACGATGGTCGTCGGGTAGATCGGGCGCGCGCGGCGCGTGACGGCGGTGAGGTGGAACACTGGATAGTCACGGGCCAGCGAGTAGTAGCCGGTGTGATCGCCGAAGGGTCCTTCCGTCCGACGCTCGGCCGGATCCACGTAGCCTTCGAGGACGATCTCCGCGTGCGCCGGGACTTCGATGTCGACGGTCCGCGCGCGCACCATCTCGACGCCGGCACCGCTCAACCAGCCCGCGAACACGACCTCGTCGACACCGGGGGGCAACGGCGCCGACGCGGCGTACGTCAGCGCGGGATCGCCCCCGAGAGCGATGGCCACGGGCATCCTGTCGTCGCCTCGCCGCTCATGCTCGGCGCCACCCTTGTGGATTTGCCAGTGCATGCCGAGCGTCTGATCGTCGAACACCTGAAGCCGGTACATCCCGACGTTGCGCTGCCCACGGACGGGATCACGCGTGAACACGCAGGGCAGCGTGATGAAGCGCCCGGCGTCGCCCGGCCAGCAACGGAGGACCGGGAGGCCGGCCAGCGACGGATGCTGGGTCTCGACGATCTCCTGACACGGCGCCGTTACGACGTGACGCGGCCCCGCCTTGACGACGTCGAGCAGCATGCCGAGCTTTCGCCAGCGCTCGGCGAACGTTCCGGGCAGCGTGAGGTCGAGCAGCTTGGCGACGCGCTCGCCCAGATCGTCGAGCCGGTCCACCCCGAGCGCCCACGCCATCCGCTCGGCCGAGCCGAAGGCGTTGATGAGCAGCGGCATCTCGGCGCCGTCGACGCGCTCGAAGAGGAGCGCAACGTTGGCATCACCGGATGCCTTCGACACGCGGTCGGTGATCTCGGTGATCTCGAGATCACGTGAGACCGGCACGCTCACGCGACGGAGGCGGCCTCGACGCTCGAGGTGATCGACGAACTGCCGAAGGTCGTGCCAGGCCATCGCGGCCGCTCAGTCGCGGTAGAAGACCGCCACGAGCCAGCCGGCAAGGACGGGAAAGGCGAGGCTCGGGATCACGCGCACGAGGACGAAGCGCCATCCCATCAGCGGCGCTTCCCACGCGATGATCCGTTGCATGCCGAAGAGAGACCACGACGTCATGTAGGCGACCAGCGGCGGCATGGCGGCACCCGAGTTGGCCAGCGCAACCATGAAGGGTACCGTGACCATGGGCCCGCCCGGCGTGAGGACGCCTGCGAACGCGGCGATGACGATGCCGCGAAGGCCGCCCTCGCGCCCGAAGTGTCGCGCCACGATCTCCTGAGGAACGAGGACCTGCATGAGCCCAGCGAGGATCAACGCGGGAACCAGGCGAGGCAGGATGAAGCCGAGCATCGTGAAACCGGTCTTGGCCCCGAGCCAGGGCAGCCCCGGATCTTTGATGTAGGCGACGATGGCGAGGATGATCGCGATCGCGAGAAGCAGCAGCGCCGAGGGATCCAGCCGCATGCGCGGCATTATGTCACGACCGCTCATGGTAGGTGTTCAGGCGGAGGCCGCGAGATCCGGACGACAGAGATAATCGACCACGCGAGTCCACTCGACGGGCTTGGTAAAGACTGCATGGGCGCCCGCCTGCCGGGCCCGTGTGAGATATGGCTCGCCGTATCCGGTGATCACGGCGATGCGCGGCCGCCGGTGCGTGCTGTTCGCCATCTGGCGCACGAGCACGTCACCAGGAATGTCGGGCAGACCGAGGTCCGTGAGGACGACGTCGAACTCGTGCCGCGCGACGACGTCCGCCGCTTCGCGTCCGGTTCCGACCGCCGTGACGCCAGCGCCTTCGGACCGCAGGAGCATCACGAAGACTTCACGAATGTCGGCAACGTCCTCGATCACGAGGACACGCAGGTGGGCCAGCCGGCCGGGGCTCTCGGATATCACGACGCCTCCCCTTGTCGGCAGCGAAGCAAGGGTGGTGCCAGGGTGTCGCAGCCAGCACGGCGTGCCGTTCCATTTGTAGAGATCGCATGTTGTATATACTGCTTAGATGCGCCGAATGCTCCGCAAGCTGAGGACGGCGCTCACAGGACGCGACACGATGAGTGTGGCGTCGCCAGCGGCCCCCGCGGGCCTCACCGAGATCCTCGAGACTCTCGACGACGGACTGCTCGTCACCGATCTCTCACTCACGATCGCGCAGTGGAACGCGGCCATGGAGCGTCTGTCCGGACTGCCGCGCGCCTCGGCGATCGGGCGTAACGCCGATCGTCTCCTTCCGCTCTTCGACGCGATCGGGTTGCCCCGGTACCTGCGCCAGGCCGTCGGCGGCGAGGCGCGCTTCAGCGCGGAGGCGCCGCGCCACGACGGCGCGGCGACCATCCGTTTCGAGGCGCGCTGCGTCCCGCTCACCGATCGTTACGGTCACGTCACCGGCGTGGCGGCATTTCTCGTGGATGCGACGGAACGACAGCGTCGTGCCGTCTTCGCGCGCGCGATGGAGACCATCGGCCGGTCGCTCGCCTCCTCGCTCGATCTCAACGAGGTGCTCGACACGATCGCGAACACCGCGATGGAGGTGATGGCAGCGCAGTCGGCGCTGGTGGCGTCCTGGGACGGGAAGGCTCGCGAGCTCAGCGTGCTCCGCGCCGTGGGACGGCTGAGCGCCGAGTACGCCAACCGCGGCTCCATCCCGTCTGCCGGCGGACCCATCAGCCGGGCCGTGCTCGAGAGTCGTACGGTGACGACGCCGAACATCCTCACCGACGCGGACGTCTGGCTGACTGCCGATCGTCGAGCCCAGATCGAGCGCGAGGGCTTCAAGGCCGTGGCCGCCGCGCCGCTGCTCTCCAAGCAGCGTGTCCATGGCGCGCTCGCCGTCCACTACTGGACCGAGCGCACGTTCACCGAGGCCGAGGTCCACGCGCTGAGCCTCATGGGCGAGCAAGCAGCACTCGCCATCGACAACGCGCACCTCTACGCCGAAGCCACGCGCCGCGCCGACCGCCTCCGCGAGCTCGCCGAGCTGGAACGCGTGGTGGCCGGTTCGCTCGACGTGGACGTGGTCCTCCAGCGCATTGCCGATGCGACCGCGCGGCTCCTGGGCGCGCCGGTCGTACATCTGTGGTCGGCCGAGCCGGGCGCTCGCGTCCTGGGGCTGCGGGCTTCCGCCATCGCTCGCGACCTGCCCGCCGTGCCGATGCCGACGTCGTTCGCGTTCGGTGATGGGATCAGTGGTGTCGCCGCCGAGCGGTGCGAGCTCGTGTACGTTGCCGACGCTCGCGCCGATGCGCGCGTCCGGGTGGTCGAGTGGCATCGCGAGGCCGGGCTGGGCTCGATCCTGGCCGTCCCGATGGTGGCCGGTGACACGTTGATCGGCGTCCTCACCGTGCGCGCCCGCCTCGGCGAGCTGGCTGCGCTCGAGGACCAGGCGCTCGTCACCTCGCTGGCCGCTCGGGCCGCGCTCGCCATCCAGAATGCTCGGGCGTACAGCGATGCCGTCCGCCGTGCCTCGCATCTGGGCGCCCTGGCCACGCTCAGTCAGTCGATCACGGTGTCGCTCGACACCGCGGTCCTGATGGATCGTATCGTCTGCACGGCCGCCGCGATGCGTCCGGGGGCGCTCGCGGCGACCCACGTGTACGACGCCGAGACGGACACGCTGCGCTACGCCGGCTGCTCGAGCGACATGCCGCGCGAGCTGCCCGACGTGCGCGACGCTCACCAGGGCCTGCCCGGGCTCGTCTTCGAGCAGCGCGCTCCCGTCGTCGTGGCGCAGCCACTCGCTCATCCACGGACCTCGGCGCCGGAGTGGTGGAGCGACCGGCCGCAGGCCAGCTACTTCGGCGTCCCGATCCTCGTCGGCGAGACGTTCGTGGGCGTGCTGGACTACATCGCGCCCGATGGCATCCCCGATCCAGAAGAGCAGGAGACGCTGCGCCTGCTCGCCGCACAGGCCGGGATCGCCGTTCGCAACGCAGCGCTCTATCAGGCCGAGCGGGCCGAGGCCCAGCGCGCCTCCACGCTCGCCGCCGTCGCTCAGCGGATCACGCGCGCGCTCGAGCTCGACGAGCTGCTTACGATGATCGCCGAGTCGGCGACGGCGTTGACCGGCGTTCGCTTCGCGTCGTTCTGGCTGGCCGACGAGGAGCGGCGGACGCTGACGCTGCGACGCACGCCCACCATCGGGGCGCCTGCCGAGATCTCGCGCGATCGAGTGAGCTACGGGGAGGGCATGGTGGGCCAGGTTGGCCGCACGCGCCAACCGGTCGTGATCGACGACGTCTTCGCCGCCGCCGGCATCGTGCTTGACCCGGACTGGTGGCGGTCGTGCGGCTTCACGTCGTTCGCCGGCTATCCCATCATGGCGGCCGACGAGCTCCTGGCCGTGCTGGTGCTCATCGACGACCATCCCCTGCGCTTCACGGCGAAGACCCGTGAAGTCATCGCGATGTTCATCGCGCAGGCCAGCGTCGCCATCAAGAACGCGCGCCTCTACCGGGAGGCCCAGCGCCGGCGCGACGTGGCCGAGGCGCTCGCCCGCGTGGGCCGCGAGGTCACCGGCACGCTCGACGTCGAGCGCATCGCCTATCTGGTCGCGCGTGGCGTCGTGGAGTTGCTCGAGGGCCATGGCTCGCTCGTGTTCCGTTACGAGGCCGAGGCCCGCACGCTCCACGCCATCGGGTTCTTCGGGGAGGACGCCAGCGCGGTGAAGGGCATCGTGCTCCAGCCCGGTGAGGGCGCGGCTGGCCTGGCCGTCGCCGAGCGCCGCATGGTGAGCACGTCCGACATCCTCAACGAGCCCGGGTTTCACCTGACGCCGGAGCTGCGCGACCGCATCCAGACCCGTCTCTATCGCTCCGTCCTGTGCGTGCCGCTGGTGGCGCGTGATCGCGTGGTCGGCGCCCTCGCCATGGGGGCCGAGGCCGGTCGGGTCTTCACGCGTGAGGAGCGTCTGGTGCTCCAGGCCTTCGCCGACCAGGCCGCGCTGGCCATGGAGAACGCCCAGCTCTACGGGAGCGCCCGCGACAACCTCGCTCGCCTGCGGGAGACGCAGGCGCAGCTGCTGCAGGCCGGCAAAATGTCGGCGCTCGGCCAACTCGTCTCCGGTGTGGCCCACGAGCTGAACAATCCGCTGAGCGTCATCATCGGCTACGGCCAGCTCATGCTCCACCGCGAGATTCCGGAGGCGCTGCGGCGTCCAGTCGAGCTGATGGTGACGCAGGGCGACCGCATGGCCAAGATCGTTCGCAACCTCCTCTACTTCGCGCGCCAGCGTCCGCCGGAGCGCGTCGCCATCAAGATCCATCACGTGATCGAGCAGACGCTGGCGCTGCGCCAGAACCAGCTCACGCTGTCCGGCATCACCGTCGAGCGCGACTTCGCTGAGGAGCTGCCCACGGTGATCGGTGACGGCCAGCAGCTGCAGCAGGTCTTCCTGAACTTGATCCTCAACGCCGAGCAGGCCATCGCCGCCGAGCATCGAGGCGGACGCATCAGGTTCCACACGAAGGTGGTGGACCACTGGGTGCGGACGGAAGTGACCGACGATGGCCCGGGCATCCAACCCGAGGTGTTGCCGCGCATCTTCGAGCCGTTCTTCACGACCAAGGAGGTGGGCGCCGGCACCGGCCTCGGGCTGTCCGTTTCCTACGGCATCGTCGAGGAGCACGGCGGCCGGCTCAGTGCCGAGAGCGAGCGGGGGCGGACGACCTTCACGCTCGACCTCCCGGTCGGTGTCGCGCCCGCGCCCGAGTCCCACGAGATCGTCGTCATGCCGGCCTTCAGCGGCAAGGGGCGTCGCGTGCTCGTCGTCGAGGACGAGCCCGGCGTGGCCGAGCTCGTCGTGACCTTGCTGCGCGAGCACGATTGGAAGGTCGACCTGGCCACGGGCGGTCGCGTCGCGCTCGAGCGCGCGCGCCGGCAGCGCTATGACCTCGTGGTCTCCGATATCCGCATGGCCGACGGCAGCGGGGAGGAATTCTATCGGGCGGTCGTCACCGAGAATCCTGCGCTGGCGGCGCGCTTCGTGTTCGTCACGGGCGACACCGCCAACAGCGCGGCCTGGGCGTTCCTGAAATCCGCCGACGTGACCGTGCTCGAGAAGCCGTTCCGCCCCGAGGTATTTCTCGACCTCGTGCGCCGCGCCGTCTTCGGATTGACAGCGTCGGGGTCCCGCGCGTAGCGTCGAGGTCCCCCGAGCGATCGTGGGGGGCCGAGCAGAGAGACAAGCGATGACGAAGGCCGATCTCGTCGCCGTCATGGCCAAGAGCGCGGGCGGCTCCAAGACCTCCGCCGAGAAGGCGATGAACGCCTTCGTGGGCGGGGTCTACGAGTCGCTCCGCCGGGGCCGGCGGGTCACCATCAGCGGCTTCGGCACGTTCGTCGTCACCAGGCGCGCCGCCCGGAACGGCCGCAACCCGCGCACGGGCAACGAGATCAAGATCCCGCCGGCCAAGGTTCCGCGCTTCCGTCCTAGTCGCGCGCTGAAGAGCGCGGTTCGGTAGGCCGCGGTCGTTGGAGAGCGGTTCGTAGGTGCGCTTCGTTGGACCTCGGTTCGTTGACTTGCCATGGACCGTATGCTGTAATTTGCGCGTCGGCGTGGGACTTTGGGGGATCGTCTAGTGGTAGGACGCGTGGCTCTGGACCACGTAGCGGGGGTTCGAATCCTCCTCCCCCAGCCACTCCTCTCGGCAGAGTTGCATCGCGGAAGCGTTCGCGGCCCCATCGTCTAGAGGCCCAGGACACGGCCCTCTCAAGGCTGAAACACGGGTTCGAATCCCGTTGGGGCCACCAGTTCGATTTCGTTAACTTTTTTCGCTCCGTGTTTTAGGAACATCGGAATGTTCCTCGAACACGGAACGCGCCCTCATCCTCCCTCGCTCAACATCCTGATCGCTTTTTCCTCGTAGAACGACACCGCGCGCTTGAGCTGAGCGGGCCTGATGCTCGTATAGATCTGGGTCGTGTCGAGCCGCGCGTGGCCAAGCAGGGCGCGCACCTGCTCGAGGTCGTGATGCTGCTCGAGGACTTCCATGGCGACACCGTGGCGCAGGTCGTGGGGCTTGAGCTCGGGGAAGCCGATCATCCGGCCGTAGACCTTGCAGAGCCTCCAGATATTCTTGCCTGTCATCGGGGCGCGCGTCTTGCCGACCGCGCGCCGGCCCCACGTAGACCAGAAGAGCGGCGTCTCAGGCCCGACCTTCTCGACCTGCTTTACCAGAATCTGCTCCACGTACGCGTGCAGGAACTTCATGACCATAGAGGGCAGAGGGATGTCGCGCGTCTTGCCGCCCTTGACGCGGACGCCCCGCAGCCCCCACGCACCATCGAGGTGCTGGACACGGAGCGTCGCCACGGATTCACGGCGCATACCGGTGTAGCGCAGGATCAGAAAGATCGCCACGTCACGCGGGCGGCGGCGCGTCTTGGCGGCCTCGACCACCGCGTCCATGATCGAGGGGCCAGGGACCTGCTTGGGCGGCTCTGGGCGGTGCGGCGGGCGCTCGAGCTTGGCGATCGGGTTTGCGTTCAGCACGTCCCGCTTCACCAGCCACGCACAGAAGCTCGACAGCGTCGACTGGCGGACCCGCATGGTGCTGAGCGCGAGATCCGCCCCGGCCATGTCGTCCATCCACGCCTGGATGGTCTGGGGCGTCAGATCGGTAAGTCGCGCCAGCCGGCCGTACCGATTACGGACGAAGATCAAGAATTGCTCCAGAATCCATCGGTAGGTTCGCACCCCTCCTTCCGTCTTGCCGCGCTGCTTTCGCTGGAAATTACAGAACTGTTCGACCAAGTCAGTGAGTTGCTGGGCCATGGTCTCGGTCCTCCTGGCCGAGCCACGACCACGTTTCCGCTGGTCGGCAGTATCCGGACGGACGATCCAACCGTCAACTCGCATGGGCACCGGGGGCTCGCCGCGTTCGGCGGGCATCTCGGCAGGGAGGACAGCAGATGACGGCGCGTTCGTGTCGCAGCCTCGCTCGGGGACGCGCCGATTGTTCATGATGCGGTTCCCGGCGTCGGCGCATCCATATGGCTTGGTGAGCACGCGTTTTCGGTCGGCCGGTTTCGAGGTGATTTGGCCTGGATGGAGACGCGGCGAAGCTCACCCAGCAGATCTCTCAGGGACCGGGCCGTGAAGCGAGTGAGGGGTTGAGAACTGGTTTCGGAGGAGACAATAGGCTTGGGCATCGGGCGCTCCCACAAGGCCTTCAGGGCAAACGACGCCCTGAAGAGGAAGGGAGAAGGAAACTGCGTGGCCTTGTGTTGCGCGGGTGGGCCGCCCGAAGCGCCGTTTAGCGTGTCGACGATCACGTGCCGCAACTACGCGGCGGCACCGCATGCCGGTTTAACGCGACGGCAAGCGCGAATGCCAGGCGAGGCGTACCTGACGCGCCGTATAACGCCCGGCGTCGCGTCCTGCTCTGGCCGCCTCAGCCAGATAGTTCAAGTATAGACGTTCGTAGTCGGCCTTGTCGCGACTTACAGCATGCCGCGTCCTGGGCTACCGCCGATAGCCTCTACCGGGTCAAGTCGCTCTTTGAGACTTAAGGGCGAGGCGGCACCGCAGGAAATCAGCCGACGGACGGAAGCCAACGTGACCACCGGGCGGCGCCGGGAGGCGGCCGTGGTGGGTACCGATCCTTCACGGCCTGCTCGTTCGACGACCAACTTCTGGACGCCGCGAGGAAGCAAGATGCGAAGTGCTTGGCGAAGGCCGCCGGTCCAGACGATCTCGAGTTCCACCACTTCCGTCGTCGCGTTACGCACGATGACCTGACTGACCAATGTGCGGAGGACGACTGGCAGACCCACCGGACGAACATCATCGACGCCCTGGCGCCCGTCGGCGCCCTCGAGACGGCCCTGGCCGAGCACGTGGCCTCGGTCCTCTGGCGCTTACGACGGGTGATGATGTACGAGTCGGCCTCGATCGACGAGCGGCAGCACCTGGAGCAGCTCAGCGCCCGGCTGCTGCCTCATCCACTCGATATCGACAAGATCATCCGCTACGAGGCCCACCTGAGGCGCCTCCTCTATGAGGCCCTGCATGAGCTCGAGGCCATGCAGGACGCCCGGCACGGTAAGCCGACACCGCTCCTGCGCGTGGACGTTAACAACGACACGGGCACGCTGCCCGCCGCCGAGAGCGCGTAGATCATGGACCCCGTCAAGCATGCGACGGAGGTGTTCGGCATGGTCACCGCCGAAGTGACGAGCTTGAAGGCCCAGCCCGACCTCGACCCGCTGCAAAAAGCGAGAGTGGTCGCGCAGCTCTGCGCGGTGGCCATGCAGGCCCTCGCGCTCTGCCACGCCGACTACAAGCACGCGAACGACTGGCATATGCGCCAGAAGCTCAAACAGGGGCTATGACTGCGCGCGTCGGAGGACGACGACCACGCCACGCGTGACCAGGGAGAACCGTCCAGCCACAACTGAAAATTACAAAACAATTTCGGGACGGGGAGCGGCCGAGGTCGCTGAGTATGGCAGCGACCCCGGCGGTGACCCAACCGACCGACACCGACGGGGATGGCTGGCAAGTCCCGACGAACGAAAATTACAAAACAATTTCGATACGGGCGCCGGCGAAAGCCGCGGAGACGGGGTGGAGACCACCGCTCCGCTCACCGCGAGTGGGTGGGCAGGCGCCGCAAGGCTCTCGGCGCGGGGTCGAGGCCGACGGCCAACGCTTCCTTTATATAGGACGGCCCGATCCTGGTGATCACGATGTTCCGATCTGGCTGATCACGATGGACCGAAACGCGCACGCACGCCATGCAACGTCCGAACCACCGCCACGTGCTGCTAGCATTGCATGCGGATCGTTGTCGGAGAACGCCTTGAGCCGAAGTAGACGTCTTTGGCCCGTGCAACGTGATTCTCCCGCCTCGGGCCGGCATCGCCCGGACGCTGGACGTAGGCCTTTACAACGCGCGGTCATCCCTCCTATAGTCCACCCGTCCTCATCCTACCTGGCAGGGAGTCGGCATGTTGCCTGCGGGTATTCATCACCGACTACACCACGGATGGTGTCGCAACAGAGGCCGCCGCAGATCCGGCCTCGCGACATCGAACCTCTCGTTGCAGTGCCACGTTCGTCGGCGACTCGGATTCAAGGCGTCAACCGCTCAAGGGAGACCTCATGAAGGCGCTGCTCATAGTCCTGTCGGCCGTCATCCTATTCGGGCCTACCCCACTTCCCGCCGTCGCCGGAAACATCACCGTCACGGACGTGAAGGAACTTGCCGGCAGATGGGACGGTTTCGAGCGGGGGAGCCAAGTTACCACGACACTAACTGTTCGCGACGACGGTAATTACACCGCTGTTGGGCATGGAGTTAACGAGGGAAGGATGCAACTCGTTGAGGGACGACTCCTCTATGATTCGGCGTTGTCGAGTGGGACGCTGAGGCTTGAGGAGCGCGACGGCAAGCAGTTCTTGATCCTGTCCGGAACGCGGAAAAGAGGCGGCTTCCCTGTCACCGGTGAATACGTAAGAATGAAGTAGCACGGTACAGAGGTCCGCGCTATCTCGGACGGGAGCATCAGCGCAGTGCGCTGCCACTCACGCGAAGCAACTAGGCTGGTCGGATTTCCTCCGCTCTTCAAGTCCTGCTTTAGAGTCGCCTTCATCATTGGCCACGTCTTGTCGTCCCGGTCTATTGAGGATCGAGCGGAACAGGGGACCGGCCGCGGGAGGCTGCGATGCGTGCTCTTCTTCCGACGTTGGTACCCTGACTCGCCTACGCTAGTCAGCAACCGCCGAAGGCGTGTGGGTGAAGCCTATGAACAACGCTATAAGCTGCCCGAAGTGCGGACGGATGGCCCTGCCCGACAAGAAAGTCAGAACCCGACCGAACGGTTCCAGGTGGATACACTACGATTGCGAAGCAGGGCATCCCTTCCACCGGACCCTCGCTGGCGACCCCGTCCGCTTTGCCAATTGTGATTGCGTAGACCCGCGTGGGCCGAAGGGAGGCGAGCGGTGAACGCTATCGAGAAGCGATACGCGAAAGAGTTCGCAGCGTGCCAGTCAATTCTCCGTCTCGCAGACGACTTGTTCGAGCGGAACGAAACGAAAGTTGTGGTTGATCGGAGCCGCTACGCCACGATGGCGGTGGCAAGTCTCTACAGCAAGGCAAGGAAGCAAGCAAGCGCCGTCTTCTTGGTGGCATCGCAGGGCTACGGAGAAGATGCTCTCATCCTCGCTAGGAGCCTCACAAACCTATGTATCGACCT
>WNFT01003706.1_pt1 | contig 22825 bp, 18 predicted proteins | sample 5400191 | NCBI WGS metagenome assembly WNFT01 (sample SAMN13153359, study PRJNA577476) | soil metagenome | isolation source: 80 cm saprolite under Madrone tree | place: USA:California | collected 2016-06-14 | reverse complement strand
GAAGCGGCTCGCCGGTGAAAACGTAGCCGGGCCAGGAGCCGGCGCTGCGCGGAAGAATGACGGGATCGACTCCGCCTTTGCGGTAGACCTCGGTTTCAATGCGAATGAGCGCGGCGTCGGCCGGTGTGCTGTTGGGATCGTAGCCGCCGGTCATGCGGACTTCGATGTCACCGAAACCTTTTTTCGCGAGATGCGCTTTGAGAGCGGCGAGGGCCTCGGCGGCGGTCATGTCCGGAACGAGGCGCAAATCGAGTTTGGCGATCGCTTTTCCGGGAAGAATGGTTTTTCCGCCGGGTCCGGTGTAGCCGCCGACGAGGCCTTCGATGTTCACGGTGGGGCGCGACATCAGGAGTTCGAGGGCTTCCTGCCAGCCGACGTCGTGTACCCAGTGCTCGACTCCGAGAAGTTTCTTCGATTCGGCTTCGCTCAAGCGCTGCGCGGCTTCGGCAATCATTTTCTTTTCCGCAGGGGAGATGGGGCGGGCCTTCGCGGCGAAGCCTTCGATGGCGGGATCGTTGCCGTCGGATGACACGAGAGTGGCCAGCGCTTCGACGAGATGCCAGGCCGGGCTGTCGAGGCGCGCTTTGTTGCTGGAGTGCACGTCTTTGCGCGGGCCGCGGCCCCAGCGCTCGCCGCTGGAGATTAATTCACATTCGATGACGCCCTTCGCGCCGAGGGTCATGGTAACTTCGCCGTCGAGTCCTTGCGAGGCGCTGGGCATGAAGATGCCCATGCAATTTTTCAGCGCGCTGAGCACTTCGGGCCGGCGCACCACTTGCGGAAAATGCGGCGAGCCGATTTCTTCTTCGCCTTCGCCGACGAAAACGAGGTTTACGGGAAGTTTCTTGCCTGCGCCGCGGATCGCGTGGAGAGCGGCGAGGAACGAGGCTTCCGGACCTTTCTGATTCACGGCGCCGCGGCCCATGACGACTTTTCCGAGCCCCGATTTATCGACGAGCGCCGCTTCGAACGGTGGAGACGACCACTCCGCAGGATCCGCTTGCTTCACGTCGTACATGTAATAAAGACCCAGGGTGCGGGGCGCGCCCGCGTCGAGTGTGGCGAAAATTCCTGGCTGGCCGTCGGTTGAAATTTTGGTGGCTTGTTGGAATCCAGCGTCTCGGAGCATGCGCATGGTCAGCTCGCAGCCTTCGTTCATGCCGCGGTTCTCGGCGGCGATGGAGGGCTGGCGGATCCAATCCTGCAGGCGCTTGACGGATTCCTCGTGGCGCTTCTCAACTTCCGCCCGAATCGCGTCGAGATCGCCGGGATGCGCTTGCGCCCAGCGCGGCATGGCCAGCGTCGCAGCCGTGGCGGCAGCAGTGGCCGCTGCACCTTGCAGGAAGCCGCGGCGATCGTTCGTGTTCTTGGGGGAGCTCCAGGAATTTTTCACGGCAGCCTCCTGAGGCGGATTCTCGATGGGATTCGAAACAAGACAACCACCTAGATGCATCAACGCGCGAGACTATACCTTCTGGATTCAGTCGGCAATGGGGTGGCTGCGAACGGGTGGTATGGGCACCCTGGCGGGTAGGACAGCTCAGTAACCGATTAAGTTGTTGTTGACGAAACGCGCGATAGTACCGTTGGGCCCGACGGCCCAGCCATGCAAAATGTCCAAGATCGCTACGGCATTTAGATTCAGCGCATCCGTAGGCTTCCAGAGAGCCGCGGAAACTTTGCTCACGCTGACGTCCTCGCCGCTAGGTCCGACGGCAACGCAGAGCGCGTCATCAACGCAGGCTACCGAAGAGCGATAGCCGCCGGGCTGCTGGGCGGAGAGTTGCCAGGTCTTGCCTTCATCGAGGGAATAGGCGGCAACGAAGGAAGCGCGCTTGGGATTCTTATAGTCCCCACCGACAACGACCACTTCGTTTTCATCTCCGCGAGCGATGGAGAAGATTCCAGAGGTGCCAAAAAAGATTTCCTCGCCGGAGAGCAAGAGACAGGTATTGCTGGCGGCAAAAGCTCCTTCGCCGGGAAGTGCGGCAGGCATGTTGCCACTGGCGAGCGGAATCCAATGCTGGCCGTCGGTTGTGGTCAGAAGGAGAAACTTGCCATCGAGGGGATCGCTGAGCGCGAAGCAACGCGTCTCCGAGAGGCAGGCGATGGAATCAAGAAAGATATCTTTGCGGTTGCCCGTATATTGCAGCGTCCAGGTTTCGCCGCCGTCGGTTGTTTTGAAGATGTGGGATTTTTCACCTTCTCCGCTGGACATCAGGTAAGCGGTGGCGGCGCTGAAAGCGACGATGCCGCGAACCGGACGCCCAAACCACCGGTGTACGCGTGCCTTTTGCGTCCGGCGCGGAGACGGCGCTCACGCCGCGAAGATTCGTATCGAGGCCGCTGGTCTGCACTTCCCACCATTGCGCCTCTGCCGGAAAAGCGAAAAACAAAAAGAGAAAGAAAATCCGCATGGCGGGCATTCTAGCAGGCGGTTCAAAAGGAATCTTTTGAAAGTGCAACAGTCCTGCAGATTGTCTCGTGCCGCGCGAAGCAGCACGAATCACAAAAAAAGAAGCAGCGCGCAAAGACGGGAACTAATCCTTTGTAAATTGAATTCGACTGACTTAGACTTTCGCGGGCTTCAGTGAGGGGGGGGCATCATGCCAACAACGCGAAGGACTTTTCTTGGTGCTGTGGGAGCGGCCGCGGCCCTCGGAGTGGTCGAAAAAACGGCGTTTGCGGAAGCGCCTAGTGGGGCGAGGCGTCCCGCGAACGCAGCTCCGGCTGCCGCAGAGAAAGTTTTGTTTTGGGTGGCGGCGTCGACGCCCTGCGGCAAAGATTTGAAGTTCGACGAAGAACTGTACAAGGACCTGCTGGCGTATTTGAAGGCCAACGGAGCGGATGGCGTCGTGGTGCTGGGGACGACCGGCGAATTTCCCTCCTTCTCCCTCGCGGAGCGGAAGAAAGTTGCCGAAACGGCGTTCAAGCACCGCAACGGACTGAACATCATCGTGTGCTCCGGCACTTCGAATTTCCCGGAGACCATCGAGTTGTCACAGCACGCGGAAGCCAATGGAGCAGACGGCTTGCTGATCGTTCCGCCGTTTTATTACAAACATCCGCGCCTGGACGGCCTGACGAAATACTACACGCTGATTTTTGAAAAGGTAAAAATTCCGATCAACCTCTACCACATTCCATTTGCGAGCGGCGTGCCGATCACGCTGGAACTGCTGCACAGCCTGGAAAAATATCCGAATCTCGCGGGCATCAAGGATTCGATGGACGACGTGCCGGAGTATGAGCGCTTCGTGGCGGAGTTCCCCAAGCTGAATATGCGCACCGGGACGGATACGAATTTGAAATACGCGCTGGACCACGGCATGGGCGCCATCCTCGCCGAGGGTAACAACTTCACGAAACAGATCGCGGCGGTGTTTGCGGCGAAGCGCGCGGGCAAAGACTTCAGCGAGCCGCTCGCAAAACTGAATGCAGCGCTGAAGATTTTGCGCGAGGGCGGGGTCGATTCCTATGGCCCGATGAAATACGCGTTGAGCCTGCAAATGGGAACGCGCCAGTTTTATCAGCGCCCGCCCAACTCCGACGTGACCGACGAGCAGAAGACAAAAATCAAGCAAGCGCTTGAGCAGATCAAGCAAATGGGTTGAGCGGGGCCGCAACAGCGGCGAAATTCAGCGGAGGATCGAACATGGGGCGGAGAAAATTCGGCGGATGGAAGATTCTGATTGTGTGGGCTGCCGTCCTCGCGGCGATTCCGGCAAGCACTCCGGCGCAAACCCGCACCAAGGATACCGAGTGGCCGTCTTACGCGGCGGACCTGGCGGGAACGCGCTATCGGCCGCTGGACCAAATCAACGCCTCGAACTTCAACGATCTGGAAATCGCGTGGCGCATCAAGACCGATAATTTCGGCGACCGGCCGGAGTACAAACTGGAAGGTACGCCGCTGATGGTCAACGGTGTTCTCTATGCCACCGCCGGATCGCGGCGCGCGGTAATTGCGCTGGACCCGGCCACGGGTGAATTGCTCTGGATCCACGGCGAGCATGAGGGAAAGCGCGGCGGGGCAGCGCCAAGACAACTCTCCGGCCGCGGGTTGGCGTACTGGTCCGATGGCAAGGAAGAACGCATTCTTTATGTCACGCCGGGCTATCGGCTGATTTGCCTCAACGCGAAAAACGGAATCAGTGTTCCGGCCTTTGGCGACAAGGGTGAAGTGGACCTCAAGCTGAACGACGATCAGGAAATCCTGCCCGATTTGACTACCGGAGAAATAGGCATCCAGTCCGCGCCCGTCGTAGCGAAAGACACGGTGATTATCGGCGCGGCGTTCCGCGAAGGCATGACTCCGCGCAGCATGCGCAACAACAAGGGCTACGTACGCGGATTTGACGTTCGAACGGGCAAGCGGCTCTGGATTTTCCATACCATTCCGAAGAAGGATGAGTTTGGCTACGACACCTGGGAAAAGGGTTCGGCGGAATATACGGGCAACACTGGAGTTTGGACGCAGATCACCGTGGATGAACAACTCGGACTGGTGTACCTCCCAGTTGAATCGCCGACCAGCGATTTCTACGGCGGGCACCGTCCGGGAAACAATCTGTTCGGCGAAACTCTCGTATGCGTGGATCTGAAAACCGGCGAACGCAAATGGCACTTCCAATTGGTTCATCATCCGCTGTGGGACATGGATATTTCCTCGGCGCCGATTCTTGCGGACATTACGGTTGACGGGAAGCCTGTAAAGGTTGTCGCGCAGCCGACGAAGCAGGGATTCCTGTACGTTTTCGATCGTGTGACCGGAAAACCCGTTTGGCCGATGCCGGAGAAGCCGGTGGAAGTCGGAAACGTTCCGGGTGAAACGTATTCGCCGACGCAACCGATACCATCAAAGCCGCCGGCTTACAGCCGCAACGGGACTTCTATCGACGATCTCATCGATTTCACGCCCGCGCTTCGCGAGCGTGCGAAAGAAATCGTGTCGAAATACCATCTGGGCCCGGTCTACACGCCGCCGGTGGTGAGCAAAGTCGAAGGACCGCTCGGGACGCTGACACTGGGGACTGCGTCTGGCGGCACCAACTGGCCGGGCGGGTCGTACGATCCCGAGACGCACACGGTGTACGTGTACGCGTGCAACTCCTGCATGGAGCCGATTGGGCTCGTGCCCGCGCCCAAGGAAATCTCCGACATCCACTACATCGCGGGAACTGCCGGACAAGAAGTGGAAATTCTGAAAGGCCCGGGCGAAAACGCCGGAGCGGATTCGCCGAAGCCTCCGAAGAAAAAAGCCGGGGCCGGTTACGTTCCCATGAATATTGATGGCTTGCCTTTGGTCAAGCCGCCCTACGGCACAATTTCCGCGATCAACCTCGACAAGGGTGAGATTTCCTGGCAGGTCGCACACGGGGAGACGCCGGACGTGGTGCGGAATAGCCCGGCGCTGAAGGGAATGAACATTCCGCGCACGGGCCAGGAAACGTACAACATCGGGACGCTGGTGACGAAGACGCTGGTGATTGCAGGCGAAGGGCACGTGACGACCACCGCGGATCATCCGCGCGGAGCAATGCTGCGCGCTTACGACAAGGCGACTGGCAAGGAAGTCGGCGCGGTGTTTATGCCAGCGCCGCAGACGGGATCGCCGATGACGTATATGGTGAATGGCAAGCAGTACATCGTGGTAGCCGTCAGCGGCGGGCCGTACTCGGGCGAGTACATCGCGTACACGCTGCCGTCAAACGAGGAATAGAAATCGGCGTGAAGAGCAAAAATTCATTCATGGCAATGGCAGGGCTGGGTGTGATCGGGGCGTTTCTTGGAGCGCTTCGCGGCCAGGCGCCGATGGCTCCGGAGCGTACGGTGTGGGATGGCGTTTATACGGAAGAGCAGGCCAAGCGCGGCGAAGCCCTGTATGAAAAGCAATGCTCGGCTTGCCATGGCGACAAGCTCGCGGGTAGAGAATCGGCGCCGCCGCTTACCGGTGGGGCCTTTCTTTCGAATTGGAACGGCCTCCCGCTGGGCGATTTGTCCGAACGAATTCGCAGAACCATGCCGCAGACTTCGCCGGGAAAACTGACGCGCCAGCAGAACGCCGATATCCTGGCCTATATGCTGAGCTTCAATAAATTTCCGGCGGGGAAAATCGAGCTGTATCGCCAGGCGGAAATGTTGAGAGAGATTCGTTTTGTGTCGGAGAAGCCGGCAGCAAAGAAATAACGACAGGAGGGTCGAGCAATGAAAAAACTATTTCCTGCAACGGTGATCGGCGCGGCGCTCGCCGGATTCGTCGCCGGGTATGCGGCAAAGCCAAACCGTCAAGCCATTCTCAGCGGGCACATCGACGACTTCTCGATGATTCCGAGGGCCTCCGCGCAGGAGACTAAACCGGAAGTGCAGCCGTTCGGCTTCAATTCTCCGAACGAGCCGCCGCTCGCGCCCGATGCGCCGCCGATCATGCATTGGAACATTGACGACATTCGAAAAGCGCACACGGAGATGGCCGAGAAAGCCGCCAAGATGGTGAAAGAAGCCGGCAGCGGAAGCTCGCAATCGTTCGGCGGCGGGCCGGTACACGTGCAGACGCGTGGTTTCAGCATGTTCATGCTCTATCGCATGTTTCGCGATAAGCCCGTTCCGAGCTTGACCAAAGTGAACAGCGTGCTGGACGACGCCGAGCAGCACGCCGGAGCGTATGATTTTTATATTTTCACCGGAGGCACGGGCGAAATGATCCTCGGCGGAAAGATCGCCAACCAGCAGAATTTGAAGGACAAGGATGGAATTATTCCGGGAGAATACCGGGGACAACCGGTGGTCGGTGGAAAGACGTACAAAGTGAAGACAGGCGACTGGTTGCTGATTCCGCCGGATACGCCGCACCAGCCAAAGCCCGATCCCGGAGGCTTCAGCTACTTCATTATGAAAATCAACGTTGGCGTGTATCCTTGGAACCTGATTCGCTAGTCAGGCGTACAGACCAGCCCATTTAGTTCGCCGGAGTCAGCGGAGCTGGCCGGGCGCGATGCCGTGCCAGCGCGCGTCCTCCTCAATTTCGTTGATTTGCTTCTGAATCTTTTCTCGGCGGGCCTCGCGGATCTGCACTTGCGCCTCGACGTTTTCACGGACCGCGCCCTTGACGCTTTTCATTTCTTGGATTTCGCGGTCAACGTCATCGATTTGTAGGCGCAGCGGCGCAAGCCGGCCACGGTAATAGGCCGCGTCCCGCCCGTCCGAAGCAGACGGCGAAGTTGTCGTGCGGGAAGAGTTGTTTGACGGGCGCTGGTCGCCGACGACGGAGATGCTACCGCCGACGGCGGAAATCTCCTCCTCCGTCCAAACCTTTTTTGGTTTCTTTTTTTCCTTGGCCTGATCTTTCCCGGCGCTTTGGTCTTTGGCCGCCGTTGTTGCAGCAGCGGTAGGAGGTGGTTGTGGCGCAGAAGGAGCAGGAGGCTGGGATTGCGGCGAGGGCTTGGCGGAACCGGAATCCGAGCTGGACTGGGAAGATTGCGCCGGGCAGTCCAGGGTGGCAAAGGAAGCCAGAACAGCGGCAAGAATGAGCGAGCGGCGCACGAGACCCCCCGGCCGTTTCTCCTTCGAAGAGGCCGATACAAGAAGTATACCGGCTGAAGAATCACCGATCAGCGGCCGCAGAAGCGGGCTTGCCCAAGTCGGTAAGGCCCAGTTCCTTTCGAACGGCGAGGAGTGCCTCCTTGGGCGGGCCGATGTAGCGGTAGTTTGTATAGAACGTACGCTCGTGGACCGAAAAACCTGAGAAGAGTTTGCGCCCGTCGAAATCATATTGCGAAAAACTGGCGAGCCAAAGTCCAGGCACGACTTCGTAGCGCTCCTGCATGAAATGGCTGCCTCTGTAAATTTTCCCAAGAAACAGACCAACGGAAATGTCTTCAGTGACTTCGCCTTTGATGCGCGCGAGCTCTTCGGCTTGCTCATCCACCCAGACGAATCCGCGAACTTTGGTGTAAATGGAAGTGAAGCGCGTGGTGGGCTTGAAGGCGGGGTTGGGTTCCATCCTGTACTTCGAAAGCATTCGGTCCGCGCGAGGCTCGCGGGCGACGAAGGTAAATAGGAAAGCGTTTCGCGTGGCGTCAATGAGGTCGTTGCGCTCCTTTTTTTTCTTCGCGAACTTTTCCACGGCGTCGCGCTGCGAACGGTTGTTGTTGACGAGCAGCGCAAGCGCCTTTTCCAGTCTTGCGAGATCCGCGCGATAGGCCGCCGGATCCGTGGGCTGGCCCTGGGGGCCGACAGGAATGCGGTCCATTCCCGTGCCCGACGGAATGACGCGTGCGATTCTTACCGACGCCGGGGTTGCGTCGCTGCCGTTCTTGCGAACTTCCAGCCGCTCCATGCGCTCATAGACGTCCAGTGCTTCTTCATTTCTCTTTTGGCTGGAAATTACGCGGTCGAAGAGGCCCGGTTTCGCTGGGGAGACCGCCGGAGTGGAATCAGGAACCACCGACTGCGCCGCAGCGCTCGAGGCAGCGAAGAAAGAGAGTAAAGCGATCTGAGAAAAAGCCCGTTTCAACATAATTCGATGCCGTGGAATAGCCGCGATCCTGCAATCTCGTTGGATTCTCTGGCACACATAATTGTTGTACACCCCGTCAGAACCTGAGCCCGGCCACCGTTTGCGAGGCCCGGAGTAAGTGCCGTAAACCACAGATAATAAGCATAGATACGGTGCCCGCCAATTTTCTCCGTGGAGCGAGGATCACCGGCCCGGTGGGCCCGGTTCTTCTCCCATTCACTGTTAAACAAGGTACAATTCAAATGCTGGCGGCGGGATGGCCGATGTCCGTCCAACCTGGAGTAAACCTACCCCCATCCGTGGCTGAAAGCAAACTGGCCTACTACGCGTCTATAGAAGAAGGAACGAACGGTCGCGGTATTTCGTATTGAATAGAGAAGGGTTGGAGGTCTGTTTGGGCGTAACTCCCATGGACGGGTTGAGCGTGCTGCCGCGGCGGGTGGAGAGTACCGCCCTGAAGATGGGCAGTTTGCGCAGCGCTGCCGTCACCTTGGGGGAGACCCTCCGGTTGGCCCTCGATTCACTCCGGGCGCACAAGCTACGTAGTTTCCTGACGCTGCTGGGAGTGATCCTGGCGGTGACGACACTGGTGGCCGTGATGAGCGTGGTCGCCGGGCTGAATTTCTACATAGCCGACCGCGTGGCAAACCTCGGGGCCAACGTGTTCGTTGTGGACCGCTTCGGCATCATCACCAGCGAGGACGCCTGGGTGAAAGCCCAGAAACGGCCGCTGCTGACCATCGAGGAATTCACCCGGCTGCGCGAAAACATGCGAACCGCAAACGCGATTGCGGCCATCGAAGGCAAGTCCACGGATGTTCGCAGCGGGAACACGCTCTTGGAAGACACTAGCATCCGGGGCGTGACGCCCAATTACCCCGAAGTGCGAAACATGAATCTCGCCTCCGGCAGGCTTATCACCGAGGCCGACGAAACGCACCGCTCGCCGGTTTGTTACATCGGCGCCGACGTGGCCAAGAAATTTTTTTTCAATGTGGATCCGATCGGCAAAATGATTCGAGCCGGCACGCACAGCTATCAGGTCATTGGCGTAGCCGCGGCCATCGGCACCGCCTTCGGGCAATCGCAGGACAATTACATCCTGATTCCCCTGGGGACGTACTACAAGGAATGGCACACGCAGAGGGATTCGCTGACGCTCTTTGTGCAGGCGAGGAATGCGGAAATAATGGCGGCGTCTGAGGATGAGGCGCGGATGCTCCTGCGGGCCGCCCGGCATCTGCCATGGTCGGCGGACGACAATTTTGGAATTTTGGGCTCGGACTCGATCATGAGTTTGTGGAAAGAGCTGACGGCAAATGTGTTCGCGATTGCCGTGGGTCTCACTGCGGTGTTTCTGGTGGTTGGCGGGATCGTGATCATGAATATCATGCTGGCCAGCGTGACCGAACGCACAAGAGAAATTGGCCTGCGGCGTTCGCTCGGAGCACGGAGAAAGCACATCGTTCTGCAATTCGTGACGGAATCGGCAGTGCTGGCGTCCGTGGGCGGCCTGATTGGAATCATCTTCGCATACGGCCTGGTAGCGCTTGGGCGCGCATCAACATCCATCCCCATGCAGACGCCGATGAACGCGGTCATCCTTTCCCTGAGTGTTTCCACGGCGGTGGGCCTGTTCTTCGGGATTTACCCGGCGATGCGGGCGGCGAAACTCGATCCCATTGAAGCGCTGCGGGCGGACGGCTAAGGAACTGCAATGGCTCAACAGTACGGCGAAAACCTGAAGCAAGCCATGGACACGCTGCGCGCTCACAAGATGCGGAGCGCGCTGACGGTGTTCGGCGTGGTGCTCGGCGTGAGCGTGATCATGCTTGTAGCCGCGCTCATCACGGGCTTCGACGCGCAGATCCAGGAAAACATCAAACAGTTCGGCGCGGATACGGCGTTCATTTCGCGCTTTGATCAGGGCCCGCATGGTGGCCGACGGCCCAAGGACGAGCGCGAGCGCAAGCCGCTGACGCTGGAGGATGCGGAAGCAATTAAAGAGGGAAGTCCGGCGGTGAAGAACGTCACGGCGTTCCTGACCTGGTGGGAGCAGCCGCACACGGTGCGGACGAAAGCCGGGAGCGTCGGCGCGATTGATTTTCGAGGAGTGCAGGCGAACTTCGGGCAAGTCTACGCGAACGCGTCGACGCTGGCGGGACGATTCATCAGCGAGGGAGACGACCTGCACCGCGAGAAAGTGGTGATGCTCGGGGAAAACGTGGCGCCGGTTCTGTTTCCGGAGGGCGCGCCCATCGGGAAAGACGTCATGATTGATGGATCGGACTTTCAGGTGATTGGCGTGGTGGAAAAACCAAAGGGCGGGTTCGGGATGGGAGATGAGGACCGGCGCGTGCTCATTCCGTATAACACTTTTCACAAGATTTATCCCGGCGCGTACGAAAACATGATTCGCATGCAGGCTTATCCAAACAAGCTGGATCTGGCCGTGGATCAGGCGACGGAAGTGCTGCGGAGGAGGCGGAACGTCGCCTACAACGCAAAGGACAATTTCTCGATCCAGACCCCTCAGCAGCAGGTGGATGAATTCCACAATATTGTGGGGATGGTGGCCATTGCGACGGTGGTGCTGAGCTCCATCGGCCTGCTGATCGGGGGCGTGGGGGTGATGAATATCATGCTGGTGAGCGTGACGGAACGGACGCGCGAGATCGGAATCCGCAAAGCGATTGGCGCGAAGAGCGGAGACATTACCTGGCAATTTTTGCTGGAAGCCATGACGTTAACCGGGACGGGAGGCGTGATCGCGCTCATCCTGGTGAATGGCGTGGTGCTGCTGATCCGCCTGGGATTGAAGTGGCCGGGAAGCGTGCCGGTGTGGGCCGCGGCGACTGGAATAGTGGTGAGCGTGTGCGTTGGGCTGGTGTTTGGCGTGTGGCCGGCGATGAAGGCGGCGAAGCTGGATCCAGTCGAAGCGCTGCGCTACGAATAGCGCGGCAAACTTTCGTCTAATCCAATCCGCGTATTTTCGAACAGAAATTATTTCAGCAGGGCTGAGGTTTTCACGGGTGTGGCAGTGCGTTCGGAAGCTGCCGCTGTGCCGGCGGGCCAGGTAATGTCCAGGGCGAACTCGCGGCGGACGAGCAGCTTGGCACGATGAGTGACGTGGACGGCCAGGGTATTTGCTCCGTCCGACCGAATTTCCGCCAGACCTTCTTTTTCCAAGCGCAGACTCTTATCCGGCTTGTAAAGGGCCACACGGAATTGATGCGGTCCGGCGGGAAGAGCGTGCTCGAAATGGATCGGTTCGCCCGGGGTAGCCTTCACCAATTTTGTGGTGAAGAGCAATTCTCGATCCGCATAAATGGCCAAGGCGCCTTCGGTGACTGCGGAAGTAATTTCGATTTGGAGGGTGGGGGCGGTAGCGGCTTGCGCAGCAGGCTCGGGGGCCGAAGGTGCAACGATCTTAGAAGACGAAGCCGCTTGAGGGATGACGCCAGGCTGCTTCGTTCGAGCAGCAGCTAGCTTCGCTGGGCGATTGGCGCGCATGTGAAGGCGTTCTTGTGCGACTTGTGTCACGGGGTCGCCTACAGCGACTGGCACGGGTGCTTCGGTCACCGTTTGCGACGTATGAGTGAAGGCTTCGGAGGGCACTTCCGGGACTGAAAAATGGATCGCAGGGACTGCGGGAAGTGTGAAGCGAGCGCGCAAGGATTGGGACACCGGAACAGTAGCAGCGAGGAGCAAACAAGCGGCCGCGGTGATCCACACGTCGCGCTGCCCGCCGGGCTTCGACCACCAAAAACGGTTTTTGATCTTGGGTGACGCGGACGAAGGGCTTGAACGCGCGAACGGATAAAGGGCGGAAGCAAGTTCGTCGCAGTGCGCGAAGCGGCCCTTGGGGTTTTTTGCCAGGCACCGAGCGATGATGCGATCGAGCGCTTTTGGCACCGCCGCATTGTGCCGCGAAGGCGGCACCGGCTCGGCATTTAGAATCTGGGCGCAGACGGCGCCGAGCGAACTTCCATCGAAGGGTTTAACACCGCACACCATCTGATACAGAACAATACCCAGCGCAAACTGATCCGAGCGCGGATCTTGAGGTTCGCCCTGAATTTGTTCGGGCGCCAGATAGGCCGGCGTGCCCCGGAGGTTGCCGGAACCGGAACTCTGCGATGCGAAACGCGCGATGCCGAAATCGCCGAGTTTTACCTTATTTTCCGCCGTGACGAGAATATTGCCGGGCTTGACGTCGCCGTGAATGATTCCGGCGCGATGGGCAAGCGCCAGGGCGCCAGCGAGATCGGCAGCCCAGGCGCAGGCCCGCTGTAGCGGGAGGGCGGACGGGTCGAGATGATCTTCCAGCGTCTTGCCAGCGACGAATTCCATCACCAGGAAGGGAATACCGTGCTCGTTGATTCCGACGTCGTACAACTGGACGATGGAAGGATTGGAAAGCTGGCCGATGATCTGGGCCTCGCGGAGGAATTGCTGCTCGAGGCCTGGACCGAAATCGTTCAAAAAGGTTTTGAGGGCCACGGTTCTGCCGATGACGTTGTCGCGCGCTTTGTCGACGCGGCTCGAGGCCCCGGAACCGAGGTGTTCAAGTGTTTCATAGCGCTCTTTTGCCAGGGTAATCATCAGGCGGAGCGAAGGAGACGCGCAGCACGGTCGCGCAGACCATTACCATTGCTGACGGCTTGCGGCGAAACCTGGTGAACCGTTTTGCGGCGCGCGAAAGGATAGAGATCTTCCGCGAGCGTTTCAGCCACAGCATAACGAGCTATTGGATCTTTTGTCAGGCAGCGGGCGACAACTTCGTCGAAACCCGTGGGCATCGACGGATTCGCATGAGACGCCGGGAGCGGCGTGGAAGAAAGGACCCGGCTGCAGATGCCCTGAAGGGAGTCTGCGTCAAAGGGGCGCTTTCCCGTAACCAATTCGTAGAGTACGACTCCAAGCGAAAAGATATCGGAACGAGCGTCCTGGGGCTTGCCGAGAATCTGCTCCGGGCACCAGTAAGCAGGGGTGCCAAGAAGAGGGCTGGCGCCGGTATCGTGGCTGGCGAGGCGCGCCATTCCGAAATCCATGAGCTTCACGCGGCCGTCGTCGGTGACGAGCACATTGGCTGGCTTGACGTCACCGTGAATTACACCTCTGCGGTGCGCGGCGCCAAGAGCGCAGGCGACTTCCGCAACGATCGCGCAGGCCCGGGGGTAAGGAAGGCTGCCCCTTTCCAGGATGCGGTCGAGTGGCTGGCCCTCCAGGAATTCCATGACCAAGTAAGGTGTTTGCGTACCTTCGTCAATGCCCATATCGTGCAACGTCATGATCGAGGGGTGCGAGAGCTGCCCGACTACGCGGGCTTCCTGGAGAAAACGCAGACGGCCTTCGCCCTTCGCGAGTTCTTTGGAGAAAAGCTTGATCGCCACCTGGCGCCCGATCATGGGATCGTGCGCCCGCGCCACGCGGCCGGTGGCGCCGGTGCCGATAATCTCGAGAATTTCGTAACGTCCGACTTGCACGGGGACCTCTCCCTCAGACAGGTAAATTGCGTGTCGCTAAAATGATGGCGGAAGGGGGTGTTCTATTAAATGAAGCAAGCGTCCTGCTGAGAAGGGTACGGAAGTACTAGAGAAAAAGAGATGTTATACGTTCCTAATTTTCACTGCTTAGCTCGAGGCGCATGGTCTCAAGGGCTGGAAGTTTCTTGCGCATGGCAGCCGAAGCGTGGGACCCGATGCGATGATGGGGGAAGCCAGAATGAAAGATCCCCCGCACTTTCCTGTAAGTGTTGATTCTAAAGGGTTTGACAATCCCGTAAGTCCTTTGGGGGGCAACACTTACGAGGTGTCATGCAAGTGTTGATTTTAAAAGGCTTAGAGGTTTACATAATCATAGGCATCGGTTTTTCGCGTTTGTACTGAGATCCAAGGGCCAAGCTGGGTTAGACCGGGTCTGAAAACAAAAAAGCGGCAGCTGGCTGCCGCAGTCCAAATGGATGTGTACCTAAACATAGAATACTCCAAGAGGAATGATTTGTCCAGAAAAAAGATGGTTGTTGGCGTACGAAACTACAATAAGCAGCGGCTGCATATGGCCGGCTATTTCCGCGAACTTCACCTCAAATCCACATGTCCTATAATCCGACAAGCTCAGCCCATCAGAACCACGCGCGGATGGGATGACCACGTTCACCCCAGAAAATGAACCAGCGCCCAGCCGCTCGCACGATCTCAAGCTGGTCTGCCATTGCGATGGGCTCGGACTCTTTGGCCAGCCCTAGGCGCGAAAGAAGGGTGCGTCGCCGCGTGGGTGCTCTACCTGCCGCCTCCGCGGCCTGAGCTGCTGCAAGCAGCGTTTTTCCATACTCGACCGCCTCCCCCGGAAATTTGTGGTTCCATGCCTCATTCAACAAGTCTTTGTTCAGGACGTCCTGGCAACCATTCAGAAACGCCCCACGGAAACTCGTATCGTCGGCTCCCTCATACAAGCCTCCATGAGAATACTTGGGCACGCCATCGCACTCTACGAGACGCACGACGTAGTAGCCTTCGAATTTTTTCAACACAGCAGCTACGTCTTCGGGTGTTATCGCGTTTTGTGCTTTTAGTATCCATTGGTTTGCAGCGTTATCGTATCCAACCCGTGGTGCGCCGATGCGCTCATAGCCCGGAATGCAAATCTCCCCGAAGCGCGCAACTTCTGCCTCCGATAGCTCTTTATCAGCGAAAGAGCGCTCCAACAGTCGACGCCATTCGCGAATGAAGGTTTTCATGGAGGGATGCCAAAAGCCGTTGAAGCCGAAAAAATACATTTCCTTCAGGGCTTGCTCGGCGGGCCATTTTTCGAGGGCCATGCGATAGGTGGCCACGAAGACGCCGGTGCGATCATCGCCGAAGCGGCAGTGCACGAAAATCTTTTCTTTGGGATCCTTGTGGAAGAGGGAAAGGAATTGAACCACCTGCTCATCCGTTGGCGGGGACCATCCACTGACAGGAATATGCACGAAACGCATGCCCAGGGACTCGGCCTGCCGGCGTTCCCAAGCGATCGTGTCGAGATCTTCGCCGCGCAGATCGACAACCGTGGTGATGCCGAGTTTTTTGAGTTCAGCCAGACCCTGCAATCTAGGCTGCGCGCCGCGATATAGATGGTCATTGATTCTGCCGGTATTGGGAATGCCGGTGATGCGAAGTTTTTCCCCGTAGGCAGAACGCATCTCAGAGGGAGGAAAAGACTGCGGATGGGCCTGTGCGGAAAGTGGACGAGGCTGGAAAGAGGAACAAACGAGAGCGAGAAGAAGGGAATAGCGTTTCATTTTGGATAGGATGCAAGATATTGTAACGCGAGATGCAAAGAAGCGAAAAGCGTTGAAGCGACGGCGGTTATCCGGAAAGAGCACCACTACAAATAGACACAGTACGTAAACGTCAACCATATTTTGCGTTTTTCTCTTGACAGGAAATTTACATACGTTGATACTGCGAATCCAGATTCGGGGGACGTGGAAGCGCCAGACGGACCGCTAAGCGAAAAAACCGAGCGCGAAGTACATGCTCCGCGCCCGCATTTGAGGCGCGGCACCTGCTGTGAGGCTGTGTGCGACCCACCGGCCAGCGGCAGAGCATTGGCGTTTTGCACGGTTACAAGAGTGCAGCCGCCATTTGGTCACTCGAAAGCGCGATCGCCATGCGATCGGCATTTTTTTTCGCCGGCTGCTTTCACGAACCGCTCGAATCGAGTCGCGTTGGCTTTAGCACAGACCCTAAAGCGACACGCGGCGCCTCTGCCGGACGCAGAGGAGTAAAATAGGAGGGTTCCCCCGCGAGTGGGAGCCCCCGAGGCGCGGAGGAACGGATGGCGACCGTGAAGCATGCACTGAGCGGGAAAACCCCTGCAAGGGAAACGGCTGCAGAAAAGACAACGAGAGACGCGGGGACAGGTCTGTTCTTCCAGCGGTACTTCACCGACGGAAAGAAGTCTCCGTTTGATGTGGTGGAGTGGGAAAAGCGCACGGCGCTGATTGGAAACGAAAAGGGCGTGACGATCTTCCGCCAGGAAGACGTGGAAGTGCCGAAGAGTTGGTCGCAGACGGCGACGAACATCGTCACCAGCAAATATTTCCACGGGAAGCCGGGGACGCCGGAGCGCGAAGGTTCGGTGCGGCAATTGATCAGCCGCGTGGCCAGCACGATTGTGCGCTGGGGCGAACAGGGCGGATATTTCGCCGATGCCGCCTCGCGGGACGCGTTCCGCGACGAGCTGATCCACCTGCTTGTCGAACAGAAAATGGCTTTCAATTCGCCGGTATGGTTCAACGTGGGCGTGCAGCCGAAGCCGCAGTGCTCGGCGTGCTTCATCAATTCGGTCAACGACAGCATGGAGTCGATCATGGGGCTGACGCGGACTGAGGGGATGCTGTTCAAGTGGGGCTCAGGCACGGGCACGAATTTTTCGACGCTGCGGGGAAGCAAGGAAACGCTGAGCGGCGGGGGAATTGCCTCCGGGCCGGTGAGTTTCATGAAGGGTTTCGATGCCTTCGCGGGAGTGATCAAGAGCGGCGGCAAGACGCGGCGCGCGGCGAAGATGGTGATCCTGAACATCGATCATCCGGACATCGTCGAGTTCATCGAATGCAAGATGAAGGAAGAGCGCAAAGCGCATGTGCTGATCGAGCAGGGTTATGACAGCTCGATTGACGGCGACGCGTACAGCTCGATTTTCTTCCAGAACGCGAATCACTCGGTGCGCGTGACGGACGAGTTCATGCGCGCGGTGGTGGATGACAAGGACTGGTGGACGAAGAACGTTATTGACGGACAGCCAAACGAAAAGCTGCGCGCGCGCGACCTAATGATGAAGATTTCGGATTCCACGTGGCGCTGCGGCGATCCAGGGATGCAGTACGACACGACCATCAACTCGGAATATATGTTCCTGGACGACACGGCATGCAACCTGGCTTCGCTGAACCTGATGAAGTTCGTGAATGCCAGCGGGCAGTTTGACGTGCCGGCGTTCAAGCATGCGGTGGACGTGACCATCACGGCGCAGGAAATCTTGGTGGACAACGCGAGTTATCCGACGCCGAAAATCGCGGAGAATTCGCACAACTTCCGTCCGCTCGGGCTGGGTTATGCAAATCTCGGTGCGCTGTTGATGTCCATGGCGCTGCCGTACGACTCCGAGGAAGGGCGCGACATGTCCGGCGCCGTCACCGCTCTGATGTGCGGCGAGGCGTACGCGCAATCTTCGCGGATTGCCGAGCGCATGGGGCCATTTGCGGGATACGAAGTGAACCGCGAACCCATGCTGGACGTGATCCGCATGCACCGCGAGGCGATGCGCGGGATCGAACCGGAGCATGTGCAGCCGGAACTGTTTATGGCGGCGCAGGAATCCTGGGACACGGCGCTGACGCACGGCGAAAAGTTCGGCTTCAAGAATTCGCAAGTGACGGTGCTGGCGCCGACAGGCACGATCGGCTTCATGATGGACTGCGACACCACGGGCATTGAGCCGGACCTGGCGCTGGTGAAGTACAAGAAGCTGGTGGGCGGCGGGCTGATCAAAATCGTGAACAACACCGTGCCCCAGGCCCTGATGAAGCTGGGCTACACGCCGGAGCAGACGAGCGAAATCGTTTCGCACATTGACCAGAAGGGGACCGTGGAAGGCGCGCCGCACTTCAAGGCGGAGCACTTGCCGGTTTTCGATTGCTCGCTGGCGACCGCCGGGGGCCGCTCGATTTCCTGGACGGGCCACGTGAAGATGATGGCGGCAGCGCAGCCGTTCCTTTCGGGCGCGATTTCGAAGACCATCAACATGCCCGAGGAATCGACTATCGAAGACATCATGAACGCGTACATCGAGTCGTGGAAGGTGGGGCTGAAGGCCGTGGCCATCTACCGCGACAATTCGAAGCGTTCGCAGCCGCTCAACGCGGGCGGCAACAAGAAAGAAGAGAAGCAGGCCCCGACCGGGTCGGGGCAAGCAGAAACCGCGGCCATGGCGGAACCCATGCAACGTGAACTCTTTGGGCGTCAGCAGCGCGAAAAGATGCCGGTGGAACGAGCGTCGGTGACGCACAAGTTCAGCGTCGGCGGCCATGAAGGCTACATTACCGTGGGCATGTACGAGGACAATCGCCCCGGCGAGATCTTCATCAAGATGTCCAAGGAAGGCTCGACGCTTTCGGGCGTGATGGACGGACTGGCGCTGACCATCTCGCTGGGCTTGCAGTACGGCGTGCCGCTGAAAGTGTTCGTGGACAAGCTGTTGAACACGCGGTTTGAACCGTCGGGCATCACAGCTAACCCCAACATCCGTTTTGTATCGTCGGTGCTGGATTACATCGCGCGATGGCTGGGCGGAAAATTCATCTCCATGGATTATCTGAAGCTGAACGGCGCGGCGCCGGTGGAGACTGCGACGGCCGTGGCGGCTCCGGCTGCGGCGCTTCCAGCAATGAACAAAGTGTCGCTGGATGCGATGCAGGCAGCGTTGTCCGCGTCCAAGCTGACCAACGCGCACGAAGGCGCGCCGACGTGCAGCGAGTGCGGCATGCTGATGGTGCCGAACGGCGCATGCTACAAATGCGAAAACTGCGGCAGCACGAGTGGTTGCAGCTGAACATGGGCCGGTTCTCGGAGAATTTTCAATGGGAACAGAGGAAAATAGGCTAAGACACATACTCAGTCTGGCAAGGGCTTGCGTCCACCGTGGACAAGCCTACCAGGCCTTCGGACACCTCCACAGTATCGAGCCCGAGATCAATGATTTACCAGGAACGTCCTTGTGGGCCGAATATTTGTTGACCTATGCCGGAGCACTCGGCGCTATGAGAGACTCTGCCTCCGCCGCGGAAGAGACTTTCAAAGAAGCACTGAAACGGATTTCCACGCTGGCAGACCCTGACCCGGCACTGGAGATGCTCGGCTACGAGGATTTCGGAAAATATCTCGCCGAGCAGCGAGCGTTCCAGCGCGCACGCCAGCATTATGGATTGGCTGAGAGAATCGCGGAGAGTTTGGACCAGCCAGAAGATGTGGCCCGTTTCCAGCTATGCGTCATCAGAATTGACCTTGAGGAACGTAGGGACACACGACTCTGCGCATTCCAAAGGCTCAAGGAAGCGGCAAAAGATGGTTACACTCACCTGGAGCAACGCGAGGCGTGGATCGCCTTCACAGACACTTTCCAGGATTATGGCCGACGGCTCGTTGCCACGAGAAAAGGCGACGAGGCATCTGTCGGGTACTTTCGCGCTGTGTTGAGCGAGGCTAGGCGGAGGCGAAGTGAAGTCGCCAAGTAATCCCTATTTGAAGCGAATTTCCTGCTTAGTCGGAATACACGACCCAAGTCGGGCCCTCCAGGCCTTCGTTGGCGCTCAACGCGGTGCCGATGAATCCCTTGACGATCTGGCCCGAAAATTAGGCATCAGCAGGATAATCCACCAGAGATTACCTTATGAAGGGGGCTTAGTCAGACTCGCGGACGGCGAGCTGGTCATCGAGCTAAACTCTGATAGCCCTTTCGTTCGTAGACGATTCACGCTTGCTCATGAAATTGGTCATCTCCTGCTAAACACTGTGCCAGCCTTTAGAAGCAGGTCCCGAACCGATGCGGCCCTCGAACGTACATGCGATTTGTTGGCCGCTGAGCTATTGATGCCGACCGAGGAAACGACTGAATTCGTTCGTGGGTTGGGAGCGCCTTCTCCCGAAAAACTGAGAGACATTGCCTCGAAATATGCCGTCTCTACGCAAACGGCAGCCATAAGAATGTGTGACGGGCTTGGCCTTTGGAAATGTTCGATCGGTATGTGGGAGCGGTCGCCAAGGGTCAGGACCCTTTGGTTTGTAGGAGGGCGCCGGTGCGACGCCATGGAGCCAGACTCATGCTGTCTCGACCTTGCACTTGGTTCGAGCAGTTCTGTCCGGGCTGGCGACCTTTGGCGCCGGGGTGAGTTCACCGGGCCGGTCCAATTGAACCTTCTCGCGATTGGAAATAGTCGCGTGCTCGGCTTAGTAGATTTCGTGAACTGACTGTCCGGAGTGACGAATTGACGAATATGGATCAACCCACATGGAGAAAACCATAACTCGATGAGCGCACTCCCCTCCGGTTCAGGAGTAGCAGCACGGCTCGCCCCGGCCAAACCCAAAACCAACGGGTTTCTGCACATCGTAAGGCACGGCGCCGGACCACAGTCCATTTACATTGTGAAATACCACCGCCTGGATCGCGCCGTCGCGGAAGCGAAACCGGTGCTGGCGGAAGGATCCCAGGCGCTGATCGAACTGCTCGAACGAATCGGCGTGGACTTTCGCCTCGGCGAAGTTCGCGGCGCGCTGGAAGATATTCTTCGGCTCGGCTCAGCCAACATCCCCGATCTGTGGCTCAGCGATGAGGAGATGATTGAGAAAGGCCTCGTCGAGGGCTAGGATCTAAATCGGTAGCAGGGAAAGGCCGGAGGCGATCGCTTCCGGCCTTTTTCTTTCGGAGATGGGAGCACAGTCGAAAAAAGCTCCAGCGTATCCGAAGGTGGACAGCCTCCTACGTTTTCGGTTCAAGACGACCAAACGATTATTACAAAAATGTCTTCAGTGATTGAGCTGGAACATAACATCGATCGTGAAATCGATTTCTACTGGGTTGCCATTCAGTGTTGTAGGGGCGTAACGCCACTGCCGCACTGCCTCAATGGCCGCGTCAACGAGCAGAGAATCTCCCGAGATCAATTTAATGTCATGAGGCGATCCATCCTTGCCGATAATAACGTGTAGACGCACTACACCTTCCACGTGTTCTTTGCGAGCTTCTTTCGGGTATTTTGGGGCTACCTTATGAAGGATTTGAGGTCTCTGAACTGAACCTCCCAAGACGACTGCAAGTGGCCGACGCGTTCTCTGGAGTTCTTCAACCCAGAACGGAAACGTGCCACCAACGACTCGGAAATGACCATCAACGTAGACAAAGGAGCTGACCCAGGAAGGTGGCACGTTTCCGGAATCCGCGACGGGTGTTAAGCGAAAGTTTTGGACGGTCACTTGCTGCGTGGGAACCGTAAGCTGGGACTCCGGACCGGCGTCCGAAGGTGGCGCAGGCGGCTCGGATGGCGCAACTTTGACTGCGAATCCAGGTCCATCGACGTTATGGCCCAGCACCCACGAAATATGACCCAAGTGACCGTCCCGAACCTTTGGATAGTCTTGATTCAGTTGCCCAGCATGTTGGACAGCGAAATTTGCTTCAAACCAAGTGCTTGCCCTCGGCAGCGCAAACGTATTGAGCGCAATATTCCACGTAGCCTGATCGTGCATTTTCCCGACGCGAACTAGTTCGTCGACCTGGGCCTGAAAGCCTGCAACAGAATTTGGAACGTCAGCGGGGACATGGGTGCTCGCGGTTGCTGGAGAATCCTGCGCGTTGGTGCGAGGTATGGGAAGTAAAAGGACGCAGAAATAAAAAAAAGAACACACGCAGAGCCGTTGCATGGCGCACTCCTTATGGCATAAGAAAGCGGTGAGAAGGTTATCACACCGTAAGCGAAGGCTAAGGTACCACTGGCTTCGGCGGCCGAGTGCGGACAGCCGTTATCGCGGGCGGGGACGGAGAGGCGGGCGCGCGGTGAGGGAGCGGGGGCGCATGCGGAAGCGCGGGCCGAGCGGCGGAGGAACGTTGCGGAGGTAGTCGCCGCAGCAAGGGCAGTGGCCGTCGTTGGGAGTAGGAACGGTAATATCGGCGCGCATCCATTGGCCGCGAGCTTCGCAAAGCGGATTGATACACTGCACGGTGAAACCGGGCAAGTATTGCATTGATTCTCCCTCAGAGGCCGTAAAGCTCAGCCCGATTTAAGCACGGCTGGATCGCGGTCGTGCAAAGAAACCAGAGCTCCCCTAGTTGGCCAAATCCCGCGGCATGCTCTGCCTCGACTCCGGACAGGGCAGATTTCGATGCAAGATCCAGAGTTCGACAGGGCCGCGCGGGAACCAAGCAACTGATGGGGCGAATTCTGGCGCGAGAGGGCTGTGGTGTCAAGAGAAAAGACTACAAGCTATTGTGGTAAGGTTGCGGGGGAGTGAGGGGGTTCATTTGGGAAGCTGACAAGGTGACTGGTGACTGGTGACTCGTGACTGGTGAAAAAAGCGCGGCCACGGATCGGTAAGGAAATTACGAGGACTCTTTTTACGTATTAGGTACTGAGGGTGGTGCTGCTCGATTTTTGGACGAGTGAGCGGCAAGACGGAGAGAAAAGATGCCAACGACAACTAGATTCGAACTGGGGGGCGGAGGAATACCGGGAATGCCGAGTTTCGGCGGCGCGGGAAAGAAATT
>WNFT01001110.1_pt1 | contig 22841 bp, 18 predicted proteins | sample 5400191 | NCBI WGS metagenome assembly WNFT01 (sample SAMN13153359, study PRJNA577476) | soil metagenome | isolation source: 80 cm saprolite under Madrone tree | place: USA:California | collected 2016-06-14 | reverse complement strand
AACCAACGCAGCGGCCAGCCCGAGCAGCCACATCGAAAGGTTCTGGCCCTGAAACGCGATCAAGACAATCGCGACCAATCCCAATGTGAACAGCAGCGACAACATCCCGTACACTTTGACGACGCTGGGTCCCCGGAATCCAGCCCGCATTAATTCCAGTTCCTTTTGGCGCAACCAGCCTTTTCCCAGTACTACGCCATAAGTGGATCGCAGCAGGGAATCCCAGAAGTCCCCGCCCACACCGGAAACGGTACCGCCGCCCATCGATTGTTCCTGCAATTCCTGGATGCGGCGGCTCAGCGCGTCCTGCCGTGTGCGGAGATAATAGTGGACTCCCGCCACCAGCAGCGTGACGCATGTCAGAGTACTCAGCAGAAACAGCGACCGATAGTCCAGGAGCATTCAGAGCCTCACAGAACCGACCCTGCGCAGAACCAGGATCCCGATGATTTCGGAAACGACGCCGTAGATAAGGAAACGCGAGCCTGATGGCGTGAGCCACAGCACCGAGATGTAGTCGTAACGCAGGAAATAGAAGAACACGCCTGTAGCCACGGGCAGGCCGCACAACAGGCCGGCTGAGAAGCGCTGTTGAGCGGTGTGTGCGCGCAGGCGCGCGCGCAATTGCAGCCGCTCCCGGATAACCGCCGACAGATTCTCCATCACGGTAACGATGTTGGCACCTGTCTCTCGCTGCAAGACCACGCCGGTAGAGAAGAACCGCAAGTCGAGCAGCGGCACGCGGTCACCGAGGCTATGCAGCGCCGCACTGACCGTGGAGCCGAGCGCCAGGTCCTCCACCAGTTTCTTGAATTCCCCGCCGAGGGGTTCGGGCGTTTCCTCGGCCAGCACCTGCAAGCCGCTATGGATGTTGTGTCCGGCGCGCATCGCCCGCGTGAACAAGTCAATGGCGTCGGGCAGCATTTCTTCGATCTGCCGCATCCGCCGCTGGCGCTTTGTGCGGATGTACACGATGGGTAGAGCGGAACAGCCGAAGGCAAACAGAAGCTTCAAGGTTAGAAAAGGAAACAGACTAAACGCATCGGCCGCCAGATAGCTGGCCGCCAGCAGCAGAAGGCTTAACGTGATCACATTTCCCGCGCGATAGGGCAATCGGGCCTGGTCGATCATGGCCTGCAGCCGCTTCATCATTTCCAGGCGCGAAAGAAAGGAGACGCCGGTCAACTGCTGCTGGCGCAACAGGGACTCGGGCCGCCGTCCGCTTTCGACGCGCAGACCGCGGAGCCGCTGGTCGATTTCGAGTCGCATTCGTCGCTGGGGTCCCCACCATGCGTACTCCGCGGCAGCCACGAAAGCGCCGGTGAAAATCAGCAGTGTGATGAGTGTTGTCATTGCAGATTACTCTGAACCAAATACCTGAGCCTCCGGCAGCTCGATACCTCTCGCCTGCAGGCGGCTCATGAATTGCGGCCGGAATCCGGTGTACACGAATCGCCCCACAACTCTCCGAGACTCGTCCAGGCCCGTTCGCTCGTATCGGAAGATTTCTTCGACCGCAACGCCTTCGTCGCTGTATCCGGTAACTTCGGCGACGCTGGAGACCTTTCGGGAACCGTCGCGGAGTCTTGCCATTTGAACGACCAGTTGGATGGCCGAAGCGGCCTGCTGGCGGATGATTGGCTCTGTCAGTCCCACGTTCGCCATCAGGACCATCGTTTCGATCCGATGGAAGCAGTCTCGCGGCGAGTTGGCGTGCATCGTCGTCATGGAGCCGTCGTGGCCGGTATTCATGGCCTGGAGCATATCGAGCGCCTCAGGGCCGCGTGACTCGCCCACGATGATCCGATCCGGCCGCATGCGGAGGGCGTTGATCATCAGGTCGCGCTGGGACACGGTGCCTGTCCCTTCGATGCTCGCCTCGCGCGTCTCCAGCCGTACGATGTGCCGCTGCTGGAGCATCAGCTCCGCGATGTCCTCAATCGTGACGATTCGTTCCGCTTCGGGGATAAAACGCGACAGAGCGTTGAGCAACGTCGTCTTTCCGCTTCCACTGCCCCCGGAAATGACCAGGTTCAGCCGGGCCTGCACGCAGCCCTGGAGCAGTTGAAGCATCGGCGCGCTGAGTGTGCCGTTCGCCACCAATTCTTCGTTGCTCAAGACCTGCTTGCCGAAACGGCGAATGGATAGGGCGGGCCCGTCGAGGGTCACTGGGGGGATTGCAGCGGTTACACGCGACCCGTCGGCGAGGCGGGCCGACACGATGGGATTCGCTTCGTCAATTCTCCTTCCCACCGCCGTCACCATTTTCTCGATGATGTGCAGCAGATGTCTGTCGTCCTTGAACTGAATCGGCGCGCGCTGCAGCACGCCGCGGCGTTCGACGTAGACCTTGTTGTAGCTGTTGACGAGGATGTCGGTGATCGACGAATCCTTCATCAGCGGCTCCAGGGGGCCAAGGCCGAAAACCTCGTCGAGGATCTCCTCGATGACGCGGTCTCGCTCCGGCAGTGTCATCGGGATATTTTCTTGAAGCAGGAGTTTTTCGACGGCTTGACCGATCTCCCCTCGCAACCGTTCCTTGCTGATGAGCCGCAGCGTTTCGCTGTTGAGCGACTGGAGCAGCTTCCGGTGGACTTTGGATTTGAGATCGGAGTGACGCTCCACCGAAGCCGCCCGAGATGTTGGATAAAAAGCCATAGCGGTTAGATTTTGAAATTCCTGCATCGAGGAAGAATTAGCCGCGGATTACGCGAATTACACGGATGGGGCGCATCGAACCAATCTTTATGCGCCCCATCCGCGTAATTCGCGTAATCCGCGGCTAATTCTTCCTCGATGTGGCTCATCTCTCCGATTTCTTTCCACCGGCAGCGGCCGGTTGGCCGTTCAGCCCCATCTTCTTCGCAAAATCTCGATACGAGCGGCCCAACTCAGTGCTCCCGCGGATCACGACTGGCCTGGCTTCGTGCACCGCCTGCATTGCCTCCTGGTACCGGTTCGGCAACACCCAGAAGGGCGCCGCGCCCAGCGTCTGTTTCAACTGATCCAGACTGACGTGTAGCGAGCCGCGCTTCTCGTGCCGGTTCACAACCAGCTTCACCGCTTCCAGCCCGTAGCCGGCCCGCGCCATCGCGCCCAGATACTGCTGTGCGTTGCGCACGGCCGGAAACTCCGGTGTCAATACCACAAAAATGGATTCGGAGAGTTCCAGGCAGCTCAGCAACAGGCCGTCCAGGGCACGCGAACCATCGACCACGACTACATCGAAGTGTTCGATGAGGAAACCGCCGATCTCGCGAAGATGTTGTTCCTCGATCATCCGTGATCTTTCGAGTTCCTCGGGCGCGCACAATACCGAAAAACCAAGCGGATCGCGGGCCATGATTCCTTCCAGCATCGCCTGATCCAGCCGATCCAGATTTTCGGCGACATCGGCCATCGAGTATTGATGACGCAAACCCAGGTAACAGGCCGCGTCGCCGGAATCCATATCCAGGTCCACCAGCGCCGTGGACTTGTTGTGCCGCGCGCAGAGGGCGGCGAAATTCACCGCAGCCGTCGTGGTTCCCACGCCGCCTTTGACTCCAACGAAGGTGTACATCCGGCCGAGCGGGCGATCCTGCCGATGGATGCGTTGCACGTGCTCCTCGAGGCGAACCAGGGCCTCGCTGAATTCCGCGCGCTTCAGCGGCTGCTGCAGGAAGTCGGCGCCACCCAGGCGCATGGAGCGCAACAGAAACTCTTCACTGGATTGGAAGCCGGAAAGAATCACGTAGAGCGCGGGGACCGCCTGCCTCAGTTGCTCCAGCGCGCGCAAACCCTGCTCAGGATCGGATGAGACGTCCAGCAGAACTGCAGACTGCGGGTGGACGTTCAGATCGTGCAAAATGCGAGCCGAGAGATTGGGACCCATGTCTTCGTGCCCGCTGAGGGCCTCGGCGTTCGGCATTCCCGCCAGCTGCTCGCGAACGAAATCATGAAAGCGCGGTTCAGGGCTGGCTATGATTAATTGGATCGGCATAAAGTTCTAAGGTGTCAAATCCGGGTTGACTCCCGCGCTCTCGATCTCGATGGTCGTCGAGAACGGGGGAACCTGGAGCGGCTGCAGGCCGAGCAGCGTAAAAAAATGATTGAACTGGTAGCCGTTGATGCTGACCGTCACCGAATCGGGCACGCATTGGGCACTGCAACTGGCGGAGCAGGCGAACGGCACGCTCTGGTGCAGGGCTGGATCGTGCGTCCAATATTGCACCAGGATCTGCACGCTACCGGAGACCAATTGCGAACGGTCGGGAAATGCCGGTGCGTTCGCCTGCATCCAGCTCACGACGTTGGAACCGGAGCTATCTTCCCAGCAGTGCGTGCTTGCGTAGCGTGCGCCCTGTCGAGTAACAGTGGCAAGAGCATGGTATGTCCAGACGATCTCGGCGAACGCGATCAATCCAAACGTCAGAGGCAGGATGCCCACAATCAGTACCAGAGCCGTCTCAACGGTCGCCTGGCCCCGGCAGCTTCGGAAAAACATTTCAGCCTCCTGTCACCGGCATTCGCACTGAGACCTTCAGGTTGATCGTGCCAAGATTCACGAAAGGAAAAACCGGCACTTGAAGTGGAAAACCGCTTCCAAGATTCACCACCACGAAGTCGGGGGCGCGTCCTCCGGACGAGACGTTGCAGCTGTTCGCAACTTCGGTATCCGCCGAACAGGGGCACGAATCTACGGCAGCGGTTGTGGCGTCTTCCCGTTCGGGAAGAATCTGGATCATGTCGGGCGTAAGACCCTGCACCACGCGGGCATTGTCGCCACCTTCGCCCTGGAGGTTCCCAAACACGATGAAATTTCGCGCATCCGCGAGTGCCGTGTCGTCGGTGTTGCAATAATCGACATTGACCGAGCGTGCCAGCAGGCCTGCGCCTCCACGCAAAGCTTTTTGCAGCGTGTGATAGACGTAAAAGATCCGTCCCAATTGGAGACCGCCGAACAGGAGCATCAGCACCAGGGGAATCTGGATTGCCAACTCGGTGACAGCTTGACCGCGCTGTAAGTTTGTTCGTTTCATGACTCAAATGTAGGCGCCGGCTTTAGCCGGTGCGGGCCGGCTAAAGCCGGCCCCTACACAAACCCTCCTTAATGCAAAACGACCCTGCCGATGCCAGACGATATGCTGCACATTCCGCCGACGCCGCCGCAGCGAAGCGGGACGACCGCCCCGATGTACTGGACGCGGAAAGCCCCGCTGACCAGCGCAGGATCGAGACCCTGCGTTGTGTTCGCCGACATCTCGATCAGGAACTGGCGGAAGTTCAGAACGCTTAGCGTATCGGTGGAATCCACGACCGCCAGCGTCAGTATCCGGCGCAGGTTGCCGTCGTACTCCATCGCATAATCCTGCAAACCGGCGCCCGCGGCATACGTTTCTCCGCCAGGGTCCGCGTCCGCGGTAAACCTGGACGACAGGTCGTTGAATGCGCCGCCATCGAGATTGCCGCAGATGTTCAGCGATGGGTCCACGTTGAATCGCACGTTCAGGCCGCAGAGAATGTCCCTGCCAACCGTAGCGCCCGGGCTCGTGTTGTCCTGAAGATCGGGATATCCAGTCTCAGTGTTCTCTGCAGAGATCGTGCCGGGAGGAGTTAATCCGGGACTGCGGGAGATGCCGCCCGCGCCCAGTTGAAACAACGAGCTATCCAGATCGAGGTCCTGAAGGCCGCTGGGAACATGATTCAAGATCACGTACTGTACCGAGGCTTCGGTGCCGGCCAGCGGCGCCGGGTTCACTGGCGCATTCGGCGTCTGCTGGGACGGCGTGAGGTAGAGAGTGTAGAAACTTCCAGGCACGAAACCGTAGTTCACTGCGTCCGTGCCTCCACCCTGATCCAGCACCGCCAGGCCGTCAATTCCACAGGCGGTGCACACCGGCGCGCTCACTCCCGCTACAGCCGCGGCGGTTACCGTCGGCAGTGAACCGAAGACCCGGGTCAGCAACGGCACAAACAGCACGGGCGCCTGCGCTGTGATCTGAACCCTTGCGTATTTCGGATACATTCCGGTGCTCCAGTCGACCCCACTGCGCTGGCCGCCGTTGGAATTTGCGAGAGCGTCCAGCAGCGTGGAAAAGTAATTCACATCGGTTGTCGTCGCCAGGCCGGCGCCGCCGTTGACGCCGATCTGGCTCTGCCGGAGATTGAACCGGTTATCGCTGCCGGTGTTGGAGTCAAACGCCGCCGTCATCTGGTCGGCCTGGAGTGGCGCGTTTGCAGTTCCAATCAACCGCGTCGCCGAGGCCAGCGCGGCGGCATCAGCGGCCGTCTGCAATTCCCCCTGGATCAGGTACAGCCTGCCGAAATCCACCGCCATCACCAAAAGCCCAAGAGACACCAGAGTGAACAGCAAGAAATAAACCGTCGTCGCGCCGGCTTGTGTCTTTGTGTAACAGGAGGGTAAAGACCATGAGCGAGCCTGTTCCCCTCCTGGAACAGGAGGAGTGGCTGCGCGATTAAGAAAATTTCGCGAAGCCACGTTTGAAAGCGCAGACGGGGTGGTCAATAGTGCGGAATGTTGTACGAAAGGAACTGCGAAACATTTCATCGCGACTGACCACCCCGGCCGCGCCTTCGAAGGTGGCTTCGCGGCATTTTTTTGCTGGCGCGTCCACCCCTCCTGTTCCAGGAGGGGAACACCCCCGTTTGTCGCGTTGTGTCTATGTGGTTCCACATAACCCGCCCTCACGGAGTTCCACCGGGAGGAGCCTCATGTCCGCGCGGCCCGACGAATGTCGGCGACGGTGTCGCTGGTGTTGGCTCTCCCAGGAAGCCTTCGGGGAATTGGAGTGTCGGCGGCGTTTCTCCAGCCGCGAACGGCTTCACGAAGGATGGGGTAATCAGCACCAGCAACTCTGAGTTCGTCTTCTGGGTTTCACGGCTGCGGAACAGGTGTCCCAGAATTGGCAGGTCGCCGATTCCCGGGATTTTGCTCACCACCTGGATGGCCCGGTTATCAATCAGGCCCGCAATGGCGAAGCTTTCGCCCTCGTGCAACTCCACCTCAGTTTCCGCCTGCCGCGTGCTGATGGCCGGGATCAGAAAGCCCTGGATGGTGAGCGCATTTGCAAAATCCAGCGAACTGACTTCGGGCCGCACCTTCAAATGGATCAGCCCGTTCGATTCCACGGTCGGCGTAAAGTAGAGGCGCACGCCGAAAGGCCGAAACTGAATAGTAACGACCGGGGCGGCTTGCGCGCCGGTGCCGGTACTGCTGATTACCGGAAACGGAAATTCTCCGCCCGCCAGGAAACTCGCTTCGCGGCCGCTGACCGTGATCAGATTCGGCTCCGCCAGAATCTCCAGCAGGTTGTTGCGTTGCAACAGGCGCACGGTCGCGCCAATGTTCAGATCCGGCCGGAACGCGAACAGGTTTAACAGATCCGTGATACTGACGCTCTGGTTGCCCAGCACCGGCTGACCGTCGGGTCCCTGCGAGAACTGTAACTGGCCGGGACGCGGAAACTGGAATTGCTGCGTTGTACTCACTCCCAGCAGTTTGTTGTTGACGCTGAACAGATTCGCGCCCAACTGGCTCAGAGTGGTGCGATCCATCGTGGCGAACTTCACCTGGAGCATGACCTGGCGGTTATCCGGAGGGGGTGACTGGAGCAGGTTCACCACCGATTTCGCGTGGACTGCGGCAATCGCTGCAGCCTGCTTCGCGATTTCCGCTTCGGTCACGACGCCCGTAAGCAGGATCGCATCCCTGCTGCTCGACACGTCGATCTTCTCGTTGGGAAAGGTCGCACTCAACTGCTTCTGAATTTCGGTTACATCCGGCTCGACGCTGATTTCAAACGGCGAGACGTTCTCACCGTGCCAGATCATGATCGTTGTGTGTCCCGGCGTCTTTCCGTTAAGGACCACCTCGTGTGGCGAAACCACGACGGCATCGGCGATGGCAGGATCGGAAACCGAAACTCGCGAAGCTTCCTCCAGGAACTGCAACAATTGACCCCGGCCAACCGTGAGCGTCACGGAGCGCGGCGCCTGCGGAGTGGCGGGCCCGACCTGCACGCGCGCAACGGCAGCGCCGGCCGACCCGAATCCAAGGCCCAGGACCACGCATAGCAGAGCCGTTGCTGTTCTCCTCATTTCAAGGTTTCCTCCGTGACCTTTTCCCCGCGGAATATCCGCACCACGCGGCCTTCGTTTTCGGGCTTGCCTGTCCTGGTTGTCACCACTGGCGCCGGAGGGGAAACTGCGGGCCGGACGGGCACGAAACTGCTGGAGGCGGGTTTGCGTGGCTCGTCAATTCCGAGATCGATGGATTTCACAGGATCCGACGATGCAGTGATCTCGTCATCAAGGGAGTTGCGCAGCGCAAGCTGGATTCGTCCGCGCTGCCCCGCGAGCACAAGTTTCTCCGCCTGCTCCTGTGTCACGAGCAGCGTGGCCACGGTCGGCCGGGAAGTATCGCGCGGGTCCACTTTGGCTCCGGGATCGAGCTGTCTGCCGTATGCAATCACCTTCACGTTCTGCATAATGGTTGTGGTGGCTGCGTCGCCGCTGGAGAAGACACGAGTAAAAAGTACGTCCACCCGCGTTCCCGGTTGAATGAAACCGGAAACGCCGGAAATTTCGTTGACCTGGACAGAAATGGCTCGCGTTCCGCGCTCGATCAACGCAGTCAGACCTTCACCGCTTCCCCTGCCGGCGAGCTTTCCGCCGAGTACCAGTTCGCTGGCAGAAATGGGGACTGCGACGGCGCGGTCCACAACGTCGGAAGTTTTCAGAAAGGTCCCTTTGGGCTGGTCCTTACGGTCGAGCGCAATCAGCTTGAGGTCACCCGCCTGGATGCGCTTGCCGACGGGTATATCCTGCGCCGCCGCAACAACGTAAACCAGGTCTCGCGAGGGCGGGGCGGTGGTTCTCTTGTACACCCACCAGCTCAGCAGCAACGCGGAGAGCCATGCGATTCCGAAAGCAAGTAGTACGCGATGACGTTGCATAGAATTCTCTTAATGAAGGACCACGAGAGATACCAGGGTCCCACCGGCAATTACGATCCCATAGGGCAGACGCAGCGAGTCCGGAGCTGCGCTCGCTCGCCGCGCATCCTGCCAGCGCAGGCGGCCGAGGTCCAGCAGAAGTTCTCCGGTCTGATTCAACGTTTGCCGTAGTCGTCTGCGGAATAGAGACAGCCCCAGGGCGGCGATCCCGCCCACCAGCCCCGTGAAAACAAACACCAGGATCAACGCTTGCGGCCCCACCAGCGCGCCCACGGCGCCGAACAGCTTGACGTCGCCTGCGCCCATGCCTCCCACGAAATACAGTGCAATGAAAATCCCCAGTCCGAGTCCAGCGCCGGTCAGCGATGCCAGTGCCCCCTCGAAGCCGCCGTACCAGGCTTGCAACGCAAATCCGAGAGCGGCTCCGGGTACGGTGATCCAGTTCGGGATCCGTCTCGTACGGAAGTCACTCCAGCCAGCCGCAGTTACCAGCGCAACCAGAGTAACTTCAATGCTGCCGGGCATCTTCAGCTCACCCTTTCGAAGACGGCGGCGACCGGATCCGTATGGACCCGCTTCCATTCCGAGCTCAGTTGAAGCGCGGAAGCCAATGCATTATCCGGTGCCACCAGCACGAATCGGACATCAAACTGCTTCAGCACGGCGTCCCAGCCCGGCTTCACTTCCACGACCTGGGCATAGGTTTCGAGCAGGTCCTGCCCATAGAAATCACTCCGGCCGTCAACGAAAACTTTCGAGCGGCCGGCAAATCGATAGATGAGATAACCGCCCCACTGATCTTTTGCGAACACGCGCGCTTCGGGCCCCTGCTGCGTCATCGCCTCCTGGAGATAGTCAACGGCACGGACAGGAAACTTCGCGGAATCGAAGCCGATGCGTCCGGCACGAGCCAGTGTGACCAGGCCGGCGATCGTTGCCGCCAGCACGAGCGCGGTCGGAACCACGCCCCGGATCCTCCGGTCGATGGCTCTTAAGCGCCTCGAGTAGTCGAGCAGGGCGTACAGCCGCGGCCACTCTTCCGCTTCGCGGCTCAACGCTGCAACGCACAACGGCAGCAACAACACAGCCGCAGTCGGCAGGTGCCGCGCGGAATATAAGGACAGGTGAAGCATCGCGAATGCGAGCAATGCCGGGCCAAAAGCGCGCTGCCGCAGCAAGGCCAGCGCCCCGAGAACAGCGACCAGCAGAAACAGCTCGACGTAAAGGGCGCCAGGGGAGTGGAAACTAAAGCTGCGGAATTCCGCAATATGGTCCATCAAGTAACCGTTTTGCAAATAAGCAACGACGTGCTCGTGCAGGTGCCAGCCGTATGGATTGACGAAGGTGGCCAGCAGGGATGCCAGGCAGGCCGCGGCAAAACGCAGTCCGGTGTGCTGCTGTAGCGGCGGTCTATGACCGCCGGCGATCTCTATCCTGGGAAATTGCCGGCGGTCATAGACCGCCGCTACAGACCATTCTCCGATGGCATATATAAAGAGGATGGCAGGTCCCAGTAAGAAACTGGCGTGCGTATTGGCCCAGAGACATGCCACGAATGGAAGTGTATATAAGGCTCTCGTTCCCGCCCGCCTTTTATTAGCGTCGGGCCCACCGTCCAGATCATTTCGGTACACCGCTTCGCGGCCTCTGTACTCCTGGCCGGTTCCCCCACGCCTTTCATGCTCCGCAATAGAGAGAAAGAGCAAGGCGAAAAGCCACGAGAAGACGTGCGGCCGCGCCAGCCAGTGAATGCTCGTGGTTCCGAGCAGCAGGACCATGGCAGCGGCCGTGAAGAACAGATTGCCGCCCAGCGAAAGAGACAAGCGGGTGGCGCCCCAGGCGGTCAGCGCAATCGCGATGGCGGCCAGTAGCGCTACTCCAGCCAGCCCGGCGAGCCGATGAGCAGAGCCCAGCGCAACGTCCGACAGCCATTCCCAGGCCAACCATTGGCGCCCGTCTCGCGTATACGAGAAACCGTCCACGTGCGGGACGGCAGCGGTCGCCAGGATGGCTTCTCCGTTGCGCACGTGCCAGCCGGTGTCGCTATCGCGAAACAAACCCCAGGCGCCCTGCGCAAGGAACAACACCTGTAAAAGCGTCACGGCAAAAACCGCGGCGCCGAAACTCGGCAGCAGCAGTGCGGCGCTCGACGACACCTCGGCCTCCGGCTTGGAGCGAGGAGCTGTATCGAGAGTCCAGATCGCTTGCGAATAGTCGCTCATGGTGGAGAAGGTCGGCCGCGAGGCGGACTAGGTAATGGAAGCCAGCGCCGTCGAAATACTCAAGTAGAGGCTGCTAAGTGCGTTACCTATTTCTCGAACAGTGGCGATCATGGCAAGAGCAATCGCCGCCACGATGAGGGCGTACTCCACCAGATCCTGACCTTCGGTCTCTTTCCAAAAACGAATCCAAAATGCTTTCATCATCTATCCTCAGGGTCTTTCGATTGAACGACTGCCGCCGGTGGTTTACTCGGCGGAACGCCGCCCGGTTTCTGCAAATCCGCTCGGTCCCGGATGCGTTCCTGCACCAGTTTGAAATTCGCAAGCGCGGGAGCGAAATAGTGCCGAAGAGCGAGAGCCTTGACCAGTTCCTCGCGGCTCTGTTCGTACTGGCCCAATTCCAGCAGAACGACTGCGAGATTGTTATGAGCCGTCGCAGCATCGGCAGTGAATTGGAATTGTTCCAGGGCGCCTTGCAGGTCCCCACGGCGAGCCAGAAGCACGCCGAGGTTATTGCGAGTGGTTGCGGATTTGGGATTTAACGCCAGAGCGCGGCGGAATTCAGCTTCGGCTGCTTCGGTCTTGTTCTGGAGCATCAGGTTGTATCCGAAATTGTTATGAAACCGATCGGACCTGGCGTCACGCGCCACAGCTTCTTGAAACGCCGTCTCCCCTGATGCGAGGTCTCCTAACGCATCATGCAACAGTCCCAGTTCGTTCCACAAAATTGCCGAAGGCGATTCCTTCAAGAACTCCTCGATCAGCGGAATGGCGTCCCGAGTGCGGCCTGATGCTTGAGCGCAGCGTCGCAGGCCCAGCACGGCCTTTTCCGCGAACGACGCGTTGTCGCCCGGCGCTGAGCGGGCCAGCCCCAAACTCGTCCGGTACTGCTCCAGTCCGTCGTCGTACAGGCGGTAGTTTTCGTAAACACCGGCGAGTTCCAGGCGTGCGGCGAGATCCTGTGGATTAAGTTTCAAACGGACCTGGAGAGCTGCGAATCGCCGGTCATCCGACAGAGGGTTGAAAGCTCCCTGCGTTTGCTGTTGGAAAATAGAGCGTAAGGCCGCGTCGGGCGATGGTGATGTCCGCTGGACGGTGCGATGAACGCAGCCCGTTGCCAGAACCACAATGCTAAGAAAGACGGACGGTTTCATGCGGGCGGCTCTTCGGAAGGCGAGAACTGCAGTTCGTCACCAACCACTGTCCCCGTGCTGGCAAGACAGCCGGAAGCCAGTTCTAAAACGCTTTGCGCTCCCCACACTAACGTTGTCCAACGAAACGGTGCGAGCCCGTGATAGATCCGCTTGACGCGCAGGCTCCGGTCAAGGAAAGCCACATCAATCGGAAAGCGCATCCCGAAGGTATGGATCGCCTGAGTGGGATATATCCAAAGGCCCTCATCCGGTTCCAGCCTCTTGTGCTGCAACAAACCGATCCGGCGAGAGCTCGGTGTGTCCGCCAGGCGCACGTTGGCCGCAAGAGTTGCGCCTCGTGTGCGATTGTGAACCACGAATGGCCCTACCGCGTTCATTGAACCCCGGTGCTCCTTATAAAAGCGTGGCCGCATCTTATGCCTAAACAGGGCTTTCCGTAATGCAAAAAATCGTAAAAAAGCGAGACATCGCTTTGCGGCAGGCTCGCCGATAGCGTATAGTTCCGGCGAATTCCGAAAGTTCTTTATGGGATTGTTCTCCGAGCGACAGATCTCCAAAGCAATAGTGTTCCTGACGTGCTTTGGGCTGCTTTTTTCCTTTGCCGCCGTAACTGCTTCTGCGGCCAATATCGGCACTGTTGTTCCCGTCGTGGGTCAGGTTGCGGATCTGGTTTATGACCGGGCGCGAAACCAGGTTTATCTCGCTAATCCGCTTAGAAATCAGGTCGAAATTTATTCGGTTGCCGAACGCCGGCTGACCGGTACGATTCTCGCCGGACTTCAGCCCGGCAGCCTGGCGCTAAGTCCTGACGGGGACACGTTATATATCGCCAATGTCGGCTCCTTCACCGTCAGTGCCGTCAATTTGAATTTTCCCTCGACGCCCGGCCGCGACTATACGGTGGGTTCACGCCCGGATTCGATTGCCGTTGGAAGCGACGGTAAACTAGTCATTTTGGGTACCCTCGGACTGCTGCGTCTGGATCCGAATTCCGGGCAGGTGGTTCCCGTTCCGATTTCACCGCCTGCCACGCTGCCGATCGGAATTCCAACCATTCCCCCAAGTCCGACGCCGGCAGGGTTCTTCGCCGGACTGGTCACAACGGCCTCAGGTAATCTCATTGTCGGACTGTCCACGAACCGGCTCTTCGTTTACGAAGTCGCCTCGGGAACGGTTTTGCGGAGCCGGAATGTGACCGGACTGCGCGCGATCCTTTCGGCGTCAACGGACGGCTCTCGGTTCATGGCCGGTCCGTTCCTGTTCGACACGCAGACTCTGACGATCGTGGGGCGAGCCGGGACTGTAGCCCCCACGCTCACTGGCGGGAGCGCATTCTCCCCGGACGGCAATGCGGTGTATGCGACGTTTTCGACGCAATCGCCCATCAATCCTCTCAACACGAACAATCCTCAAAACCCCGGCGGAGCGGTCATTCCCGGCGGCATTGGAGGGCTGCCTCCAGGACTCCAAACGCAAGCGGTGCTGCAGATTCTGCGTTCATCGAGTCTCACTCCGGAGATTGGCTTGCGCCTGCCGGAACCGATCATTTCCAAGATCATCATGTCGCCGGATGGACAAAACCTGTTCGCGAATTCCACATCCGGATTGCTGGTGATTCCGGTTGGGCAATTGAGCAATCTTCCGGTGCTCGACGTGAGCGCCACCAACGTTGTTCTTGCCGTGGACATGTGCAATCGCACCGTGGCGACGGCCTCTATCCAGGTTCGCAACGTTGGAGGCGGCCGGATGACTTTTGCGGCCGCCGTGAACAATCAGAATGCTCCGGTCATTCTGAACCGCGGTTCCGGCGTGGCTCCTGCAAATCTGACGATCAGCTTTGATCCGCGCCCGGTCACAACGCGCGGAACTCTGCAGTATGCCGTCGTGATTGTTTCTCCGGAGGCAGTGAATATCGAGCCCGCAATTCTGGTGAACCTGAACTTTCGCGACGTGGGCGATCGCGGCACGATCGTTCCCATGTCGGGCGTGGGTGTGGACATGCAGATGGACGCCGCACGGCAGCGGCTTTACATCGCCAACTACACTCGGGATCAAATCGAGGTCTTTTCCCTGGCAAGCCAGAGCTTTTTACTGCCGATTCGCGTGGGTAATCGTCCCCTGTCCATGACGATGGCAAATTCTTCCACGCTGGTGGTCGCAAATTCGGGAGCAGAAAACCTCTCCATCGTGGACCTGGATGCGATGCAGGAAGTCGACCAGATTTCGATGGGACCTGTTCCCCTTAACGCGGCTCCCCTATTTCCCCGCTCCGTCGCAGCTTCATCCAATGCCGTCTTGTTTTCGGCTGTGCCGCTGGCCGCCGCCGGACTGGCACCGGCACCAGGATCGGTGTGGCAGTTGAGTCTGGTAACCCACAGCGCCTTTCCGCGACTGAATCTTGGAATCGGCACAGTGAACACCATCCAGGGCCGCAACCTGTTGCTCGCCCCTGCGGGCGGCAGTGCGATCCTTGTGGTGGAAGGGAATGGGAGTCTACGGCTCTATGACGCGGTTGCGGACACATTCGCTGTGACGCGGCCCCTGGCAGTGCCGGGATTGCGCGGCACGGCGTCGGCCACGGCCGATGGCAGTTTCTACGTGGTGGATAATTCTGTCTTCAATTCCGCCTTGGGTCCTCAAGGAGCGATTGCGCCTACCCCCGTCATCGGACTACCTGGAGCTGGGGGCCAGGCCGCGCTTGCCTTCGGTGTCATCGCGTCGGGCAACAACGTCGTCCGAGTCCAGGCGGCCACGCCGCCACTAACGCCCGTTCAGAGCCTGCAACGTTACAATCTTTCGAGCTTGCAGTCTGACCTTCAGGTTTTTTTGCCGGAACAAGTGATGGACATCAGCCCCGCGCAGATCGGCGCACCCAACGGCAACCGCCAGTGGCCCCCGCGGGCAACTGCGCTGGAGCTGGGTGTGAACAACCAGACGCAGTTGCTCGCACGCGGAATGGCGATGGACAGCAGCAACAATGCGTACCTTCTGACGGTTTCCGGCCTCAGCGTTGTGTCGTTGAGTCCCGCGGCCGGCCGGGCTCCTTCCTTCACGGCCAACGGTGTAGTGAACATGGCCAGCAAGCGTCCCGGACCGGTCTCGCCTGGTTCTCTCATCACGATCCTGGGCAGCAACCTCGCGGATGCCGCCGCAGCGACTGCCGCTCCCTTACCCCGGAGTCTCGGTGGGGTCTGTGTCACCGCAAACGAAGTTGCGATTCCTCTCATCAGCACTTCTCCGACGCAGATCGATGCGCAATTGCCGCTTGAACTGGGGACTGGCCGCATCACGCTAACGGTACGGTCCACACGCCTGGGCCAGGCCAGCGCCGGCGTTCAGATCCCGATCAGTGCGACAAGTCCGGGCGTATTCTCAGCAGACGTCAACGGACAGCAGCGGGCACCCCTTCATGCCGGCGACTTCACACTGGTCACGCGCGACTATCCCGCAGAGCGAGATGAACAGCTGATTTTGTATGCGACGGGCCTGGGGGCGGTCAGCCCTGTAGTGCCCGCCGGCCAGGGTGCCTCTGCAGACCCGTTATCTCCAACGACCCAACCTGTCGAGGTCACGATCGGTGGTCAAGCGTTCCCCGTCATGTGGTCCGGAATGGCACCCGGCTTCGTCGGCGTTTATCAAGTCATCGTTTATGTTCCAGGCGCCCGAGTGCAAGGGGATGACCTGCCGGTAGTCATCACGGCGGGAGGGATGTCCAGTGCGGTCGATAACGCACCACTCGCAGCGATTCACTAGAGGATTTCAGCCGCGGATTATGCGAATTACGCGGATGGGCGCGCTATTACACTGTATTTCCGTTCGGATGAAGATACTGCGCGCCCATCCGCGTAATTCGCGTAATCCGCGGCTGATTAACTTGTGTTTCTTCCTTCTAATGGCGCTTCCTCAAAACGCATCCGCGCAATCGCAGTTTCTTTGGAGCCCTGCCGGGCCTCCGGGAGATCCTGATCGCATCCTGGCGCTGGCGGCGGACCCGCGCAACAATTCAGTGCTCTATCTCGCCGCACCGGGAGGCGTTTGGAAAACCCAGGACGGCGGTGCGACGTGGGTTCCTCAGCTTGACTCAGCGAGGTCATCGCAGGTCTGTTCATTGGCACTGGACCCCAGTCTTCCCGATGTTCTTTATCTTGGGACGGGAGACAATCAACTTCCGCGCCCCGCGCAAGGTGTGGGGCGTTCTGCCGACGGCGGACGAAGCTGGACCTTCCAGGCGCGCTTTACGAATGAGCCGGTGTGTGCACTGGGCGTCGATCCCACGGACTCCGGACGAGTTTTCGCGGGCTCGGCCGAGGGATTATTTGCCTCAACAGACTCCGGCACAAGCTGGAACAAGGTTCTCGCTTCGCCGGTTACATCGATTGCGTTTGACGGCCGCGGCAGCGCCTATGCCGGTATGTCCGGAGACTATCCCGCGGGACCGCGTGAAAACGTACTGGCGCGTTCCTCCGACGGCGGCCGCACGTGGACCAAGGTGATCCTTCCCCCGAATCCCGATATTGCGTTCCGGGCGCAGGCGAACTGGGTCAGCCTGGTGGTTGGTGGCGATACGCTGGCTTTAGCCGTTTCTTACCAGCCTCCGACGTCCGATCGGTCGCAGTTGGATTTTTATCGCAGCACAGATGCGGGTAATACGTGGTCGGGGACTTTCGGGATTGGCGAAGCTCGTGCGCCAATCCAGTTGCTCGCCGATCCGGCCGCCAGCAGGCTATACCTGGCCGCAGCCACTTTGATGACTTCTGCAAACCAGGGGGCGAGCTGGCAGACGACCCCGACCGTAACCCGCGATTTCCACACCGGAGCATTCACCGGCGGAGCGCTGCTCGAGGGTGGGGAACAAGGGCTCGGTTCCGTTAGTCTGGTCCAGGGAGTTCCGGCTCCTGCAGTCTCGCAGTTGCTCCTCGGCCGATTCCTAGGAGTTAGTGTCGATTCGGCAAACGGAATCTGGGGTGCCGGCCCAACGGGGCTCTTCGGTCCCCTCCCATCGTTGACTCGAATCGAGCAGGACAATAGCGCGGTCGTGCTGACCGGTTCCTGGCCTGCCAGCAGCAACTCTCTGGAAAGTGGCGGCACTGCCGTACACGCGACGGATCCAGGCGCGCGCGCCACGTTCAGCTTTACTGGGACGGGTGTGAATTGGATTGGCTTTCAAGATCCATCAGCCGGCATCGCGAACGTTTACCTCGACGGCGTGCTGCAGACACAAATCGATACCTACGGCGCTCAGCAAGTGGCGCAGGTCAAGCTGTACTCTATTACTGGACTGATCTCCGGAGCTCACACACTGACTATCGAAGCCACGGGCCGGAAAAATGGTATTTCGGGCGGAACGACGATCTGGGTCGATGCGTTCGAGTTCGTATCCGCCGGTGTGTCTGGGATTGACGCAGCCGGTAAGGTCGCCGCCGCAACCGGCTCTGCCAATATCTTTGCTGCGGGAAACAAGTTCATTTACAGCTCCACGGACCGAGGCGCGCATTTTTCCTCTCTTAACGTGTTGGGCGGAGAGTTGCGAGCGCCATTTCCTCCGCTGGTGCTTGATCCCGTCATCACCTCGTCCGCTTATGTAGCCGGCAGCCGGCTGTACCACACGGGCGACAGCGGGGCCACATGGACAGCACTGGCAGCAGTAGATACGGATCCGACTCGCGTTGTCATCGCGCTGGCCATGGCACCCACTTCGCGCGTGGTGCTCTATGCGGCGACAGCGTGTCTTCCGGAAGTAGCATTGATCGACTGCCCGGCTACTTCCGTGGTCTGGCGTTCGGCCAATGGAGGGCAGACCTGGGTTCAGATGGGTTTCGTGTCGGGACTGATCAACCGGCTTGCAGTGGATCCAAGGCTTAACAACACGGTATATGCCGTCATCGGCGCTTTCCCGGCCGGTCCGAGCATGTCCGCCGGTTTTCATGCGGGCGATGTTCTTCAGTCCGCGAACGGGGGAAGCACATGGGTGTCGATTCGCGGCAACCTGCCTCAAGTGCCGGTGAACACCATTGTCATTGACCCCACTTCCTTGCCCCCTCAATTCAACATGCCCGCGCAACGGCTGTACGTGGGAACGGATTCAGGGGTTTTTGTCAGCTTCAATACCAGCGGACAATGGACGGACATCAGTCATGGCGGCATCACCTGCGTTGTCGTCCTGTTCTGTGGTGACAGCGATCGGAGCCTTCCTCCGGTTCCGATTACGGATCTGTTGTTGCGCCCTACGGAAGGCACACTCCTCGCCGCCACGTACGGACGCGGGATTTACCGGACCTCGACCACTGGGTTCAGTCCGAGCGTCGTCGTCAGTCCGCTTTCAGCAGATCTGACACTCAGACGGGGAACGGTGGCGACTGCCGGTATTGTCTTGAACAACGTTTCCACGACGACCGCGCTCGACTGGCAACTCAATGCGCTGGACCCCTGGATCAGTGTTCCTGAGCCGACCGGAAATTTGAGGCCGGCCGGTTCAGCGCAGGTCGCCATTCGCATCTCCGCTGCGAGTTTGCAGGCAGGCTCGTATCTGGGACGCCTGCAACTGGTCGCAGGTCCTTTAGTGCAGAACATTTTGATACAAGCGCACGTAACGGCATCGGCAGCTCAGATAAGGATTGTCAGCGGAGATAACGCCGTGGGCGCCCCGGGGGCCGTATTGCCGCCACTGCAGATAGTGATTTCCGATGCCAATCAGCTTCCGCTGCCGGATGTTCTGGTGAATTTTGCGATCACCAGTGGAGGCGGATCTCTTAGCGTTCGCACTGTTGCCACAAATGCGGCGGGAGCAGCCGGCACGATTTTGACCTTGCCGCCAAACCCGGGCACCGTCAAAGTGGTGGCCACCAGCGGCGAGTTCTCCGTTACTTTTACGGCCACGGCCGTCCTGGCTCCCGCATTGCTCGCGAATTCTGCAGTGGACGCAGTGACGTTGAATGGTTACACGTCTTTGGGACCGGGGAGCATTGTCTCGATTTTCGGTCAGAATCTGGCCAGAGAGCCCGTCGCTGCCGGGAGCGGAGCGCTGCCGACTTCGCTCCAGGCCGCGCGGGTCCTGCTCGTGACGGCAGCGGGCGATGTAGCGCTGCCGCTCCTCCTGGTCTCTCCTCAGCAGATCAGAGCCCTGGTGCCTGCCGACATCTCGCCGGGAGCATACGTGCTTCGCGTGGAGGCAGCCTCAGTCCGGAGCAACGATATTCAGATTTCGATTGCCCCTTTCGACCCTGGGATTTTCACACGGAATGAAAGCGGCCGAGGTCCCGGAATCTTCATCAAGGACGACGGTTCGCTGGTGACGGCAGCGAACCCGGCCGATCGTGGAGCTCGAGTTACTTTCTATGCGGCCGGCCTTGGCGCTGTGGACCCGCCGATCGCAGCGGGCCAGCCGGGCGGTGCGGAACCACTGAACCGCACGGTTCAGAGCCCACGAGTCTTCTTTGATACTTATCAGGCCGAGGTGCTCTACAGCGGCATGGCTCCGGGCATCGCCGGACGATATCAGGTCACCGTTCGCGTCCCGGCACTGGTTTCTCCCGCGACGAACATTTCAGTCAGTCTTACCATCGGAGGGTTTGCAAGCAACCGTGTTACGATTCCCGTCCGGTGAAGGCGCATGAGGAACCACAAAGACACAACGCGGCATAGCCGCAACCAAATTTATCGAGATGAGCTCAGGCGGGAGTGTTCCCCTCCTGGGACAGGAGGGGTGGACGCGCCATCAAGAAAATGCCGCGAAGCTTCCTTTGAAAGGCGCGGACGGGGTGGTCAGTTCGGCGAAACATTTCGTGTGAGCGACCACCCCGTCTGCGCCGCTTCGGAACGGGACCTTTTTCTTTATGGCGCAGCCACCCCTCCTGTTCCAGGAGGGGAACACCCTCGCGTCACGATCTCCCTCACCCAGGAAAAACTTTGTCCAAAAGACAAAGTTCTCCACTCTTGTTACACAAAGGGTAATGCAGCGAAGGATGTTCAATGAGCCGCCGAAACATACCTTCCCTCCCACAAGGCCAGGAACGCTACGCGGATCTCAAGACGCGTGTGCACCAGAAGCTTCTGAGTGTGCTGAACATGGATGCTGTCAAGGCGGAGAGCCGGCAGGAGTTGCGACGGGAAGTGCAGAGCGTACTGGAGAAGATCCTTCGCGAAGACCACCTTCCGATCAGCATGACGGAGCGAAATCGCCTGGCCGAAGAAATTCTGGACGAAGTCTTCGGTTTGGGACCTCTGGAGCCTTTGCTGAAAGATCCCACGATCTCCGACATCCTGGTGAACACGCACAAGCATGTCTACATTGAGCGGCACGGGAAGCTGACGGAAACAGGCATTCGCTTCCAAAGCGATCGGCATCTGGTCCACATCATTGAAAAGATCGTCTCGAGCGTGGGGAGGCGGATTGACGAATCCGTCCCGCTGGTCGATGCGCGTCTGCCCGACGGCTCGCGCGTGAACGCGATCATCCCGCCGCTGGCCGTAGACGGGCCGTCGCTCTCCATCCGCCGCTTCGGACGAAAGGTGCTGACCAACGAAGAGCTGCTCGAGAATCAGACCGTGACAAAGCCCGTGATGACATTTCTCGCGGCCTGTGTGGAGGCGCGCCTCAACATTGTAATTTCCGGCGGCACCGGCTCCGGTAAAACCACTTTTCTGAACTGCCTCTCGCGATTCATACCCGAGCATGAGCGCGTGATCACCATCGAGGACACCGCCGAGTTGCAGATTCAGCTCGACGACGTTGTGCGCATGGAAACCCGTCCGCCCAATATCGAGGGCAAAGGCGCGATCACCCAGCGGCAATTGCTGAACACGGCATTGCGCCTGCGCCCCGACCGGATACTTCTCGGAGAGGCGCGGGGCGGCGAAGCGCTCGATATGTTGCAGGCGATGGGTACCGGCGTCGAGGGCTCGATGACCACAGTGCACGCCAACTCGCCCGCCGATGCCTTCAGCCGATTGGAAACCATGGTCATGATGGCCAAGCTCGATCTGCCCAGCCGCTTTATCCGCCAGCAGATGGCCTCCGTCATCCAACTGCTCGTGCAGACGTCACGTCTCAGTGACGGCACTCGCAAGGTAACCCACATTGCCGAAGTGATGGGTTTGACCGGCATGAACTTCGACGTGCAGAATATTTTCGTTTTCGAGCAAACCGGCGTCGCAGAAGATGGCCGGGTGCTCGGACGATTTCGAAGCACCGGCGCCTCGCCGCGGTTTCTGGAACGCCTCCGCGTGCTGGGTTTACCGCTCTCCCCCAAACTTTTCGAAGAGGTCGTGCCGGTTGACTAAAAGCCTTCTGCTGCTTCTCCTGCTCTTGCTATCCCTGACAATACCCTGCCTGGCGCAGGAGAACCCCGAATGGGAACTGTTCGGCGGCTATTCGTTGCAGAAAACCGGCGTCCGCGAGTTCTTCAAGTCGACGCCGACTCTCTACACGCCTCGCGACCGAACCGCCTATCTCGGCGGTTGGGACGTCTCTCTGACCGAGAATGTGAACCGCTGGTTTGGAGGCACCCTGGACATCAGCGGTCACTACAAAACTCGAGACCTGCTTGGGTCAACCAATCGGGAGCGGTTACATTCGGTCCTGTACGGGCCTCGATTTTTCTACCGCACGCACGGGTTCGTCCCTTTTGCCCATATCCTGATTGGTCTCGCCCATGCCGAAAGGACCGTGTTACCGCCGGGACCTCACCAGTCTGACAACGCTTTTGCTGCGGCGCTGGGAGGCGGACTGGATGTAAATCTCGCGAAGAGGGCTGCGGTGCGGGTGTTCCAGGCGGAGTATTTCCGGACCACTCTCCCGAACGAAGCATTCGGGACCAAACCGACCGGCTACCGGGCCTCCTTCGGCATGATTTTCTATCTGGGAAAGACAAAATAGCTGGGGCCACCCTCACATCGCCGATTCGCCATCGCCGATACGCAACCGCCAACAAAGATCAATGAGGGAAGGACCATGTTTGACGGCATCGAAGACAAGCTGAACCTGAAGCTGTCCAGGACGCGGACCTTCAGCAACGGCAACGTTTTCCTGTGCTACGCGCCCATGGCGTAAAGGCTGTAGCGGCGGTCTATGACCGCCGGTTTTTCTGTGAATGAATTCGCCGAGTGTATTCCCCTCCTCAAAGAGGAGAGATGGCTGCGCCATCAAGAAAATCCCGCGAAGCCACCTTTAAAAGGGCGCAGACGGGGTGGTCGATCACGGACCATGTTTCAAAACGCATTCCCTACTTAACTTGTGAGCGACCACCCCGGCCGTGCCACTTCGGAACGGGTCCTTTTCCTTGATGGCACGGCCACCCCTCCTTCAGAAGAGAACGCTCCTCGATGTCGGTCAAGGATGATGCCAGAGCACATTGTAGAAAATCGCAGCCCTTCTTGCCCAGCATCTTGCGCGTGTTCAGTCGTGAACCACGAGAGACGGGTTTCTCGGGAATCTTCCACTATGGCGGTGTTCAGCAATGAGGTGCGCATGCTACCCGTTTCTGTCAGGATGATCACGTCTAAGCATGACT